>Ga0116177_10000293_pt1 | contig 37278 bp, 37 predicted proteins | sample AD_STIC10_MetaG_FD_89750 | JGI IMG/M metagenome (GOLD analysis project Ga0116177, IMG submission 89750) | Active sludge microbial communities of municipal wastewater-treating anaerobic digesters from USA - AD_STIC10_MetaG | ecosystem: Engineered > Bioreactor > Anaerobic > Digestate | place: USA... | reverse complement strand
TGAAGATAATGACCAGGGAGTGCGGATGCCGATAAACCAGTTTCTTTTTATTTTGCCGAAATAATTACCCATTATTATCATGAGAGCGCCGATTAGACCAGCGACAATAGCACTAACATTAAGAGAATAACTGAGGTTATAAAAAGTGGCGACAGTAAAGACGCCAAGTAAGATAAATAGGCTGGCATCTCGCATTAATCTATAGACATTAGCAAATTCAGCATAGCGTTCTTTTTGAGAGTCGATGTAAGGCATGATTAGAAAACCTAGATACATTACTACTAAAAGAGCTGGGAAAAAGATAGAGTGAAAATTTTTACTCATCCAACCGTCAACTTCTCCTTGAAAATTCCAATGAGAGGCCACGGTTGTCGGTAATTGTGGATAGGCCCAATAGCTTAAGGCGATAGTGGCTATGATTATTAAGAGGGCGCGCCATTCTGTTTTAAAAGTAATTTTTTCCATATTTTTTATTTTTTATTTTTTGTCCGATAAACTTAATCAAGGTTTGGCTAATTTCTTCCAAGACGCTCATCATATTGAGACTATAAAAAATTTGTCTTCCGGAACGGCGAGCACTAATTAACCCCGTTCTTTTTAAAATATCAAAATGGTGTGAAAGCGTGATGAGAGTTATATTTAAATTTTCAGCAATAACTGATACCGCTTACTCTTTAATTCGTAAAGCATTGAGAATAGATTGAGGGTTAGGGTCAGCCAGAGCGGTAGAAGTTCGGTTAAACGTCATAATTAGATATTTAGATATATATCTAATTATATCACTGGCTGATGTGCTTGTCACAAACCCTTTATTTTCCCAAGAGTATCCTTTAGAATGTTATTATGCGGAATAAACAAACATATATTAGCCATAGCCCAGAAGAAACTTTTATTTTGGGTAAGAATTTAGCCACCACTCTTCAGGGTGGAGAGATTTTAGCTATGTCGGACGATTTGGGAGTCGGTAAGACGGTCTTTGTTCAAGGTTTGGCCAGCGGTCTGGGTGTAAAAGCCAAAGTAAATAGTCCGACTTTTACGATTATGAAGCTATATCCGGCTAAAAAGGGAAAGATTAAACAGCTTTGTCACATTGACGCTTATCGCCTATCTTCTGGGAGGGAATTACTAGATATAGGTGCTAATGATTATCTAGGGAGGGAAGATGTAGTAAGTGCGATAGAATGGGCGGAGAAAGTAAGGACAGCTTGGGAAGATTATTCTGTTATCACTATTAAAATTACTAGTATTTCTGAGAATGAGAGGAAAATAGAAATAAAAAAAGAGATTTCGTAATTTGGAAATCTTTTAAAGATTCTTGATTTCAATTGTTAGTTTCTGCTCTTTGCGGTATTTACAATAGCTAACAATAAAATAAAAGTTTTGGATATCTCGCCTGTAATGGCGATTTTTTGTAGCTCGGCCGTGTGCTTGTGGTTTATTTCTTTGACAGACAGCTTTCGGCCATTAAGGGCTTGCTTAAGGCGTTTTTATTTAACGACTTGTTTTTGTCCGTAACTGCTTTTTGGATACTCTCCAGAAGTTTTTCTATTTTTAGTTATAATTTCTTTTATTCTTAAAGCTTCATTTTTGATTCGGTTATTAAATTTTTCCTTGTCAAAATTATCAGAATCAAAATCATAGCAGTCACGTTCTTCTCGGCTGACAACAATTAGTAGATCGGCCTTAGATGCCCCCTTCTCTCTGCCGGAGATGTCGAGTGTCACTTGAGCTAATTCTTTCTCATTTTTATCGTATACTTTAATAAAAGCATCAACACCATGTTTTGTGTCCAAATGAGAGCCGACAGCGGTAAAAAATTTTACTTTGTATTCATCTCCCAGCAGGTTGGATATTTCTTTGCGTAAAACTCTGGCAAATATAGCGTTGGGCATTTCAGGATTTCCGAATTGGCATTTTTCCACTATTGCCATTGCATCCTTAAATTTTATATATGAATCATTTTTAAAACTATTGGCGTAATCTTCTTTTTCTTTGTTTTTTCTTAAAAAAACTCTTTCTACGTCTTCTTGGCTTTTTATTTTATATAATTCAGGGTTTAGATACTCATCAACAGCCTGACTATAGGCGCGTTTATTTATTTCACCAAAATATTCAAATTCCAGGATTGAGCCTTTGTTTTCAAAATTGTTGATTTTTTCAAAAGAAAATGAATTAAACATAGATTACTTTTTTTTTACCGCAACAATTAAGGCGCTAACCGCTCCAATACTAATAATAATATCGGCTAAATTAAAAATTGTAAAATAACGGAAATCAAAATAGTCGACAACAGCGCCATATAAGTAACGGTCTAATAGATTACTTATGGAACCAAATAAAATAAATGTTAAGGGTATGATTAGGCCATTTTGTTTATTTTTATTAAATATTAAATAAAATATAATAAAAACTAGAGCGGCTATAATAGTGGTAATAATAATGTTTAGGGCTTGACCGCCTATGGGCAGGGAAAAGGCGATATAGGGGTTAAATGCTAGACGAAATTTTAGCCAAGGGTCGAGAATATTATAATATTGCTCTGCCCCTATATTTAAGGCTAAATTTTTTAAAAGTCGATCGCCTATAAAAAACATAGCGCCGACGAGAAGCCACGCTATGTTTTTAAATGTATTTTTTGAGAGAAAAAAATTATTCATTTTCTTGTAGTTCTGTTTTACAGGCGATACAGGCGCTAGCTACGGGACGAGCCTGTAAGCGCTTAGGAGAAATTGGCTGGCCGCAGTATTTACAAATGCCGTATGTGCCTTTTTCAATGCGGTTTAAAGCGCTATCAATATCAGCTAAGGTTTTTTCTAAGACTTTTTCCGCGGCGGCATCAGCGACATAGTCGCTAATTTCTTGGGCGTTTTCATCGGGTTTATCGCCGTATTCAGGAAATTTAGAACCTAAATTATCCGCTTCGTGTGGATTTTTTTGGGAAACGTCTTCTAAACTTTCTAAAATTTGTTGCTTGCGTGCCAATAATTCCGCTTTAATTTCCGCCAGAATTTTCGGTTTCAATTTATTTTCCATATCTTTCTTGATAATTAGTCTAATGTAAAATGAAAACCTCAAAGGTTTTCTGTATTTATTATAGCAAAAATAAAGCTTTTGGCAAGATTTTACTAATTATAGATTAAAAAGCTATTTTTAATTTTTTTCCCGCATCCTTCTAAGTAATTTTTTAGATAATCTCTGTTTTTTGATTTTGGTATAATTTTGGGATTATCACTAACGTTAGAACGTTCATTTTTTCCGTACCACCCCTTTGTTTTTCTTTCCGCTTAAGTCTATTTTTAATTGTCCGGGTAGCTTAGCTTTTCCCAAATCATTAAAATATTTTTTTCTATATTTTCATAAGCGCTCGCTAGTTGTTTTGCTGTCCTGGTTTCTGGTTTATAATTAAAACCGATATTTTATCTTTGCTAGAAATGGAAGCAGCGCCGATAATTTTTGTCTTCTCGGAATTTATTTTGTGTTCACGGTAGCCCCCTTGCTATTATTAGAACTAGAAATCCGAGATTCTTGGTAATAGTTAAAATTTTTTATTGTCTATTACTTTAAGTGATAACATAAAATATTGATTTAAAAATAGCTCTTGTTTAGGGCTATTTAAAATTTACGGGGTAATTCGGGCTGGAACCGTGATTTTAACAAGCCCAGCAAGGCTTTTCTGCTATATTTTAAAACTTCAATAAATAGGGTTCTCATGCGCTATGGTTTTCTCTGAAATATTTATATAAATCAACATAAAGATACAAATAACTATTCAACTAATCCACCATGATATTTTAATTCGTAAATTTTTTTATTTTTATAACAGATAAGCTCCTCTCCATAAAAATTATCAATATCACCTTTAGTCTTATTTTTATAGATATACTCACCTGATTGATATTCACTCGGTCCGCGAAAAGGATTATTGGCGTTTACCTTTTTAAGACATTTTTTAAGAAAACTATAAATTTCACTTTTTGATATTATAGTTTCTAAACACCGTCCGGAATAATTCATAACCCAAAAAGGCTTATTATTTAAAAAAACTACTTCTTCGCCGACAAACGGATCAGAGCCATAATATCTATCGCGATAATAAAAATTTTCAGATTTATAGTTCAGTTCTTTGGCGCCATCAGCTAAAACACTCTCTCCTCTCTCGCCACTTAAGGCATAGGTATTTTTCTTGGCTTTAATTAAAAATCTCTTGAAGTCTTTCATACTAATAAAATAGCAAATAAGGTTAATTTAGTAAATAAAAAACCGCCATTATAATTAAATAACGACGGCATAAAATATATACTAGTGTTTATAAAATCCCTTGACCGTGATTTTATAAATTTGACTTAACTCCCTGGCCTCCGATTCAATTTCGCTCCAATCTATATCCCTAAAAACTGGAATATTAACCCCTGCTTCATTATAAGCCTGGTTAATGTTATCCGAATTAAATTTACCATAATTCAAAGATTCAAACATTATAAAATCAATTTTTCCTTGCAAAGCTGGGATAATTAATTTTAAATCAGTTAATCCTGGCAGAATTGGCCCTACAAAAGCATAAGTTTTAAGACCGCTGTTTTTCAAAATAGTTAGAGCATCCAATCGTTTGACGGGAACAGACGCTCCCGGTTCAAAGATTTTGGAAATTCTATCGTCCAGAGAGGTTATTGTAAGACCGACCTCACAATCAGGAATCTTTTTTAGTAGATTAATATCTCTAACAACCAACTCCGATTTTGTCAGGATTGACACAGGAAAATCATATTTAGCTAAAACTTCTAAAATTTTCCTAGTCATCTGAAATTTTTTCTCGGCCGGTTGATAGACGTCGGTTACGCTGCCCAAAAGAATCGAGCCCTTTCTTTTACTTTTTTTAACAAGCTCTTCATTCAGAATGTTAGCGGCATTAACTTTCACATCGAGAAATTCTCCCCAATTCTCAGAGTGATTAGTGAAACGCTTCATAAAGCAAGCATAACAATAAACACACTTGTGCAAGCAGCCAGTGTAAGGATTGATACAATAATCTGCCTCGGGCAATTTGCTAGGCATCAAGGTGGTTTTACAATTTATTTCTTTGATATTCATATTGCCTCCTGACTTTTTAAATAATTAAGAATACGACAATAAGATTGTCTTTCACTATAGCCCATATCAACCTGTGCTTTCTCCAGAATAACATCAAAATCGTCGTCCGGCAACTTTCCTAAACAAAAGCCAGGCAAAGGATTACTGTTTTTGTCTAACGCCCAACCACAGGCCGTTACTGTCCCGTTTGGCAATATTCCAATTGATTTAATGGCAGCATGACATTGATATTCTCCCCTAAGAATCTTAAGCGAATGTTGGAAAACAATTTCTGTTTCCCCACTCCCAAGAGAATCAAGAAAATCCATTAACTCTAAAGTTTTTTCATCATCAATATATAAATTGGATAATTTTAAACCCCTACCGACTGGATAGAAACGCAATATATTCCATTTCGGGACTTGATTGATGCATAAAAGCTCATAGAGCCTTTTAAGATTGTTTTTGTCGGCTGATAATGGATATAATGTCGTTACGGCTGAACAAAAAATATTTTCCTCCACCAAGGTTTTCAAAATATTAATGGCCGACAAATTAAAGCCTTTTGGACGAAAACGATTAGAATCTTTAGGAACATTATCGATACTGATTTCAACCTTCCCAACCTTCTTTAGCAAGGCCAATTTTTTTTCATTAAAGTCCACGCCGGTCATGCTAATATCAATAAAATCTCTAGGCATAATTTCGACAGCTCTTTCCACAATAGCGAAATCTTCTGGGTTATAGAGAGGATCACCGCCAGAAAAATCAATTTTCATTTTATGAGTTGCTAAAATTTCTAAAACTTTAATTTTTTCTGAAAAATTTAGACTCTCCCCTCCATTAACTTGACCAACTTTTATTGCCGACATACAGCAAAAAGAACAATCCCAAGGACATACTTTTGTTAAATTCCAAATTGCATACATGATAACCTCCTTTTTTATGTTTGTTATTTTTATTTTAAAGAACTAATCATAATACCATTATTTTGCTATTTGTCAAAATATAACTTGGCGATATAACTTGGCGAGTTCAACAAGTAAACGCAACACCTGTATAATTACAGGTATATGCCAAACAAACATAAACAATTAAGTATTGAAGACCGAGAGACTATTCGGGCAGGGGTCTGGGCGAAGTGATCGCTCCGAAGCATCGCCTTGGAACTAAATAGGCCGGTCTCGACTATCAGCCGTGAGTTAAAACGGAACACATTAGGACTCAGACCGAAGTATGTCCCCCGACTGGCCCAAGAAAGGGCGCAAGAAAGAATACTGAATCGGGGGCGGCGAGAAAGATTAAAGAGCCAAGAAATTAGGGATTATGTTAAGGCCATGCTCCAGTCTCATTATTCTCCGGAACAGATAGCCGGTCGAATCGGAAGAGGTATCCCCGGAACTAAAATCAGCTATGAGGCGATATATAAATATATATATTCCCAGTATTGTCGAAAGGGCTATGGCCGCTGTATCGGTGAAGATTTGCGAATCTATTTAAAAAGAAGACATAAAACTAGATATCCAAAATATATTCCATTTAGGCCGCAGAGGCAGAAAATCATTGGGGCGATTTCGATATCGGAGAGGCCGAAAGAAATCGAGTTAAGAAAAGAACTGGGTCATTGGGAAGGCGATTCGGTGGTGTCTCGTCAAGGTAAATTTGCCCTCAATACATTAGCGGGGAGCCTGGTACGATTTAGGAACATGGCTCGTTAATAATAGATATGCTGATATTATAGCTTTAGACAAATAAAAAAGGAAGTCTGATGTTTTAGACTTCCTTATGAACTTTGTTAACCCCACAATTGCTTATTCTACGAAATAATGTGGTTTGTTCCTATTCCTGTTCTTTTTTACAAAAATGGAATCGCCTTCGGACATGTTGTAATAAACAACTTCCGCAATTAAATTAACTGATATAGTGTCTTGCCCTCTGGTAATAACCTGGCATTGCGGTATACCCATATTAATTTTTTTCTGCAGAACTTTTGAATACCCAACAACGCCATTTTCCGGCCTGTCATTTAAGAATAAAGAGCCGTAACGATTTTTTCCAACAAGATAAGTATCTCCAATTTTAACATTCAGATACTCTTCTTCCATTGACACAAATACTTTCAAAGTGTCTTTGCTGGGGTTGGTTAAAGTTACGAAACCATAATCGCGGACAGGATTAGCTTTCTCCTTTTTTATCACCTGGAATTCTCCGATAAGATTACCTGAATTGTACCCACAGGATGATAAAAAAACTACACCGATTAAAGCAACGAGAAATAAAATTTTTGTTTTCATTTTTTCTTTTTTTTGTGAAAGTTAATATTACTTGGATTAATTACTAAATCCGCCTGAATTTAGACGAGCTTGGTAATTAACCCAATTAACCTTATTTGTAAACGAACTATTTTCAATATTTATATAATAGCATACTTTATTAATTATGTCAAGCTCAGGACAATTTTCCCCATAAACCTCAATAAAATCAAGCTATTTATCATATTAGCCCGTATTACAACCAGAAATGTTAAAAGTGTGGATAAATCTATAAACAATTATGCCAGACGTTCAAAAATTACCCCGAATAGTACAAGACTGACTAAAAAAGCCAACAAAAATTACAAAATATAGAGTTTGGCCTTGCACGCAAGATGGTGCAAGTCGTTTCTGTATACTAGAGTTATAAAGATTCTTTTCTTTTATACGATTTCTCTCTTAAGCAAGGAATAACTCTTTTTTTCTTTTCGGCGGATCCCCCGGAGGGGGAGCCAAAAAGAAAAAGTTATCCTTGTTAAGAGAACTTCTAATTAGAACTAAATTAATAATAAATATATGAAACAACAAGATAATAAATACCTATCTAACCGTAAACTGGTAAAATCTGGGTCATTACTTGAGATATATCAGTTTGGTCGTGATATTCACTTGGAAAGAAGAATTAAACATATCAAAACCGAGGAAGAAATTGAGGAGGCTAAAAAATTCCCCAAGCCTAAGGCTAGCCAAGAAGAAATTTTAAAGTCTTCCGCCAGACGTGCTAAACGAATGATTAAGCGACTGATTATGGCTAATTGCTTTTTATGGTTTAAAGAGAAAGGCCAACCATATTTGCCGATAACTCTCACTCTGACATTTGCCGAAAACATTACAAACCTTAAAAAAGCTAACTATGAATTTACTAAATTTATCAGACGGCTTAATTACGAAACTAATGGGATTGAGGGGAAAGACTTAAAACAAAGTAACTTAAAATATTTAGCCGTTTTTGAACTGCAGAAACGAGGGGCTATCCATTACCATATGATTTTCTTTAATTTACCCTATATTAAAAATATCTATAAAAAAATGTTTGATATTTGGGGACAAGGTCGGATAATGGTCGGCGGAAAAGACAGAAATTTTACTAAAATAAAAAACCAAGCGCAAATACAAAAGATTATTTTCTATTTTATCAAATACATTCAAAAATCTGTCTTTGAAAATAACTGTCCGAGGCAAAAGAAATATATCGCTAGCAAAGGGTTATTAAAACCGCAAGAAAATTCTTTTGTGGAAGTCGTGTCGCTCGTGGAATCAAAACTGCCGTCCGATTCACTAGTTTATAAATGGGATGGCGAGGCAGAATATAATCAAAGTGATATTAATGATTCAGTCGGCAAGCCAGTAAATTTCATGCGTTGGTTTAATTATTTTCAGTATGATTTATCCAATAGACCAGATTTAGATAAAGAAATAAGCCATCTGTTAACTGGCTTATCTATAGACGATATTGATTTTTAGCTCGTTCTTTGATAGATTAATAGTATTCACCTAATAAAATAAGAATTGCCCCAAGGTATTTTTTTAACAAAATACCAATTTGTCGCTCGAAATGGACAGTTCTGCCAAACGATAAATTAGCCCTTGGGTTAACTTATTTTATTGGGTGAATCAGGACTGTCCTTTTTGATTTTTATAGAATAATTTTATGCTTTTTAAAAGAGTTACATCGCTTACAAGCTATTCTTAAATTTGAAACATCATTAGAGCCAAAACTTTGACTAGCAACTTTTTTTCCGACCTCAGGTTTTAAATTTCTTAAAAGCTTATTAAGTTTATTTGTTGAAAGCGGTATAAAATGGTCAACGTCAAATTTTTTTATTTCGCCACAATCTGGACATAAATTTAATTGGCACTTTTCTCCGTATTTTAAAATTAATTCTTTATAAACCCTATTCCTAATTAAATTAAATTCTTTCCTTTTGATTAGTGGGCTCCTGAAATCAAACATTTTTGAAAACTTTTTTTCAAACAAAATTTTATCGCCGTTAGTTAGTTTTTTGAGGAAATAATTGTAATCCGCTTTATATTGAAAATTATTCATAATACTAATATTTTATAACTTTACTAAAAATATGACAAACAACGACCAAACAATTAAATACGCCTTGTACTGCCGAAAATCTACCGAAGACAGCAGTCGGCAAATTCTTTCTCTAGATTCACAAGAGAAAGAAATGTTAAAATTGGCCGAAACTTTGGAGCTAGATATTATTCAGACTTTTCGGGAAAGCAAATCGGCCAAGAAACCAGATAACCGTCCGCAATTTTCTGAACTTATCAATTTGATCAAGCGAGGTAAAATTCAGGGCGTTATTTGTTGGAAAATAGACCGCTTATCCCGTAATCCAATTGATAGCGCAACTATTCAATGGCTATTACAGCAAGGTGAACTAAAGATTATCCAAACAATGGAAAGACAATATTTGCCAGGCGATAATGCGCTACTCTTTAATGTGGAAAGTGGAATGGCTAACCAGTATATTTTGGACTTGAGTAAGAATGTAAAACGAGGAATTAGAGCAAAGCTAGAAAAGGGCGGTTGGCCTAATCTAGCTCCGCTCGGCTATTTAAACAAAGACAGCAAAATTATTATTGATAAAGCACGAGGAAAATATATCGTTAAAATATTCGAAATGTATAAGACTGGGAAATATAGCGTTAAGGAAATATCGGATATTTTATTTAAAGAGGGTTTTAGAAGTCGGGCACAAAATAAATATCACAAAAGCAAAATTCATAAAATGTTGTCCGATTCTTTCTACTGCGGAATTATGGAAAAAGACGGATCTATTTATCAAGGCAATCATGAGCCATTAATTTCCAAAAAACTCTTTGACGAGGTTCAAGAAATGCTAACTAAAAAATCCCACATCAAAAAACAAAATATTCCTTTCGCTTTTAGGGGAATGCTCCGATGTGCTAAGTGTGGTTGTCTGCTAACAGCCACCAAGAAGAAAGGCCGACTGACATATTATTACTGCACCAACGGCAAGAATGTTTGCGAAGAGCATAAAGCATATATCAAAGAGGAGAATCTATCCACGGAGTTAAACAATGTTTTTAATGAATTAATTTTTGACGAAAAAGTCGTTAATCTCGTTTATCGGGCTAAGCAAAGAGAAAGCGGTAATGTCTTGTCCTATCTGGAAGAGGCTATCTTAGGTCTTCAAAATAGGCTTAAAACGCTTGAAGAAAGAAAAAAAACCCTTTTAGACGGATATTTGGACAAAGTCGTTTTAGAGGGCGACTACAAGACCAAAAACAAGGATATTGAAAATGAAATAGTCTTGATTAATCAAGACTTAAAGGAGCTGGAAGTTAAAAAACAGAGCCAGGATAATACTACTTTGGAACGGATAAAAAATACATTTTTAGAGCCTAAAACAATGAAAAAAGAGTTTTTATCTAAAAAACCCGATGAACAAAGAAATGTCTTAATTAATATACTTTGGAACGTTGAAGTTGGCAATAAAAAAATCGCTAATATTTCTTTTAAACAGCCTTATGATGCGCTATCTAAAATAGAAAATAAAAGCGATTTTTCTTCAGTGCGGAGAGGCAGGGATTCGAACCCTGGGCCGGCTTTCACCAGCGACGGTTTTCAAGACCGTTCCATTAGACCACTCTGGCACCTCTCCTCTTAGTTTTATAGCTTCATTTTTACTTATTTTTATAAAAAAGGCAAATTTATTTTGTTAATTAATAAAAACACCTTTTAGGGTGTTTTTAAGATGCGGAGAGCAAGTAATTTAAACTAAGTGGGCCACTCCGATACTTTATTTGTTTTATATTAGCCAATAATTATATAATAAACTAAAAAACATTAAATTATCTTTTATCACTAACTTGTAATTTCATACATAATCTTATATAATCTTATACATAAATTATATAAGATTATGTATAATAAATTCAACAACAGAATAAATAACTTGCCCCCCAATATTATTGAATTAATAGATAAAATAGATTTATTAAAAAGCAAATGGGTAAATGGCGCTAAACTAGACCAACAAATTTTAGGCAAACTAAAAAAATCTATTTTAATTACTTCAACTGGCGCCTCGACTCGTATTGAGGGGTCGGAACTATCCGATGAAGACGTAGAGCGATTAATGCGTGGGCTCTCCATACAGAAATTTAAAGACCGCGACAAACAAGAAGCGCGTGGTTATTTTGATTTACTAACTAATGTTTTTGAATCATACAAATCCATTCCCTTTGCTGAAAGTACGATTAAATTTTTTCATCGAGAATTGTTAAAATATTCTGAGAAAGATAAATTGCATCGCGGCGAATATAAAAAAGATGAAAATAAAGTAGCGATGGTTTCACCAACCGGCGAACCAATAGAAATATTATTTGATACAACCGCCCCCTGGCTAACGCCAAAAGAAATGCAGGAACTGGTGGAATGGACGCAAATAGCTTTTTTAGAAAAATTAGCCCATCCCCTAATTATCATTGCTAATTTTTTAGTAGAGTTTTTACACATTCACCCTTTCACCGATGGCAATGGTCGTCTTTCACGTATTCTTAGTAATTTACTAATGTTGCAACACGGCTATGAATATATGCCATATGTTTCGCAAGAAAAATTAATAGAAGAGAATAAGCCTGAATATTATATGGCGCTAAGAGCCAGTCAAAAAACTTTACGAACAAATAAAGAAGATATTAGTGCCTGGCTAACTTTTTTCTTAAAGATTATTTTAGAACAATCTGAAAAAGCTATTAACATAATTTCGTACGAAGAAGTGTCTAAATTACTATCACCTCAACAAAATATTGTTTGGGAATATATATCTAAGCAAGATAAGGTTGTAACGCCGCTAGAAATATCCCGAGCCACCAATATCCCCAGACCAACGATTAATCAGGTACTCAATAAATTGCTTAGTTTAAAATGGGTTGAACGGATTGGTATTGGACGGACAACGAGATATAAGAAACGTTAAATTAAGCCTCCATGGATTTTTCTTCACAAGAAAAAATAAATATCTTTAAGAACCTCTTTCGTGGACGAGAAGATGTTTTTGCTATCCACTGGGAAAAAGCCGATAAATCAGTTAGCGGCTACACGCCCGCTTGTTTAAATGAATGGAAACCTGTAACAACACAACGAAAAAATCAAGCTCTTCAAAACAACTAGCTATAACTATTGCCGAACAAATTTGTATAAGTAAAACAAATTTACCAAGAGTGTTAATTAATTTTTTACGAGAAGAATTAAATTTTATAAATTCAGAATTCTTAATTAAAAAAAGAATGGGCATGAGTACTTATAAAATTGAGAGATATTTCAAACTAATTGAGTCAACGGAAAATAATTATACAATGCCAAGAGGCTTTTTAGGTGAGCTTATAAAATTTCTTGATGACAAAAATATCAAATTTACTATTAATGATAAACGTAAAAAATACGAAGAAGTACTAGTTAAAAATTCCCGTGCTTTATATGATTATCAACAAGAAGCCGTTAAAGATATTTTGGTAGAAGATAATGGTGTGCTTGTGGCCCCACCGGGCGCCGGTAAAACTATAAATAGGCATAGATATTATTTCCAAGTTAAAACAACCGGCTTTAATATTAGTTCACAAAAAACAAATTTATAGTCAATGGTTACAAAGAATTGAAAATTTTACAGATATACCAAAAAGGGAAATCGGTCAAATTTGCTCAAATAAAAAAACTATTGGCAAAAAAATTACCGTGGCCATGTTACAAACTCTGTCTAACGTTGATGATTTTATAAAAGATTTAGGTCTAAATAACATAGGCTTAGTTTTAGTAGATGAGTGTCACCATATTCCGGCTAAAACTTTTCGAAAAGTTATTACTAAACTAAATCCATATTATTTATATGGTTTTACGGCCACACCGAAGAGAAAGAATAACGATGAAAAATTAATATATATTTTTTTAGGAAAAATATTGCATACTGTCAGTAATAATTTTGGTGACCAAATTAAAAATAAGGAAATTAAACCAGAAAAGAAGATAAAAACAGAATTAATCATTAAAAATACCGAAATAGATGTGCCCTTTAAAGTTAAGATTGATAATTTTCAGATTTTGTCTAAAATAATTACTTTTGATTCCAAGCGCAATCAATTAATTGTTAAGGATATTTTAAAGAGGCTGGTAATGGAAATAAATGCTTGGTTTTAACGGAAAGAAAAGAACATGTTGAGGTATTAAGCTATTATTTGAAAGGGCAATATGAAATAATTACTTTAACTGGCGATTTGACAGAAAAACAAAAAAGCGAAAAATTAAAACAAATTGAATCTGGTAATTTTCAAATTTTAATCGCCACGGGGCAATTAATTGGCGAAGGAAGCGACTTCCCAAGTTTAAATTGCTTATTTCTAGTTTACCCCTTTTCATTTGAGGGTAAATTAATACAATATATCGGGCGCATCCAGCGTGGTCAAAATTCTAATGGTGCTATTTATGATTATCGAGACATTAAAATCAGTTATCTTGAAAAGTTTTATAAACAACGCGAAAAATACTACAAAAAATGCTTTTTCATTAAATAATAAATATTTTTTATTTTACTAAAAAGCCCAGTAAACACTAGGCTTCGTGCCCGTGTTGGCAATAAGGATTTGAACTAAAAATTCCCCTTATTTCAAAATTATTTAATTAAAACAAAAGAACTTGACCTTAATCAAGTTCTTAGTCTTTTTAGCTAATATTAATTATTATATCTGGTATATCCGATACTAAATTGTCTTAGCGGAACGGACGGGACTCGAACCCGCGACCTCTGCCGTGACAGGGCAGCGCTCTAACCAGCTGAGCTACCGATCCTTTATTACGATAATACCGCTTCTAGCGGTATAGCCAAAATCTTAGCAAAAAGATTTTAGCTTGTAAAGGTTTTTCTCTTTTAATCTTAGCGCCCCCAAAGGGAATCGAACCCCTACTACAAGCTCCGGAAGCTTGTGTTCTATCCATTAAACTATGGAGGCGGCAAACTGACAATTTTATTATAAGTAAGGCTAATAGTTTTGGCAAGAAAAATTATCGCTTGACTTTATTTAGTTTTTGCTATATTATTAATAATAGTTATCCATTAATAAATATTATCAATTATTTTATGATAGTCAGTCAGCGGGAGTTAAGCGCTCGTCTAGAAAATTTTAAAAAAGTAAGCCGTGAACACAAATTACCGCTTACTCCGCAGAAGTTAGCGATTTTTCGGACACTAGCCAGTTCTTGCTCTCACCCCGACGTTTCTGAAATCTATCACCGCGTTAAGGAAGAATTTAATAATATTTCTTTAGCTACGGTTTATAAGAATCTGAAAAAGCTTGTCGATTTGGGGCTGATTGTTGAAATTCCTATTCCCGGAGATAATCCTCGTTATGACGCCAAGTTAGATACTCACGGCCATGCAGTCGATACTGGAAACGGCCGTGTCTACGATTTAGAAATTTCTACCAATTTCGCTTTGCCGGATAAAATTCTCGGCAAGAGGGTAAAACAGGCACAAGTTATTTATTATTTATAATTGATATAAAATATTATGTTAAATATTAACCATTTAGCCCCTGATTTTAAGGGTCTTAAAGCTTATCACCAAGGTGAATTCAAAGAAATCAGTTTGTCTGATTACGCCGGCCGCTGGCTGGTGTTATTCTTCTATCCGCGCGATTTTACTTTCGTCTGCCCGACGGAACTGCGCGGTTTTGCTAAGCAGGAAGAAGAATTCAAAGCCCTGGGTTGTGACATCCTCGCTGCTTCCACCGATTCAGAGTGGTCGCATAAGAATTGGTTTGAAAGAGACCTTCCCGAAGTGAAATACCCTATTTTAGCCGATACGACCCAGAACTTGGCGAAAGCCTATGACGTCTTAAACGAAGATGACGGTTCGGCCGATAGAGGGTTGTTTATCATTGATCCGGAAGGAAAAATTAAGTATATTGTCGTATCCGCCGGTTCTGTTGGCCGTTCTGTGGTCGAGACTTTACGCGTACTTAAAGCCGTGCAAAGCGGAGAACTGTGTCCCCTGGAATGGCATGAAGGCGAAAAAACTCTAGGTCATGCCTAATTAATACACTTAATACACAAAAAGCCTCGTAAAAGAGGCTTTTTGCTGTCTGGCATTCTTTATTTACTCGTGTTATTATCTATATGTAACGCCATAAAAATATGAATTATAATCTTCATCCAATTTTTGTCCATTTTCCCATTGCCCTCTTTCTGCTCTATTCTTTTTTGCGTATTTTCCCTTGGCCTAAGAGATTTCCAAACGTTGATTGGCGTTTGCCGCGAGTGGTTATTTTAGTGACTGGCTTGCTGGGCGCTTGGCTGTCTAGTGTTACCGGAGAAATTGCTAACCACATTGTTCGTCCTAGTCGTTCTCTCTTGGAGATGCATGAAGGTTTTGCCGGGGCATCCGTCAGTGTTTATGTCGTGTTGTTAATTGCCGAATTATTTATATTTTTTCAACCTACTTGGCTGGATAATAAGTATTTAAGCTTTTTAAAGTCTTTAAATCCGGTATTTTTATTTTTGAAAAAATTATTTTCTCAAAATTGGATTATGTGGTTATTATCAGGCGCCGGGGCTTTATTAATTGCTATAACCGGTTTACTGGGCGGAGTGATGGTTTATGGTACGACCGCCGATCCTCTAGCTGCTCCCATTTTAAATCTACTTGGACTCTAGGCAAGATAATATGAAAAAATTTTTATTGAAAAATGATTTTCGTTTTTGACGCCAATTAATTAATGTCTGTTTTTTCTCTTTTTTACCATCATTATTACTGACTTTATTCACGGCAATTTATATCAAGAAAGATTAAATGCAGTGGCGATGATTGTATATCAGTATTTTTGGCGATCTATGTTGGTAATAAAGAGTTTGAGCTAAAGTGGTTTTAGTAATAACCCGAAAATCCAAGGAACTATATCGCCAGAAACAGCAACACTAAATATATATTTATTATGAAAAAAGACCTCTATTCTAAGGTCTTTTATTTTTTACTCGACCGTCACTGCTTTTGCTAGATTTCTTGGTTTATCAATATTGGTGCCGCGTTCTCTGGCAACATAATAGGCAAAGAGCTGAGTAGGAATAACGGTGAGAAAAGGATAGAGAAGGGGTGGGCATGGCGGGATAGAGATAATGTCATCCGTGCGTTTGATAATAACCTGGTCTTTTTCGGTTGTCACGGCAATTATACGTCCTTTACGCCCGCCAATTTCCAGCAAGTTGTTAATCACTCTGTCGTATTGTTTATCTTTGACAGCAATAAAGAAAGAGGGCATCTGGTCGTCAATTAAAGCAATCGAGCCATGTTTCATTTCTCCCGCCGATAAACCTTCAGCGTGGATGTATGAGACTTCTTTTAATTTTAAAGCCCCCTCTAAGGCAATGGGAAAGTTTTGTCCGCGTCCGAGAAAGAGAAAATTAGGATAATCTTTATATTTTTTGGCTAGTCTTTCTATTTCTGGACTAGAGAGAAGAATTTCTTTTATTTTCTTCGGTATTGTTTTTAATTCCCGCCATAATTTTTTTTCTTCGGCTTCGTTTAATCGGTTGCGCCAGCGGCCGAATTTAGTGGATAGAATATAGAGAATAACTAATTGGGTGGTAAAAGCCTTGGTGGAGGCAACCCCGATTTCCGGTCCGGCTTTCGTCAATAGGGATACATCGGCATTTCTGGTTAGGGTGGAGCCGTCTACATTACAGATACTAATGACGCTGGCGCCTTGTTCTTTCGCCGCTTGAACCGCCTGTAAAGTATCGGCGGTACTGCCTGATTGAGAAATGGCGATGACGATATCTTCCGCCCCGACGCTCTCTGAAAGAAATTCGGAGGCATATTCGCAATAGACGGGAAGTTTTGCTAATTCAGCAAAAAAATATTTGGCTACCAAGCCCGCGTGCCAAGAAGTACCGCAGGCAATTATTACTAGTTTGTTTATTTTTTTTATTTTCTGCCGCCAATGATTAAACATTAAATTTAATGATTGGCCGTTGTCAGCTATCAGGCTGTCAATTGTTTTCGCTACTACCTTTTCTTGTTCGAAAATTTCTTTAAGCATAAAATGGGGATAGCTGCCTTTTTCTAAAGTTTCGAAATTGATTTTTAGTTGTTCCCAGGGACAAGGCAGTTCTTCTGCGGAGATTATATTTAAGAGGCGACAATTTTTTTCTTTTTGAACAATGGCAATTTGCCTATTTTCTAGAGCAAAATATTCATCAGCATAGCCAGCTAAGGCGTTTTTATCAGAACAAATAAAATATTCTCCTTCTTGACTGCGGCCAATAAATAGTTCGCCGCCAAGATTGCAGGCATAAAGATTATTTGGGCTCTGGCTATTATGGATTACAAAAACAGACCGCCCTTCTAAATTAGGAGCGACATCAGTAATTACTTCTAATAATGAAGATTTGCTTTGTTGTTGCCTATAATCAAGATAATTCACTAAAATTTCTGTATCTGTTTCTCCATAAAATTTATAGTTAGCCTTTTCTAACTCTTCTTTTAATTTATAGTAGTTTAAGATGGTGCCATTATGGACAATACTTAATGTATTGTTTTGAGAATGATGAGGATGGGCATTAAGTTTGGTGGCAGATCCATGAGTCGCCCAGCGCGTATGGCCGATGCCAAGACTGCCTGAAGGTTTTTGTTTTGATAGTAGTTCAGCTAAAGCGGTAATTGCTCCTTGTTCTTTATATATTTTCATTTTTCCGTGGGAGTATAGAGCAATACCAGCACTGTCATAACCGCGATATTCCAAACGTTTTAGCATTTCCAAAATTAGGGGGTAAGCGTTTTTATGACCGACATAAGAAGCGATGCCACACATAAGATTATGCTAAGCGTTTCCACAGATTGAGGAAAATCGTTTTTTGCGTATTATAAATCATTTGATTTTCAATCAGTACGCCCACCGGTGATCCTTGCTTATCACGGGAGATAAAAGCGCATTTTCCGGCATAAATGATGATAAAAGTAGCCGAGCAGTCGTTTGTTCCCAGCCAACGGCGTTCATCAAGACCATGGGTGCCTCCGCCATCAGCCAGAGAAATAGCCTTGACGTATATGTTTCTTTTTTTTCTTTCTTTATTAAAACCTGGGAAAGCGCGACCAATATCGCTACTGGAGTCTTTAGCGGAATAGACATAGTATTCTTTTTCTTCTTTGTCTTTTAATGTATCTAATAAATCATTGAGGATAGTCCGGAGGCCAGCGTCTTCTTCATATAATTTGGTAACCGGTTGATTATCGGCTTGACCACGGATGGATTTTAATTCAAGAATTAGAGAGTTGATATTATTTTGTAGGTTTTTTACTCTGTCTACTTCAATATCAGCTAAACGTCGCAGTTTTTCTGGATTTTCGGCTACGAATTTCTGCTTGGTAGTATCATTGTAATAGCTAGCTAGACCTTTTTCTTGTAGGGTCTTTAGAACTTCATAGACAATACCGCGATTAAGTTTAGCCTTTTCCGCCAGACGCCTGACCGAAATGGGGCCGCCTTCTAAAAGCTTTAGATATATTGTCATTTCTTTGTCTGACAGACCAAGTTTTTTTAAAATAGTAATATCCATATAATTCTTTTTTTATATAGTTATAATTATATATCTTTTGTTAAATAAATGTCAAATATTTTATGACAATAAATAATATATAGGTTTTTTATGTTAAAGTTTTTTGAGTTTTACGGTGGCGCATATTATTTGTCCGCTATAGTTACCCCCCATTCTCAAGCAATAACTATTTTTTAAATCGGCTTTTCGTTTGGCGTCGCGTGCTAACATTCGAGAATGGTTGGTTGCAATTACTGAGAGCGATGTAAGAAGGGCGATAATAGCAATAACGACCAGTAATTCAATTAAGTAAGGTAAAGACTTCTTTATTCTTTTTCCTTATTTTTTATAGTGATTAGATATTTAATTTTTCTTTTTATTGCCTATACTAGCTATAATTTTAATGATAAAATATATCAAGATATGAGGATTTCTAAATTATTACACAAGCATTATTTTTTTTTAGCGCTAATTTTAGTGTTGGCCGTCTGTTTACGCTTACCCAATTTGAGCCAGCCTTTTTGGGGCGATGAAATTTTAAGTTTACAGATTGTTAGACATTTTCAAGATAATATTAGCGGTTTATTTCAATATTTGCGGGCGGTGGAAGTTCACCCTCCTCTATATTATTTAATACTTATTGGTTGGACAAAATTGTTTGGTTTTTCCGAGATGGCGGTTAGAAGTTTGTCTTTAATTTTTGGTTTAGCTACGGTGGCGCTTTCATATTTTTTAGGAAAACAGTTGTGGAAAAACGCTCGCGCCGGTTTGCTGGCGGCCTTACTGGTGGCTGTGATGCCGATGCCAATAATATTTAGCACCGAGGCTCGTCCCTATATAATCTTTTCTTTTTTAGGACTTCTTTGTTTGTATAAGCTTAATACCTATTTAGACAAAAAACATTGGAGTCAGTTAGTTTATTTTTCTATATTTGCCATTTTTGGTCTTTATCTACACTATTCTTTCTTGTTAATTTTGTTTCCTCTGTTGGCGTGGTGGTTGTTTAAGATAATTATTGATAAGCGTCGTGAAGATTTATTTCGTTTAGTTTTAGTTTTAGCCTCTATATTTTTAGGATTCTATTGGTGGTTACCGGCGATGTTGTATAAAGTTTTATTGGGTAATTATGAGTTAATGAATTTACCGCGCACTATTTTTTCTCATCGTGCTCTATATTTTTTTGAAGCTTCTTTTAACCAATTAATTTGGACGGTAAAAGACAAACAAGTCTTGCCTTTGGAAATTTTAGTGATTTTAGTTTCCAAGCTTGCGGCTGCCGCCGCTTTACTCTGGCTATTATTAAAAAAAGAGAAAGAGATTATTTTCCCCTTTTTACACATATCTTTCTTGGTGATTATATCCTTAGTCATCTTTCTTTTTTCTCCAGCCTCAGAAAACTATGTTAGTATTTTTGAAAAGCACGTTTTTTGGCTGTCAATTTTGCTGGCTTTAGCTCTAGCCGGTTTGGCTTCCAGGCTGAAAACTAAAGCGGCCGCCGCTTTAATTAGTATTTTTATCGTCAGCTTTATCACTTTTGATGCGAAAATTTTATTGAGTCAGAATAGCTTTGACGCCGATAGGGCACAAAAACTGATTGCTGAGCAGATAAATGATGGATTCTTGCCGGGCGATATTGTGATTGATAATTTTTCCTATGACCGCAGCAATCTCAATTATTATTTACACCCCCATATTTCTGCTTATGGTTTCTATCCGCCGCAATTATTTGATTGGCAAAATGATATTTATGCCAGTCGAAATACTTTAGGGCTTTTAGAGAATGATGCTCAATCTCGGATTTGGCCGGTATCGGGGGAGGCTCTTGATTTGAAAATGAATTATATTATCAGGCAAACATCGCCGACACGTATCTGGCTGGCTTATGCCGATTATCAAGACTACGGTCTTAAACGCTGGCTAGAAGCCAACGGCTGGCGCCATGCCATCTTTTCTATAGATCGGTTTTCTCCCCTGGATTTGTATGTGAAGAAACAGTAATATTATATATTAAAAAAGACGCCTAATTGGCGTCTTTTACTTTGTGCTCTACCGGGGAAACCGGGGTTAGGCCTCGGAAGAGAGCTAGAGTGGTAAAATACCGAGTCCGTCAAGGCTCGGTAGGTTTTAATGATTTTACAAGAGTTCCGGACTTATCGTTATTATAAACTATTTTACCTTTTATTTTATCGAAATTATCTAGATTGTCTCGAGATATCTTATTATAATCGTCAATATTCACATGTTGCCATTCTCCGTCAGTCTTATTTTCTTGTCTAATTTGTCTGCTCTTTATTTGTTCTTCTTTCTTCGGATTAAGCAAAATAACCATATCGGCCTTATCGCTCAAGTTATGACTAAGTAAATCGGCATGATTAATTATATAAGGCGGTTTTTCTCTTTCTAAAACAAAACTCAACAATTCCGATAAATTAGCTTCTTCATTTTTTTCTTGTCTATAAATCTGAAAAAAATAATCAAGGTCAATATTCTTAAAATTTGTCTGCCCCGCTAATTCTCTGGCAAAAGTTGATTTTCCTGAACCAACATTACCGACAACATAAATCTTTTGCGCCTTAGTGGCTTGAATATTTTTAACTATTTCCTGGACATCCTCGGCGGTAAACATTTCTCGATTAGGTTGTTTAAATAAATCTTTCTTATCTTTCTGCGTTATTTCCCAAATAGGCTCTCCAATTTCTAATATTTTACTAACAAAGTCGTCCTCGTCCTTAAAGGCTAACTCACTTAGTTTGCTCTTGGTATCATTTAACAAAGACTCGTCAATAAATTCTTTAATTTTATCGCTGTCCATTTCTTGTAAAATAACCTCAACTGGATTTTTAGAATTTCTAAATAATTCTCTCAAACCGATTTCTTTCTGGCTCAAGATGTTTTTGTTTACCCTATCATTTTGTATATTGTGTTCAAAATTATTCATATTTGTTTTAATATTAACACTAGTCGTTTCAAAGTTCAATTTTCAACGAACGCGGTGTTTTTTGATTGATGTTCGAACTTTTTTTGAGCAAAACCCTCTGGATTTTGCGGATTGAATCCCGCCCAGCGGGCAAAAATTCCTTCCCCCCAACCCCCTTCCTTTTTGCCCGCCTGCTTCAACGCCCGCAGGGCGGGCGCGGCGGCGGCTTTTTTAAATAATTCCTAATTTATTTTTTCTTTTTCTTATTGCTTCTCCCCCGCCCTCCAAAACATCAATTATTTCTTTTCTTATCATATCATTTTCAATGGCTCCTGTCCTGTATTCAAATTCAGTTTTTTTCTTTTTTCTTGCAACTACAACTTCTTCACTATCACCACATACAACCAAATTTGCATTATGAGAAACTATAAAAATTTGTCTTTTAATTTTCTGCTTCCTAAGAAAATCAACAATATATTTTGAAATTGCACGAACATCCAAATCGTCCTCTGGCTGATCAAGTATTATTGGATAATTGTAATCATCAAATTTAAAAATAAATTCAAGCAAGGCAATCATTTTTTCTCCGTCAGACATATCATTAAAATATACCCCGTCTTTAGTTATACTTTTTAAATAATTTATTTTGAATCTATTTTTAAATAATTCCAATAAAATCGCTTCCTCGTCTTTTCTAGCTTTTAATAATAAAGAATTCGCCAATATACCAGTCATTAATTGTTTCAGTATTTCTTTATATTTTTTTTCGTCAAATTTAAATTCATTGGGTTTTTTAAAAATTGCGTTGGCTTGTTCGTATTTCCTATTTTCCTTTGAAATTCCTTCTTCTTTAAAAGTTATGGAATTATGATAATTTAAATTTTCCTCTAAAAAATTCAAAAAATCGGGGGTATTAAAATCAGAAATTATATTAAAAGTTGAAAACTCCAAATTATCAATTTTTATGGCAAAATTTTTATACTCACTACTATATTTCATATAATTATCAACGAGGTTGTTTTTCTTTTCCGCATAATCATTACTTAATCTATTCTTCTCTTCAGTTAATTTAACAATTTCTTGCTTAGTTTTTTCTTTATCCTTCAATTTTTCTGTCAATTCTAATATTGTTTTGTGTTTTTCAACCTTTTCTTTTAGTGGCTTGAGCTTTTTACTAATTTCTAATAAATCTTTTTCTTTTGCTTTCTTATCTTCTTTTAAATTTTTAATTTCCTCGTCAATAAACTCTGTTTTGAAATTTTTATCAGATTCTTTAATTTTATCTTGAATTTTTCTAATATACACTTCGGAAAACTCAAACTCAAAAATATTTTTTGCTGTAATAACTTCCTCCTCTTTTAAAAGAGTAAACGAATCTATATTTTTTGTTATAGTTAAAATCTCTTTTTCTTTTTCTATTTTTTCTCTGTCAAATTTTTGATAATCGCCAATTTCCTTGTCTGTAATTTGACCTATTATCTTATTGATGGAATTTATTTTTTCGTTTAAATTTTTAATATCTGCTTCCAAATTTTCAGATTTTCCTAATTTTTTAAGTTTTTCAACGGTGTTTTTGCCAGAATTTCTAATTAAAATCAGTTCTTTAATTATAGCGGAAATTTCTAACGCATTATTATCTTCAAATTTCTTATATTTTTTTATTTCATTTGAGAAATCGTCCTTATTTCCAAATAAATCAATGACGAATTCTTCAAAATATCGATCATTGTCATAAACTATTTTCCCCAAATAACCTTGCGGAATAAATAAAACACCTTTCTCTTTTTCTTCGTTTTCATTTAAAGTATTCGCTATTGAATCTTTCCAAAATAATTTAAAATTTTCAAAAGCAAAAAAATCTTCCTTGGTAATTCTTTTATTTTTACATTGAGAAAAATCTATTGAATAAGCAATATTTTTTAACAAATTTGATTTTCCGGTCGCTCTACTGCCTATAATAGAATTTAGATTTTGGTTAAAATAGACAATTTCTTTTTTCGCGCCATTTTTATATTCCGCTCTGTCAATTATGTTATAATCCGACTTATCCTCGGGTTCTAATTGCTGAATTTTTACCCTATCGTCTAATTCATAAATAATTTGTTTTAATCCTTCAAATGTTGGATCTGCTTTTATCCAACAAAATTTATTGTCGTTTCTTTTAAATAATTCATCGTCTTTATGAGCATCTGATCCGCAAATGCACGGCTTCAATGTTTTAAACTCTTTTATAAAATCTTTTCTTGAATTATGTTTTTTCCCAAGTCCCCAAGCAATCGTATTTTCATTTGCCGAAAACAATCCGTCGGTTTTTTGAATTATAACTTTTCTAACTAAATGATCTTGCCCATCCCAATCAATCTTGCTTAAATCTTCATCAGCGGGAACGAAAACTAAATATTTTTCTTTAAATTTTGTTTTTTTGTTATTTAACAATGCCATTATATCTTTATCATCTACAACAGCGGTTTTCATTCCAACAAATAAATCTGTATCAGTTTTAAAATTTTCGTGTTCCCCTTTTAATTTTTTACCCAAACTTTCCAAGTTAGTTATTTTTAGTTTTTGTTTCTCGTCTTCGTCTTGCGGATTTCCCTCATAAACAAAATCAAGTTCGTGCAAAAAGCTTTCCTCAATATCTTGAATTAAAACATCGTTTGAAAAAATAACATGAAAATTTATTCTGTTTGTGCCTACAAGTTTATTGAGCCTGAATTCAATATTTGGCAAAATTAGAATTTTTTGTATTTTTTCAATTTCTTCATCTGTAAAACTTAATTCCTTTAGTTTTGAAGACGATAAATATTCATTTTTTATTTTTTTATATCCTTCTATGCAAAAATAATCCGTTATTCCAATAGCAAAAATATTATTCTCTAATGCTTTTTTGAAAACACTTTTAACATAATTATCAAAATTATCTCCAAATTGATTATTGAGATATGAAAATGGCGTATGTATCTGTAAATCCCATTTTCGCCAAATTGAGCCCCTTATAATATCTTTATTCTCCATATTTTTTAATTCTATTGTTTGCTAACTCAACATATTTTTTCTCTTTCTCTATCCCTACCCAATTTCTACCAAGAGCTTTTGCAACAACTGCTGTTGTTCCACTTCCAAGAAAAGGATCTAAAATTAAATCGTCCTTTTTACTTGCGGAAAGTAAAACTTGCTGAATTAATTTAAGCGGTTTTTGCGTGGGATGTGCTTTTATTCCATTTTCATCTTTTAATCTTTCTGGCCCACGACAAATTTTAAAAACCCAATCCGTATCTTTCATTTGCTGTCCGCCATTCATTTGCATTAAAAAATCATTGTTGAAAGTATAATTTTTACAGTTTTTATTTTTTACTGCCCAAATTAGCGTTTCGTGATTATTTGTAAATCTTCTGCCGTTAAAATTAGGCATAGCGTCAATTTTTACCCAAATCACATCATTTAAAAACCATAATCCCAAATCTTGCATAATTTTGCCGACACGGAAAATATTGTGATACATACCCATTACCCAAACAGTTCCTGTTGGCTTTAAAACTCTTTGACATTCTTTAATCCAATTTTCTGTAAAATTGTCATATTCTTCATAGCTTTCAAATTTATCCCATTCATCATTTACGGGAATTACTTCTGTTCCATTTTCTCGCAAAAGCTTTCTATTTTCAGGCAATTGTAAATTATACGGCGGATCGGCAAAAATCAAATCAAAAGAATTATCGGGAAAATTTTTCAAAACTTCTATGCAATCACCATGAATAATTTCGTTTTGAGGAAGCATAAAAATTAACTTTCCAATTTTTCTTCAAGCAAATTGGCAATGGTCTTATAAATAATTTTTTCAGAAGATTTTTCTTTGAAATAATCAAGCAATAATTTTAATGTTTTCTTTTCAGGAAAAATCGTTAAAATTATTTCGTTGAAAATAACATCATCTTGAAAAATTTTTCTATAAAGGCTTGGCGACAAATCTTTTATTTCTTCAAACGAATTTTCTGCCTCAATATCAAAATTTGTTTCAGGAAAATCTGGAATTTCTTTTTTCCATTGTTCTAAATATTGCAGTATCTCGTCCCAAATATTTTTTTGTTTCAAAAAATCAAATAACTCAATGCCGTAGAATAAATAAATATCAACGCCATAATCTCGCAACATTTTTTCAAGTTCTGCTTTATAATAATTTTTGTTTTTTTGTAAATCAGGGTCAATAAAATAGAAAATTCCGACAAGATTCTTCTCGCCATATTTACTAATCATTTCGTTTAATTTTTTCTCAAAATTTTCTATCTGCCCCCGCTTTTTAGTAGAATCATGATCGTCTCTAACTTTCTGCTCAATAAAATAAACCTTATCCTTAAATTTAAAACACTGATCAAGATTCAATTCGTCATTATCGCCATTAACAAATTTTTTCTCTAAAATTTCATAACCAAATTCTTTAAAATATTCTTCAATTGCTTCCTCAAAAGCATCGCCAAAACGGATTTCATGGGACTGGAGCAAATTCTGCAAAATTTTTGCCTTTGGTTTTGTCGGTCTAAAAAGTCCAATATATCTACTCGGATATTTCGCTATTTTTTCAATCAACACTGCCTTTGATTCCTCAAAAATAGTTTCGTTAAAAATGTTTTTAAATTTTTCGTATCGCATAAATTTATGTTAAATATTTTTTAATATAATCATTCCTTATTTCGTCAATTAAAATTAGATTGCCATTTTTATCTTTTATATTCCAGTATATCCAGCCATTATTTGAAGCTTTGCCTAAGATTTCGGCACTTACTTTATGAATTGAGCCGACTTTATCACCCCATAATAAAGTTGCGTCAGCTAAAATTTTGGCTTTATACTTTTCATCTTTAGAATATAAACAATCGCCAATATTTATTAGTTTATTTTCGAGCAGGTTGCCGAAAGTAACTTTTGGCTTTTTTTCTTCAACGGGATAAGTTAATAGTTCGTCGTCAAGCGGTTTAACTTTTTTAATTCTCTCATTTGCTATTTTGATATAAAAATCTTCTTTTTCTATCCCGATAAAATTTCTTTTCAATTTTTTAGCTACGGCTCCAGTTGTTCCACTTCCCATAAACGGATCTAAAACCGTATCGCCAACATTCGAAGTTGATAAAATAATTCTAAAAAGCAAGGCTTCCGGCTTTTGAGTAGAATGAGCTTTTTCGCCATTTACTTTTATTCTTTCTCCGCCGTTGCAAATAGGAATATACCAATCGCTTCTCATTTGTTTGTCGTCACTAAACGCTTTCATTGATTTGTAATGAAAAGTAAATTTTGATTTTTGATTTTTGGATGCCCAAATCAATGTTTCTTGCGCGTTATTAAAACGAGTGCCTTTAAAATTAGGCATTGGATTTGTCTTAATCCAAATAACATCATTTAAAATCCATAATCCAATATCTTGCATGATTTTTCCGACACGGAAAATATTATGATAACTACCAATAACCCAAATAGCGCCGTCTTTTTTTAAAACTCTTCTGCACTCTTTCAGCCAGTCATAAGTAAATTTATCGTATTCTTCAAAAGAAGAAAATTTATCCCATTTATCATTTACAGCAGAAACTTTTGTTTGATTTGGACGATAAAGCTCGCCTTGTAATTGTAGATTATAAGGCGGGTCGGCAAAAATTAAATCAACCGAATTTTCAGGAAGTTTTTTTAACTCCTCTATGCAATCGCCCTTGATTATTTTGTTTAAGTATTTTTTGTCCATAACTATTTTATTAAATCATCAATACTAACTCCAAGCCCTTTGGCAATTTTTACCACAGTTTGAATCGTTGGTCTTGTTATCACATTTGATTCAATTTTTGTCAGCGTTGTATAGGGAAGCTCGGCTTTTCTGGCGAGTTCGTCCTGTGTTAAACCTTTTTTGTGCCGTAATTGTTTTATTTTATCCCCGATATTTGATTGATTATTGTTTTGACTTTTCATAATTTCCAAAGTATGATAGTATTAGTATGAGAGGTAGTTTTATCTTTCATTTATATACTAACATGAAATCAATTTTTATTCAACAAAATTAGGTGTAAAATTAGGTGTAAAATTAGGTGTAAAGCCCGCGAATGGGTTGGGTGGGTCAAGGGCGACTATCCTTTTCCTTTTTTTTAAAGCCGCTTTCCGCGCCGAAGGCGCGGTTGGGGTGGGAGCGTTTCCGCCATTCCGCCAAAAGCGGAATATCAAAACGCTGGGCGGAGAGGGGGAGATTCGAACTCCCGAAGGGCTTTCACCCTTGCCGCTTTTCGAGAGCGGTACTTTCAACCACTCAGTCACCTCTCCTTATTATTATTTTACTATCTTCTTAATATTTTTTTCGGATAATACCCTAAAAGTTTCTATAGGTAAGCCGTTTAGACTTAAGTCTTCGATACTAATACGTTGTAAATCGGTAACTTTCAGGCTCATTTTGGCAAACAATCGGTGGCTATACCTTTTTGCCTTCGTCCAAGTAACTGCTTAGTGGTTTTCTTCTTTGCGGATATTTTTGGTGTTTAATTTTTCTCCATCTTCGGAGTAGACACCTTCTTTGGCGCGAGCATAGAGATTATGTTCATTCAAATTCATCCGGTCTTCGCCGGCGAAGCGCACTAAATATTTCTTATCACGCCCGATTCGCCATCATTAGTTAATAAAAGCAAACCGCGACTGTTTTTGTCAAGGCGGCCGGTGATAATAATAGATTTTTATATGGCGGCGGCAACAGGCTGAAGATATTATCTTCATCGCTGATGCTATTTTTCCGTTTATCAGTTTTTTTGACTCATATTTCTTCATCTCCCGCCACCATATTGTTTAAAGCTGCTCGTTTGCCATTAACACCTTGTCTTAGAATTTCGGCTTGACGGCGCTCGTAATACCGGTTTGAGCCAGATATTTGGTTAGAGCAATCATTCCGTTTGTTTTTGTTTTATTTTCAGTAATCCAAACATAGCAATTAACAGCCAGAAGATAATCGCTAAATCATTTTTAAAATAAGGAACATCGACTAATCCATGGATAACAATGGTACTCATTGCGCCGATGAGGCCAAGATTAATCATTTTTGCCGATCGTTCTAATTTATCTTTCAGTCGTATTGACTCATAAAAATAACGGCCGATGAGCCAGGTGAAGAGTAGGGCGCCGAACAAACCGATTTCTGTCCAGAAGTTGAGGAAGATATTATGCGGGTACAGGTATATTTCTACCGGCTGCCAGACTTGTTTTTTATATTCATCATTCCAGACAACTTTGCGATACCAATCGGGGTCATCATTTTTTACAAAAATGCCTTCTTGATGGAATGGTTTGACTGCCTCTTGATAATTGCTTAAGCCAGCTCCGCTAATTAAGCGTCCGTTTTTCAGCATTTGCATAGTTTCCTTCCATTGTTGTCGGCGAATCTGCCCACTTAAATCCATTAGAGTCGCTTTTTTTTGAAAATATTGCCAGGCGGGGTTAGAAATTATTAGAACTAAGATGCCGGCGGTAATAATACCGGCGGCAATTTGACGGGAACGTTTATTATATAATAAAGAAACGATCATTGCGCCTCCGGCTAAGCCGATTAAAGCTCCTTCCGATTTAGCAAAGAAAATGGCCGCGATGGCAGATATAATTATTAATAAAAGTAAGATTTTTTTAGAGGCTGTTAGCAGATTACTGCGGCGTGGATAGGAAGCAAAAGCTCCGGCCATCAGAAAAATAATTGGCCCTAGGTAAAGGCCGACAGCATTGGGATAAGGAAAAACGGAAGTAACGCGGCGCTGGGAAGCTAAAGCCCAAAAATCATTGAAAATAAATAATCCAGTTAGTTGTTGAAAAAATGTAACTAAACTAACAAGGGCAGCAGAAAGAGCTAAGGGCCAGATAAACTTTCGATAGGATCCTTGGCCGCGGTTAATAACCACAAGGTAGAGCATTATTGGCTCCAGAAAATAAGCTTTAAATATTCCTAAGGAGGCATTGTCAAAGCCAGCTATTGCTAACCCAGACCAAGCGGTGATTAAAATGCCAATAATTTCTAGAGAATATGGATATTTTTGGCGTCTCTCTTGCCAATCTTTTTTTTTAAATCTTTGCCAAGGGCGCGCGCGAAAAAACCAAGAGGTGAAGACAATGATAATCATCGCTTCTAAAGTCGTCATTGGTATCGGTCCGAGATTGAAGCGCAATAGATAGGCAGGGAGAGCGGCTAAAATCAAAAAAAGCGCCCAGTCCAGGCGAATGGCAGCGATGACCGTAAATAAAATTAAACTGGTTATTGTCAATATTTCCATATAATTTGATTATAGCACGAATCAAGGGACTGTCGACTGTTATTTTTTTATAAAAACACCTTAAGTTTTTCAGCTTAAGGTGTTGTTACTATCTTTACATCAATCATTAATTGGCTCTTTCTACATATTCACCAGTATCGGTGTTGAGACGGATAATGTCGCCCTCTTCAATAAACATCGGGACGTTGATCATGGCACCGGTTTCCAATTCTACTTGTTTGTTAACATTGCCAGCAGAGTTGCCTTTAACTCCAGGGGGAGCAGAAACAACTTTAAATTCCATCTTAATAGGTAAGTCTATAGCTACCGGTTTGTTATTGAAGTATAAAACATTAACATCTGTGCCTTCTTTTAAGAATTGTACCTTATCGCCGATTTCATCGACATGAAGATTAAATTGTTCGTAACTTTCATTGTCCATAAAATAGGCTTCGTCCTTATCTTTATACATGAAGTTTGCCTTTTTGCGCTCGGTTTCCGCTTCTTCCGCTTTTTCCGCGCCTTGATAAGTCCTTTCCAGAATGTTGCCGTTTATTAGGTTACGACACTTTACCTTTAAGACAGCGCCACCGCGTCCCATCTTATGATGATCGGTTTTAATGATTACATAAGGCTCTTCGTTTAGCAAAATAACTTTGCCGGTTTTGATTTCGTTGAAGTTCAACATATTGGTGCAGCTAATTATTTATGAGTCGGTGCTAATAAGGCCATGACACGGGCGCGTTTAATTGCTTGTGTCAGTTTGCGCTGATGCCAAGCGCAGATGCCAGTGCGGTCGCCGGGAAGAATTTTCATGTAGAAATTAACGAAGCGGCGCAAGGTGCGGACGTCCTTATAGTCGACATCCATCTGGTTGACGCAAAAAAAGCAGTCTTTGTGTTTTTTGTTGTTCATATAAGATTATTTTTTGAGTTTGATTTTTAGAAGGGTATGTTTTCGACGCGGATTTCTTCTTCTTCATCGGCGTTGATGGTCGGCAGTTCTTCTTCCTGCCGGCGCGGAGTAGCCGGCCCGCTGCCAAAGTTTTCATTGCCGCCGGCGCGATCAAGCATAATCATATTTTCCGCAACGATTTCCGTGCGATATTTTTTGACGCCGTCGTTGCCGATCCAGTCGGTTGTTTGCAATCTGCCTTCAACATAGACTTTAGACCCTTTTTTTAGATATTGGCCACAGATATCTGCTAATTTTCTCCAGGCGACAATGTTGTGAAATTCTGTTTTTTTCTGCTGTTGACCGGCATTATCGGTCCAGATGAGGCTGGTGGCGACGCTGAAAGAGGCGACGTTCTGTCCTGAGGGAGTGGTGCGCACTTCCGGGTCGCGTGTCAAATTGCCGATAATCATAGCTTTGTTTAAGTTCATAATGTTGGGAACTTAATTTTATAAACGCGCTTATAAAATTAGGCCGTTAGTTTATAAGAGATCTTGAGTGTTGTTTAATATGCCCTCCAGCTTTTCGTCCAAATCTTTCAAATCAGCCTTGTTGCTGTCGTTTTTTTCGGTTTTTTCGTTTTTACTGGTCATTACTTTCTGAAATTTTTCTTTGCCTGTTTTTTCTTCTTTCTTTTCATTCTTTACTGCCGATTGCTCCTGTTTTTCTTTTATTTTTGCTCGTTCTTCATCGCTGACCGCCTTGATACTGATAATTTGATGACGCAGAACTTCGTGGGAGAGGCGTAGAGTGCGATCTAACTTAGCAATGGTTTCACGTTTAGCGTTGAATTCGCAGAGACTATAATAGCCATAGTGATTTTGTTTGATGACATAGGCTAGTTTTTTCTTGCCCCAGAATTCTCGGTAGGTAATGTTGCCGCCATTTTCACTGATGATGGCCTCAACTTTACTGACGATTGTTTTTGCTTCTTCTTCAGTGTAATTGTTGGCCACGATGAAGAGCACTTCATAACTGCTTGGTCCTGATGCTTTGCTTTTAGACATAATTTAGCATAATGAGCTTAAAATTAATGTAAGCTGGGCTTAACATTGTTTTAAACTGCCTTTATTAAACAAAAACCCAAGTATTCTTCAGAACTTGAGCTTCTTAGGAATACCTTTAATTCCGTCATTATTTAAAGAAACGGAATTATTCTGTCTTAAGACAAGAATATGGGAAAGATATGTAAATATTTTTTTGTCTTCTAAATTTATCATAAAGCTTGAAAAAAAGCAAGAGTTAGGGCATTATGAAAGTATATGGATTATATTTTTATTTTAGGCACTCACCCGGCTTGGTCGGTGGCGGAAATTGCGGCTGTTTTGGGTGAATCCGACTTGTATTGGGAAAATGAGCGCATATTAATCAAGAAGGATGCGGAAATTGCGGCGGAAAACCTAATTAAACGTTTAGGCGGGACTTTAAAAATTGCTCAAATTGAAGCTTTTGTTTCTGCTGATATTCCTTTTCCGAAATTAGCTAAACAATGTGCCGAATTACTATTAAAAAAAGCTGCGCGCGGGGATGGTAAATTAGTTTTCGGCTTGTCTGATCAGGGTGTTGGCGGCCGTTTTGCCGCGGATAAGCTTGGTTTGAATATTAAAAAAGAGTTAAAAAATTTCAATATTTCCTCCCGTCTGGTTACCAGCCAGGAGAAGGAATTGTCGAGCGTGGTCGTTGGGCAAAATAAGTTGTTGAACAGAGGGGCGGAATTGATTTTTTTTCGTCATGACCAAGATTTATTTATCGCCCGCACTTTAGCTATTCAGCCCTATAAAGACTTATCGCGTCGAGATTTCGGGCGGCCTTCCCGTGATGACTATTCCGGCATGCTACCTCTGAAGCTAGCACGGATGATGATTAACTGCGCGGCTCCGCGTAGTTTTTCCGATATTTTGCTTGATCCTTTCTGCGGCTCTGGCACAATTGTCACCGAAGCGATGTTGATGGGCTACCGCCAGATTATTGGTACGGATTTATCGGAAAAAGCGATAAAAAATAGCCGAGCTAACGCCGAATGGGTACGTGAACTTTATGGTCTTGATATCTATCCCAAATTTCATATTAAAAATGCCACCCGTTTGGCCCAATTTTTAAAACCGAAAACAGTGGGGACAATTGTTTCTGAGCCTTATTTAGGTCCTCAGCGTGGTTTGGATAATATTGAAGCGGTGAAAGCGGAATTACAAACTCTTTATTCTCAAGCTTTAGATAATTTCTATCAAATCCTGTCTCCTGGAGGTCGAGTGGTAATGGTTTGGCCGGTATTTTTCGGTCGGGAGTTTTTAAAACCAGCCTTAGATAAGTGGCAGCCAATCAACGCTTTACCGGAAAAATTTTCTCATATTCCGTGGGTCAAATTAAGTTATCGTGATACCCTGCTTTATCATCGCGCTGGCCAGAGGGTATGGCGGGAATTAATAATTTTAGAAAAATAATTTTAAATTTATGAGCGATGCTATGGATATACTGCCTAAAGGCGGTAAAGAATTTAGCGCTCTTGGCTTTAAAAAAAAGCTGAAGACGGCGGTAAAAGGTAACAGCTCGATGCGCTCTTTGTCTTCCAATCAAGAAGCGATTAATAAGGCTGTCTATAAGGCGAGGCGTCTTATTACTAAAGGCGCTTTTAAAAATGCTCAGCAGCAGAGTGTTTTAAGTCAAATTAATAAAAGTGCCAGCTTAACGGCCAGTCAAAAAACATTAGTAAGGAAAGTTCTAAAGCACCTTGGCGAAAGCGGTCATATTTCTCATGCTAGGATCAATCGCGCTGATGAACAGGAAATCGAAGCTCCGCATTTAGCCAATCAGCCACAATTAGCCAATCGCTCCGGATTGAGCGGCATTGCCTCTCCAGACATTAAACGTTCTGCAACACGTCCGATGGTTTCCATTAGTCAGGTGCAAGCTGAACGTCGCGGCTCTGGTCTCGCCGGAGGCATAGGGGCAGTTAATCCCAATACTCCCGCCCCTCCTCCCAGCCGGCCCCCTATGATTCCTTTGTCTAGATAATATAAAAATCCGCCGGTAGTGGCGGGTTTTTAAATAGAGAAAATTAAAATTAGCGGTTGACCAAAAAATTACAGACATCGCCGTCGCGGACGATATAATCTTTACCTTCGGTACGGATTAATCCTTGCTCCCTTGCTTTAGCTTCACTGCCAGCAGTAATAAATTGTTCCCAGTTTATCACTTCAGCGCGGATAAAGTTTTTAATAAAGTCGGTATGGATAACCCCGGCCGCTTCCGGCGCTTTAGTGCCATGTTTTATTGTCCAGGCTCTGGTTTCGTCTGGTCCGGTAGTGAAAAAAGTATCGAGACCGAGTAGTTTATATGAAGTCGCGATTAGTTTATCCAATCCGCTTTGATCTAGACCGAGTTCACTGATATATTCAGCCTGTTCTTCTTCCGGCAAGGCGGTAATTTCTTCTTCCATCTTTACATTAATGGCAATGATTTCGCCATCGAGCTCACCTAATTCGGGTATATTTTTTAAATCGTCGACATTGAATAGGTAGATTATTGGCTTAATTGTTAGAAGATTGAGAGTTTTAACAAAGGGCAATTCTTCTTCAACAAATTCAAGCGAGCGGGCGGCTAAACCCTTTTCTAAATGTTGGTATATTTTTTCTAAAATTATTGTTTGACTAATCAGTTCTTTATTGCCACTTTTGCTTTCTCGGCGGGTTTTATCAAGTTTTTTTTCAATACTGCCTAGATCGGCCAGGATAAGTTCTAAATTTATCGTTTCTTTATCCGCTTGCGGGTTGACTTCGCCACTGACATGGATGATATTTTTGTCTTGAAAATTGCGAATAACTTCACAAATTGCATCGCATTCGCGAATATGAGCTAGAAATTGATTACCTAAACCTTCGCCTTTGCTAGCACCCGCCACCAAACCAGCAATATCGACGAATTTAATGGCGGTCGGAATAATTTTAGCCGGTTTAGAGATAGCGGCTAAGTCATCCAAGCGTTTATCAGGCACTTTTACGATTCCGACATTAGGGTTAATCGTGCAGAAAGGATAATTAGCGGTTTCTACGTTTTTTTTGGTGAGAATATTGAATAGAGTTGATTTGCCAACATTAGGCAAACCGACGATCCCAAGAGAAAGAGACATAAATAAATCTAAATACATTATAACTCTTATTTGTTTATCAGAAATAAGGTAAAAAAGCAAATTTGAAGATTGTTTTCCTAATAAAAAAGGAGCCCAAATGGGCCGCTCTTTATAATAATATAATAATATAATAATAAAGTATATAAATAATAGGCCTCGTTTGAGCTCCAATCCTGGTGAATTGTTTTTGGCTTTTTGCCAATTTTTTCCAGGATTATGTTTGGAGCTTTGCTAACTTCAAGCTTTCTCTTACCAATTTCTTTGCAGAATGTTTTTATTTTAATTGATTTTGCTAATTTTCAGATAAAAACTTGATAAAATTTCTTTTTTAGATTCTATTAAGTTTTTTTCTTCTTTTTGATTAGCACTTTTTTCTGCTCCGTAAGCAATTTTTGCTGTTCTTTATCGTGTTAGCGCCGATAAATAGTCAAGAGATTAGTAAAGAGAACTTCTAACTGTTAGTATTATAGCATATATCTGGGGATAAAACAAGTCTATTGGTGTTTATTCTGCCAATATTAAATATATTATTTAATATTAGATAAAATAAATGATATTTTTTCTTTTTAAGTCTAGGTATTTCTAGACTAAAAAATAATTTTTATACACAGGAAACACAAGTTATCCACAAATTTTAACACATCTTTTAGGATAAATAAAAAGCTTTAATCTGAAATTAATGAGACTAAAGCCTCGGCCATAAAAGAGGCTCGAGTGGGAGTCGAACCCACGAATGGCAGTTTTGCAAACTGCAGTGTTAGACCACTTCACCATCGAGCCAGATAAATTATGCGATTATTTTAAAGGATTATTACTAAAAAAGCAAATTATTTATATTTTTAGGTCACAACGAGCTTTAAAGCGAGAATAATCTAAAAATGCTTTGTTTTTATGCTTATAATAGTTAAAATAGCCAGCAGAAGCAATCATGGCGGCATTGTCGGTAGTATATTGTTTTTCCGGTAGGAAAAAGGCAATTTTAGGTAGTTTATCTTTAATATTAGAAGATAATTGTTCCCTTAGGGCGCTATTAGCAGCCACTCCTCCCGCTAAAACAATGCTTTGGGGTTGATATTTATTGGCCGCTTTCAGAGTTTTGTGAATCAGAGTTTCAATAATCGCCTGTTCGAAAGCAAAACAATATTCAGATAAGCGTTTTTTCCAGTTTTTGTCTTTTTGTAATTGGTATAATAGGGCGGTCTTTAGACCGGAAAAAGAAAAATCAAAATCAGGAGAATTTAACATTGGTCGGGGGAGTTGGATTGTAGATTTTTGACCGCTTTGGCGATACTCTTCGGCGTATTTAGCGATAATTGGTCCGCCGGGGTAACTGAGCCCCATCATTTTAGCGGCTTTATCATAAGCTTCGCCGGCGGCATCATCCCTGGTTTCGCCAATAATTTTGAATTGATAGTGTTCTTTCATGTAAATCAGGTTGCTGTGTCCTCCGGAAACAACTAAAGCAAGAAGGGGAAACTTTGGCGCTTGGGGACGATTAATAAAATTGGCATAAATATGACCAATAACATGATGAACGGGAATTAAAGGTTTTTTCCAAATTAAAGATAAAGCTTTAGCGCTTTCAACGCCAGCGATAAGGGAGATAATTAGCCCAGGACCCTGAGTAACGGCCAGCGCTTTTATGTCTTTGTGAGTGATTTTAGCTTGCTTTAAAGCGGAGTCAATTGTCGGGAGGATATGTAAAACATGCTCGCGAGCGGCGATTTCCGGTATCACGCCGCCATATTGGGCGTGGATATTTATCTGTGAAGCGATGACGTTGCTTAAAATTTCCGTCTTTTGGCCGGAGGCCTTTAAAACGGAAGCGGCGCTTTCATCGCAGCTACTTTCAATACCGAGAATATACATATCTTATATTGTAAGGTTTTTTAGAATAAAGGCAATATTAGGCAAGAGAAATCTTTAACAATAATATTTTTTATTTGACAAGGCCGGAAAATATCGATACAATATTTTTGAAATTAGGAACTAAGTTTCTATTTTTTTATCTGGTCTATTCGTCTAGTGGTTAGGACACCAGGTTTTCATCCTGGTAACAGGGGTTCGATTCCCCTATAGACTAC
>Ga0116177_10000292_pt1 | contig 37303 bp, 38 predicted proteins | sample AD_STIC10_MetaG_FD_89750 | JGI IMG/M metagenome (GOLD analysis project Ga0116177, IMG submission 89750) | Active sludge microbial communities of municipal wastewater-treating anaerobic digesters from USA - AD_STIC10_MetaG | ecosystem: Engineered > Bioreactor > Anaerobic > Digestate | place: USA... | reverse complement strand
CATGTCGCCGAAGATCGGAGACCTTTCTAAGATAGGAAGGACCAGGCGCGAGGTCATCCTCGAGGGGGTCGACAGGTCCAGGAAGATGCTCTCGTTCGTACAAGAGGTGATCGACGAGACTATCGACGAGGTTGAAGAGGGCGCGATACTGAGGAACGCGGCGGCCCAGTTCACCAAGACGCTCGCCAAGGGCCTCGACGGCGAGGAGAAGTGGGCCGGGGAGGCCGACGGGATGGACGAGGAGGCGACCGTCGCCCAGGAGGCGGACGCACTTTACGTCAACGTCTTCTACAAGATGCTCATCGTCTCCATGTACAGGAGGGCCCTAGGGATGCAGGTTGAGAAGGGCGCTTCCGACAAGCTGAAGAAGGCCTACCATAAGCTGGACGAAGCCGTGGACGGCTGGGCCGGGGAGATAGAAGAGGCGCTGAAGTACGAAGTCGTGCCCGTAAGGGACCTCGTTCAGATACAGTACGGGGCGCTGCTTGCGGTGCTCGACGCGCTCGGAAAGTGACGAAAGCCTCAAGATGACTGAAGGGGGCCTCTCGGGAGGTCCCCTTCTTCTTTTGTGCGATTTCCTTCAAGGCAGGATGCCGCGGCCGCTATCCGCCGTGCGGCGGACGATCCTACCAGGAGGCCGGATAGTCGGCCTCCTCGGCAAGGGAGCCTAGAGCGGTCTCGTAGACCACTTCGTAGTCTTTCCTCATAACCTTGAAATCGAAGTCCGCGACGTTAAAGCCTTCGGGCAGGCTGAAGAAGAGGGAGCCATCGTCGCTCTCCCCTCTCGAGTAGACCCTCTTGATGTCATCGAACAGCTCCCAGCCGGGATTGTCGTTGTAGAAGTTCTCGTACTTCACGGAAATCGGAACAGTCCTGTCATACACGGCGAAGATCAGCTCCTCCTTAATGTCGGCGGAAGAGACGCCGCGGTATGATAACTGTGCCTTGACGACAAGGAACGTATAGCCGTCGGCGGCGATCATCTTGGGCGTGCCGTTTACGTCGGCGGCATCGTACAGGAAGTTGGTTACCGCATAGCAGGTGGCGCCTGCGGACCATCTGGGAGCGCATCCGGCCGTCAGTGCAAGTGCCGCAGCCAGGGCGACCGCAGCCAGGACCAGCCATTTCTTCCTCATTTGCATACCTCCTTAATAGTCAGTGCTTCATTACCATATATTATATGACGCGGCGGCGGCGCATTTTGTGCCGCTGCGTACGAAAAGGCCCGCCGGGTTCACTCAAAGCCGAATCCGCACTAAGATTCGTTCTCAGGATAGAGCGCCCGACTTCAGGAGGCAACATGGAGCGTCGGAAATCGGAGGCAAGCACGGCAGACGAAATAACTTCCGGCCCGCCGCCCGGCACGCAAGGCAAGGGCCCAAGCGGCCCGCGCAAGGCCGCGCCCTGGAAGTTCCTGCCGGGAGCCGCCGCCGTTGTGATCGCGGCCGCGCTTGCCTACTGCTTCCTTCTGGCCTTGCCCGGTGCGCTCCCGTGGGCCGGCTCGGACGGTAGGGGGCCGGGTCCCCCGTTCATGTACTCGTTTTCGGCAAAGGATGCCCTAAGCACCGATGTCAGCGTCATGCCGGACGGTTACTCCGCCTACTCGTCCCCTCCCTGGGGCGACGACGACGTCTTTTCGCTTCTTGTGGTTGGCAGGGACAAGGACTACTCGAAGGACGGCGGGGTGCTGGCTAAATCGCACGGCAGGGCCGATACGATAATGGTGCTACTTATGCCGAGGAATAAAATGTCCGTGACCCTCCTGTCCATACCCAGGGACACGCTTGTGGTTTCCAAGGACGATGGGACGGCCGCCAAGATGAATTCCCTCTACCGGGCGCTGCTACCCGTTTCGCTGATGGACGCGGTGGCAGAGCTTACGGGCGTGGAAATCGACAGGTGGGTTTGCCTGGATTTCGAGGGCTTCGCCGCGATCGTCGACATCCTGGGAGGGGTGGACGTCGAAGTGGCGGGGAGGATGAAATATACCGACAAGGCGGGAGGATACAGCATCGACCTGTACCCGGGGACGTACCATTTCGACGGGGCCGAGGCCCTCAGCTATATAAGGTACAGGAACGATGCGATGGGAGACATCGGCAGGGTGGAAAGGCAGCTCGACCTGGTGAAGAAGCTGGCGGGCAAGGCGATGTCGTGGGATACGGCAGGGAGGTTGTTCGGCCTCGTCCTGACGGTGGGAAGGAACGTCGCAAGCGACCTGGACCTGGATGAGGCGTTCGCCGTGGGCGTGCGCCTGCTGAGGATAGGAAGCTCGTACATAGACACCATAAAGGTGCCGGGCGGATTCGTAGGGCCCTATTGGCGGGCCGACCTGGCGAAGCTGAGGCGGATGCTGGAAGATGCGATACTGTGACCGCCGGTGATGCTGGCATGTACGATCGGCGCCGGCGCGATCCGGCGCTTTTTGATTCCCGTAACGCCCCGACGATGGTTCATCGGATGAAGGATTTGACAATCGAACATATAATACTACCGACGGGAAGGAGGTGAGGGGATGAGAAGGTATTTCGCGATAGCTTCGATCCTCGTCGTGGCCGCCGCCATCGGCATCTCCGGGTGCAAGGGTACGTGGGGAGTTGATTTCACAACCGCTAAGAACATCGACGACTGGTACAGCTACGGGGACTATGATCTCGGCGCGTCCGGCCTGTCACTCGACAATCTCTCCTACGTGGAATCTCCCGTGAGATTCTCCGGCAACTTCACCCTCGTGCTGACGTTCGAGCTGATTACGGCCCCGGAAAGCCTAGGCCACATGGAGCTGTTCTTCACCGACGGGGAGACCTACGAGCACGAGACATGGGTGTACTTCGACGACATAGCCAGCACCGGGAACGTGACCTTCGAGGTATTCGAGATCGACTATATGGGCGGGAGCGAGATGCTGCTTACGATGGACGAACCATTCGAGAACCTGCTGAGGAACGACGTGAACGAGCTTACGGTCGAGAAAGTCGGTATAGTCTACAAGTTCTACCTGAACGGCACGTTAGTGCAACAGTGCGAAAAATCCGACTACTACGACAGCGAGTACTACAACCCGTCGCTCTATTCCGAAGGATGGGACCGGCCCTCGGACGGCGTGGTGTACAAGAGCATCACCGTGGATTATGACGGGAGGAAGCTGCCGGCAAAGTGACGGCCCGGCCCGGCGGGCGGACGGTGGCAGGATAGCTGAAGCCGTTTCCGTGGCATAGGAAGAGGAAGGCCCCGATCCCGGCAGATGCCTGCGGGACGGAACCTTCCGGTTTCATGACGGACGGGAGGACCATCCGGTGCAAAGCAGCATGCCTATGACCTTCTGACAAGGCGGGTGCCAAGCAGCCTCTTTGCGGCGAGTAACAGCGGCACCGCGGCCATGTAGCACAGGAGCGCCGCCATGCCGGGCACGGGGACGATCTCGCCGTCGATGAAAGCCCGGATCGCCCCGACGCCGTACAGGTATCTCCTGGCCGCCTCCATGGCAAGGACGAACGCCGCCCCTGATGCCAGGGGCAGAACGTACGCCCAGGGGATCCTGGCCTTCGTTAGCGCCTTCGTGGCCGGTATGACAAGGAACGAGACCCACGCCACGAACACCAGCATGGCAAGGTCCATCCTCGTGGAGAAAAACGCCGCCTTGGTGTCCTCCAGCCAGTTCAGCGAAGTTATGCCCAGCACGAAAAGGCAGAATGCGACGCCGCCGTCGAAAAGGCCCAGCAGTGCGAGCCTAGACGGCCGGGCGAACGAGCCGATCACATCCTCGGCGAACGACCTCGCGTCGCCGATTACGTCCTCGGGGGCCCTTCCGGCCCTCTGTGCCGTAACCAGCATATCGAGGACCTCCTCCGACAGGTCCGCCTTCAGCCGCCCCGTTAGCTGGGACCCCGATATTATCTCCCTGATATGTTCGTACTTCTCGTAGAATGCGCCGTCCAGAAGCTTCTCTGCCGCGCTCCTCCTTGCCCTCAGCAGGTAGACGAGCACCACCGAAGCTACGGAGACGAGCGCTATCGCCGCGACGAGGACGGCCCCGTCGGCGGGTGCTTCCCCGCCATTCCGCCCGTAGGCCCAGAAGACGGAGCTTGCGATCACCACCAACGCGAGAAGCGCCGAGCCTGCGATTGCCATCCTGCTCCTTCTAGTCATTCCGATCCGCCTCCATTATCCTGCTTACCGTAGAATTGAGCTTCAGCCAGCTCTCCTTGAACTCGGAAAGGCCGGCCCTGCCTTCGTCCGTGAGGGCGTAGTACTTCCTGTCGGGGCCCAAGGGCGAAGGCCTCCTTTCGACCTTGAGCAACCCCCTGTTCTGGAGCCTCAGCAGTATGGGGTATACAGTGGCTTCGTTGACGTCGAAACCGTAACCTCTTAGGACCTCGACCGCCCTGTACCCGTACATCTGCCCATCCTCCATGACCTTGAGCATGCACCCTTCGAGTATGCCCTTCATCAGCTGGGTGTCGGTGACCATAAGACCAACTCCTATGTATAACAGAGTACCGGTTTCATGATAGCATACTACTATGTATTGTCAAGTAGCGTGAAAAAGATCCTGCAGAAAGGCCCGCGCGTTGCAGGAAAACGATGATTCGTATTCAACATATTCTCAGGAAGGAGGAAACCCGGATGAAGTTCGAAGTAAAGACGGTAGAATCGAAGGCGCAACCTGTGGCATACATCAGGAGAAGGTGCGACGTGGCCGAGATGCCCAGGATAATAGGCGAGTGCTACTCTAGGATAATGGGCTTCCTGGTGGAGGAGGGCGAGCAGCCCGCGGGCATGCCCTATACCGCATACTACAACATGGACATGAAAGATCTGGATGTGGAGCTGGGCTTTCCGACCGTGCGGCTTTTGGACACCAAAGGTGACGTGATGTGCAGGACAGTACCCGAGGGCCTGCAGGCCGAGCTCATGTACAAGGGCCCGTATTCGGGCCTTTCGGCGGGCTACATGGAACTGGACTCGTGGATGCTGGACAACGGGTACGAAAGGTGCGGCCCCGTGTTCGAATTCTACTTCAACTCCCCCCAGGAGGTGGAAGAAGCGGAGCTCCTGACGAAGATAGCCATCCCGATCAGAAGGAAGTGATGGGACTTGCTGGAGATACCCGAAGCCGCCGTGCTGGCGGGGCAGGTGCAGGGAAGGCTCGCCGGAATGGAAGTCAGGGATGTCGTGGCCGGGGCCTCGCCGCACAAGTTCGCCTGGTTCACCAAGGACCCTGAAAGCTACCGTAGCCTTCTCGTCGGAAGGCGGCTCAAATCGTCCAAAGAACTCGGCGGGATGGTGGAGCTCGACTTCGACGGCATGAAGCTGGCTTTTTGCGACGGGGTATCGCTGAGGCTATATGAGAAGGGAGAGAAGCTGCCGGCCAAGCACCAGCTTCTCGTGACGTTCGACGACGGCTCGTCCCTTGCCGCCTCGGTGCAGATGTACGGAGGAATCTCCCTATTCACGGAAGGTTCCTACGACAACGTCTATTACCTCAACGCGAGGCTTAAACCGTCGCCCCTTTCGCCCGCCTTCGACTACGAGCACTTCCTCGGCCTTTTCAAGCCGGGGACCGACACGCTGAGCCTCAAGGCGTTCCTCGCCACGGAGCAGAGGGTGCCGGGGCTTGGAAACGGGGTGCTGCAGGACATCCTTCACGAAGCTAGGCTTAATCCCAGGAAGAAGGTGTCGACGCTGGACGAGGGCATGAAAAGGGCCCTGTTCAGTGCGGTCAAGGACGTTCTGGCCAGGATGAGGGACGAAGGCGGCAGGGACGTCGAGACGGACCTCTACGGAAACCACGGCGGCTACAGGACCAGGATGGGAAGGAACACGCTCGGGTCAGCCTGCGCGGCGTGCAAGGGCGGGACCGTCGTGAAGGAGACCTATCTTGGCGGAAGCGTCTACTACTGTGACAAATGCCAGAGGAAATGAGAACTATACGGCACGGTTGCAGGACTTTCCGTAAACGGCATTGAATTAAGAATGGACTCAGGCGCAGCCGGGTACAATATGAACATCTCTAGGGAGGTAAAAAGGATGAGGAAGCACAACATGGCAGCGCTCGTTGCTGTCATCGTCCTGCTGGCGGCATCGGCGGTATCAGCGGGCTTCAGGATCAACGCGGAGCTGCCATTGAAGTATGCCGACGCCAAGGCCGGCGTCGAAGCCGCGGTCAAAGTCGAGTTCGCAGAGGGCGCGGCCTACGGCGCGTGGAAGAGCGTAGAGGGGAAGACGAGCTACGATAAGGGACAGATACTCGTGAGGCTCGCATATGACGGAGACAAGCTCGCCTGCGTGCAGACGGAATACGCCGTAAGCATGAACGATTTCATGACATATGACTGGTACGCGTACGGGGATTTCCACGGCAAGCTGTTCAAGGCGGCGACCGGCCTGGATGACGTGAAGTTCGCGGAGTCCTTGAACAAGCTGATGGACGAGATCTACGGGAAGATCATGGGACAGTACCGCGGCGAGATCTACTACCAGATGCCTAACGGGATCCTGGCCGGCGTAAGGCTGAAGACCGGACAGGGCGGCGTGCTCAACATCTTCTACTACCTGAACGAGCCCATGCTCAACGACGACGGCGGCCCCAGGACTGACATGAGGTTCTTCGAGCTGAAATGACCGGGACGCGAGCCGTTTGCCGGGCGCTTCCTGAAAAAGGAGGCGCCTTTTCGGTTTTTGGGCTATAATCCTGTCTGGAAGCATGCCACGTTCGGAAGGGGTGGTCTTGATGAAAGAGATGAAAGCGGCCGGGGTGTCGCAGACATAATCGGATAGCCGCGGGCAGGCGCTTCGACCGCCGCCCGGTACAGAGGATACCTTGTGGTAACGTGGGGACGTGAAGTCCCTTTCGTCGTTGTCCGCAGAGGCTCGCCTCTGCGGACTTTTGTATGGTGCCGGCGGCTAGGGCGGCGGATCAGGACACCGAAAGGACGGGATAGGAATTGGACTTGGGCGAATACGGATATTCGCAAAGGATAGAGGAGATGTACGCCGGGGCCAAAGCGGCGGAAGGCTTTGTCTGCGCCAGGGTGCTGGCCGACTACGGGCTGGGGTTCGTGATCGTGGCAGAGGCGGGCGAGATGGACGCGGTCATGTCCGGGGGCATGCTCGCCGATGTTAGCGGGATTAGGCCGGTGGCCGGCGACTGGGTAGTCGCAAGGCCGGCCCCCGAAGGCGGCCACGCCCAGATAACGGGCGTGCTTCCCCGTTTCAGCTGCCTTGAGAGGGCCGATACGATGGTCGGCTGGAAGAAGACCGTCGTGGCCGCGAACTTCGACTACCTCATAATCATGATCTCCATGAACGCTAACTACGGCCTCAACAGGATCGAGAGGATGCTCTCGGCCGCAAGGGCGAGCGGAGGCGTGCCGGTTCTTGCCCTGAGCAAGGCGGACTTGTGCGCCGATTCGGCAAAGCTCGCAGGAAGGGCCGAAGCGGTCGCGGCCGGTGTCGACGTGATCACGTTCAGCTCCGTCACTGGGGAGGGCATGGCGAAGATCATGTCCTACTTCAGGAAAGGGGTTACGTGCGCCGTGGTCGGCTCCTCCGGCGTAGGCAAGTCCACCCTGCTGAACCGGCTGATGGGCTACGAGGCGGCCAAGACGGCCACCGTAAGGCAGGAAGATTCGAAGGGGCGCCACACCACCACATACAGGGCATTGCACCTCCTACCCGAAGGAGGGCTCTTCCTGGACACGCCCGGCATAAGGGCGTTCGGTCTCACGGCCGAAGGCGACGAGCTGGACTCCACGTTCACCGACATAAAGGAGCTGGCGTCTAGCTGCCGCTTCGGCGACTGCTCCCACACGAAGGAGCCCGGATGCGCGGTGCTCAAGGCGATAGAGGAAGGGGAGCTGGAAGAGCGGCGGTACCTGAGCTACATGAGGATGGCAAAGGAGCTGGACTACGTGCGCGCGAGCTACGACAGGGCCGTATGGCAGGAAAGGAAGAAGAAGGGCAAGGCCATCGCGAAGTTCAGCAAGGAACTCAACAAGACCAAGGGTAAATGACGAAAGAAGGCGCGCCCGTCCTATGCGGAAACGGGCGCGCCGCTATCATCCAGAGCCGGTGTCACCAGACGATCTTCTCCGGCGCATACCTTGGATTAGTATCCCCAGTACACAGCTGGCCCTTATGGTTGCTGCCCCACGCGTAGAGGTCCCCGGAGGCGTCGACTGCCATGCAGGAGTTGAACTTGGCGACCATCCAGTCCATGCCTGAGAGGTTCTCCGCCAAGGCGGGGGCGAGCCTGTGCTGGGTGGACCCGTCGCCCAGCTGGCCCGAGCCGTTGCCGCCCCAGGCATACACCCCGGAAGGCACGAAGACGAAGGAGCTGGCAGAACCCGCCGATATGCCGGTGGGCGTACCGGTTATGCCGATCTTGCCAGGGACGAGCACGTTGGCCGTCGTCTTGCCGTCGGCCTGGCCGTAGGCGTTAGAGCCCCATCCCCAGACATCCCCGTTCGAGCTGAGGGCAAGACAGTGCAGCGTGCCGGCCGCAATGGCCACCACGTCGGCCGGTATGTCGACTTGCACGGGCACGGGGCTGTCCGTCGAGCCGCCGTTACCGAGCATGCCTGAGCTGTTAGCGCCCCATGCCCACACCTTCCCGTCGCCGGAAAGCGCTATCGTAAAGTCCGACGCCGCGCAGATGTCGATTATGCCCGACAGGGCGGATACCTGCACGGGACCGGACCTGGGGGCCGTATCGCCGGCACCCAGCTGGCCTACGTCATTGGAGCCCCATGCCCATACCTTCCCGTCGCTTCCCAAGGCCGCGGTGTGGTAATGCCCGGCCGATATCTTGGTAATGCCGGCAAGGCCGGGGACCAATGTCGGTACACACACGGAAAGCGTAGGGGAGCTGAAGCCGAGCCTGCCGCTGCCCGCAAAACCCCAGCCCAATACCGTGCCGTCGGACCTCAGGGCGTGTACGTGGCCGTATCCTGCGGTGACGTCGACTGCGTCGTCCAGGCCGGCGGATCTCACCCAGTACATCTTGTCGACGACGGTACCGTCGCCGAGGGTGCCGTACTTATTCTCGCCGCACGTCCAGACGCGCCCTTGGGTGTCGAGGACAGCCGAGAAGGAAAGCCCGATGTCTATGTCTAGTATGCCTACGCCCTTGGGACCGGGGACCATGGTGAAATTCACGGAACCGGACGGTCCGCTGACCGATAACTGGGGAGGATCGAAAAGATAGCCGTCCTTGCCGGGGACGACGACGGTCTTCGCCTTGGCCAGGCCCTCTATCGAGTACTTCCCGTCGGAGCCTGTCACGGCGCTTTTCGTGTCGGCCGTTATATCCACTCCGCCGACAGGGTTGCCGGACAGGTCGAGCACGGTCCCGGATATGTCGAACGGTTTGACGGTGCATCCCGGAAGCGAGAGTGAAAGGGTTGCGGCCAGGATCGCGATGAGTGCTCCTCTAAGCAATGCGGTGCCCTTGCGGGGCATGTCCACCACCTCCTGATGTTCGTCGCTGTTTTCGCCATTACCATGTAATTCAAGCGGCGAGCAGACATCCCTTCAAATATAATGGGCATAAGCAGGATGTTCTTAGAAAAGTGCAGTCAGGGGCGACATCTTGCACCCACTTCCGTGGATAAAAGGGATCGGAGGCCCGAGGCCTCCGATCCGATAAGTTTGCGGTATCACGCGCCTTAGATCGTGCCTATCCTTATAGAGCCGCTGACGGTCTCTATGTCCAGAGACGACCCGCCGTCGCCGGCGGTCCCCACGAGCCTCTTCGAGGTGGAGGATTCGATCCTCACGGGCACGTCGCACGTCACCCCTCCGGAAACCGAGCTTGCGGATACCCTGAAGCCCCTGTCCTGCCCGACGGCCACCTTCACGCTTCCTGACACGGTCCCCAGCTTCATGTAGGCTTCGGACCAGATCTCTTCGAATTCGATGGCCCCTGACACGGTCTTCGCGGACAGGCTGTCCGCCGCAGTGACCCTTCCTGCATCTATGCTGCCGGATATCAGGTTGACTGACAGCGAGCCCGAAAGGTCCATGTCCCCGAGCTCGAGCCTGCCGGACACATCGTCGATGTCGACGGAACCGCCGGTGAAATCTCCGAGTACTATGCCGCCCGAGACGCTTTCCACCTTCAAGTCGGACGAATAGGAATAGGGCAGTACGACATCGAGCTTCAAGTTGCTGAATCCCATCCTGAAGCCGAGTATGTTCCTGGGTTCGACCTCTATCTTCGCGGTCCTTCCGATGACTTCGACGCTAAGGGCGGGAACGGGGAAGCCCGAAACCAAAGACGCCTCGCCCCAGAAATGTGCCGTGATCTCCTCCACGTCCCCGTAGTTCACCGTCACCTGGGCGGTTATGCTCGATACGTCGATCAGGTCCACTCCGGTCACCGCCAGGCTCTTCCGCTCGTCGAAGGTCCTCCTGCCGCCAAAGGACAGTCCGAACCCCGAGGAGGCGTCATTGCCGTCGCCCCTGGAGTAGTAATAAAGGAATGCGCTCGTAGCTGCAAGCACGAGCACCATCACCAGGATAGCCAGCTTCCTCGTCATGTAAGCACTTCCCTTCGTTGTGCGCGGCGCCCGCCGCGCCTTGTTGTAGCAATCCTTTGAAGGATATAGGGCCGCCGTATTGAATCAATAACAAGAAACGCCATGTCGGATGAAGTGTGGCGTTCCTTAGGACCTCTTTTTCGTTCAATATATCACAAAGGGACGGAAGGCGGAAGCGTCTAGGGCAAGAGGGGCAAGACTAAGGTGTTGGCAGCAGAGGAGGGATATGGATGCAGTTCAGGAGCGTTACTTCAAAGGACAGGGACGCGCTGGCGAAGTTCATAACCGACAGATGGGGCTGTGACTACCTGGTATCCAAGATGAAGATCTATCACGCACAAGACCTCGACGCGTTCATCTGCGAAGAGGATGGCAAGATCATAGCGTGCGTCACCTATTACATCGAGGGCGCCGAGTGCGAGATAGTTTCGCTCGATTCTATAAGGCCCGGCGAGGGGCTCGGCAGGCAGCTGATGTCTATGGCCGAGGACGCGGCAAGGTCGGCCGGCTGCACGAAGGTATGGCTTATGACCACGAACGACAATACGTATGCCCTGAGGCTCTTCCAAAGGCTGGGATACGCCCTTTGCGAAGTCCACCTCGATGAGGTGAAGAGGTACAGGGACATCAAGCCGTGCATCCCGCTTAAAGGCAACGACGGCATCCCCATCAGGGACCTGTTCGAGCTGGAGAAGCAGATCAGATAATACGGAGGGCTTTTCGCCCGTCCGGGAGGGGCACAGGGGTCACCGAAGATGCAGGAGGGTCGGATGAAGGAAGTCCAGGTAGTTACGGACAGTTGCGCGCTGCTCGACGAGGAGGAGAAGAGGGAGCTCGACGTGGTGGTCACGCCTGTGCTGCTGAACCTCGACGGAACGAGCTACCGGGACAACGTCGAGATCACCCACGACGAGTTCTACAGGCTCTTGAAATCAGGCGCCAGGGCCACGACTTCGCAGCCCTACTTCGGTGACGTCGTGGAGGTATTCAAGTCATCCCTAGACAGGGCCAGGAAGGTCCTCCACATCTCTATCTCGGAGGGCCTGTCGGGGACGTGCCAGAACGCCATGATGGCCGCCAAGATGGTGGACGAGGAGAGGATAACGGTCTTCAATTCGAAGACCATATGCGGGGCCCAGAAGTACCTGGTTGAGAAGGCAGCAAGGCTCGCCAAGCTCGGCAAGGGAGTGGACGAGATACTGTCGTCCCTGAGGGATTCGCTGTCCGACATGCAATCCTTCCTGATAGCGGTGGATTTCAGCTACATCAGGAGGAGCGGGAGGCTCTCCAGGACGGCGGCGCTTCTCGGTTCGATACTGAAGATAAAGCCGGTGCTCAGACTGAACGACGAGGGCACCAGGATCGAGAAGTACGGCCTGGCGAGGACCATGACCCAGGCGATGGACATGATAATCGACAGCTTGCAGAAGAGGGGCGCGGACGCGGTGCACCGCTTCTACGTATGCCACGGGGATGACATAGTCGCCGCCAGAGCGGCCGCAGGCAGGATAAGGGAGCGGATCCAAGGCGCCATCGTGGAGGTTCTGCTGCTTTCTCCCACCATGGCCTCGCACGGCGGCCCCGGCTGCATAACGGTGCACTGTATAAAAGCGTAGGGGACTCAGCCAAGACAGTTGGCCGGGAGCTGGTTTCGCCGGGCCCGGCCATTTGTTATGTTTAGATCACGAAGAGGTACGTCGATGGCATCTCGCACGGACAGGAAGAGGATAGTGCGCCTTTGCGCGGCCGTGATGATCGCGGCCGCGGCCCTCGTCCTGCTCCCGGCTCAAAGGACCGGGCTCAGGCTGGAGAGGGTGGCCGTGGATTCCGACGTGCTGCTGGAGCTGGCCGTCGGCGGCCGCAAGGTGTCGAAGGAGGACATGGTAAGGCTTTCCGGCATCGTCGCCAAAGGGGCGCTCCTGCACGGACATAACTGGGTGAGCGAGACGGTGGACGAGGCCGGGACGGAATCATCCGCGCCATGGTCCGCGCTCGACATAAGCATAGGACCGCCCGAGAAGGTGGCGGACGAGGACAACCCCGTGCTGATGAAAAGGCTCGAGGGGATACTGGGCATAGTCGCAGAAGCTTCGGGCAACGACCCTTCCGATTTTGCCGTACATATCGCGAGCGGAAGGGGAGTGAGCGCGTACTCGCTGGTGGACGGGTCGATCTACCTGTCCTACATGCTTGCGGCAGGATGCACCGACGACCAGGTGGCGTTCGCGCTCGCCCACGAGGTAAGGCACCTGAGGGCATGCCACTACTACGTGCCTGGTACCGGCACGTGGGCCGTGGAAGAGCCGCACGCTTCGGCCTTCGACAGGCTCTACGACGAAGGGTTCGTGCTGCTTGCTGAGCCTTCCGGGAACCACTACGACCAGGAGACGGAGTGCGACGAATACGCGGCGTTCATAGCCGCCTACTGCGGCTACGACCCGAGGGCGGGCATTTCCCTCATGGACATGCTGCCCGAAGGCGACGGCATACTGTTTCCCGCGAAGGTCGAAAGGAAGCGCAACCTCGAGAACTTCATCGGCAAGGTGACGGAGAAATCCTTCGTATCGGAGTACCTCCCGGCCGTCAGGCTCGCCGACGAGCTCAAGACGATGCTCGGATCGGGAAATTACGCCGGGGAATGGGCGGGGCCCCTGTACGGTCCTGCTGTGGCCGCGCTGAGGAGGGAGGCTGCGGCCCTGGACGCCCTGATGGCGCAGAAGCCAGACGCGGGGGCGGAACGGGGCGACTTCGGCGGGATCTTCGAGACCGTGCTGGAGACCAGGCTGGAAGCGAGGGCGGCCTCGGCGGTCACCCTGGATGTGATACTCGTCATCTCCTCCAGGGGCATAAGCGGGATGACGCCGGCGTTCATCGTGCTGAAGGCGCTGATGCTGGATGCGGAGGACGGCTGGACCCTGGTCGCAGTCTTCGACACGCCGGGGCGTTCGGCCCCGTGGCTGGGATGGATGGCGGCGGAAGACAGGCTTCCTTACGCGAGTTTCAAGTCGGAGGGCGCTACAAGGTACGCCCTGGACGCCCTGTCCGCCTGGAAGGCGAGCTTCGTAACGGACCCGCAGGTCCACATGATGTGCTATTCACAATCGGGCGCCGTGCCCTACGTGGAGAACGAGAACGCGAAGGACATGGCCCTGGACCTTGCGTCGCTGTCCGGGCTGTTCTCCTCCCTCAAGCTCGGGTCGGACATGAGGGCCTTCGACATAACGTCCAGGAAGGCGGGGAAGGGCTTCGTGTCGATCTGCTTCGGCTATGTCATCACCGCGGGCGGCTTCCCCGTGATGGCAGGACACTGCAGGCTCGGCATGGTACCGGAGCGCGGCGGGTGGGCCGTGGCCGGAGTCAGCCTGTACTGACTGCGCCTCTGCAAAACGCAATAACGCGTAAAAAAGGCCTTCCGGGTTTATCGTCCCGGAAGGCCTTTTTGATGCCGACGGTGATGACCGTCGACGCCTAGAGCCCTATCTCCACGAGGATGTACACGGTATCGGACGACACGCTCGTTATGCGGGGGATGGAGGCCTCGACCGGACCGAGCGTCTTCAGGTGGTTCACGAAGAAGGACAGCACGTCTGGCGAGATCCCGTACAGCGCGTAGGGGTCCGACCTGTTCGCGCTGTTGAGCACCTCCCCGCCTATGGAGACGACCTTCTCGTCGAGTCCCATGGCGAGATCTTCGCTGTACTTCGCAAACAACCTGACCTCGGCCGTCGCCGAGTTGTCCGGGACCAGCTGGTTGAGCCCCCTTTGGGTCATGGCCTCCATGCCTGCGGCCTTGTCCTCGATGTATGAGACCACCGTCTCCGGCAGAGGTTTCGGGAATATCATGTCGAACCAGACGAGCCCGGCTATCAGGAGCAGGACCGATGCGGCGGTGGCGCCTATAAGTACCTTGAAGAAGGGGTTCTTCAGGAAGCCCCACACGTTGTAGCCTGTGGGCAGCTGCTTCTTCGCTTCCTTCACGACCATCTTCTTCAGGGCGTCCCTGAATTCCTGGGGCACCTTGACGGGTCCTGATATTGCGGAGACCATCTCCTTGAAGTCCGCGAACTCCTCGCCGCATTCGCGGCACCTCGCGACGTGCTCTTCGAGCGCCTTGCGCCTGTGGGCCTCCAGCGTGCCCGCAAAGTACTCCGTCATCTGTTCGCGGAAGTCCTTACATTCCAACACCCTTCATCTCCGATCGTCTGTATGCTTCCCTTAGTCCCGCCACCGCCCTGTTTATCCTCGACTTCACGGTACCCATCTCGATGCCCAGCTCGTCGGATATCTCCTGGTAGCTCATGCCGATTATGAACCTCAGCTCCAGTATCTCCCTTTGCATGTCCGGAAGGTCCTGCACAAGCTGCATCATGTATACCCTGAAATCCTCGTTCTCCGCCACCGCCTCGGGTCCGGGGGCGGCATCCGCGTACTGGCGCCCCATGGGCTCGCCTTCCTTGCCCGCCACTTCCCTGTCGATGCTCTCCTGCGGCTTGCGCCTTCTGATGTGGTCGACGCAAGCGTTGGAGGTCACTGCGAATATCCAGGTGGACAGCTTGGAGTTCCCCCTGAACTGCTGCAAGTACGTGCAGAGCTTGAGGAACACGCTCGACGTCAAATCCTGTGCGTCGTGATGGTCCCGCAGCTTCGAATAGGCGAGCCTGTAGACCTTGTCGACGTAGCGCTCATAGATCTCCGTCATCGCGTTAGTGTCCCCGGAAAGGTACCTTCCGGCAAGCTGCTCATCGCTGAGCGCCTTGTAATGCAAGATATCACTCCTCGGGCCGGGGCACCCTTACATCTTCAGACGCAAGGAGGACCGGCTTTGTTCACCCGCTAAAGCGGAAACCGGGCGATTGCCCAGCTCACGCGCGGCCAAACCTTGGTTAAGCCTTCGCGGGAAGGTGAAGCACACCAATAATATTAACGAATAGAGGGCAGGATGTCATTCCTACACCCTGAGGAGGCTCTTTATCTCGTCCATGTCGGTGGCGTAGGCAAGCGCGTCGTCCAGGGTGATCTTGTTCTCCATGTAGAGGTTGGAAAGGGATTTGTTCATAGTTATCATGCCGGCCTTGGCGCTCGACTGCATGATGCTGGGTATCTGGAAGGTCTTGCTCTCCCTTATGAGGTTCCTTATCGCAGGGTTGGATATCATTATCTCCACGGCAGGGACGACATGCCCGTCGTTGTCGCCGTGCACCGGCAGCAGAAGCTGCGATATGACGGCCTGAAGGGTCGTAGACAGCTGCAGCCTCACCTGACGCTGCTGGGTCTCCGGGAAGACGTCGATCATCCTGTCGATCGAGGACACCGCGTCGTTGGTATGCAGCGTCGCGAAGACGAGATGGCCCGTCTCGGCCGCCGTGATGGCTATCGACACAGTCTCGAGGTCCCTCATCTCGCCGATGAGTATTACGTCGGGGTCCTGCCTCAGCACGTGCCTGAGGGCGTCGTTGAAGCTGAGCGTATCGTTGCCGACCTCCCTTTGGTTTATTATCGACAGCGCGTTCCTGTGGGCGTATTCGACGGGGTCCTCGATGGTCATAATATTGTACCGGAAGTTCTGGTTGATGTAGTTGAGCATCGCGGCCAGGGTCGTCGTCTTGCCGCATCCGGTCGGCCCCGTGACGAGGATGAGCCCCCCTGGGAAGGCCCGCGATCTGCTTTAGCACCGGCACAGGCAGCCCCAGCGCCTCCAGCTTCGGGACCACGGTCGGTATGTACCGGCAGGCACAGCCGACTTTGCCCATCTGTCTGTAAACGTTCACCCTGAAGCGTCCCGCGCCGTCGGACTCGAAGGCGAAGTCCAGCTCCAGGTCCATGATGAACTGCTCCTTCTGTACTTCGTTCATCATGGAGAAGACGATGCCCTCCACTTCGAATGCCGAAAGCTTCCTGTCGCTCAACGGCCTGAGTTTCTGTCCGACCCTGAGGTACGGTGGCATGTTCGCCACCAGGTGGATGTCCGATGCGCCCAGCTGCACCGCCTTTTGCATCATCTCGTGGATGTCCATGGCCCACCTCCTAGAATATGTATGCGGATCATGGCCGCCTAGGCGGCCTTCCTATAGCCGACGGGATGGAATATGCGGATGTAGGCGGTGGCCATTATGATGTGGAAGAAGATCAGGAATATGTAGAATAGCCCCGCCATGAACGCGTTGGAGAAGCCGTACATGATGTCCAGGGGGTCGGTCCTGAGCTTCCTCGTCATCTCGTCGACCACGAGTATCGTAGAGAATATGCCCGGTAGCATCGACAGCGCGGCCGAGAAGACCCATGCCGCCAGGTAATAGATCGCATAGATGCTTGCGATGCCGAACCAGTTCCTGCTCACGGCCCTCCTGCTCGTCTCCAGGGCCATCCAGAAGTCCATGCGCCCGTCCACCGCAAGGTAGGGGGCGAACGAGTAGGCCACCGCAAGGTATATCGCTATGGGTACTGCCCACCAGCGTATCGTGACTCCTATCTCCCCCATGAAGCCGCTGTACACCATCGGGACCCACGTCATCGCAGAAATGAGCAGTATGCCAGGCAGGCGCCACAGGGCCTCGAGGTAGTCCTTCCTGGGGTCCTCGCTCTTGGAAAGGGCACCTAGGGCCACGAACGAGGGCATCACCGCCGCCGTCATCATCAGCACCGACCTGAGGTACGAGCCGTACAGTAACACGGACGTAGTGGTCGCGCGCCCCTGTTGCCGATAGAAGAGGAATATCATTATGAAAGCGGCCAGCGCGCTGGGCAGCGAAGCGAGGACTATGGCCTTTCTGCGTGACCTGAAGACCATCCACGCCTCACCGAACCAGCCCAGCACATCCGTGGAATAGCCTCTCTCGATGACGTGTTCGAACCTGGTCTTGGGAGAAAGCCTCAAAAGCGCGAGAGGGTTCAGATGCGCCAGTCCGAGCTTCTTCTCCAGGTTCTTTAATGCAGGAGACATTTTCCCACCTCCAGTCGTAGCGGAGTGGCCTAACGTCCAACCTACCACGTAAAGTCAATTATTCTATAAAACTTCCGTATAACCTTCACGAAAGGAAGGCAAGCGCCAAACAAGGCGCCCGCGTGCATCGGAGCGCTTTCGGAGTTCCGGGGTGCGCCTTTGCGTACGCGTCGCTCCTGTTGACAGGTGCCGAGGCGGTGATTATAGTAGAGACTGTGATAAATCGAAAATTCTCGATATGAGGGAACGACATGGGAATGCGCTATGACGGACATGCGAAGGTGTTCAAGGCCTTCTGCGACGAGAAAAGGCTCCGTATCCTAGAATTGCTGCAGGACGGCGAAAAATGCGCGTGCGTGCTGACCGAAATCCTCGGCATGCCCCAGTCATCCCTGGCCTACCATATGAAGGTGCTGTGCGATTCGGGGATAGTGGACTGCAGGCAGGAAGGCAGATGGACGCACTATCGGATAAGCGGTGAGGGCGTCATGCGTGCCGAGCGGATACTGAGGGAGATTACGGCACGAGTGGAAGTACGGACACCTGCGGGCGCACGCGGCTGCTCAACCCAGCGGGGATCCTGATTGAAGAGTCCATCGATCGATATCAACGAAGACAATCGGAAGCGAGGTACTTATAGATGCAGGTGATTAGTGCGGTCTGGGCGTTCGTGCAGGATCAGCTCCTGGGGATGGGTTGGTTGTACCGGCTGACCGGAAAGCTGCTGTCCTTGGCGGGGCTCGATCCCGACAGCATGGTCGGCGGCAGCGTCCGGTTCTTCATATTCGATACGATCAAGATCCTGACGCTGCTTTCTTTGCTGATCTTCGTCGTAAGCTTCATACAGAGCTATTTCCCGCCCGAGCGGACGAGGAAGGTGCTGGGGCGCTTCCGGGGCCTTACCGCCAATGTGCTGGCGGCGCTGCTGGGGACCGTTACCCCCTTCTGTTCCTGCTCGTCCATCCCCCTGTTCATAGGGTTCACGAGCGCCGGCCTGCCAGTCGGCGTGACGTTCTCCTTCCTGATATCCTCGCCCTTGGTGGACCTCGGCTCGCTGGTGCTTCTCATGAGCGTCTTCGGAGCGAAAGTGGCGGTAGCCTACGTGCTTATCGGCCTTGTCCTTGCCGTCATAGGAGGGTCGATGATAGAAAGGCTGGGCATGGATAGATACGTCGAGAGCTTCGTCAAGGCGGCGGGGACGGTCGACATAGAATCACCGGACCTTTCGCGGGCTGAACGCGCGGAATACGCATGGGACCAGGTGAAGTCGATATTCAGGAAGGTATTCCTGTACGTGCTGGTAGGCGTGGGCATAGGGGCGGTGATTCATAACTGGATACCGGAGGATGTCATACAGGCGGTCCTTGGGAACAGGAACCCGTTCTCCGTTATCATAGCCACGATAATAGGCGCGCCTATGTACGCCGATATCTTCGGTACCATCCCGATAGCCGAGGCCCTCTTCGCAAAAGGAGTCGGCCTGGGTACGGTCCTTTCCTTCATGATGGCGGTGACGGCACTGTCCGCCCCGTCGATAATCATGCTGCGCAGGGCTGTGAAACCGCGATTGCTGGTCGTGTTCGTAGGCATAGTGACGGTGGGTATCGCCATCATAGGATACCTGTTCAACGCTTTCCAGTTCCTTCTCGTATAGAGGGGTGTCGATAAATGGCAGATACATGGTATCCGGTGATCGACTACGGTAGATGCACGGAATGCGGCTTGTGCGTAAGCCGGTGCCCGCATTGTGTATTCGACCGAGGGAAGGCTCCCGTGCCGGTAGTAAGGCTGCCGGGGCGATGCATAGACCATTGCCACGGTTGCGGGAACCGCTGCCCGGCGGGGGCTATTACGTACGTGGGGGACGATACCGGCTGGACCCCTCCGGGAAGGAAGGGGAGCGCCGTCGAAGCTCCCGCCCCGTGCGGCTGCTCCGTGCAAAACGGGAAGGAAGCGCTGGTGGAGTTCCTCTACCTGGATCTGGAGACCTGCGACCGTTGCGTCGCGACCGCTAGCATCCTGGACGAGGTCATGGCGGTCCTTTCCCCGGCGCTCGTAACGGCAGGATACGACGTCGAGTACATGAAGACGAAGATAGAATCACCCGAGCAGGCCGAGCGATACCGGTTCCTTTCCTCGCCCACCATACGCGTAAACGGGCGGGACATCTGCTCAAGCCTTAAGGAGGACGTCTGCTACAGCTGCGGGTGCATAAGCGGGGAGGCGGTTCTCTGCCGCCGCTTTACCCACGAGCTCGGAGACTTCGAAGTGCCTCCGAAGGAAGTACTTGCCGAAGCCGTGCTGAAAGCCATCCTCGGCCCTGCTAGGGACGGCTGTTCGTGTGAGGGCGGATACAGGCTTCCGGAGAACCTGAAGGCGTTCTTCGAAGGCCTAGAACGGAAGAAGGCCGGCACGAGCAAGGGGGAGGGCTAAAGATGAAAAGGAAGAATCTGGCGAGGACGCTGGCCGTCATCGCGCTGGCGCTGGCCATCGCCGGAATCTGGCTTATCAAGAACCGAGGGGACGGCGAACGGGACGATCCCGCGGCGGTAGGAGATGACGCGTTCTTGCTCGAGGCGGCTGAGATAGACCTGGAAGCCCTTATCTCGTACGGCATCCCCATAATCATCGACTTCGGATCCGACGCCTGCATCCCGTGCGTGCAGATGGCACCGGTGCTTGAAGCCGTCAACAAGGAGATGTACGGCAAGGCATTCGTAAAGTTCGTGGATGTGAGGAAGTACGGCGGCATCGCGGCGGATTTCAGAATCCAGGTGATCCCCACACAGGTGTTCATCAACGCGGACGGGACTCCCTATTTACCGGGGACGGACATAGGGGTCGAGTTCACAAAAAGGCGGATCGACAAGAGGACCCTATCCGTACACCAAGGAGGGCTGACAGAAGAGCAGCTGAGGATGATCCTTGCCGACATGGGGGTGGGCAGGTGAGCGGATACCTCGAGGAATTGTCGCGCCTTGTAGGCGCAGGCGGGTGGCTCGCGCCGTTCATCGCGTTCTTGGCGGGTATACTATCTTCATTCATGCCGTGTTCCTTGGCGGGCGTATCCTTGGTGATAGGCTACGTAGGAAACGTGGAAGGCCGGAACCTGGGCAGCTCCTTCAGGCTTTCCGTCACCTTCGCCGCGGGCGCTGCCGTCACGTTCACAGCGCTGGGGATAGTCTCCTCGCTCGCCGGGAGGCTGTTGGGCGTAGCGTCCCGATCGTGGTTCGTCGTCATGGGGGCGCTTATGGTGATGATGTCGCTGCAGACCTGGGGCCTATTCGAATTCATCCCCGCCTCCCGCCTTGCTTTGAGGAACACGAGGAGGGGCTACGCCGGCGCTTTCATAGCCGGCGCCCTTGGAGGGTTGTTCTCCTCACCGTGCTCGACGCCGGTCCTGGTCGCGCTCTTGGCGGCAGTCTCAAGCAAGGCGAGCATGCTCGGCGGAATGTTCATGCTGCTGATGTACTCGGCAGGGCACGGCATACTCGCCGTAGCCGCGGGAACGTCGACGGGTCTCGTACGGAGGATGTCCTCCAGCAAAGGTTACGCAAGGGCAAGCGCCGTCCTGAAGGCAGTAATGGGCGCGATAATCATGATGATCGGATTTTACATGTTCTATCTGGGCTTTTAATTCACGTTGACAAGGAGGGAAAGGAAATTGGCGCTATTTGGAAGGGACAGGGCCAAGGGCAGGACCATCGGAGGATGCTCGTGCGGCTGTTGCGCGGACGACATGGGCAAGGAAGTTGCCGTACGCACGGAAGAGGCGGGGGTGAAGGTGCTGGGCAGCGGATGTGCGAAGTGCAATGCGCTTGAGGCGGCGGCGAAGGAAGCATTGCTGCAGTTGGGCATGGAAGGGGATATCGATCATATAACCGATCCGTCCCGTATCGCCGCATACGGCGTCATGAGCACGCCAGCTCTTGTAATCGACGGGAAAGTGGTATCTTACGGGAAGGTCCTCAGGGCCGATGAGATCGTGAAGATCCTGCAGAAAGTGCGCTAGAACACGAACAAGGAATGAGGCGATTGAGGATGGGCAAGACAAGGGCCGAAGGAATAAGCTTCTTCGAGAAATACCTTACCATGTGGGTCCTCCTGTGCATGGCGGCGGGCGTACTTATTGGGAAGTACCTGCCCCAGATCCCCGAAATCCTGGGAAGGTTCGAATACGCCAGCGTCTCGATACCGATTGCGATCCTCATCTGGCTGATGATATACCCGATGATGCTGAAGGTGGACTTCCAGAGCATCAAGAACGTCGGCAAGAACCCGAAGGGGCTTTACGTAACGTGGATCACCAACTGGCTCATCAAGCCGTTCACGATGTTCGCTATCGCATGGCTGTTCCTTAACGTCGTCTTCAAGTCGCTGATACCCGCCGATCTCGCAAAGTCCTACCTTGCCGGCGCTATACTCCTGGGTGCGGCCCCGTGCACGGCGATGGTGTTCGTATGGAGCTACCTGACCAAAGGGGACGCGGCCTACACCGTGGTACAGGTCGCGACGAACGACCTGATAATACTGGTGGCGTTCACCCCCATAGTGGCGTTCCTGCTCGGCATAGGCGGCGTCAGGATCCCATGGGACACCTTGATCCTGTCAGTCGTCCTGTTCGTGGTCATCCCTCTCATCGGCGGGGCGCTCACCCGCAGCTATGTAACCAGGAAGCACGGGCGCGAATATTTCGAGAACGCGTTCATACCCAAGTTCGGAAACGTTACCATAATCGGGCTGCTCCTGACACTTGTGATCATATTCTCGTTCCAGGGGGAAGTAATCCTTACGAACCCCTTGCACATACTGCTTATCGCAGTACCGCTCGTCATACAGACTTTCCTGATCTTCTTCATCGCGTACATCGCAAGCAAGCTTTTAAGACTGCCCCACGAAATCGCCGCCCCGGCGGGCATGATTGGCGCATCCAACTTCTTCGAGCTTTCCGTCGCGGTGGCGATTTCGCTGTTCGGCACCCAGAGCCCCGCGGCTCTTGCCACGATCGTTGGCGTACTCACTGAAGTGCCTGTCATGTTGATTCTCGTGAGGATATCCAACGGCACCAGGGGATGGTTCCGATGAGCGAACGCTACCCGCATCGGGGCCGGCGGGATGAGCCGGCCTAAACGGCGGCAATGACCAGGCGGCGGGACTGCGAGCTTGTCGAGGCGCGCGGTCTTGCCGCTATGTACTTCCGATCGCGGATGCATGCCCTTCCGACCTCCCTTTTCCGTCATCCGAAACTCCCCGGGGAAGTACACAATCCCGGGCGTATCTCCATACGGTCGACGCGGCCGATCCGGCGAGGGGCTGACCGTGAACGGCCCCGGACGCAGCCGCGAAACCGCCGTCCTTCCAGCCATACAACGCATGCTCAGGGACCTGAGCAAGATGCATATAGACATATTTTTTCAAGCCCTTCGGGAGTATACTGAAAATGACCTACTTCCCAGAAAAAGTAGCTTTGCTCCCGATAATCCCAGGACCGCGGAAGAAGGTCGTTGCACAGGGCATTCTTTGACGATGGGAGGAGAGAAGGCAAGAGATACGGGTGAGCACGCTAAGACCATTGACTACTTGAAGGAGCGTGAAAGTGACAATGTTGTTCAAAAAGAGAGTCCTGCTTCTTTCAGTCGTGATAGCGCTCGTCTTGGCGCTTAGTACCGCAAGCTATGCGTGCACTATTGTCGCCGTAGGCAGCAAGGCCTCCGTGGGTGGTTCGACGATGGTTACACACAACGACGACTCCACGGTAGCCGACTTCAGGCTCTGGATCATCAAGGGCGGCGAGCACAAGGAAGGCGAGACAAGGCCCCTGGTGATCGACGGCCACGACTACATCGACTATTCGAACTGGCCGAACGTCGACTACACGAAGAGCATGAACGGCCAGGCGATGGTAGCCGGAGAGATCCCGCAGGTTGCCAAGACCTACACGTATCTGCATTCCCGCTATTCGTTCATCAACGAGGTGGGCGTCTCCATGGGAGAGTCCACATTCAGCTACGACCGCACCAATGACCGCGAGAAGGCCATCTACAAGGCGATGGTGTCCGACAGCCCCGGCATCATAGACTGCTGGCTGGCGCAGGACATAGCCCTCGAGCGCGCCAAGACGGCGCGTGAGGCGGTGCTCATCATGGGCGCCTTGGTCGAGAAGTACGGCTGGCTCGGCCCCGGCGAGACCATGGACATAGCCGACGGCAACGAAGTGTGGATCGCCGAGTTCTATGGCCGCGACATCTGGGCCGCGGTGCGCATCCCCGCCGACCATTTCTTCGTGGCTGCCAACAGGGCCAGGATCGGCGAGATAGACCTCAAGGACACCGCCAACTACCTGGCCTCCCCGAACATCGTCTCATACGCGACCGAGAAGGGCTGGTATGACCCGAAGTCGGGCAAGCCGTTCCTCTGCTACGAGAACTACGCCCCGTACAACGGAGTGTACTCGACCAGGAGAGAATGGCGCGCGTTCGACCTCGTGGCGCCTTCCCTGAAGCTGGTATCGACCGACAAGAGGTTCCCGTTCTCCGTGAAGCCGGAGAAGAAGATGTCCCTGCAGGATGTCTGGAACATCAAGGCGGACTATTACCAGGGCACCGAGTATGACACCAGCAAGGGCGCGGCGGCCGGCCCGTGGGGCAACCCCCTCAGATACCCCAACTCCGACCCGCGCGGCGGCGGCTGGGAGCGCACGATCAACATGCACAGGACCTGCTACCTCATGATCGGCCAGACTAAGGCATGGCTGCCGGATCCGATCAAGGGCGTCGTATGGTACGGCTACGGCGCGCCAGACACCACCTACCTGACCCCGCTCTGGGCCGCCATGGGAAGCCTGCCGGCGTTCTACCAGACCGGCAGCCGCTATCAGCCGTTCAGGCGCGATTCCGGCTGGTGGGCCAACACCTATGTACAGGAGCTGGCCACGCTGAAGTACCAGTCGGCCGTGAAGGACATCCGTGATTTCAGGCAGCCTCGTATGGACATGCTCTATACGATGGTGCCGCTCATCCAGGACAAGGCCGCAGAGCTCTACAAGACCGATCCCAAGGCCGCCATCAGCCTCATAAGCGAGTTCGCCTATGCGAACGCGGTGGCGTGGCATGAGGATTGGCTGCTCTTGGGAGACAAGCTCCTGGGCAAGTACGTGTTCGGTTCGACCTACCTGAAGACGACGGCGTTCCCGCAGTGGTGGAATGACCTCATCGGCTTCACGTCGATGCCGGGCAAATGATGCCCAGGCTCTAGCATGACGCCGGCCCCGGACCGTTGAGGCCCGGGGCCTTCTCTATTGGATCGCTAATAGGGGAACATCATCCGCATGCCGGAGGTGCCCCGGGTCAGGACAAGGGGAATCAAAAGCCCGGACCTTCCGGCCCGGGCCCCCATCATGGGTCGCCTATGTGCTATTTGCCGAGGTATTTCACTATCTCGGTGTTGACGGCAGGATTTGTCCAGTCCTTCCACCATGTCGGGAACGAGGTCTGCCTCCAGTACTTGGCCATCAGCTCGTCTCCCAGCTTTAACCAGTCGTTGAACCAGCCCACCGACGTGTTGTAGCAATACTCGCTGAGCATCGACACCGCGCCCTTAGGATCGGCGGCGTACATCTTGGCCGCTATGTCCTGCAACTCGGCCATCTGCTTGTAGACGTTCGCCATCTTGGGCTCCCTCAGGGCGTTGACGTACTTCATGGCATCGGCGTAGTTGAGGCCGATTATCGCCTGCACGCCGGTGTTGATCCACCAGCCGGAATCGCGCCTGTAGATCTCGTACCTGGAACCGACGCCGTACAGGTCGGGCAGCTTCTCCATAGCGGGGAACAGGGGTGTCAGGAAGCTGTGGCCGACCGAGCCGTAGCCGTACCACACGATGCCCCTGAACGGGGTCGGCAGCCACGACTTGATCTGGCTGACCTGCAAGTAGCAGGTCGCGGGGATTCCTATCGGCCTGGGCCTGCTGCCGAGTCCGTAGTTGTTGAGCGGGTCTCCGTACGGGCCGGCGAGAGGGCCTTTGGTCAGGTCGTACTGCGTCCCTTCGTAATGGTCGCCGGATATCTTCCATATGTCGTTAACCGAGAGCTTGAAGTCGGGCTTCACGCAGTACGGGTATTCGGGCGCGTTGTCGGGCAGCTTCAGGGAAGGCGCCACTAGGTCGAATACCCGCCATTCGCGCTTGTTATGGGCGTTTACTCGGTTGGCGTAGATCTCCGACGCCCTGAAGGGCTTGCCGGAGTTGGGATCGTACCAACCGTTCTCGACTGCGTAGGAGATGAAGTTGGGCGAGGTTATTACCTCGTATGTGACCCCGTTCTCCACGGGGTTCCTGGGGTCGATGTTGAAGCGGTGGGTATTGGCGCCCACCCAGATCATGTCGTCCGGCACGCGGGTGGCGACCCAGATCTTCGCCCCGAAGAACTCCATCGCCCACGTTTCCGTACCGTCGGTGATGTCCATGATCTCACCGCCCCCGCCGGTCACGTTCCAGCCGTACTCGTTTATGAGATCCCCCATTATCATGACGGCCTCGCGTGAGGTCGTCGCGCGCTCAAGGGCTATGTCCTGCAGGTTCCAGCAGTCGATCATGCCTTCGTCGGTGTCGTACAGTTTCTTCCTAACTGCCTTGCCGTAGTCGTTGCTCTGGACGACTGAGGTGGTGGATTCGCCCATGGCCACACCGTTCTCGTTGATGAATGAGTACCTGGAGTGGAAATAGGTGTAGGTCTTCTTAGGCTGCGGGATATCCACGAGTACCATGGCGCGTCCGTTCCTGTTCTTCGTGTAGTCCACGACCGGCCACTTGGAGAAGTCGATGTAGTCGTGCGAGTCGATCACTATCGGCCGGGTCTCGCCCTCCTTGTGCTCGGCGCCTTTCAGTATCCAGAGCCTGAAGTCGGCTACTCCGGAGTCGTCGTTGTGCGTGATGATCGCCGACCCGTCCACTGTGGCCTTGTTGCCTACCGCTATGATTGTGCATGCGTAGCTGGCCGTGGTAAGGGCCAGCAGCATGACGGCGACGGAGACGAGAACGATAAGGTTTCTGCGGATCCTCATTTCTTACACCTCTCAAATAAGAATGGGTTCGCTATACGGAAAGAGAGGGCCCCCGTCCGGAAGGCCCTCTCTGATCCCCTAGTTTTCGAATACGCGCGAAGGGTCGGCTGACGCGGGATCGTGCAGGTAGCTGCCAAGGCCGTTGGTCTTGACGTCAGTGAAACGCGGGTACCAGAACTCGACCGCTTTGTCGGGGTAGAACTGGTCGTACATTTTGATGAGCTCCAACGAGGCGGTCAGCAGCCTGGCCACCCGGTGGTCGATCGTGGGCGCGTCGCTTATGTCGTAGCTGGTGTAGAGTAGGCCCTTCTCGGAGGCCCTTTCGAGGAACTCGTCCTTGCCGTCTATCATCAGCTGCTCGGTGACCCTTCCGACTACCCTGTCGATGAAGGGCTCGGCCGTCTCGATAAGAACACAGAGGGCGTCGCTGTAATCGCCAATCTCCCTGTGGGTGAGGCCCCTTAGGCCCTTGGGGGAGACTTCGCATTTCATCGGCATCTCTATCTGGCACATCATCGCGGCCATCATGGCTACGTCCTCCGCCCTTTGGTGCGTGACGTAGGTGTCGACCACGGGGTACATCAAGGACGCCTCGTGGAAGTCTATGACCAGGTCGATCTTCTCGTTCCTTATGAGCTCCATGAAGGCGTACGACATGCGCTCCGTGAGGGTGCCGTCAGGCCTTCCCGGGAACGTGCGGTTGAAGTTCCTGAGGTCCTGGTAGGCGAGGTTCTGCTTGGACGGGTAGTGCACGTAGGTGAACGGGTCGGGCCACTGGTCTATCAGCGCCGTCTCCCTGTCTCCTATCCTGTACTTCTGCTGGCCCCAGGAGGTGGGTATGTGCAGGTACTGAGGGTAGGCGTTACCCAGTATGCCCTCCGTGGAGGCGCTCATGTCGGCCCTCGGGACCAGTATGAACCTGCCGTTCGTAAGCTGCAGGTTTTCCATTATCACATAGACCGCTATCGTCCCCGCTGGCTCGTACGGGTGGGCCCCTCCGTAGATGAGGACCGTCGCGCCGGGCTTGCCCGAATCGTAGAAGTACACGGGCGTGTCGCCCCAGGTCCCTTTGAGGCTTGTCAGCCACTCGGACAGCATCCTCTTCTCCGTGAAGGCGTCCGAGACGACCACCTTCTCCTTGAAGTACCTCAGGTCCTTGAACTCGGCGGACGCGAAGCCGGCGAGCACCAGGAAAAGGACGAGGAATGCCAGTTTCCTAATGTTAGAAGTACTCATTCCCAAGCCTCCTTCACCTGATACGCAGGGCGCGCAGCAGGAATGGTATTACGGCGTACGCGTATACGATGTCATAGACGAGATTCGTGCGCGTCGTCCTCTTGAACAGGGCCCTGACCAGCAGAAGCCCGAAGAAGCCCGACATGGCCAGGTATATGTAGTGGATGATCTCTTGCAGGATTACCATAAGACTCCCTCCTTCGCTTCCTATTTGGTCAGGGGCACGAACGTCTTGGTGAATATGAGCATGGACAGCGCCACTGCCGCCAAAAACAGCCAGGGCACCAGCACCGCCTTGAGGAACTGCATGTAGGAGCCCTTGTAGCCGACCTTCTCTATCGACAGCCTTCCGACGATCCTCGACGGGGGCAGGCAGTCGCCCAGAGGGAACATCAAGCTCAGGGCCGCGGCTACGACCGTGACGTTCACACCGACCGAATTGAAGCGGAATATTATCGGCACACCCAGGATGACGGCGCTGCCGTACGACAGCGAACCCTGGGCCAGAGGGCAGAACAGGAGCGCTGTGACATATATCCAGACTATAGGCAATGTCACGAAGTTGATCGCAATGAGCCCCCTTACTCCGGTAAGCGCCATGATATTGACCAGCACGCCTACGCTTGTCAGGGTCGCAACCAGCGGGAACACGGTCTCGATGGTGTTCGTGGTCACCACCCACCAGCGCTTAAGGCTCCTGCGCTCGGGGTCGAGCAGTATGACCAACAACGCGCAGAGCAAGAACGTCAGCGGCAGGCCGATGACCGGCATGACGAAGGGCTGGTATTGCGCCATGAATATCAAGAGGAGCAGGAGCGCGAAAGGAAGAGAGAGCCTCAGCCAGTTCATGCCCTTCGCCGCGGCCGGCAGGTTGGCGAGAACTTCGGACTTCGGGCGGGCCTTGGTCCCCCTGCCGAAGAAGAACACGGCGAATATCGTCGTCAACACGACCGGGATGAAGAGTATCTTGTTGAATCCAACGTACGGCATGTTGGCGCCGGCTGCCATCAGCATCGCCCATAGGTTGATGGGAGGCGCCGCGGCCGACAGTATCGCCGTTATGAACACGAACGCGGCCCTCCTCTCCGGAGGGAAGCCCATGAACTCCAACACCGTGGCTACCAGGCCTCCGACCACCAGGATGGAGACGCTGCCCGCGCCGGTGAAAGCCCCGGGGACCAGCATCACGAACGCGAGCAGGAAGAGCATGAGCCACTTCTTGTCGTAGAAGGTCTTGACCATGCCCCTTATGAGCGCGTTGGTGGCGCCGATCTCCGAGTAGAAGTTCATGAACAACGACGCGGTGATGAACAATAGTGCCAGGTCTAGATAGGTGAGCGTGCCCTCTATCAGAAGGCGCACGGGGAAGCCGAAGCCCGCGACCAGGGCGCCTACGACGGCCGTTATCACCATGGAGATCTCAGGTGACTTGAGCTTCCAGCTGCAGAGCACGAAGACTGCGACCATTGCGATAAGGGTATACGTAGTCTGTAGAGTCATGCGAAATACCCCCAAAAAAGTACGCCCCGGCAGGGGCGTACTCGATTACTTGGAAAACATGGCTGCGAAAAGTCCTGGGAGGTCTAGGATGCCGGTTTCGAAGTAGGTTAGCGGGACCTTGTTCTTGTCGGCGATCTTCTTGAACTTGCCGTCCGTATCGCCGTCCTTCCTTACGATGAAGTAGTCGGCGAACGGCGCTATCGCATCGATGCTCTGCTCGTTTGCGCTGCCGGCAAGGCCTCTGTTGTCCTTTCCGTTCATGAGCAAGGCCACTATCTTGATCTTCAGCTTCTTGGCTTCCGCTACTACCTTGTTGAGGCGCGCGACCTCCTCGTCGATGGTTATGCCTGAAGCCCCGAGCCCCTTGGCGCTCGAGCTTATGGCGAAGATTATGGTCTTGTACTTCGCGATTTCGGAAGGCAGGGGCTCTGCGCTGTACCAGTAATTTGTCTCATAGATCATCACGGCCTTGGATGCGGCCTGGAAGTTGATCATTGCGCGCGCGTTCTTGCCGTCGGGCCCCTGGCCCGCGTTGCTCAGAAGGCACGGGAACTCGAATTTGGGCGGTGTGGAACCTGTTACCGCAGCCGTCGCCACATTGGTGCCCAGCAGCAGCATCAGGCTTAGCAGAACGATTAGAACCGGGATCTTCTTCATGGATTTTCTCCTTTCGTTTAGACTACAATCTATGACGCCGGAGACGGCGTATTGTTTTCCTGAAAATGGTCTTTCCAAGTAAAATTATAGTTGTTACTTACCAAAGGACAACATAAATATCGGCTGTATATACGAACCTCACCTCCGCTTGCCTATGCATCCTCTGCCCACTGAAAAGCCACTCTGAAGACTTCTGTAAAGTCGACCGGGCCCATGCGCCGGGGTTATGCATGTACTAATAAAATACAATAGTGACTTCCGGCACGCTTGGTTTCTTCAAGGGGGCCCCTACATCCTGCCTCACGTCGGTAAGTAACGAAATAGTGTATTATTGATTCTCGGAGGGTCACCATGAACGACGTTACGATCATCGCAGCGTTCGTCCTCCTGCTTGCTGCGGGCCTTGCGGAGGCCGCCATGCACAGGAGGCGGATTGCGCATTTCAGCATAAGGGTGAACGTGAACGGCACGAGGGGCAAGTCGACCGTGACGAGGCTCATAGCCGCCGGGCTCTCTTCGGCCGGCATAAGGACCGTGGGGAAGACCACGGGCACCACGCCTAGGATCATACTCCCCGACGGGGCCGAAGAACCAATAAGAAGGCGCGGGAGGGCGAGGATATCCGAGCACGTCTGGGTGGCGAAGAAGGCCTTCGAAGCCGGTGCCGAAGCCCTGGTGGTTGAGTGCATGGCGCTCGAGGAGGAGAACCAGAGGGTGTACGAGCACATGCTGGTGAAATCCACCATCGGGGTGATAACGAACATAAGGAGGGACCATCTCGACGTGATGGGACCCGGCCTCGATGACGTGGCGAGGACGCTTGCGATCACGATCCCGAAGAACGGACACCTCGTCACAGTGGACGGCCCGTTCACGAAGATGCTCATGGAAAAGTGCGAGGCGATGGGCACCGAGCTGAGGATAGCCTCAGGGGATTCAGTGAGCCCAGAGGAGCTCGCAATGTTCGGATATACGTCGTTCGCGGAGAATGTGGCCGTGGCACTCGCTGTCTGCGAGATCGCAGGTGTGGACAGGCGGACCGCCCTTAGGGGCATGGTGGGCGCAAGGCCCGACCCGGGGGTGAGCCCGGTCGCGGATATAATGCTGTCGGGCAGGAAGCTGCACATAGTGGACGCCTTCGCGGCCAACGACGTCGAATCCACCCTGAAGATGTGGGAGGACTTCGCGCTGCCGCTCAAGCAGTCATACGACAAGTCGTTCGTAGTGGTGAACAACCGCGAGGACAGGCCCCAGAGGGTGGAGGAGATGTCGAAGCTGGCGGCAGCCCTTATGGCCGACCGCGTGTTCTACATAGGGAAACTGCAGCACCTGGCCATGAGGATGACTCCGAGCGGGTATGAGGGGGCGGGCGCGGTACACGAGAAGACGCCCGGCGCCATACTCGAAAGGGTTTTGTGCGAGCTTCCCGAGGGGGCGACGGCCCTGGTGTTCCTTGCAGGCAACACCAAAGGGGCGGGCAGCCTCCTTACGGAGCACATAAGGGAATTGACTGCGGAAAGTGGGGGTAGCCGGGCATGATAGGTACTTCTGTGACGATCGGGGTGATCCTCAGCTTCCTTTACGGCGAGGCTACGGGATTGCTCGCCGGAGGGCTCGTCGGACCGGGTTACCTGGCGCTGTATATGGACCAGCCGTTAAGGATAGCGATCACGCTGGCGATAGCGGCGCTAACCTATCTATTCGTGAACGCGCTGTCCAACCGCGTCATCCTTTTCGGCAGGAGGCGTTTCATGGCCATGGTCCTTACGGGCATGTTCATGGGCTGGCTCGTCGGAAGGGTCGTCTCGTGGATGCCGGGCCTCGGCCAGGACATAAGGGCCATAGGCTATATCATCCCGGGGCTGATCGCCAATGATTCAAGCAAGCAGGGCCTGCCGAAGACGTTGGTTTCGACGCTGCTCGTGGCGGGAGCGGTAAGGCTTCTGCTCCTCCTCATATATTAAAGGCAAGGAGTGTCCGATGGCGAAAAGGACGTTCAACCCCATATGGATGGCGGCCGCATCCGCGGTAGTCGCAATATCCCTGTGGCTTACATTCTCTACCAGCTTCATGGCGAAGCACGAAAGCTACGACGACATGCTCGCGGCGGCGAGGAAGATGTCCGAGGCGACCGCGGAGATAAAGAGGATGAGGGCGGAGCTCGGGATACCCATAGACCCGGCGGACGATCCCAACGCCACGGGGCTCATAGGCCAGGAACTCACAGACATAACGACGACTGTCGGAAACCTCCAGTCTAAGAGGACCTCCACGAATCCGGACTTCGCGGCCCTCATGGTCGACTACTTCGACAGGCTCGGCATTAAAGGAGGGGACCTCGTCGCGGTGGGGGCGAGCGGATCGTTCCCCGGCATAATACTCTCGGTTCTCTCGGCCTGCTACGTAACCGGTGTCGAACCGGTGCTCATACCTTCCATAGGCGCGTCTGAATACGGGGCGAACATACCGGGGCTCACCTCTGTCGAGATGATAGACAGGCTAAACGGCGCCGGCATATTCGATTACATACCGGTGGCCATATCGCTTGGTGGCGCCGGGGACGTCGGGGAAGGCGGCATAATCGCCGACTCGAAGCCCGTGCTCCAAAGGATTGCGGAAGAATCCGGCCACAGGATAATCGTGCCCGAGGACACGTCGGACAGCATAAGGCAGAGGAAGGCGGCATTCGAGGCGGCAGGGGACATAAAGGCCTTCATAAACATAGGAGGCGCGGAGCCCAACTTCGGCTCCACTTCAGCGTCCCTTGAGGTCTCGAACGGCATAGTGACCAAACCGCCCAGGAAAGTGGATTCTCCGGACATGGGGCTTATATACGAGTACTTGAACGAGGGGGTCCCAGTCATCCATTTCCTCGACATAAAAGGCCTTGCGACTAAGAGCGGGATACCCGTCGACCCCGTGCCGCTGCCAGCTTTAGGGACAAGCATGGTATATTTCCAGAAGAAGTACGAAAAAGCCTACGCGGCGGCGGGGCTCGCTCTGGCGGTACTGCTGATCGCGGTTCCGTCCGTTATGGGGAAGGGGAAAGGAATTGGCAAGAGGTAAGGACGAGCTGAACGGCACGAGGAGGACGGTGCTTCTGGCGCTGCTGCTATCCCTCGGCGTAGGGCTGCACGCGCTGGAGGCCCAGATCCCGGTGCCCGTGGCGCTTCCGGGGGCGAAGCTCGGCCTTGCCAACGTAGTCACCCTGATCGCGCTGTATGCCATCGGACCGGCCGAGGCGATAACCCTGGCCATACTCAGGGTCCTCCTGGGAAGCCTCGTCACGGGGACGTTCGGCTCGATGGCGTTTATGATGGCTTTTGCGGGAGCGACCGGCAGCAGCCTCGTGATGTCCGGCTTTAAAGCGGTCACATCCGGCAGGGGCAGGTTCGCCGCCCCGTGCTCGATAGCCGGCGCGATCGCCCATAACCTTTTCCAGTTGGGCGTCTTCACCCTCGTCTCCGGGACGGCGAAAGTCTTCGTGATGCTCCCGTACCTGCTCGCGGTTGCGCTGCCTACCGGGTACTTCACCGGCTTGGGCGCCTTGTACGGCCTTTCCGCCCTGAGGAACGTCCCCGGCTTCAAACGCAGGCTCGAGGGGATAGACACGGTATCGGGCAGGAGATCCCTGTCGGGGACGGCGGCAGTGATGGCGGCGCTGCTGGTTGTGGCCTTCGGGGCCGTCAAGCTGTCCGAGAGGATCGCGCTCGCCAGGATAACGCAGGAAGACGGCAAAGTGATCCAGATAAAGGCGTTCGTCACGGATGCGAGGAGAGGTAGTATAGCCAGGACATTCCCCTGGCCGCCTGACGGGAACGCCGAAGAGGGTGAATTCGAGGTACAAGGCCGTATCGGCACCTCGGTGCTGCAGTACGACGACGATCTGGGCGTACGGTTCCTTTCGTCTCCCTGCCCGGACAAGCTCTGCATAAAGCAGGGTTGGGTCAACGACGAGACGGACCTTGCGGCGTGCCTGCCAAACGGCCTCATAGTTACCGTCGAAGAAGGCAAGTGATCCGCAAGGGCGGAAGCTTTCGACCGGCTTAACGATGCCGTTGTCAGGTTCTCGCAGAAGACGTATGCATATCCCCGTCAAAGAATTTAACGATAATGTACAGGGCCGTCCGTGGAGGACGGTCTGATTTTATGAACATCGTGTGAACTTCCCATTTCCGAGGAACACCGCGGCCGAATATTTCGTAGTAATAGATGAAGGGGTAAAAAGGGTGCCAATCAGGCATATCGGGGCTGTTCCGGCGCAAATGCATCATGGTGGGATCATGCCAGCAGGAACCGGAGGAAGGATGTGGTCCATGGCTGTGACTTCTTCTGATCAGGATAGCAGTTCAAGAACGAACCGCGCCGGAAAGCCCCGTTTACATAGACGGTATCGGAGTCAACATCTGTAACAGCCTAGTATCTTGGACCGGAAGAACATCCCAGAAAGACAGTTTGCCTTCTAAACCACAGGACAAGGGCCGCAATCCATTGGAGGATGCGGCCCTTGTTCTTGCCTGTTTATTCTGCCCTGCGATAGTATTTCAGCTCGATTTCTTGAACATCAGCCTTATCACCGAAAGCACGAAGAAGGCGGCGCCGGTGATCGCGATGTAGCCGATCATTGTGGGTATCGAAAGGGCGCTGCCGTCGAGGCGCAGGGTGATGCCGTAGATCCTGGAGAATTCCGACGCCAGCTCGACTGGCCCGCCCTGGAAGGCCGAGGCCAGCGAGGCATCCATGTACAGCTGCCTCATTATCGAAGCCCCGTGGGTGGCGGGCACCAGGAGCACAAGCTTCTGTATGACGTCAGGCAGTACGCCGATTGGGACGTAGACTCCCGTGACGAAGCCTATCAGTGTACCCACTAGCGTGCTGAACGTCGAGAAAGCCGCGTTGGTCTTGAAGAACGACACTACGAGGAAGTTGAAGGCCGAGAAGGCCAGCACGTTCACGAGTACGAGTCCCAGCACCTTCGCGGCGTTGGCCGCGCTGATGAGCTCCCCTCCGCGCATCACTATATAGGCCTGTGAGACGGCGAATACCATGAATCCGGTAATCACACCCACGATCCAGGTGGAGAGGATGTAGCCGAGCACGAGCTGCCATCTTTTGAGCGGTGACACCAGGAAATCCTTGCCGATGCCGCGGTACTCGTCGGTCACAAGCACCTCCAGCGCTCCCAGGGTGGACGTGATCGAATTGGCCACCAGCACTCCGGCCATTATCCAGGTGTCGGCGAAGAATCTGGCCTTTTCGGGATCCGATATCTCGTTCGCCAGGGACCTGATCACGGTATCGCCCAAGAACAGCACATAAAGCCCTATGATTATCAGCACCGACAGGAAAGAGAAGAAGACGGACGTCCTGTCGCGGAAGAATATCTTTACGTTCCTGCCTGCTATCTTCAAAACCACGTTCATCTAGGACACCTCCGATTCGCGGATCTTCCTGCCGGTGATGGCAAGGAACACGTCGTCCATGTCGCCCTTGATTACCTCGAAGCCCCCGATCCTGTCCTCGAGCTCCTTCAGCAGGCAGAGCGCCGTCATGCTGTCCTTTACCTTGAGTTCTAGGACGTCCGCCTTGGCCTCGAACTGGAGCCCCTTCGACTTGAGGACGTCCTTCAAGGCCTTGATGTCCTTGGGGATGATCCTAAGCTTGTCCTGAGTATAACGGGACCTCAGATCGTCCGGCGTCCCGCGAGCGACGATCTTGCCGTGGTCGATGATCGCAACGTCGTCGGCCACCGCGGCCTCCTCCATGTAGTGCGTGGTGAGGAAAACGGTCGTACCCTTCTTCTTCATCTCACCGATGGTATCCCAAATCCGGGCCCTGGTCTGCGGATCGAGCCCGGTCGTTGGCTCGTCCAGGAACAGCACCTTCGGTGTGTTCATGAGCGCCCTTGCGATGTCCGACCTTCTTTTCTGCCCGCCGGACAGCTTGCCGAACGGCCTGTCGAGGTAATCCTTTATCCCCGTGACCGCGGCCACGTCGTTTATGCGCGCCTTCACGTCCTCGGTGCTCCAGCCGTAGAACGAACCCCTTGTCATAAGGTTCTCCCTGACGGTGAGCAGGTCGTCCAGCACGCTGCCCTGGAACACTACTCCGATGTCGGCCCTTACGGCCGCATCCTCCGAGCCCACGCGATGTCCGAACACCCTTACGTCGCCAGCGGTGGCGGAGAGTATCGTGCAAATGACGTTGATCGTCGTGGATTTCCCGGCTCCGTTCGGGCCTAGAAAGGCGAATAGCAGGCCTTCGTCTACCTTGAAGCTGATGTCGTCGACTGCAATCAGTTTGCCGTACTTCTTGACCAGCCCGTCGACCTCGATGGCGTATGCCAAATCCCTTACCTCCCTACGCTGCTTCTTAGTTCCGTACACTACTTTAACCAATGGTGAGCCAATTCACAATCAATATTTGCCCATGCCCGGGTCCGGTCGTTACGGTATGGTAGATTATAGGTATCAAATCTACGGAGGCATTCGCATGGAAAAGCGGCATATCGGCGGGAGAGCGTGGGTCGTCTTCGCCCTCGGGGCGGCTTCGCATTATGCGGTGATGTTCAACAGGGTGGCGGCGGGCCAGATGTTCCCCCAGCTTATGGCCGAGTTCAATACCACGGGGGTAGGGGTTGCGGCCCTTTCGAGCATCTATTACTACACCTACTCCGTCATGCAAGTACCCTCCGGCGCCCTGGCCGACACTCTCGGACCCAGGAGGCTGCTCTCATCGGGCCTTATGATCGGCGGGCTGGCCTGGCTGCTGTTCGCGTCCGCCAGGACGCTCGCGCTCGCCTCGCTCGCGAGGCTGATCGCCGGCTTCGGCCTGGCCGGCATATTCCTCGGCCTTCTTAAGTCGATCGAGCTGTGGTTCCCCGCCAGGAAGTACGGGACGCTGACGGGCCTTAGCACCTTCTTCGGAAACCTCGGGGTCGCGACGGCGATGTTCCCCTTCGTCATCCTCGTCAATTCGATAGGGTGGAGGGCGTCCTCTTATGTGGTGGGAGGCTTCACGATACTGCTGGCGGCGCTTGCCTGGCTTCTCGTGCGAGACGAGGGGCCCAACTACACAGAACTGAAGAAGCCCGGGCTCGTACAGATACTGAAGACGTCCTTCGGCGGGCTTGTCGAGGTGCTCAGGAAGAAGGGCTCGCTTCCTCCTTTCTTCGGCTTCATGCTCGTATTCGGCGGTCTTATGACCTTCACCGGGCTGTGGGGCGTGCCGTTCATGATGCAAGTCCACGGCATAACGCAATCGGCCGCCGGGTCGCTGATGATGCTAACGACGGCTGGCGGCGCGCTAGCCGCAGTCCTCGTAGGCTGGCTCACCGACAGGAGCGGGAAGCCGAGGATCATGTTCTGCCT
>Ga0116177_10000280_pt1 | contig 37690 bp, 26 predicted proteins | sample AD_STIC10_MetaG_FD_89750 | JGI IMG/M metagenome (GOLD analysis project Ga0116177, IMG submission 89750) | Active sludge microbial communities of municipal wastewater-treating anaerobic digesters from USA - AD_STIC10_MetaG | ecosystem: Engineered > Bioreactor > Anaerobic > Digestate | place: USA... | reverse complement strand
GGGGATCACCGCGTTGCCCGGGCGCACCTCGTCATCGCCGATGCCGGCGCCGCTGCCCCCCGAGAGCAGCGGCTCGCCACAGGGGGAACCCATGACGTTCGAGCCCGGACCCTCGCCCACGGCCGCCCTCGAGGCGATCGCGATCCCCGAGATCGAGCACGTCGATCTCGTGACGGTGTCGCTGCCGCTCGTCGCCCCGTTCGGCACGAGCGTCAGCACCTGGACGAGGAAGGAAGCGCTGCTCGTGCGGGTGGAGTCGGACGGCGTCACCGCGTGGGGCGAGTGCGTCGCGGATCCGGACCCGTTCTACTCGTACGAGACCAACGAGACCGCCCGCCACATCATCAGGGACTTCCTGGTGCGGCAGCTCGAGCCCGGTCTCACGCTGGGCGGGCTGGAGGAGCGCTTCCGCCGCGTCCGCGGCCACAACATGGCGAAGGCGGCCGTGGAGAACGCCATCGTGATCCTCATCGCCATGCAGCGGGGCGTCCCCCTCCATGCGCTGCTCGGATGGCCGCCGAAGCGGATCATGTCGGGCCTGAGCATCGGCCTGCAGGACTCGCAGTCGGCCCTGCTGGAGAAGGTGGAGCGCGCCGTCGCCAGGGGCTACCACCGCATCAAGATGAAAGTGAGGCGGGGCCAGGACGTCGAGTGGGTCCGCGCCGTGCGGGACCGCTTCCCCAACGTGCCGCTGATGGCGGACGCCAACGGCGACTACACGCTCGCCGACGCGGGCCGCCTCCGGGAACTCGACGCGTTCAACCTGACGATGATCGAGCAGCCGCTGTCGTACGCCGACATCATCGAGCACGCCGCGCTGCAGCGGGAGCTGAAGACGGCGATCTGCCTCGACGAGTCGATCCGCGGCCTCGCCGACGCGGCCTCGGCCCTCTCGATCGGCGCGTGCCGGGTGATCAACGTCAAGCAGGGGCGCGTCGGCGGCCTGCTCGAGTCGGTGCGCATCGCGCACCACGCCGCCTCGCGCGGCGCCGGCGTGTGGTCGGGCGGCATGGACGAGACCGGCATCGGCCGCCTGGTGAACATCCATCTCCAGGCGGCGCACGGGTTCTCGCTCCCCGGCGACACGTCGGAGACCGCCAACTACTTCCACGAGGACATCGTCGAGAAGCCCGTCGTGCTCGGGGCCGGCGGGTTCATCGACATCCCGCCCGGGCCGGGCCTCGGCGTCCGCGTGGTGCCCGAGCTGGTGCTGAAGAAGACGACCCGCGCGGAGCGCCTGCGCTAGCGGGACGAGCGGTAGATCTCCCCGGTCAGATAAGCGGGCCAGTTCTTCTCGAAGTAGAGCCCGTCCATGCTGCCGAGCGGCCTGACGGGCTGCGCGCGGACGGTGAACCGCCCCGAGCCCGGGTCGCGGCGGACGCGCAGCTGCACCGTGCGGTCCTCGGGCCGCTCGGCGACGAAGCGGAACTCCTCGAGGGGGCCCAGGCGGCTCTGCGGCACGTGACGGCCCTGCGGGGAGCAGACGGCTCGCGCGCCCCGGCTTCCGCCGCCGGCGCGGATGTAGGCGTCGAGGGCGGTCAGCACGGCTTCCGACGCGAGGGCCATCTGACGCCACAGCCAGGACTCGGCAAGCCGCCCGGGTCCGGCCGCGCGGATCCCGCGCGCGGCGATGGCGCCGTTCAGCGCGCGCGCCTCGTCCAGCGCGCGCGCGACGCCGGCGGCGGTGCAGAGGAACCCCGCGCCGTCGCTCATGCGCGCCTGGATCTCGCGCCGCACGGCGTCGGGGTCGAGGCCGTCCGGCGCCGCAAGGCTCTTGCCGAGCTCCGCCGCCAGGCCGGCGATGGCCGCGCGGTCGGGCGCCGGCCTGAACGCCGGCTCGCGCGACAGGCGGGCCCTGATGTGTTTCGCGCACCGGATCGCCATGACCTGCCCCGCGACCAGGGCCGCGCCCCCGGGGCGCGTGACGCCGTGCGTGCCTGCGGCCTCGCCGACGGCGTAGCAGCCGTCGAGCGAGGTCGCTCCCCAGGTGTCCACCGCCAGCCCGCCGTTCATGTGCTGGTTGTTGACGCCCACGAGCAGCGGCTGTCGCGCGAGATCGAGCGCGCAGCGGGCGTACAGCTCGATGGCCAGCGGGTTCATGGCCCGCAGCCGCCCGATCGGGAGGGGCTGGAGGGCGCCGTTGTTCCGCAGGTAGGCGGACACGTCCGCGTCGAGGCGCTCGAGCGAGAAGGGCCGGTCGACCGGCACGCCCTCCGGGTTCCTGCGGAAGTCCATCCAGACCGTGCGCCCGGCGCGCCGCTCCCGCTCGATGGCGAGGTCCACGAGGCTCGAGCCGTAGTCCAGCGTCCGCGGCGCGTGGAACGGCCACTGGTAGCCCTTGCGGAAGACGTTCGACGCCAGCTCCTGCGTGGTGCGGTAGTACGATGCGAGGAACGCGTGCTCCCGCCCGCTCGAGTCGGCCGAGTAGAGGCGCGGCAGGCACTGGACGTACGTGCCGGACAGGTTCCACGGAAACGTCTCGCGGGTGGTCCCGATGCCGAACTGGCTCTCGGTGAGATTGGCCGCCTCGATCCCCGCCTCCAGCGCGAGACCCAGCACGCCGAAGCACCCGGGCGGATAGACGCTGTCCCGGTAGAGCTCACCGGGCCCGCCGCCCGCCAGCACGATGGCCGCGCACTCGACGAGCACGAGGCCGAACGGGTTGTCGCCGGTCCGGGCGCGGGGGCTGGCCGCCACCAGGCCCGACGCGCGGCGGCCCCGTCCGGCGCCCGCGGCCAGCACCCGCAGGGCCGTTGTCTCGCCCATGCCCGCGACGCCGAGCCTCGCCGCCTCCTGCGCGAGCACGCGCACCATCAGGCGCGACGTGCGCGGGCCGCAGCTCGTGGCGCGGCCCGCCGCGTCGTGATCGGTCTGGTAGCGCAGCACGCCTCCCCACCGGTCCTCGGGAAGCGGAAGACCGAGGTGCTTGAGGCCGGCCAGCGCCTCGACCGATCCGACAGCCTCGACGTACGCCGTGTCGGCGTCCATCGCGCCGCCCGCGCCGAGGGCCTCGGCGACCTTGAAGAAGTCGTCGCCCGTGCGCTCGAGCGCCGCGGTGTGCAGCGTCTGCTTGTCCGATCCCGAGCACGCCGACGTGCCGCCGTACCACGACCTGGTCAGCACCATCACGTCGACGCCGCGCCGCCTGAGCTCGACGGCCGCCCGAAGCCCCGCCGCGCCGCTCCCGACCACCAGCGCGCCGCAGCGGTACCGCGGGATTGCGAAGCCGCCCTGCCTGAGCGTCCCGGCCGGGGCGGGCCGGGCGAACCCCCGGGGCATCGGCACGTCGGTCAGCGAGTCGAGGATCGACTGGGGAATCCTGCCCTTCACAGCGCCCTCAGAAGTGCGGGATCGTCAGCCCGCCGTCGATGTTGAACGGCTGGCCCACGGTGTAGGGCAGCCGCCCGGTGGCCATGCACACGACGGCCGACGCGATGTCCTCCGGCTGGCCCCAGCGGCGCATGGGCACCAGCCCCTCGGCGATGCGCGCGTCGTAGCCCGCCTTGACCGGCCGCGTCATGTCGGTCTCGATGATCCCCGGCCGGATCTCGTACACACCGATGCCCGCCTCGGCCAGGCGGAGCGCGAAGAGCCTCGTGGTCATGGCCGAGGCCGCCTTCGCCACGCAGTACTCGCCGCGCGAGAGCGCCAGCGTCTCGACGTTGCACGACGTGACGTTGATGATGCTGCGGTGCTGCGATCCGATCTGCCCCTGCGCCAGCATCAGCTTCGCCGCGCGCTGGCACATGAAGAACATGGCGCGCGTGTTGATGGAGAGGTTGACATCGAAGCTCTCCACCTCGACGTCGAGCAGGTCGCCCCGCTTCCGGACGGACACGCCCGCGTTGTTGACGACGCAGTCGATCCGCCCCCAGCGCGCCAGCACGGCCTCGAAGAGCGCCGCGTGCCCGTCGAGGCCGCCGATGTCGAGGGGGCACGCCACGCTGTCGGCCCCGATGCCGGCCAGTTCATCCGCCAGCGACCCGAGCCGCGCCAGATCGTCGGGCCTGCCGAGATCGTTGACCGCGACCTGGAACCCCGCGCAGCCGAGCGCCAGGGCCGAGGCCCGGCCGATGCCCCGCGCCGCCCCGGTGACGAGGGCGACGGGACGGTCCGAGATGGTCATGCTGCCTCTCCTTCGCGGCGCCGCCGCCAGCCTAACTGGCGGGGGCGCGCCCCCACGCCTCGGCAAGCGCGGCGTCGAGCGCCTTCAGGTCCGGGCGCCGCCTGGCCGCCGCCAGGGCGTCTTCCCACTCGCGGTTCAGGTCGCCAAGATCGAGCCCGCTTCCCTCGCGCACGAACAGCGGGATCTGGTGGACGTCGGCCGCCACGGCGACGCTCCGCCCTCCCTCGTGGATCTGGTCGCGGCGCCACGCGTCGCGCCAGCGCGATCCCGACGGCAGGTAGACGGCGGCCTGGCGCCGCCCCGTCTCCCAGATCGGCGACACCACGAGGTCCGTGCCGTACATGTAGGTGGCCCAGTCGGTCCAGGCCTGCGGCGCGCCGGGATCGGCAAGGAAGAGCGGCCGCACGACGGGCATGCCCGTCGACGACGCCTCCTTCACGAACCGGTACCCGTACTCGACGAGCCGCTCGCGCAGGCGCGCGTAGAGGCGCCACGCGGCGATGAGCTCCTCGTCGCGGGCCGCGCCGCCAGGCTCGCTCCAGAACGCGAGGTTGCAGGCCGGGCCGACCTCCATGATCGGCGTGAGCGCGCTGAAGGCGATCCAGCGCGCGCAGACCTCGCGCTCCACGGGCTGCCGGCTGTCGCCGCAGGCGCCGGAGCCCCGGAACGGGTAGCCCATCACCGCCGAGCGCTGCGCCGCGATGATCGAGGCGCGCAGCCCTTCCTGCGTGCCGCCGGCGTCCCCGCCCCGGAACGCCGCGTACTTGGAGCTGCCCGTGTACGCCCCGCGCGGGACCAGCAGGAAGTCGCCGCCGCGATGCGTCTTCGCCGCCTCGTAGGCGGCCTCGACGTACATCACGACGTAGCCGTTGCGCAGCTCGCGCAGCGGCCGGCCGCCGGCGATCGCGAACGGCCCGCCGTCGGGGATGTCCGCCTCGCCCGGATCGAGCGCGTAGGCCGAGACGCCGAGCTTCAGGAGCTCCGACAGCCCGTCCTGCCAGAGCGCGCGGGCCGCCGGGTTGGAGAAGTCGGCGAGCGGGCGGGTGTCCGGCCGCGGGGGCCGGCCGGCGAGGGTGTAGCCTCTCTCGATCGCCTCGCGCTCCCTCCGGCCCTGGAAATGCGGCGCGATCCGCAGCAGCGCCTGCATGCCCTGGCCGTTGAGCCAGCCCACCATGTCCGCGAAGCGCGGCAGGCGGGCCGGATCGATCTCGCCGCCGCCGAGCCGATCCGGGCCGTGCGGACGATCGATGCAGTAGACGCCGTTCGGGATGCCGAACGCCCGCATCATCAGCACGTCCTCCATGACCTGCGAGTTGAACGGGCCGGTCACGGGCGTGCCGTCGGCGTACGCCGGGCGGTGCGAGTGCTCGTCGCGCCACCGCCACGGGCGGAGCATCCACTTCGGCGGCAGCACGGGCGGGCCCGCCTCCATGGAGTGGGCCTTCACGATGGCCGCGGGATCGCCGTCCAGGTAGACCTTCAGTTCCAGCGACGGCCCCTCGAACTCGATGGCCACGCGGCCGGGATCGGCCGCGCAGACATCGAAGCGGCCGGGCCACGCGCCCTTCACGAACACGCCGTAGCCGCCGGACGACACGTAGAACGGCGCGTACGCCGACGTCGCCGGCTTCACGAGCGTGTCCACCCGCTGGCCGCGCAGGTCCAGGCCCGCGGCGAGGTCCGGCGCCCGGGAGGCCTCCTGCGGCCCGTCCGCCACGCGCTCCAGGAGGCCCGTGAAGCGCTCGCCAGGCGCGGCGGCAATCGAGAGGCCCCAGCCCAGGATGTCTTCCGACGGCTCGGCGGACAGGCGGATGGTGTAGGCGCGGAGGCCGGGTGAGGCGACGAGGCGCACGACGCGGTCGTCGGCCAGCAGGAACTCGCGCGAGGCCGACGCGCCGGCCGCGATCGGGCGGGACATGGCCGCCGGCAGCGCGACGCGCCCGGCAGCCGTCTCGAAATGGAGCCCGTCGAGCGCGACCGACGGGCCGGTCGCGCCCTCGGCGTCGAGCGGCGAGGGGGCGGGACGGAGCACGAGCGGCTGCCGCCCGTCCTGCGCGGGTTCCCGGGCGCGGGCCGCGCCCGCCACCGCCAGGATCGCCAGCGGCAGGGCCGCCGCGCGCCGGCCGACCCTGCGAAAGCCCGTCCGCGCTGCCGTCATGCGCCGCCCCCGGGGGTACCCGCCAGTGTGCGGCCGCAGTCTACCCTATTCGGCCGGCGGCGGGCGCCCCGGCCCGGGGCGCGCCGGGCGCGCATCCCCGATGGATGTATACTTATGCGGATTGGAGCATACGTATCGATGGGCAACATCCTCGAACGCCTGCCGGTCGGCGAGCGGATCGGCATCGCCTTCTCGGGCGGCCTCGACACCTGCGCGGCCCTGCACTGGATGCGCCGGCGCGGCGCGGTCCCCTACGCCTACACCGCCCACCTCGGCCAGCCGGACGAGCTCGACTACGAGGCCATCCCGCGCAAGGCGCTGGACTACGGCGCCGAGCGCGCGCGCCTCATCGAGTGCCGCGGCCAGCTCGTCGCCGAGGGCCTCGCCGCCCTCCAGTGCGGCGCGTTCCACATCTCGACCGCCGGCCAGTTCTACTTCAACACCACGCCCATCGGCCGCGCGGTCACGGGCACGATGCTCGTGTCGGCCATGCAGGAGGACGGCGTCCTCATCTGGGGCGACGGCAGCACGTTCAAGGGCAACGACATCGAGCGCTTCTACCGCTACGGCCTCCTCGTGAACCCGAAGCTGCGCATCTACAAGCCCTGGCTCGACCAGCAGTTCATCGACGACCTCGGCGGCCGGGCCGAGATGTCCGCCTACCTCGACGGCGCGGGCCTCGAGTACAGGATGAGCGCCGACAAGGCCTACTCCACCGACTCGAACATCCTCGGCGCCACCCACGAGGCCAAGGACCTCGAGTTCCTCGACCGCGGCGTCTCCATCGTCCGCCCGATCATGGGCGTCGCCTCCTGGCGCGACGACGTGGAGGTGAAGCCCGAGACGGTCAGCGTCCGCTTCGAGGACGGGATGCCGGCCGCCATCAACGGGCAGACGTTCGCGAGCGCGCTGGCCCTCTTCGAGGAAGCCAACGCCATCGGCGGGCGCCACGGCCTCGGGATCTGCGACCAGATCGAGAACCGGATCATCGAGGCCAAGAGCCGGGGCATCTACGAGGCCCCGGGCCTCGCCCTGCTGTTCATCGTCTACGAGCGCCTCGTGACGGGCATCCACAACGAGGACACCATCGACCAGTACCGCGCCAACGGCCGGCGACTCGGCCGGCTGCTCTACCAGGGGCGCTGGTTCGACCCGCAGGCGCTCATGCTGCGCGAGACCGCCCAGCGCTGGGTGGCGCGCGCCGTGACGGGCGAGGTCACGCTCGAGCTGCGGCGCGGCAACGACTACTCGATCCTCGACACGACGAGCCCGAACCTCACCTACCACCCCGAGCGGCTGACCATGGAGAAGGGCGACCGGGTCTTCTTCACGCCCCAGGACCGCATCGGGCAGCTGACGATGCGGAACCTCGACATCCTGGATTCGCGCGACAAGCTGCGCGTCTACCACGAGACCGGCCTGATGGCCACCTCGCCGCACGAGGGCCTCCCCATGCTGCCGGCGGCAGCCGTCCCCGACTAGCGCCGGTGTGCGCCGCGGCGCGCGCACCTCCGGAGCTCCCGCTGCCGGGGCCTGTCGGCGCCCGGTGAGAGGGGCCGGCGGCCCGCCGCGAGCGGAAGAGCCGGTTTTCGTCCTCGACCTCGACCCTCAGCCTCTTGCGCCCCTCGAGGAAGGAGCAGGCGCTTCCCCTCGTCGCAGGCCTCGCAGGCGGTGAGGTTCGTGATCGGGGCATCCGCCTCGACCTGGCCGAAGCCGCGGTTGGCTGTCGCGTCCGGCGTCAAGGTGGACGTGAGGCCCGCCTTGGCGTCGAGTCCCGCCGAGACGGCGGCGCGGCGGAGGAACACCGGGGCCGCGCGGCGGGAGGGCATGGTGCGCGTAGGCTAGAATGCGCCTGTGTCCGGCGGCGAGGCGGGACGAGCCCGGCGCGAACGCCGGGCTGTCGGCTCATCCCGTCGGCGCGGATGACGCGGCCGTCCGTCACGGGCCCTCGCCATGACCACCGACATGCAGCGGCGCCGCCAGGTCCAGGCCGCCGCGACCTCCTTTCTCGCGCTCTTCTCCATCGTCGGCCTTGCGCTGTACGGGCTGCCGCTCTACTACGACTTCATGGTGCGCGAGTTCGGCTGGTCGCGCACGCAGGTGACGTCAGGCAACGCGCTGAGCAAGCTCGTCGTCGGCCCGCTCTTCGGGTTCGCCGCCGGGTGGATCATCGACCGCTTCGGCCCGAGGCGGATGATGCTCGCGGGCATCCTGATGGCCGGCGTCGCGCTGATCGGGCTGAGCGTCATGTCGGCGCTCTGGATGTTCTACGCGTTCTACCTCCTCAACGCCCTCGGCTACGTGTGCGGCGGGCCGCTGCCCAACCAGGTGCTGCTGTCGCAGTGGTTCCGCGAAGGCCGCGGCAAGGCCATGGGCTTCGCCTACCTCGGCATCGGCATCGGCGGCGCCATCGTGCCCTGGCTGTCCTACTGCCTCGCCTCGGGATGGGGATGGCGGGGGGCGCTCCGCGCCCTCGGCGTGCTGATCATCGTGCTGGCCGGGCCGATGGCGTTCTTCGCGAAAGACGCGCCCCAGGATCGCAAGGAGCGGAGGGCGGAGGGCGGCCTGGCGCCGCTCGGCGCCGTGTTCCGCCGGCCGGCCTTCTACCTCCTCGCGATCGGCAGCATGTGCTCGATCGCGGCCGTCGGCGGGGCGAACCAGCACCTGAAGCTGTTCCTGAGCCTCGACCAGGGGTACGCGCAGGGCGACGCCGCCCGCGTCATCTCGCTGGTGCTCGCCTTCAGCATCGCGGGGCGCCTGCTGATGGGATGGCTGGCGGATCACCTGCCCAGGAAGCACGTGATGCTCATCATCTACTCGCTCGTGGCGCTCGCGATCCCCCTGCTGTTCTTCGCCTCGTCTCGCGGTGCGATGTCGCTGTTCGCCATGCTGTTCGGGATCGGCCTGGGCGGCGAGTACCTCATCATCCCGCTCATGGCGGCGGAGCTGTTCGGCGTGGGCGTGCTCGGGCGCGTGATGGGGATCGTCGTGACCGCCGACGGCGTGGCGGAAGCGCTCTCGCCCATGCTGGTCGGCTGGCTGCGCGATGCGACGGGCAGCTACCGCGCCGGGTTCATCTGGCTCGTCGCCGCCGCGCTCGCCGGCGCGTGCGCCATCGCGCTCCTCCCGCGCCGGCGCCCCGATCGCTGAAGCCCCGCGCCGGGCGCGGGGTCAGATCCGCATATTTGTAGATCTGACCCCGGAGACGCGCTCAGGCCCAGGCCTGCCGCAGGAACCGGATCAGGTTGCCGCCGCAGATGTTCCCGACGTCGGCCTCCGAGTAGCCGCGCGAGGCGAGCAGCGGCGGCAGTTTCTGCAGATCGGCGATGGTGTCCACGTCGGTCGGGCACTGCTCGGTGCCGAAGGCGCCGTCGAGGTCCGAGCCGATCCCCGCGTGGAGCGCATTGCCGGCGAGCTGGCAGATGTGGTCGATGTTGTCGGCCACCTGCGACAGCGTCACCCCCCGCCCATCGGGCGTCGATCCTCCACGGTCCCAGTCCGGCACCAGCATCCACGCGTCCAGAGCAACGCCGACGACGGCCCCCCGGCCGATGAGCGCGCGGAGCTGCTCGTCGGAGAGCTGGCGGTCGTGCGGCACGAACACGCGGCAGTTGTTGTGGCTGGCCCAGACGGACCCCCGGAAGACGTCGAGGCTCTCCCAGAAGCTCTCCTCGCACAGATGGCTGGCGTCGAGGATGATCCCGAGCCGCTCCATCTCGCGCAGGAGCGCCCTCCCGCGCTCGCCCAGCCCGCCGCTGGCGTTGGTGCCCTGGGCGTAGACACCGGGGCCGTAGTGGGCCGGGCCCACGGCACGCAGCCCCTGCGCGTACTGCCGCTCCAGGTGATGCAGCGTGACCAGCGAGTCTGCGCCTTCGAGGCTCAGGACGTACCCGATCGGCCCGGGCCCGCCCTCCAGCCAGCGCTGGAGGTGGCGGTCGAGGGCCTCGACGGTGGCGATTGGCGCCATCTCCCCCGCCTCCTCCATGGCGCGGTACCAGGCCAGCTGCCCCTGCGTCTGGGCCCAGGCCTGCTCCTGGGAGTGCCAGCCCGGGATCTCGCTGCCGCGCTCGACGAAGCGCGCGATGAGCGTCGCCGCGCAAAGGGCGACGTTGCCCCGGCGCATCTCGCCGAAGGAGACCGTCCCGCGGCCGCGGTCCGGGCGGTCGGTCTGGCCGCGCTCCGACTCCCTGATCTCGGGCACGCTCCACCGGAGGTCGCGGTTCCACTCCAGCGCGTTCATCGACAAGTCGAGGTGGGCGTCGGCAACAAGCGGTGTCGGCATGGGCGTCTCAGATCGTGATCCGGCGGTTGCGTGCGGCAATCGTCCATTCTCCGGCGCGGCGGCCGTTCCTGACGACGTGCGCGGTCTCGTAGCGCGCGACGGTCGGGCAGATGTGGATCGGGACGGCGTAGACCACGCCGCCCGGCTGGTACCGGTCCGGGTCGGGCACCTCGATGACGAGGTGCTCTTCGTTGTGCGCGGCCACGCGATGCTCCCCGATCCCGAGCAGCACCGCGCGCGGCTGGGGCATCTCGGAGGCGACCGCCTTGGTGCCCAGGTCCAGGCACACCAGGCGGCCGGCGGGCTTGCTCACGACCCTGCTGACGAGCACGGCGGAGACGAGGAAGTCGAGGTCGGGGTACGCGCGGCCGTAGCCCGCGTCCCAGAGCAGGGGCGTGCCGGGGCTCAGCTCCACTCCCGCCCGCTTCGCGTGGATCGGGAAGGTGGGAGAGCCGCCGGCGACAACGGCGGGAACGGGCAGGCCGTCGGCGGCGAGCGCGTCGATCAATCGCGCGACCGGCGCGAACTCCGCGTCACAGCGCGCCGCCCGCGCCGCGGGATCCGGCTCGTGGATGTGCCCGTCGTACACGTGCAGGCCGCCGGCGCGCAGGCCCGGGGCGGCGTGGATGAGGCCGTAGAGCCGGGCGGCCTCCGCGCCGGGCGCGATGCCGGTCCGGTTCATGCCCGAGTTCACGTCGAGCCACAGGCGGGCCACCGTGCCCGCCTCGGACGCCGCGCGGCCGATCTCGGCGATGACCCGCTCCGCATCCGCGATGGCCCCGAACGCCGTGGCGGGGTACTCCCGCTGCAGCGCGAGGAACCGGCCGATCGCCGGGCCCACCGGCTGCATCGCCAGCAGCACGTCCGGCGCCCCGGCCGCTGCCGCCATCTCGGCCTCCGCGATCGTCGAGCACTTGAACGCCCGGATCCCCTGCGCCAGCTGCAGCCGCACGATCTCGGCGCACTTGTGCGTCTTGACGTGGGGGCGCAGGCGTTCGGCCCTGCCCGCGATGCGGATCATGCGCCGGATGTTCTCCTCGATCCGATCCGGATAGAAGGCGAGCGCCGGCGACGCCACCTCATCGACGTTCGCGATCTCGTGCCAGGGACCGGCGTCCGGCCATGCCGTCGCCGTCCCGCCCCGCTCGCCGCGCTGCCCCTGACCCATGGTCGCCGGCTCCTACACGACGAGACTGAGCGCGAACACGCCCGCGAGCCCCGCCAGCCCCACCGCGGTCTCCATCACCGTCCACGTCTTGAACGTGTCCTGGATGCTGAGATTGAAGTACTCCTTGACCAGCCAGAACCCGCCGTCGTTCACGTGCGCCAGCATCAGGCTGCCCGAGCCGATGGCGAGCACCATCAGCTCCCGGTTGACGCCCGAATGGCCGACGACCGGCAGCAGGATGCCGGCCGTCGTGATGCCGGCCACCGTCGCCGACCCGACGGCCACGCGCAGGATCGCCGCGATGAGCCAGCCGAGGAACAGCGGCGAGAGCGGCGAGTGGTTCAGCAGCTCGCCGATGTACCGGCTCACCCCGCTGTCCACCATCACCTGCTTGAGCCCGCCGGCGCCCGCGATGATGAGCAGGACCATCGTGAGGCTCGAGATCGAGTGCGCCAGCGACGCCATGATGTCGGGCATCGTGCGGCCCCGCGCCACGCCCAGCGTGCAGACGGCCAGCAGCAGGGACAGCAGCATGGCGACAGGGGGGGCGCCGACCCACCCGAGCACCCGGCCGAGCGCGTGGCCCTCGGGCAGGGCGAAGTCGGCGACGGTGGCCGCGCCGATGAGCAGCACGGGCATCAGCGACGACAGGACGCTCGTCCAGAACCCGGGCAGATCCCCCGACGAGGCGGACGGCGCGCCGGCGAACGCCGCCATCGGACGCGCATCGATCTTCTTCAGCCCCCTCGACAGGATCGGCCCGGCCACGATGATCGCGGGAATCGCAATGATGGTGCCGTAGATCAGCGTCTTGCCGATGTCCGCGCCGAAGGAGGCCGCGATGGCCGTCGGCGCCGGGTGCGGCGGCAGGTAGCCGTGCGTCACCGAGAGCGACGCCAGAGTGGGCAGGCCGACGTAGAGCAGCGGCACCTTCGTGGACGCCACGACCGCGAAGACGATGGGCATCATGATGACGAAGCCCACGTCGTAGAAGAGCGGCACGCCGATGATGAACGCCGTGAGCATCAGGGCCCACTGGACCCGGCCGATCCCGAACACGCCGGTGAGGCTCGACGTGATGCGCTGCGCCGCGCCGCTGTCGGCCACGAGCCGGCCCAGCATGGCGCCGAGGCCGAGGATGAGCACGAGGATGCCGAGGGTGTCGCCGATTCCCTTCTCGATGGAGACGACGGCCGCGTCGAGCGCCATGCCTTCGCCGAGGGCCACGGCCAGCGACACGATCACGAACGCCACGAACGAGTTGAGCTTGAGCGCGAGGATCAGCACGAGGAGGAGCGCGATCCCCAGGACGACGATCACGAGCGGCATGCTGCGGCGATTGTAGATCAGGGCGCCCCTCCGCACGGTCGTGGTAAATTCGACGCGCGCAGCGGGTCCGCGGGACCGCCGCGGCCGCCGGCGCCGGCCCCCGTGTGCGCGGCCCCGGCCGCGCCCCTCCGGGAGAACGTGCATGGCGAAGCTCACCCGCGCGGCGTTCCTGCTCGCCGGAGCCGCTCTCGCGCCGGCGGCGATTCTGCTGGCCTCGATCCCGCCGGCGGCCGGACCCGAGGCTGCTGCTCGCGCGCTTGCGGCGGACCAGGCCGGCGGCGCGAAGGCGCAGAAGGCGCCGCCGCCCAGGCCGATCAGGGTCACCGGCGGGCTGGTCCGGGGGGCCGCCGGCGCGCGCCCCGGCATCGCCGCCTACAAGGGCATCCCGTTCGCCGCCCCGCCCGTCGGCGACCGGCGCTGGAAGCCGCCCGCGCCGGTGGCGCCGTGGACGGGCGTGCGCAGAGCCGACACGTTCGGGCCGAGCTGCATGCAGTCCATCGTGCAGGAGCGGAAGCCCTGGACGTACGAGTTCATGACGCACAACGAGATCAGCGAGGACTGCCTGACGCTGAACGTCTGGACGGGCGCGGCGTCGCCGAAGGAGCGGCGCCCCGTGTTCGTCTACATCTACGGCGGGGGGTTCTCGGAAGGATCGGGCGCCGTGCCCGCGTACGACGGCGAGGGCCTCGCGTCGAAGGGGCTCGTGGTGGTCGTCCCCAACTACCGCGTCGGCGTGCTGGGGTTCCTGGCGCACCCCGGGCTGTCGGCGGAGTCGCCGGTGAAGGCGTCGGGGAACTACGGCATCCTCGACCAGATCGCGGCGCTGCAGTGGGTGCGCGACAACATCGCCGCCTTCGGGGGCGACGCCGACCGCGTGACCATCGCCGGCCAGTCCGCCGGCGGCATGTCGGTGCACGCCCTGATCGCCTCGCCGCTTGCGACGGGCTTGTTCCACCGGGCCATCGTGCAGAGCGGCGGCTCGAGCGTCGGCGGGGGCGGCATCGCCCTGGGCGCGCGCACGCTGGCGGACGCCGAGGCCGCGGGCAGGCAGTGGGCCGAGGCCAGGGGCGCGGCATCGATCGCCGAGCTGCGCGCGATGAGCTGGCAGCAGCTCGTCGAGCCGCGGCCCGCGCCGGCCGCCGGAGGCGGCGCGCCGCCAGCCGCCATGCGGTTCTCGCCCATCATCGATGGATACGTCACGCCGGCGCCCGTGCGCGAAGTCGTGGTGTCGGGGCGCCAGAACGACGTCCCGGTGCTGACCGGCGCCAATACCGGCGAGCTCGGCGGTGTGTCGGGCCCGGGGGCCCCGGTCACGCTCGAGTCCTTCGCGAAGCGCGCCGGGCAGCAGTACGGCCCGCTGGCCCCGGAGTTCCTCGCGCTCTACCCGGCGAAGACCGACGAGGAAGCGGCGGCGGCCCAGGCGCGAAGCGCCCGCGATCTGGCGCTCGTGTCGATGCACCTCTGGGCGCGCGAGCGCGCCGGCACGGCGAAGACGCCGGCCTACACGTACTTGTGGGACCACGCGCTGCCCGGGCCCGACGCCGCCCGCTACGGCGCGTTCCACAGCTCCGAGGTCCCGTACGTGCTGAACACGCTCTACGCGGCGGACCGCCCCTTCACGGACCAGGACCGGAAGATCGCCGACATGATGTCGTCCTACTGGGCGAATTTCGCGGCAACCGGCGATCCCAACGGCGAGGGACTGCCCCGGTGGAACCCGGCCGGCCAGGCCCTCGAGGTCATGCAGGTCGGGGACCGCACCGGCGCGGTGCCTATCGCGGGCAGCCCCGCGGCGGTCGCCTTCTTCGAGAAGTTCCTCACGCGGCCGCTCTTCGCGGCGTCGGCCGAGAACTACAGGATCGACGTGCTCGGCCAGGGGCTCTGGCGAATCCAGGCCATCACGGGCACGCTGTCGACGGCGTACCTCATCGCGGGCAGCCGGGAGGCGCTCGTCGTCGACGCCTGCGCGGGCCGGGACGGGTTCCGGGAAATCGTGCAGCAGCTTGTCGGCAACATGCCCGTGAAGCTGGCGCTGACCCACGGCCACGGCGATCACACCGGCGCGGTGACGCACTTCCCCGAGGTCTACGTCCACCATGCGGACGCGGGGATGCTGCCCAGGACAGTCACTGCGGCGCGGCGCCCGATCGACGAGACGACGGTCTTCGATCTGGGCGGCAAGCGGATCGAGGTCGTCGCGATCCCGGGCCACACGCCGGGGTCGGTCGCGTTCGTCGACCGGGCCGGCCGTTACATGATGACCGGCGACGGCATCGGCTCGACGATGGTGTGGATGCAGATCTCGAACCTGCCGCTCACGACGTACCTGGCGTCGGTGAAGAAGCTCGAAGCGCTGAAGGGCGCCGTGGACACGCTGTACGTGGGCCACCACGAGCAGGAACGGCGGACGCTGGGGCCCTGGTACATCACCGACATGCGCATCGTCACCGAGAAGGTGATCAGCGGCACCATCGACACGAGCCCGTATGCGATGGCCGGGAGCCGGGGAGGCCTGCAGGCGTCGTACGGGTCGGCGACGCTCGTCTTCCACCCGGACCGCATCAGGTAGCGGAGGTCTTCATGCTGACGTCTCACGCAGAGATCCGGACCGCCGCCAGCCAGCGCGGCCCGGTGCGCGTCGCCGTGGTGGACGCGGACGACGACGTGGCGCTGACGGCGGCTGCGCTGGCCGCCGAGCAGGGCATCGCCACCGCGGTGCTCGTCGGCGACGAGGCGCGGATCCGCGAGCGCGCCGGGCGGCTCGGGCTCGATGCCGCCCTCGCCTCCGCCGAGTACGCGGCGGCCGACGCGCCGGCGGCGGCGGCGGCCCGGCTGGCGGCCGACGGGGGCGCGGACATGCTGCTCAAGGGCCGCCTCCGGACGGACGAGCTGATGCGCGCCGTCCTCGACAAGAGCCTCGGCCTGCGCACCGGCAGGCTCCTCAGCGACGTGCTGCTCTACGAGGACGTGGTGTCCGGGACGCGCCGCCTGGTGGGCGTGACCGACGGAGGCCTGAACGTCGCGCCCGATCTCGCCCAGAAGAAGCAGATCGTGCTGAACGCGATCGGCGTGCTGCGCGCCGTCGGCCTGGCGCGCCCCAAGATCGCGATCCTGAGCGCGACCGAGGCCGTCTCCGCCGCGGTGCCCTCCACCGTCGACGCCCGCGCCCTCACCGAGATGGGCGAGGCCGGCGAGTTCGGCGACGCCGACGTCTTCGGGCCCCTCGCCCTCGACAACGCGCTGCTCGAGTCGGCCGCGCGCGGCAAGGGCATCACGCACCCGGTCGCCGGCCATGCCGACTGCCTGGTCGTCGCCAACATCGAGACGGGCAACGCCCTCGCCAAGGCGGCCAAGTACCTGGCCGGGTCGTCGTGCGCGCACGTCGTGGTCGGCGCCCGGCTGCCGATCCTGATCCCGTCGCGCGTCGAGAGCGCGGAAGACAAACTAAACGCCATCGCCCTGGGGGTGCTCGTTGCCGGACGGTAGGCGCTTCCGCATCCTCGTCATCAACCCCGGCTCGACGTCCACGAAGATCGCGGCGTACCTGGACGATTGCGCCGAGATGTCCGAGACCCTCCGCCACTCCGGCGAGGAGATGGCGCCGTATCGCGGCCGCCCGGTCCTCGATCAGATCGCGTGGCGCGCGGGCGTGATCGAGTCGGCGTTCGGGCGCGCGGGCATCAGCGAGGACTCGTTCGACGCCGTCGCCGGCCGGGGCGGCCTGCTGCCCCCGCTGGCGAGCGGCACCTACCTCGTCAACGACCGCATGCTGGAAGAGCTGCGGCTGGCGCGGCGCGGCGAGCACGCGTCGAACCTCGGCGCCTGCCTCGCGCAGGCCATCGCGGCGCGCGCCGGCGTGGCGGCCTACGTCGTGGATCCCGTGTCGGTGGACGAGTGGGAGCCGGTCGCCCGCGTGTCCGGCTGCGCGCTCATCGACCGCGAGTGCCTCTGGCACGCGCTGAACTCGAAGGCGGTGGCGAAGCGGTACGCCCGCGAGCGCGGCGTGCCGTACGAGTCGCTGAGGCTCGTGGTCGCGCACATCGGCGGCGGCGCGTCGATCTCGGTCCACCGCGGCGGGCTGGGCGTGGACGTCATCAACCCGCGGGAGGAAGGGCCGTTCTCGATGGATCGGGCCGGCGGCGTCCCGGTGCTCAAGCTGGCGAACCTCTGCTTCTCCGGGCAGCACCGGCTCGCCGACATCGAGCGGATGCTCTTCGGCGAGGGCGGCGTGTACTCGCACCTCGGCACGAAGGACCTCATCGAGGTCGAGCGGCGCATCGCCCAGGGCGACGAGCGGGCCAGGCTCGTCTTCGAGGCGATGGCCTACCAGATCGCCAAGGCGATTGGCGCCATGGCCACCGTCCTGCACGGCCGGATCGACGCCGTGCTCCTCACGGGCGGCATGGCACATTCGTCCCGCCTCGTGGAGGCGATCCGCGGCTCGGTCGCCTGGATCGCGCCGCTCGCCATCTACCCGGGCGAGGACGAGATGCAGGCGCTCGCCGAAGGGGTGCTCCGGGTCCTGCGCGGCGAGGAGCAGGCGCGGCAGTTCTGAGCCGCGCCCCGGCCCGCGGCGCGGACTTCCAGCGGACCCGTTGCCGAGGGGAGCTTGGAATGAAAGGGACGACCCGGGCATGCTGCGCCGGGCGAGCCCGGCCGCGCACACGCCGGTTGGACCGGTCGCCAGAAGCGCGACCGGCCCACAGCGCAAACCGACTCTGACCGCGACACGCTGACGAAAGCGGTCAGTTCACTTGTCAACAACCACGGCGGCAACAAAGGCAGCGGTGGCGGGCCTGCCGGCGATCGGCGGCCATGCCTCCTCTTTCCATCGTGCGATGCGGCCCAGCCCAGGCGCTCAACACGATGGGCTGGAGCGAAGGCGGCCTTCCCGCCCGTCAGGGATCGCCGCACGGCAACGGGGTCGTGCCGCCGGGCCGGCTGTGCAATCATGGCCCCGCGCGGCGGCCCGGGCGCGCGGCCGATCGAAGAGTCCCGGGAGACGCCGAGGCGGGGTGCCAGGACATGACGAGACGCGACTTCGTGCGGATGACGGCGTGCGGAGCAGCCGGGGGCGCCGCGCTGTGGCTGCCGCGCCTCGATCGGGCGGCGGCGGAGCAGGCGGCCTCTCACGCAAGCCGGTTCGACGCCGTCATCGCCGGCGGCGGCCTTGGCGGCGTGGCCGCCGCGCTGGCGGCGGCCCGCGCCGGGCTCCGCGTCGCGATGACGGAAGAGACCGACTGGATCGGCGGCCAGCTCACGCAGCAGGGCGTCCCGCCCGACGAGCACCAGTGGATCGAGACGCACGGCTCGACCCGCACCTACCGGGACCTGCGAGCAGGCATCCGCGATTACTACCGCCGCTACTATCCGCTGACCGACGCGGCGAGGACGCGCGTGGCCCTCAATCCCGGCGACGGGTCCGTCTCCCGGCTCTGCCACGAGCCCCGCGTCGCCCTCGCCGTGCTCGAGGCGATGCTCGCGCCGTTTGTCGCCTCCGGCAGACTCGCGCTGTGGCTCGAGCATGCCGTCGTCGGCGCCGACGCCGCCGGCGACCGCGTGCGGGCGCTGAAGGTCCGGAACCTGCGCACGGGAAACGAGCGGTGGATCGAGGCCCCCAACGTCATCGACGCGACGGAACTGGGGGACCTGCTGCCCCTGACGGGCACCGAGTTCGTCGCCGGCTGCGAAGGCCGGGCCGCGACGGGCGAGCCGCACATGCCCGAGCGGGCGGACGCGTTGAACCAGCAGGCGTTCACGGCGGTGTTCGCCATGGACTTCGTGCCGGGATCGGATCAGACGATCGATCGGCCGCGCGACTACGCGTTCTGGCGCGGCTACGCGCCGCGCCTGACGCCGCCGTGGACGGGCCGGCTGCTGGAGCTGGCCGGCAGCCACCCGATTACGCTCGCGCCCCGGCGCTACGCCTTCGATCCCGCCGGGGCCCGGCAGACCGACCTGACGGATCTCTGGCGCTACCGCCGCATCGCGAACAAGGACAACTTCGCGGCCGGCGCCTACGCCGGCGACATCACCGTCGTGAACTGGCCCCAGAACGACTACATGCTCGGGCCGCTCGTCGGCGTCGATGACGCCGCACGGGCGCGCCATCTCGACGGCGCGAGGCAGCTCAGCCTGTCGCTGCTGTACTGGCTGCAGACCGAGGCGCCGAGGCCGGACGGCAAGGCGGGCTGGCGCGAGTTGCGGCTCCGCGGGGACGTGCTTGGCAGCGAGGACGGGGTTGCCAAGCACCCGTACGTGAGGGAGTCGCGGCGCATCAAGGCCGTGACGACGGTGCTCGAGCAGCACTGCGGCACCGAGGCCCGGGCGGCCCTCGCGGGCACCGCCCCGGGCTCCGCGGGCGCGACGGCCGAGCGTTACCCCGATTCGGTCGGCATCGGCAGCTACCGCATCGACCTGCACCCGAGCTCGGCCGGCGACAACTACATCGACGTCGCGTCGCTGCCGTTCCAGATCCCGCTCGGCGCCCTGCTCCCGGTGCGCGTCGAGAACCTCGTGCCGGCCTGCAAGAACATCGGCACGACGCACGTAACGAACGGCTGTTACCGCCTGCACCCGGTCGAGTGGAACATCGGCGAGGCCGCGGGCGCGCTCGTGGCGTTCGCGGCCGCGCGGCGCGTGCCGCCGCGCGCCGTCCGGGAACGCCCGGCCCTGCTCGCCGACTTCCAGGCTGACCTTCGGAAGCGAGGGGTCGAACTGGAGTGGCCGCCCGGGGCCTGACGGCCCCGGGCTTCATCCGCTGCTGCGCCGGGCGTCAGACGGCCTTGGGCATCGCGACCCAGGCGCCCTTCCTTCGGCTGCTCTTCAGGCACGCATCGAGGAACGCGATGCCCGTCCAGCCGTCCTCGACGCTCGCATACTGCGGGCCGGCACCCGAAAACGCCTTCCCCGCCTTCCACGCGCGCACGTCCTTTTCGAAATCGCGGTGCAGCCGCGCGAACGCGTCGTGGAAGCCCTCGGGGTGGCCGGAGGGAATCGTCGGCTCGGCCAGCAGGGCCTTGGGGACGCCCTTCGGGAGGAACCCGTCTCCCGGCGTGACGGCTCCACGCCAATACACGCGGTCCGGCTGGCCGGGCAGCTGGATCGTCACGCTCTCGGGCTCCTCCTGCCGCCACCGCAGCGTGCCCTTCGTGCCGGCGACCATGATGCCCAGCTCGTTCTTGCACCCGATGCAGATCTGCGACGCCCGCACGAGCGCCTTCCCGCCGTTCGAGAGCTGGCAGTAGACGGTGAAGTGATCGTCGAGCAGCCGCCCCTGCACGAAGGTCTCCAGCTGCGCCGAGACGCGGGTGACGTCGAGGCCGGTCACGTAACGCAACTGCATCAGCGCGTGAGTGCCGATGTCCCCGCCGCACCCGGACCCGCCGGCGCGCCTGGGATCCACGCGCCACGCCGCCTGCTGGTTGCCCGTGTCCTCGGCCTTCGTCGCCAGCCAGCCCTGGAGGTAGGCGCTGTCCACCCAGCGCACGTCCCCGATGAGCCCCTGCCGGACGATGTAGCGCGAGAACCGGCTGGTCCAGTGCCCCAGATACGTGTGCGCGACGCCGAAGGGGATCTTCAGCTTCCTGGACGTCCGGACGAGGTCGGCGGCCTCCTTGAGCGTGAGGCACAGCGGCTTCTCGCAGAACACGGCGATGCCGGCCTTCATGGCCTTCATGGCGGGGTCGTAGTGCACGTGGTTCGGCGTGACGATGAGGACGTAATCCAGCCGTTCTCGGGCCGGCAGGCCCGCGTTGGCGGCGATCATCTCGTCGTACGACGCGTAGCCCTTGATGGGATACGGCCAGGCCGCTGCTTCGTCGAGCGCGACCTTCGGGTCCGGATGAAGCGCCCCCGCCACGATGCGGCGGGTGCCGTCGAAGTGAATCGCCTTCTGGTGGGCGTGGACGATGAACGCGCCCTTGCCGCCGCCGACCAGCCCGACAGTGAGGGGTGTCGCCATGGCCTGTTGTCTCCGTGTCGTTGGTCCCGGTCCTTCACAGGCGGCCGTCCGGGTCCCCGCGCCGGCGCCGGCCGCCGCTTGCCGATGGGGCAAAGCGTACACCAGGACGCGCCGACCGGCGCCCGTGCGCGCGCAGGGGAGCGGCCGCGGAGCGCACGGGGGACCGGCGGCATGAGTCGTCCGGCCGACAGCGAGGCGACGATGTTGTCAGGCGAACGCCCGATTTCGTCTCCGGCTGCTCCGCAGGCGCGGCCCGCCCTACCTCCGAGACGGCTGCTCGGGGAACTCGCTCCAGTCCGCCAGGCGCCTGTCGCGCGCCGCCACCTGCGCGGGAGTCATCCGGGCGGCGAGTTCCTCCAGCGCCGCCTGGCAGGACTGATTCAGCGCGCCGGACGACCGGGTGGCCGCAAGGTGAATCCACCAGTACGCCTCGACCAGGTCCTGCGGCACGCCCTCGCCGCGCGCGTAGCGGACGCCAAGGTTGAATTGCGAAGGCAGGTGCCACGCGTCGGCGGCCTGGCGGTACCACCATGCCGCGAGCGCGTCGTCGCGCTCGACGCCGCGGCCGCGCGCATGCCTGAGCGCCAGATTGTACTGCGCGTCGGCGTGGCCGCGCTCGGCGGCCCTGCGGTACCACGCGGCCGCTTCGCTATCGTCCTGGGGAGCTTCGCGGCCGGTGGCGCAGCGGACGCCGAGCTCGAACTGCGCCGGCGGGTAGCCGCCTTCGGCCGCCTTCCGCAGCCACACGAGCGCCCGCGCCTCGTCGCGTCCGACGCCGCGGCCCGCGGCGTAGAGCGCGGCCAGGTTGTACTGGGCTTCCGGAAGGCCTTGCTCGGCCGACCTGGCGCACCAGGCGAAGGCCTCGCTGTTGTCTTTCGCAACGCCGTCGCCGTACGCGTACATGGCCGCCAGCCGGTACTGGGCGAGCCGATCGCCGCGCTCGGCGTCGGCGCGGCACGAGGCCACGCGGCTGTCCTCCGGCGGCGGCGTGGCAGGGGGCGGCGGCTCGGCGGGCGGCGCGACAACGCCTTCCGGCGCTCGGACCAGCCAGCCCGACGGCTCGACTGGCGCCGCCGGCGGCACGTGCACGGCTGGGGGCCATCCGATCGCTTCGACGCTTCCAGCCGAAAGGCTTCCTGGGGCCTCCGGCGGCAGCGCGGCGGACTCGTCCTGCGCCCACGGACCCGGACGCGCGGGGCCAGCCGGAGGCGCGGCCCCAGCCTGCCCCGACGATCCGGCCAGCGCGCGTTCGGCCGCGGCATGCCCTTGCCCGGCGGCGCGCCGGAACCACGCGGCCGCCTCCACGAGATCCTGCTCGACGCCGTTGCCGGAGGCGAAGGCCTGGCCCAGCTCGAACTGGGACGGCGCGTGGCCCTGCTCGGCCGCCTGGCGGAACCAGAGGACCGCCTGAGGGGCGTCTTTCACGACGCCGTCACCGTTGGCGTACATCACGCCGAGGGTATGCTGGGCCTCGGCGTGGCCCGATGCGGCTGCCTTCCGGCACCAGGCCACGGCCTGCCAGCCGTCTCGAGGCACCCCCTCTCCCCTGGCGTGCATCACCCCCAGCGTGAACTGCGCCTCCGGATGGCCCTGCAGCGCGGCCTTGCGGCACCACAGGACGGCGGCGTTCTGGTCCCGACCGACTCCGCGGCCGGTTCCGTACATCACGCCGAGCATATAGGCGGCTTCCGGCTGGCCCTGATCGGCGGCCTGCTGGAACCACGACACGGCCGCGACGTCATCGCGGGGCACGATGCGGCCCTGGGCGTACGAGAGGCCGAGGCGGCACTGGGACAGGGCGTGCCCCTGCTGGGCGGCCTTCCGGTACCAGCCCAGCGCGGCGTCGGGATCGGCCTGGCCGCCGACCTGTCCATGCTCGCGGCAGAACGCCAGGGCGAACTGGGCGGCTGCCTGGCCCTGCTCGGCCCGGACGCGGAGATCGTCCGCGGCCCCCTCACGCGCCCGGGAAACCTGCGCCGGTTCGTTGGTCACGGGCTCTGCCTCCAGCCTGCCGGCACACACCACGTGCAAAGAGTCTACCCGATGCCCTGCCTGGGGACTTCCGGCGGAGGAGTCCCTCCTCGAGGGCGCCTGATGGCCCCGGTCGGGGGCGGACGCGGCGCCCGGCCGGGCGCCTCGGCAGAGAAGGCGCGAAGAAACGGAGAAAAACGTGCTACCCTAGTCGGGAGCGTGCGCGACCAAGCGACGAGAGCCTGTGCAGTTACGCACAGCTCGCGTGCCCTCACCGTCTCTATCGTGTCGACGAAGAGTGGTGCAGCATCGAAGGCGGTCGCACGAGGAGACGACATGGCGAGTGCAAGCGGGACGATCAAGCGGAAGGTCAGCGACAAGGGCTTCGGGTTCATCGCCGCCGGCGACGGGAAGGAGTATTTCTTCCACCAGTCGGCGTGCACGCAGACGCCTTTCGACGCGCTTCGCGAAGGCGATGCGGTGACGTTCGAGACCAGCCAGGGCCCGAAGGGCCCGCGGGCCGAGAACGTCCGCCCGGCGTAGGCACCCCGCCCGCGATCCTGCCCGTCGACGCGCCCGCCTCCGGCGGGCGTGTCGGCGTGCGTACGCACCTACCGGTAGTCCACCCTGTAAACCCTCGCGCTCTGCGCCGGGATCTCTCCTTTGAGCCTGAGTGCGTCGGACGGGCCTGCGAGCCGGCCTGGCGCCGGTTCGCCGGCTGTGATCTCGCGGACCAGCGCCGCGGCGCGGGCCAGCGGCAGTTCGAGCGCCACGCGGGCCGCCTGCGGCCCATGGTTGAACAGGAACACCAGTTCGCCGTCGCGCGCCGCCATGCGGCGGATCTCGACGAAGCTCGACGCCTCGAGCGCGGGCCGCTCGAGGCCCGCCCACTCAGCCAGGATGTCGCCGAGGGGGTTCATCGCCACCGGGTCGAGGGCGTTGCTCTCGCCGGCAAAGGTCCCGAGGACGATCGCGCGGCCCTTCCCGACGGCGCGTTCGAAGGCCGCCGGCGCACCGTCGTCGAACGCCGCCACGGCCGATGCCGACGCGTCCTGCACGGCGAACCGCTCGGCGACGGCCGTGCCGGGGAAGGCGCGCGATCCCCATCGGACCTGCACCTGCTTCACGGGCAGCACTTCCGACTCGCGCACGCCGAGCATCCGGTCCCAGCCGAACGCGGGCAGCACGGGTGCGGCGCGCCCGCGCTCGTCCTGCCAGCCGGGCCTCGCCTCGATGAAGAGGCGCCCGCCGTTCCGGGCGTAGGCTTCCAGCGCGCCGGCCATCTCCGCGGTCATGAGGATCGGGCAGGGCACGATCACGAGGGCGTAGCTCGCCAGCCCGGCCGGGCTCAGTTCGCGCGCGCTGGGGAAGTCGACCGGGATGTTCCGCTCGAAGAACATCCGGTGGTAGCCGGCCACGGCGCGGTGCATCGAGCGCCGGTCGCCGTACGCCTGTTCGCCGCCGAGGAGCGGCACGAGCGGGTTGAAGACGACGGCGACGCGCGGCTGCACGGGACTGGCCGCCAGAATCAAATCGGCGTTCGCCGCGATCGCGCGCGCCGCCGCGCCTGCCCGGCGGCTGCGCTCGGTCAGCGATCCGTCCAGGTTGACCAGGCCGTAGCCGCCCGCTTCGTATCCCGTGCTCATCGGATAGTACGCGTAGAAGCTGATCGACTTCGCCCCGCGCGCGACGGCGCTCCACGCGTAGATCTCCAGGTCGCTCGGGGTGATGGGGCTGCCGGTGACGATGCCGTGGACGCCGTAGCCGGCCTGCAGCTCGCCGATGTAGAAGCCGCGGCCGCCGGTGACGGCCCGCGCCATGTCGAACACCAGCGCCCGCCGCTCCAGCGGGAAGTCCCGGTCCGGCGACGTGAGCTTCGGGTAGAAGCTCGTCCCGAAGTAGTCGACCGACGACTTCATGAGGTAGTCGTCGGAGGCATCCATGCTGTCGGCGAGCGTCCGGAACACGGGCGAGGGGTTGGGGGCGTGGCTCGTCACGGGGTGCGACGCGTCGACGGCCCGCACGGCGTCGGCCCGCGACCGCAGATCGGCGGCGATCTTGTCGCCGATGAACACGCGCCAGTCCATGAAGTCCGCGTAGGTCAGGATCGTCCCGAAGCGCGGCGGCTCCACCTGGTCCCAGGCGGTGAAGGTCCGGTACCAGGCCGCGTTCAGCCGCTCGATGGTGCCGTGCCTGGCCTTCAGCCACTCGCGGAAGCGCGCGACGGTGTGCGGGCAGTAGCAGAACTGCGCGTTGGGCACGTAGGCGGGCTGGGCCCAGTTCATCACCGCCGGCTCGCTCCACAGGTCGTAGGCGTAGAGCGCCGGGCTGGCAGACGCACGGCGCGCGATCGCCTCGAAGAAGCGCACGACGGCGCGCCGGACGCCCGGGTGGTCGAAGCAGAACCCGGGTGCCGCCTGCGGCTTGATGGCCGTGCCGCCCTGCGAGACGAAGTGGCCGTCGGGGTACCGGACGCCGATCCACTCGGGGGCCGAGTCCACGTACACCTGGACGATGACTCTCAGGCCCGCGTCCTCGGCAAGCTTCAGCACGAGGTCGAGCTGGTCGAACCGGTACTCCCCTTCCCGGGGCTCGGCGGCGCTCCACTCGACCCACGTGCGGACGGTGTTGAACCCGAGCGCCTTCATCGCCGCAAGATCGTTGCGCCACGCGCGCTCGGACTCCGGCCCGACCGGCTCCAGCATGGGCGCGCGCGCGGTTCCGCCGCCGTACCAGACGGCGACAGGGAAGAACGGAGGCGCGGCGGCCAGCAGCCAGCCGCCCCCGAACAGGGCGGCCAGGAGGCCGGCCGGCAGGATGCGGCGCATCACCTGTCCCCTCCTTCGCGCAAGAGATCGTCGACGCGGACGAACCGGTAGCGCCGGCGGGCCAGCTCGTCGAGCAGCTCGCCGACGCGCGCGTGCATCTTGTCGGCGCGTCCGGGCCCGGCGCCGATGTGCAGCAGCAGGATGAACCCGTCCAGGCCGTCGGGACCCGCCCGCTCGCGCTCCAGTACGCTGTCGACGATGCGCTGGGACGAAACGAAGTTCGGGTCGTCCTCTCCCGTGTAGTCCGCGTTCGACCGTGTGCCCGGCGTGAAGGTCACGAGCGTCAGCCCCAGGCGGCTGCTCCACGCCGCGATGTCGGCGTTGTACCACTCGTAGGCGGGCATCCAGTACCGGACCGCGGATCGAGGCACGCCCGCGCTCTCGATCTCGCGGAGGTTGTCGTCCAGGTCGCGCGCGAACGCCTCCGGCGTCACCAGCGTCGGCTTGTCCGGGCCCCAATCGCAGTAGAGCAGGTGCTTGTCCGAATGCGGGCCGAGGTAGTGCCCCTCCCGCACGATGCGGGCGATGAGCGGGGCGAAGTCGGGCGTCCGGAGGAAGCCGCCCGTGAGGAAGAAGGAGGCGCGCACGCTGCGGCTCGCGAGGGCGTCGAGGATGGCCGGCCCGCCTTCCGCAAACTCGTGCCCCGTGAACACGAGCGCGATGCGCCGCTCGCCGACCGGCCCGCGCACGATGCCGCCGTCGCGTCGCTCGGCGCCTCTCTGCGCGCTTCCGGCCGCGACGGCCGCTCCGATCACCGCGGCTGCGACCAGGACACCCCCGACCGCGCGCCCGCCCATGTCAGGCCGCCGCGCTCGCGCCCGGGCCCGCTCGCGGCGGCTCCGGGCGATCCAGGTCCTGGTCCTGCCATGACGCCGGGTCGTCGAGGGACTCCAGGTGCGTGAAGACGGTCACGTTGGGGACGGCTGTCCGGATGCGGGCTTCGATGTCCTCCAGCAGCTTGTGCCCCTTGTGGACGCTCCACGCCCCCGGCACCAGCACATGGAAGGACACGAACCGCCTGACGCCCGACACGCGCGTCCGCAGCGCGTGGTACTCGATGCCGTCGCGGGAGTGCTCGTCGAGCGCCTCCTTGACGGCCGCCAGCTCGCCGGCGGGCAGCGCCGCGTCCATCAGCCCATGGGCCGACTTCCACACGATGCCCCATCCGATCCTGACGATGTTGGCGGCCACGGCCAGGGCGAGGATCGGGTCGAGGGCCAGCCAGCCGGTCGCCGACACGGCGAACACGCCGGCGATGACGCCCGCCGACGTCCAGACGTCCGTCATGAGATGCTTCGAGTCGGCGTCGAGCGTGATCGAGGCGTGGCGCGCGGCGGCGCGGCGAAGCACGAGCGCCACGGCGAGATTGACGGCCGTCGCCGCCGCCGACACGGCCAGCCCGAGGCCGACTTGTTCGATGGGCTGCGGCGTCAGCAGCCGGCGGGCGGCGGCCACGGCGATGCCCCCGGCGGCAAACAGGATGAGCGCCCCTTCGGCGCCGCTCGAGAAGTACTCGGCCTTGCTGTGGCCGTAGGCATGCTCTTCGTCGGCCGGCCGCGCGGCGACGATCAGCATGGCGAGCGCGACGACGGCGCCCGCCAGGTTGACGATCGACTCGACGGCGTCGGACAGGAGTCCGACGGACCCGGTCAGGACGTACGCCAGCGTCTTGAGGGTGATCGTGGCGATGGCGGCGGCAATCGAGAGCCAGGCGTAGCGCCTGAGGTCCGGCAGGCCCACGAACCACAGGATACCCGACCGGCGCGGCAGGCCGCCAGCGCGCGGCCGAGAGGCGCGTCGGGAGGGAGCGCCGGCCCGCCCGGGGCTCCGGGCGAGGGCGGCCTACAGCAGCTTCGCGGCCATCTCGGCGATCCGCGACCGCACCACGTCGTGCATGCTCAGGTGCGCGAAGTTCGGCTGGCCCTTGAACCGCTCCACGACCTGGACCAGGCCGTTCGAGAGCGCGTTGATCTCGGCCCGGTCGATCTGGTCAGGGTCGCCCGTCAGGATGACCCGGGAGCCCTCCCCCGCCCGCGTGAGCACCAGCTTCATGTCTTCCTGCGTCAGGTTCTGCCCGTCGTCCACGATGATGGCGGCGTCGTGGATGGAGCGCCCGCGCAGGTAGTTGATCGGCGCGATTTCAAGCAGGTTCGACTGCAGCAGGTTCTCGACGGTCGGGTGCGGCGCGTCCCTCCGCTCGCCGTGGTGATCCGCCACCTGGTTGCTGAAGCGCGTGCTGCCGTGCAGGCGCCGCATCACGAAGTCGAGGTTGTCGATCACGGGCTTCGCCCACGGGGCCATCTTCTCGCCGAGGTCCCCCGGCAGGAACCCCAGCTCGCGCCCCGCTTCGGCGTTCAGGCGGTACACCTCGATCCGCGAGACCCTGCCGCTGCGGAGCATCTCGTACGCCGCGAGCAGGGCGATCAGGGTCTTGCCGGTGCCGGCGATGCCCACGAGGCTGACGATGAGCGACTGGTCGTCGAGGATCAGATCGCGCGCGCAGGCCTGCTCCGGGGTGCAGGGGCCGAAGCGCTCGCCGGGCTTGGTGTTGACGCGGCGGAGGTAGCCGGACCCGTCGTGGCTCTTGTAGATGCCCCAGGCGGTCTTGCCGTTGCCCGACACGTGCAGCTCGCAGCACTGGTTGGCCAGGAGCCGGGTCACGTCGCAGAGCGTGCCGAGAGCGTCAGCCGGCAGGCGCTGCTCGTGGTGGAGCGTCGAGAGCAGCCCGGCGTGCTCCTGCGGGACGTCGATGCGCACGCGTCCCGAGTAGAACTTCTCGGGCGACGCCACCGGCCGGTCGCTCCAGTAGTCCTCGGCGCTCACCGACCGCGCCCGCGCCTTGCAGCGCATCGCGGCGTCGCGCGTCACGAGGATGACCGCCTCGGCCGGGTGCCGCTGCTGGTATTCGTCGGCCAGCAGGATGATGGCATCGTCGGCGTAGCCCGGGTTGAACCCCGGCCAGGCGCGCGTCAGGTCGAGCGTCCCGCTGTGGAACTTGAGCAGCCCGCCGTTCAGCGGGATGCCCGAGCGGAGCTGGTCCGGCGGCGCGGCGCTCTGGATCTCGTCCAGGAACTTGATCGTGTTGCGCGCGGTGTAGCCCACGCCGTTCGCGGAGGTCCGCTTGCGATCCAGCTCCTGGAGGACCGGGAACGGCACGAGGACGGTGTTGTGCGACGTGAGGTTCTGGAGCGCGTCCGGAGCAGAAACGAGGATGCTGGTGTCGACGACGTAGGTCTTCCGGGATGATCCTGCGTCCGATGTCGCCATCCGGGCCTCCTGGGGCCGGGACGCGGCGCCGCGGCGCGGACGCGCCTTCGCCGCCGGGGCGAGGACGACCGGCCGCCGAGCCCGTTCCGGCTCTGGACCTGGAGGCTCCCGCGCTGGGATGCGGACGCCGCCTGGACTGCCGTGCGGACATCATAACGCCGAACGCCGGCGGCCGCGCAACAAGTATCGCGGCGAACGAGGTAGACTACGCGCCAGCGGGCCGGGCCGCCGCCCGGCCGCGTGAGCCTCGGGAGGAGGTTCGCATGGACACCGTCCTCTTGGCCCGATGGCAGTTCGCCATCACGTCGGTCTATCACTTCTTCTTCGTCCCGCTGACCCTCGGGCTCGTCTGGCTGGTCGCGGGCATGCACACCGCCTGGGTCGTCACGGGCCGCGACGTCTGGAAGCGGCTGACGAAGTTCTGGGGAAGGCTCTTCCTCATCAACTTCGCCATGGGCGTGGCGACCGGCATCGTCATGGAGTTCCAGTTCGGGATGAACTGGGCCGAGTACTCGCGCTTCGTCGGCGACGTCTTCGGCGCCCCCCTTGCCATCGAGGCGCTGCTGGCGTTCTTCCTCGAGTCGACCTTCCTCGGGCTGTGGGTCTTCGGATGGGACAGGCTGCCGAAGAAGGTCCACCTGGCGTGCATCTGGGTGGTCGCCGTCGGATCGAACCTGTCGGCCCTGTGGATCCTCATCGCCAATTCGTTCATGCAGCAGCCGGTCGGGTACGTCCTCAACAACGGCCGCGCCGAGATGCGGGACTTCGCGGCGCTGGTCTTCAACCCGCACGTGCTGGTGCAGTTCCCGCACGTCATCACCGGCTCGATGGCGCTGGCCGGGTTCTTCGTGCTGGGGATCAGCGCCTGGCAGATCCGCCGGTCGCCCGACGAGGACAACCGCGACGCCTTCCGGCGGTCGTTCCGGATCGGCGCCGTCTACGCCCTCGTCGCTTCGCTGGCGGTGGCTGCCGTCGGCCACAGCCAGGCCCAGCACATGGTCCGCGTCCAGCCGATGAAGATGGCGGCGGCCGAAGCGCTCTGGGAGAGCGCGGACCCGGCTCCCCTGTCGCTGTTCACGTGGGGCAACGAGCCCGAGCGGCGCGACGTGTGGGCGATCAAGGCGCCCAGCCTGCTGAGCTTCCTCGCGTACAACCGCTTCCACGGCGAGGTGAAGGGCATCAAGAACGTGCAGGCGGACTACGAGCGCCGGTACGGACCCGGCGACTACGCGCCGCCGATCATGTGGACGTACTGGACCTTCCGCGCCATGGTGGGCGCCGGGACGCTGATGGTGCTGCTGGCGGCCTGGGCCGTGCTCGCGGTGCGGCGGAACCGCATCGACGCCAGCCCGCGGCTGCTCGCGCTGCTCGTGCCGGCCATCGCGCTGCCCTACCTCGCCCACAGCACGGGCTGGATATTCACCGAGATCGGCCGGGCGCCGTGGATCGTCTTCGGCCTCTACCGGATCTCGGACGGCGTGTCGAAGGCCGTCACCGCCGGCGAGCTCTGGCTCTCGCTGGCGGGGTTCACGCTGCTGTACGCCGCGCTCATGGCCGTCGACGTGTACCTCCTCGCGAAGTACGCGAGAGCGGGCGTCGGCGGAAAGGGGCCCGCGGCCGGCGACCACGCGGCCGCCGCGCGCGCGTAGGGGGAGGCACCGCCATGGATCTCAACACGCTCTGGTTCATCCTGATCGGCGTGCTCTTCACCGGGTTCTTCATTCTCGAAGGCTTCGACTACGGCGTCGGCATGCTGCTGCCGCTGGGCTTCACCGACGCCGAGCGACGGAGGATCCTCAACACGATCGGGCCCGTCTGGGACGGCAACGAGGTGTGGGTGCTGACCGCTGGCGGCGCGATCTTCGCGGCCTTCCCGCATTGGTACGCCACCTTGTTCAGCGGCTTCTACCTCGCGCTGTTCCTGCTGCTCGTGGCCCTGATCGTGCGCGCCGTGGCCTTCGAGTTCCGCAGCAAGGACCGCAGCCCGGCCTGGCGCCGGACGTGGGACACGATGATCGTGATCGGGTCGGCCGTCCCCGCCCTGCTCTGGGGGGTCGCCCTCGGCAACATCCTGAAGGGGGTGCCCATCGATGCGGCCAGGACGTACGCGGGCGGCTTCTTCAACCTGCTCAACCCGTACGCGCTCCTGACCGGCCTGACGATGCTGGCGGCCTTCACGGCGCACGGCGCGATCTTCCTGCACCTCAAGAGCACGGATCCCATCAAGGCGAGGGCGATGGACGCCATCAGGATAGCCGGGCCGCTGGCCACCCTGTTCATCGGGCTCTTCGCCGTCGCCACCTACGCCTGGACGGACGCGTTCAGCCGGCTCGGCCTCGCCGCGGGCGCGGTCCCGCTGCTGGCTGTCGCCGCCATGCTCGGGGCCGGCGCCTTCGTGCGCGCCCGGCGCGCGGGATGGGCCTTCACGATGACCTGCCTCGCCATCGCGCTTGCCACCGCGACGATCTTTATGTCGCTGTACCCGCGGGTAATGGTGTCGAGCCTCGACCCGGCGTTCAGCCTGACGGTCTACAACGCCTCCTCGTCGCCGTACACGCTGAAGGTGATGAGCGTCGTCGCGCTGATTTTCGTGCCGGTCGTCATCGCCTACCAGGGATGGACGTACTGGGTGTTCCGGCACCGCGTCGGGCCGGACACCAGGCTGGAGTACTGACCCGCGCGTGCTGACAGCCAGGGCCCGTCGCCGAACGGCCGCATCCGTCGCCTGCGGGACGCTGGCCGGCGCCCTCGCCGCGGCCTTCTTCGTCCGGCTCGCCTGGGCCGTGGACGCCGCCTTCATCGGCGGCAGCCCGCTCGGCAGCCTGGCGCCCGAGCTTGCCGGGCTCGCCCTCCTCGCGCTGGGCCGGGCCGCCGCCGCGTGGGCGGCCGAGGTCTGCGCCAACGCCGCCGCCAGCGACGCGAAAGCCGCGGCCCGTGACCGCCTCGTGCGGGCCTTGATTCGGCGCGGGCCGGGCGGCCTCGCCGCCGAGCGCACGGGCGAGCTGGCCCGCACGCTGGTGGGCGGCGTCGAGTCGATCGAGGCCTACGCCGGCCAGTACCTGCCGCAGGCCGCCCTTGCCGCCGCGGTGCCGCTCCTCGTCTTCGTCGCGGTCTTCGCCCTCGACCCGCTGTCGGCGCTCGTGCTCGCCGTCACCGGGCCGCTCATCCCGCTCTTCACCTGGCTCATCGGCGGGGCGGCGCGGGCGCGCACACGCCGCCAGTTCGTCACCCTCTCGCGGCTGAGCGCACGCTTCCTCGACGGCGTGCGGGCCCTGCCCGTCCTCAAGGCGTTCGGGTGCGCCGATCGGGAAGCCGCCGTGATCGCGCGGGCGAGCGATCGTTTTCGCGCCGTCACGATGTCGGTGCTGCGCGTCACCTTCCTGTCGGCGCTGACGCTCGAACTGCTCGCCACGATCGGCGTCGCCATCGTCGCCGTCGAGGTCGGCCTGCGCCTCCTCTATGCCCGCCTGGCCTTCCGGGACGCGTTCGCCGTCCTGCTGCTCGCGCCCGAGTTCTACCGGCCGCTGCGGAACCTCGGCGCCGCGTTTCACGCGGGGCTCGCGGGGCGGGAAGCCCTGGCGCGCGTCCGTGAGATCGAAGGCCCGGAGGCGCCGGGCCCGGAGCCGCGGCTGGAGCCGAGGCCGGAGCCGATCGTCGCGTCGCGTGCGCGGGCGATGCGCGCGCCCCGGCCGGCCCCTGCGCACCCCGCTGCCGGCCGGCCGCCGCGGCGCGACGCCAACGGCGCAGCTGGTTCGCCCCCGGCCATCTCGTTCCGCCGGGTGGCGTTCTCGTACCCCGGCGCCGGCTGGCCGGCCGTGGCTGGCATCGACCTCGAGATCCCGGCGGGCCGGACCCTGGCGCTCGTTGGCCCGAGCGGGTCTGGCAAGACCACGGTGGCCGGGCTCCTGCTGCGCTTCCTCGAGCCTGACGCGGGCCAGATCCTGGCCGACGGGGTGCCGCTGCGGGCCTGGGCCCGTGACGAGTGGCTGGAGCAGGTGGCCTGGGTCCCGCAGCAGCCGCACGTGTTCCACGGGACGATCCGGGACAACCTGCGTCTCGCGCGCCCGGATGCCGGCGACGGGGCGCTTGCCGAGGCGCTCGAGCGGGCGCGCGCCGATGTCTTCGTGCGCGGGCTGCCGGCCGGACTGGACACGCCGGTCGGGGAGCGGGGCCAGCGGCTGTCGGGCGGCGAAGCCCAGCGCATCGCGCTTGCGCGCGCCTTCCTGAAGGACGCGCCGATCCTGGTCCTGGACGAGCCGACGGCCCATCTCGACCCCGGTCACGAGGCGGCGATCCGCGCGTCCATGATCGAACTGCGGCAAGGGCGGACCGTGCTGCTCATCGCCCACCGCCTGACGACGGTGGCCGACGCCGACACGGTCGCCGTGCTGGCGGGCGGCCGGCTGGTCGAAGCCGGCACCCGCGAGTCGCTGCTGGCGTCGGGCGGCCGCTACGCCGCGATGCTCGCGGCGTACGGAGGGGCGGCGTGAGCCGGCCGTGGCGGTTCGTCGCGGCGCTTGCCCGGCCGATGGCCTGGCCGTTTGCCGCGGCGGCGGCGCTGCAGTCCGCCACCATCGCCTGCGGCATCGGCCTGATGGGCGTCTCGGCCTGGCTGATTGCGACCGCCGGCCTCCATCCGTCCATCGCCGTGCTGGGCGTGGCGATTGTCGGCGTCCGGTTCTTCGGCATCGCCCGGGGTCTGCTGCGGTATCTGGAGCGCCTGGCCTCGCACGGGGCCACGCTGTCGCTCCTTTCGAGGCTGCGCGTGACGATCTACCGCGCGCTGGTGCCGCGCTCGCCGTCCGGGCTGCTGGACGAGCGAAGCGGCGACCTCGTCACCCGGCTCGTCGACGACGTCGAGACCCTGGATGCCGTCTGCGTGAGGATCGCCGGGCCCTCGGCTGCCGCCGCGCTCGTTGCGGCGCTCGTCGTCGCGGTGCTCGCGCCCCGCGGCCTGGCGCTCGCCGGCGCCGCCGTCGCGGGCCTCGCCGTTGCCGGCGTGCTGGCGCCGGCGCTGGCGCGGCGCCTGGGCGCGCGCGCGGGCGCACGGAGCGTCGCGCTGCGGGCCGACGTGGCCGCCCGCGCGGTGGACGCTGTGCAGGGAATCGGAGACCTGCTGGCCTTCGGCCGCGGCGAAGCGTTCCGCGCGGACCTCGAGGGCCGCACCCGCGATCTCGGGCGCGCCCAGGCGCGGACCGCCCGCGTCGCAGCGGCCGCGTCGGCGCTGGTGGCGCTTGCAGGCGACGCCGCCGCCCTCGCCGTTCTTGCGCTCGCGGTGCCGTTGGTTCGGGCCGGCGTCCTGGACGGCGTGCAGCTCCCGGTCGCCATGCTCGTCACGCTGGCGGCGTTCGAAGCCGCCCCGCCGCTGGCCGCGGCGTGGGCGCACCTGGGCGCGACGCGGGCCGCGGCGGTCCGGATCGAGTCCCTGGTGGGAGGCGCGCCCGCTGTCGGCGAGCCGGCAAGCCCGCTGCCGGCCCCGGAGGGGCGCACCGTCGACGTGCGCGGCCTGACGTACCGCCATCCGGCCGCCGGCCGCGACGCGCTGCGCGAGGTCAGCCTCAGTCTGCGCCCCGGGCGCCTCGTGGCCGTGGTGGGGCCGAGCGGCGCGGGCAAGACGACCCTCGCAGGCGTGCTGCTTCGCTTCCACGACGCGCCGCCCGGAACGGTGCTGCTCGACGGGCGCGACGTCCGGGACTACCGGGCGGACGATGTGCGCGGATGCTTCGCGTACGCCGATCAGCGCGCGAGCATCCTGACGGGCACGTTCCGCGAGAACCTCCTCCTCGGCGCAGCGCCGTCCGCGGACGGCGCGCCGCCTGGATCTGACGGCCTTGCGGGCGCCGTCGAGCTGGCGGGGCTCGGCGGCCTCGTGCGGAGGCTGCCAGACGGGCTGGACACGTGGATCGGCGAGCAGGGGCAGCGGCTGTCCGGGGGCGAACGCCAGCGCCTGGCGCTCGCGCGCGCCGCGCTCAGGGCGGCGCCGTTTCTCATCCTGGACGAGCCGGGCGCGCATCTCGATCCGGCGGCGCTCCGCCGCGCCGACGAGGCGCTGCGCCTGCTGGCGCGCGACCGCGGCGTGCTGCTCGTGACGCACCGCACGATCGGGCTGGAGGGCGCGTCGGAGATCGTCGTCCTGCACGAGGGCGCGGTGATCCAGCGCGGGACCTTTTCCGAGCTGCGGCGGCAGGACGGCTGGTTCCGCCGGATGCACGAGCTGCAGCGCGCCGCCGCCGCGATCGAGGAGCCCGCCGCCCAAGCGCGCTAGAATGGGCCGACGGGATCGCCGTTCGTCACCGAGAGGAGCCTGGCATGGGGATCATGGATTTCATCAAGGGCGAGTTCATCGACATCATCGAGTGGACCGACGACTCGCGCGACACGCTGTCCTACCGCTTCCCCGACGAGGACAAGGCCATCAAGCAGGGCGCGCAGCTCATCGTCCGCGAGTCGCAGGTTGCGCAGTTCGTCTACCTCGGCGAATTCGGCGACACGTTCGGGCCGGGCAAGCACTCGCTGACGACGGACAACATCCCGGTGCTGACGAGGCTGAAGTCCTGGAAGTACGGCTTCAACTCTCCTTTCAAGGCCGACGTCTACTACATCGCCACGCGGCTGTTCACCGGCAACAAGTGGGGCACGGCGAACCCCGTGATGGCCCGGGACGACGACTTCGGGATCGTGAGGCTGCGGGCCTTCGGCATCTTCGACTTCAAGATCGTCGAGCCGAGGCTCTTCTTGAGGGAAGTGGCAGGCTCGGACCAGCACTTCCGCCTCGACGAGTTCGCCGACACGATGCGCTCGCGCATGGTGAGCGTGTTCAGCGAGGCGCTGGCGGCATCCCGCGTTCCCGTGCTGGACGTCGCGACGAGGTACTCCGAGCTCGGCGAGGCGCTGCTGCCCATCATCAACCCCTCGGTCGGATCGAAGTACGGCCTCGAGGTCACCAGTTTCATCGTCGAGAACGTGTCGGTGCCGCCGGAGGTCGAGGAGGCCATCGACAAGCGGTCGAGCATGGCCGCCATCGGCAACCTGAACGACTTCGTGAAGTACCAGATGGCCAAGGGCATGCAGGAGGGCGGGTCGGGGGCCGGCGGCACGGCCGCCGAGCTGGCCGTCGGGTTCGGCATGGCGCAGCAGATGCTGCAGCAGGGGCTGATGAACCCGCAGGCCCAGGCGGCCATGACCGCCGGCGGCGCCGCGGGCGCGGCGGGAACCGCCGCGCCGGCCGTCGAACTGCTCGCGCCCGCCGACGTCGCGAAGCGGCTCGGCGTGCCCGAGGCCGACGTGATGGCCATCATCACGGCGGGCGAATTGAAGGCCAAGAAGATCGGCGCGAGCTACCGCGTGACGAAGGCGGCGCTCGACGCGTACCTCGCGCAGTGAGCGGTGCAGCGGCCGGAGGCTGAGCCGCCCGCGTCGGCGGGAGGCGACACGAGGGAGCCCCGGGCCTCGGCCCCGGGGGAGGACGCCGTGCCGGAGATCACCGCCCTTGACAAGCACGCCTGCCCGGCCTGCGGCGCGCAGGCGGAGTGGAACCCGGGGAAGCGCAAGCTCGTCTGCCCGTTCTGCGGCACCGAGTCGGAGTACAGCTTCGACACCGACCGGTCCAAGGTCAGGGAACTCGACTTGCTGCAGGCCCTGCGCGACCTGCCGGACGAAGCGCGCGGCTGGAAGGCCGAGCGCCGTGCCGTGCAGTGCCGGAGCTGCAGGGCCGTCATGGTGTACGACCCCGAGCGTGTCGGCCAGAACTGCGAGTTCTGCGGATCGCCGGCGCTCGTCGACTACGAGGAAATCCAGTCGCCCATCCGGCCCCAGGGCGTGCTGCCCTTCAGGGTCTCGCAGAGCCAGGTGCGGGACGCGATCCGCCGCTGGTACGCGAGCAAGTGGTTCGCCCCGGGCGCGCTGAAGAAGCGGGCGCTCGTCGATCAGCTCAAGAGCCTCTACGTGCCGTACTGGACCTTCGACGCGCAGGTCCGCTGCCGCTGGACCGCCGAGGCCGGCCACTATTACTACGTCAACGAGGAGCGCCGCGACGGCCAGGGGCGCGCGCGCGTCGAGCGGGTGAGAAAGGTGCGGTGGGAGCCCGCCGCCGGCGCCATCGACCACTTCTTCGACGACGAGGCCGTGTCGGGGACCGCCGGCGTGGACCCCGGCCTCCTGCGCGGCGTCGAGCCGTTCCCCACGGCCGAGGTCGTGCCGTACGACACGGGCTACCTCTCGGGGCACGTGGTCGAGCACTACCAGGTCGCACTCGCCGAGGCGGCCGCGCGCGGGCGGGAGGCCATGGAGGCGCAGCTGCGGGTGCTGTGCGGCCAGCGCGTGCCCGGCGACACCTACCGGAACCTGCGGATTGAACCGGAGTACTCGGGCCAGACGTTCAAGCACATCCTGGTGCCCGTCTGGCTGCTGACGTATACGTTCGGCGCGAAGACGTACCAGGTGGTGGCGAACGGATGCACGGGCGTCCTCGCCGGCCGCTATCCGAAGAGCCCGTGGAAGATCCTCCTGGTGGTCCTGCTGGCGGTGGTCGCCGTGGCGATCGCGGCGCTCGCGCAGCAGTGAGCGCGGGCGCCAGGCCCACGGGGCGCCCGCCGGGCC
>Ga0116177_10000273_pt1 | contig 38028 bp, 35 predicted proteins | sample AD_STIC10_MetaG_FD_89750 | JGI IMG/M metagenome (GOLD analysis project Ga0116177, IMG submission 89750) | Active sludge microbial communities of municipal wastewater-treating anaerobic digesters from USA - AD_STIC10_MetaG | ecosystem: Engineered > Bioreactor > Anaerobic > Digestate | place: USA... | reverse complement strand
TGCGGATCTCCCCGGCGGAAAGGGCCGCCTCGCCGCCGCCGTCGTACCGGACGATCAGGCGGCAGTCCGCGTCGATGTCGAGGACGGTGGCAAAGCGCTCGCTTTCGCCGAGCCGGACCGCGATCCGCTTCCCGATAACGAGGCTGTGGCCGAGGTATCCCTCCATCGGCGCCTCGTCCTCGAGCGCACGGAAGCGCCGCAGGAAGCGGTTCAGGATCTCGGCGGCCAAGCGGTTTTTGGCGTCGGGCCGCGCGCCGTCAAGGACGCTGCCGGCGGTCTCTTTGATCTCATCGGGGAAGCCCTCCCGCGGGGGATAGACGTTGATCCCCATGCCGACGATCACAAAACCGGGCCTTCCCGCCGCGCCGGTCAGCGCGGCCTCGGTCAGGATCCCGCAGACCTTTTTGCCGCCGATCAGGATGTCGTTGACCCATTTGATCCACGGCTGTTTCCCCGAGACGCGCTCGATCGCCTCGCACACCGCCGCGGCCGCCTCCGTCCCGAGCAGGGGAACCCTGTCGGCGGCGAGTTTGGGGTAGAGCAGCACGCTCAGATAGACGCCCGTGTCCGGCGGCGAGAAGAAGCTCCTGCCCGGCTTGCCGCGCCCGGCGGTCTGGGCCGCGGCGATCACCGCCATGGCCCGCGTCCGCCCGGCGGCCGCTCTCTCCCGCAGCAGCGAGTTTGTGGAGGCCGCCGACTCGAGCACCTCGAGCTCTAAGCCCGCCGCCTCCGGCTCCAGATAGCGTTTCACCCCGTCGGCGGAGAGGCGGTCGTATTCCGGGGAGATCCCGCGTTCGCCGCTCTCGGCGGAGGCCGGGAAATCTTTCTTTTTCGGATGTTCAGCCATATTTTTTCCTCCCCGGGCGGCGCGTCCGGCCCCGCCCATCTTCCCGATCCCGTCGGCTCTCCCTCCTAAAATAGCACAGAATCCCTTGGGAATCAAATAAAAAAACGGGCGGCCCACTCTTTTAAAAGGGGATTGACAAATCTCGAATCCGGCGATAATATTAGTTAGCATAATTAACTATCTGGGGGTGAAAGGCATGACGGAATTCGAGCTGAATCTCAATGATCTGCTGGTGGATACGTTTAATTTCATTTTAAAATACGAGGAATCCTCGCTAAAAGCCATCTCCGGCGCCCCCATCACGGTCACGGAAGCGCACATCATCGAGGCGATCGCCAAAAAAGGCGAGCACGCGAGCGTCAGCAAAGTCGCGTCCTCTCTGGGCGTCGCGGTGCCGACGATCACGGTCGCGGTCAAAAAGCTTGAGAAAAAAGGGCTCGTCACGAAGATCCCCTGCGCCGAGGACGGCAGGAGGCTCATGATCAGCCTGACCGATCTGGGCAAGCGGATCAACCGGGCCCACGGCATCTTCCACAGAAAGATGGTGCGGAACATCGAGGAGAATTTTTCCGAGGGCGAAAAAGAGGTCCTTTTGTCCGCGATCAAAAAGCTCAGCATATTTTTTAGAGAAAAGGTAGAGGCGTAAGAATGAGTTTAAAAATCATCGGCACCGGCAGGGCGCTGCCGCAAAAGGCCGTCTCCAACGACGATCTGTCGGCATTTTTGGATACGAACGACGAATGGATCTCCTCCCGCACCGGGGTTAAGAGCAGGTATCTGTGCGGCGGGGAGTCCCTGACCGATCTCTGCGAGAGCGCGGCGCGAAAGGCCATCCAAAAATCCGGCCTTGAGCTGTCCGAGATCGATCTCGTGCTCTGCTCCACCTTGGGCGGGGATTACATCACGCCGTCCCTCTCCTGCTCGGTGGCGGAGAGGCTGGGGATCTCCTGCCCGGCCTTCGATCTCAACGCCGCCTGCTCCGGTTTTCTTTACGCGATGGACGTGGCGTCGGTATATCTCGAAAGCGGCAGGGCAAACCACATTTTGATCCTCTGCGCCGAGATGATGTCGAAGTACGTGGATTGGAACGACCGGGCCACCTGCGTCCTCTTTGGGGACGGCGCGGGCGCGTGCGTGGTCGCCAAGGGGACCGCGCTCAAATACATCCACCTCACCGCCGAGGGGGACACCAAGATCCTCTTTTGCGAGACGGGCGGCGGAAACAGCCCCTATCAGGAGAAAAAGGAGCGGGGCTTTGTGCATATGCAGGGGCAGGAGGTCTTTAAATTCGCGGTGCGCATGATCGAAACCGAGACCAAAGCGGCGCTCGAGAGCCTCTCCTACGCCGCCGGCGACATCGACTATTACCTGCTCCATCAGGCGAACCGACGCATCATCGACTTCGCGCGGGAGAAGCTCGGGCAGCCCGAGGAAAAATTCCCCACGAACATCCATAAATACGGCAACATCTCCTCGGCCTCCATCCCGGTGCTGCTCGACGAGCTTTTGGAGGCGCAAAAAATCCAAAAGGGCGCGAAGCTCCTGATGTCGGCGTTCGGCGCGGGGCTGACCGCCGGAACCTGCGTGATGATCTGGGAGTGATCCCGTTCTATCAATAAAACGAAAAAACTATTTTTTTGGAGGAAACGGATATGCTGGAAAGAATCGCAAAAGTGATCAACGACTATAAGGAGAGCAATCTCGACATCACGGAGGAGACCACCTTCGCGGATTTGGAACTCGACTCCCTCGATATGGTGGAGCTCATCATGAATCTCGAGGAGGAATTCGGCGTGAGCATCGAGATGGACGGCGCGATCAAGACCGTCGGGGATCTGATGGCGGTCCTGCAAAAGGGTTAAGGCCGCGGGGGAAGATATGATAAAAACCGTTCTTTGCGACCTTCTGGGGATCGAGTACCCCATCTTTCAGGGGGGGATGGCGTGGATCGCCGACGCCTCCCTCGCGGCCGCGGTCTCCAACGCCGGGGGCTTGGGCATCATCGCCGCCGGAAACGCCCCGGCCGAGTTTGTCCGGGGGCAGATCGTTAGGGCGAGGGAGCTCACCTCGCGCCCGTTTGGCGTCAACATCATGCTCATGAGCCCGTTTGCCGAGGAGGTCGCTCAAACCGTGGCCGAGGAGCGGGTGGCGGTTGTCACCACCGGCGCGGGGAACCCCTCCAAATATATGGATCTCTGGCTCAAGGCCGGAATTAAGGTGATCCCGGTCGTGCCCTCCTCGGGGCTCGCGAAGCGGGTGGAGCGCTACGGGGCCGCCGCGGTTGTCGCGGAGGGCGAGGAGAGCGGCGGGCACATCGGCGAGCTCACCACCATGGCGCTGCTCCCGCAGGTCGTGGACGCCGTGGCGATCCCGGTCCTTGCGGCCGGAGGCATCGGCGACGGGCGCGCGATCGCGGCGGCGCTGATGCTCGGGGCCGCGGGCGTCCAAGTGGGCACCCGGTTCCTCGTGGCGAAAGAGTGCAATGTCCACCAGACTTATAAGGATAAGATCATCAAAGCCAAGGACATCGACACGATCGCCACCGGCAGGCGGCTGGGGCATCCCGTCCGCTCGCTCAAAACCCCGTTCTCGCGGGAATTTTTCTCCCGGGAATACGACGCCTCCGTCTCCAACAAGGAGCTGGAGGCCCTCGGCGCAGGCGCGCTGAAGCTCGCGGCCGTGGACGGCGACGAGCAGAGGGGCTGTTTCATGGCCGGGCAGATCGCCGGGCTTGTCAAAACCGAGCAGACCGCGGGGGAGATCATCGATGAGATGTTCTCCGAGGCCGAGCTGCTGCTGAGCGGGGCGCCAAAATGGATAAAATAGCGTTTGTGTTCGCGGGTCAGGGCGCCCAGACCGTGGGGATGGGCAGGGATCTCTATGAAAACTTCGACCGCGCGAGGGAGATTTTCGATCTCGCGGGGGAGCGGGTGAAGACCCTGTGCTTCGAGGGCCCCGCCGAGGAACTGAACCGCACGGTGAACACGCAGCCCTGCCTTTTCGCGATGGATCTCGCCTGCGCCGGGGTGCTCGGGGAGTGCGGCGTCCGCGCCGAGGGCGCGGCCGGTTTCTCCCTCGGGGAGATCCCGGCCTTGGCGTACGCGGGGCTGATGGGCAGCCGCGAGGCCTACGCGTTCGTGTGCCTGCGGGCCGAAGCCATGCAGCGGTGCGCGGAGAAAAACAGAGGCGCGATGCTCGCCGTGCTCAGGCTCCCCGCCGCCTCGGTCGAGGGGATCTGCGAGGGACTGGCCGGGGCCTATCCCGTCAATTATAACTGCGAGGGGCAGACCGTCGTCGCCTGCGCCGAGGAATGCGCCGGGCCTCTTGAGGAGGCCGTGGCGGCGGCGGGCGGGAAGACCGTCCGGCTCGCGGTCGGCGGCGCGTTTCACAGCCCGTTTATGGAGGAGGCGGCGGACGAGATCGCCGGGTACCTGCGGGATAAAACCTTCGGGGCCATGCGCGTTCCCGTCTACTCAAACCTCACCGCGCGGGCCTACGGCGACCCGAGGGAGCTGCTCTCCTTGCAGGCAAAAAGCCCCGTGCTGTGGCAAAAGACGATCGAGACCATGATTGCGGACGGATTCGATACCTTCATCGAGGTCGGGCCCGGAAAGACCCTCTCCGGGCTGATCCGAAAGATAGACGGCGGCGTTCAAATCCTGAACGTTTCGGACATGGCCTCGCTGGAGAAAACGCTTGCGGAGGTAAACCATGCTTAAAGGAAAAACGGCGGTCGTCACCGGGGCCTCCCGGGGGATCGGCCGCGCGATCGCGCTGGAGATGGCGCGCCAAGGCGCGGACATCGCGGTCATCTATATCGGGGACGAGGCCCCGGCGGAGGACGTCTGCGGGGAGGCCCAGAGTCTCGGCGTCGACGCGCGGAAGTATCTGTGCGACGTCTCGGACTCCGCTCAGGTCAAGGAGGTCTGCGACCGTGTCGTCGCGGACTTCGGCAAAGCGGATATTCTGGTCAACAACGCCGGCATCACGAAGGACGCCCTGCTGCTCCGCATGAGCGAGAGCGATTTCGACGCGGTGCTGAACGTCAACTTAAAGGGAGCCTTTTATTTCATCAAATATCTTTCGCGGGCCCTGATGAAATCCGGGGCCGGGCGGATCGTCAACATCTCTTCGGTCAGCGGGATCATGGGCAACCCCGGTCAGGCGAACTACTCGTCGTCGAAGGCGGGGCTGATCGGCCTCACCAAGACCGCCGCGAAGGAGCTCGCCCCCCGCAGCGTGACCTGCAACGCGATCGCGCCCGGATTCATCGAGACCGATATGACCGCGAACCTGCCTCAGGCGGTAAAAGATGGGGTCAATGCCGCCGTCCCCCTCAAGCGGATGGGGACAGCGCAGGAAGTGGCGGATCTGGCGGCGTTTTTGGCGTCCGACCGGGCCTCCTATATCACCGGAGAGGTGATCAAGGTGGACGGCGGAATGTGCATGTAGGAGGTCTTTATGAGAAGAGTGGTTGTCACGGGACTTGGATGCGTCACGCCCGTAGGAAACGACGTCGATGCCTTTTGGGACAGCGTCGTCGGCGGCGCGCACGGCTTTGCGCCGATCACGAGGTTTGACGCGAGCGGTATGAAGGTCAAAATCGCCGCCGAGGTCAAGGACTTTCATCCCGAACTTTATATGGAAAAAAGCGAGATCCGCCACACGGATCTCTACGCCCAATACGCGATCGCCGCGGCCGCGCAGGCGGTGGGGGAGAGCGGGATCTCCGGCAAAATCGAGCCCGAACGCCTCGGCGTCTACATCGGCTCCGGGATCGGGGGGATCTCCACCTCGATCGCCGAGACCCAGAAGATGCTGGAAAAGGGCCCGGACCGGATATCCCCGTTTTTTGTGCCGATGCTGATCGGCAACATGGGGGCGGCGCTGGTCGCCATCCGGTACGGGGCGAAAGGCCCCAACCTGCCGGTCGTGACGGCCTGCGCGACCGCCACCCACGCGATCGGCGAGGCGTTTCGCGCCGTCAAGTACGGCTACGCCGACGCGATCATCGCGGGCGGCGCCGAGGCGGCCATCAACCCGCTCGCCATCGGCGGATTCACAAACAGCACGGCCCTCTCCACGACGACCGACCCGGACAACGCCTCCATCCCCTTCGACCGCCGGCGCAACGGCTTCGTGATGGGCGAGGGCGCGGGCGTCGTCGTGCTCGAGGAATATGAGCACGCCAAAAACCGCGGCGCAAGGATCTATTGCGAGCTCTCGGGCTACGGCAACACCTGCGACGCGTACCATATCACGGCCCCCCACCCAGAGGCGGAGGGCTCCTCCAGAGTGATCTCCCTCGCCTTCGAGGAGGCCGGATTTCAGCCGGACGAGAAGCTCTACATCAATCCCCACGGCACCTCGACGCCCCTCAACGACAAGACCGAGACTTTGGCGATCAAAAAGGCCCTCGGCGCGCTCGCCTATAAGGTGCCCGTCAGCTCCACCAAATCCGTGACGGGGCACATGCTGGGCGCCGCGGGCGGGGTGGAGGCCATCGCCGCGGTCCTCGCGCTCGAGACCGGCACGGTCCCGCCGACGATCGGCTACAAGGAGCCCGACCCGGATTGCGACCTCGACTATGTGCCGAACCAAAAGCGGCAATTTGACGCCGATCAGGCGCTCTCGCTGTCGCTGGGCTTCGGCGGGCACAACGCGGCCATTCTTTTCAACAAGATATAGAGGTGTACGGGATGGATATTAAAAATATAAAAGTACTCGTGGAGATTTTAAATCAGAGCAAACTGACGTCGCTGGAGGTCTGCGAGGGGGAGACGAAAATCCGGCTTGAGAAGGCCGCCCCTCCGCCGGACGCCCCGCTCCCGGCCGAGGCCCCCGCCCCGAAGACGGAGCCCCCGGCCCCCGCGCCCGACAACGGGACGCTCGATTTCAACAACCTGACCGAGGTGCATTCGCCGATCGTCGGCGTCTATTACAGCGCGCCCGCGCCGGACGCCGATCCCTTCGTGAGCATCGGCAGCAAGGTGAAGAAGGGCGACGTCCTTTGCATCATCGAGACCATGAAGCTCATGAACGAGATCGTCTCGGAGTACGAGGGCGAGATCGCGGACATCTGCCTCAAAAACGGGGACATCGCGGAATACGGGCAGGTGCTGTTCAAAATATTTTAAGGGAGGGCCTCCGATGAATCGGGAAGAAATCAAAGCAATCATTCCTCATAGGGAGCCGATGCTTCTGATCGACGAGGTCACGCTCGAGGACGGCGCGGCCGTGGGCAGATACACCGTGCGCGGGGACGAGTTTTTCCTCCAAGGGCACTTCCCCGGAAACCCGGTGGTGCCGGGCGTCATCCTCTGCGAGATGATGGGGCAGTCGTCCTGCCTGCTCGTGGACCGCGAGAAGGCCGGGGGATTCACCCCCTATTTCACGGGCATGGACCATGTGAGATTCAAAAACAAGGTGAAGCCCGGCGACACGATCGAATTCAGAAGCGAAATCACAAAGGTGAAATGGCCTTTTTATTTTATTAAAAGCGCGGGATACGTCGGCGGAAAACTCAGCGTCTGCGGCGACCTGTCCTTCGCCGTAATCAAGGGAGAATAGCAGATGTTTTCCAAAATATTGGTTGCCAACCGCGGCGAGATCGCGATCCGGATCATCCGGGCCTGCAAGGAGATGGGCATCACCACGGTGGCCGTCTTTTCCGAGGCGGACAAGGACGCGCTGCATGTCCATCTGGCGGACGAGAGCTACTGCATCGGCGGCCCGCTCTCCAAGGACAGCTACCTCAATATGACCTCCATCCTCTCGGTCGCGCTCGCGACCAAGGCGGAGGCGATCCATCCGGGGTACGGCTTTTTGTCCGAGAACGCGCAGTTCGCCGCGCTCTGCGAAGAAAACGGCTTCACCTTCATCGGCCCGCCCTCGCGGGTCATCGCGCGGATGGGGGACAAGGCGACGGCCAAGGAGACCATGCGGGCGGCCAAGGTGCCCGTGATCCCCGGCTGCGGCCTTGTGGAAAGTCTTGAGCACGCGAAAAAAGAGGCGGAGAAGATCGGCTTCCCGCTGCTCATCAAAGCGAGCGCCGGCGGCGGCGGCAGGGGCATCCGCCTGATACATAAGATGGAGGAGCTCGAGGGCGGCTATCAGTCCGCCACCATGGAGGCGCAGTCCGCCTTTGGGGACGGCTCGGTCTATCTGGAAAAATACCTGCGGCCGGTCAAGCACATCGAGATGCAGATCCTCGCCGACGGCTGCGGAAACGTCGTCTGCCTCGGCGAGCGGGACTGCTCGGTCCAGCGGAAAAATCAAAAGCTGATCGAGGAGAGCCCCTCCGCGCTCCTGCCGCAAAAGACCCGCCAAAAGATGATCGACGCCTCGATCCGGGCGGGGATCGCGGCCGACTACCGCGGCGCGGGCACCATCGAGTACCTGTACGACCCCGCCGACGGGAATTTCTATTTCATGGAGATGAACACGCGCCTTCAGGTCGAGCACCCCGTTACCGAGATGGTCACGTGGATCGACCTTGTGAAATGGCAGATCCGCATCGCCGCCGGCGTGAAGCTCGACTTTGCGCAAAAGGACGTCGAGGTCCGCGGCCACGCCATCGAGTGCCGGATCACCGCCGAGAACCCCCATCAGAATTTCAGGCCCTCCTGCGGGAAGATCGAGATGCTCTTCATCCCCGGCGGGCCGTGGGTGCGCTTCGACACCGCGATCTATCAGGGATACACCATCCCGCCCTTTTACGATTCGATGATCGGCAAGCTCGTCGTCTACGCGAAGACGCGGGACGAGGCCATCCGCAAGATGCGGGCGGCGCTCTGCGAGCTCATCATCGAGGGCATCGAGCACAACGCCGACTTCGAGGCGGAGATCCTCTCCGCCGAGGAATTTGAGAATTCTACCTACACCACGGACTTTATCGCCGGGTTTTTGGGTTAAAGGAGGATCCTTATGCTGTTTAAAAAACCGTCCAACCCCTTGGAGGGATATAGCAAGCTCGAAAAAGGAACTCACAGCGAGAACGTGGAGGATCTGTTTCTGGTCTGCCCCAAATGCAAAAAGAACCTCTCCTCCGGCGAGATCTCCGACAACCTCCACCTCTGCCCCTACTGCGGCTACCACTTCCGGATGAACGCGAGGCAGCGCCTCAACCTCGTCTGCGACGAGGGCACGTTCGAGGAGATTGACGCGGAGCTTGTCTCAAAAAACATCCTGAATTTCCCCGATTACGATAAGAAGCTGACGAACGCCCGGCTCGAGAGCGCCGAAAAAGACGGCGTTGTCTGCGGCTTTTGCGAGATCGGCAAAAATAAAACCGCGATCTTCGTCATGGAGCCCTATTTCATGATGGGCAGCATGGGCAGCGTCGTGGGGGAGAAGATCACGCGCCTGTTTGAGCGGGCGACGGAGCAGAATCTCCCCGTCGTGGGCTTCACCGTCTCCGGCGGGGCCCGGATGCAGGAGGGCATCATCTCCCTGATGCAGATGGCCAAGACGAGCGGGGCGGTCCGGCGTCACGGCGACGCCGGGAACCTGTTTTTGTGCGTGCTCACCGATCCCACGACCGGCGGCGTGACCGCGAGCTTCGCGATGGAGGGGGACGTCATCGTCGCCGAGCCGGGGGCGCTCGTCGGCTTCGCGGGCCCGAGGGTGATCGAGCAGACCATCCGCAAGAAGCTCCCCGAGGGCTTCCAGCGCGCGGAGTTTTTGCTCGAGCACGGCTTTGTGGACGACGTCGTCAACCGCCGGAAGCAAAAGAGCTATCTTGCCCAGATCCTTAAAATGCACGCGAGGGAGGCGAGGGCATGACGGCTTTTGAGAAAGTCACGGCGGCCAGAGCCAAAAACCGTTTCACCTCCGCGGATTTCATCCGGGGAATCTTTACGAATTTTATCGAGATGCACGGCGACCGCCGCTTTGCGGACGACCGCGCGATCATCGCCGGCATCGCGTATCTCGACGGGATGCCCGTCACGGTCATCGGGATCGAAAAGGGCAAGGACGTCAAGGAGAAGGCCGTCCGCAACTTCGGCTCGGCCCATCCCGAGGGCTACCGCAAGGCGCTTCGCCAGATGAAGCTCGCGGAGAAATTCGGCCGCCCCGTCGTCTGCCTTGTGGATACCTCCGGCGCGTACTGCGCGACGGAGGCCGAGGAGCGCGGGCAGGGTCAGGCGATCGCGGAAAACCTCACGGAGATGATGGGCCTCAGAGTGCCCATCCTTTCCGTCGTCATCGGGGAGGGCGGCAGCGGCGGCGCGCTGGCCCTCGCGGTGGCCGACGAGGTCTGGATGCTCGAAAACGCCGTCTACTCGGTGATCTCTCCGGAGGGCTGCGCCAGCATTTTGTGGAAGGACAGCACCAGAGTGGAGGAGGCGAGCGAATGCCTCAAGCTGACGGCGGACGACCTGCTCTCTCTGGGCGTGATCGAAAGGGTGATCCCGGAGACGCCCGCGCTCTTTGAGACGCTCAAAAACGAGATGCTCAAAACGCTCTCCGCAAACGCCTCCCTCTGCGGGAACGCGCTCGTGGAGAGGCGCTACCAAAGATTCCGAAGGATAGGTGATCTGCGTGATTAAAATCATAACAGACTCGAGCGTCTATCTTAAAAAGCAGGAGGCCGACGCCCTGTCGGTGCAGGTGATCCCCATCCCTTACTATGTCGGGGACGTGAATTACCTTGAGACCTATTCGGATCAAAACGGCAACTTTGAGGAGCTTTTGCGCGCGAACGCGAAATTCACGACCTCCCAGCCGAATGTGGAGGCGTTTCTGAGCGCCTTCGAGGAGGAGCTCTCCCGTGGCAACGAGATCCTGTGCATCATGATCTCCTCGCGCCTGAGCGGGACGTACAGCGCCGCCTATGTGGCCGCGAAGCAGACCGAAAGCGACAAGATCGCCGTGTTCGACAGCCGGCTGATCGCCGGCGGGCTCTACCTCTTGGTCTGCGAGGCGAAAAAGCTCGCGGACGCCGGGGAGCCGCTCAGGGCGATCGAGGAGAAGCTCGCCCTGATCCGAGATAAGATCACGATCGCTTTTTCGGTCGACGACATGACGCCGCTCCAGCGGAGCGGCCGGATCGGCTTTGTGCGCATGAGCGTGGGGACCATCCTCAACATCAAGCCCATTTTGCTCTGTAAGGACGGCGTGGTGGTCTCCGACAGCATCGCCCGCGGGGGCGCGGAGATCGTCAAAAAGCTGGTTCATAAGATCCCCGCCGCCGCGAAGGAAGTGGTGATCGATTATATCGAGAACAGCCGCACCGCGAGCGATCTCTATAACGTGATCCAGACCCAGTACCCCGGCCTGCCCGTCAAGCTGCAAAAAATGGGCCCGGTGCTCGGGATCCACGTGGGGCTGCAGGTGGTGGCGGTCTCCTTTATCACGGAATAAACGGGAGTTTTAAAAATGCGTTTGAATACCAGAAAAACGATCCTCGCGGGGCTTTTTACGTCCCTGATCTGCGTGGGGGCCTTTCTCAAGGTGCCGCTCCTGTTCGTCCCGATGACGCTTCAGTTTTTCTTCGTCAACTTCGCGATCCTTTTTGAGGAGCGGCGCTACGGGATCCTCTCCGTGGCGGCGTATCTGCTGCTCGGGCTCTGCGGCCTGCCCGTCTTTTCGGGCGGCGGCGGGATCTCCTATGTTTTGAGCCCGACCTTCGGGTATCTGCTCGGATTCCTGCTGGCGGCGGTCGTTTCGGGCACCCTGAAGGCGCGTATGGCGCAAACGCTCCCCGCCCGCCTCTTTTTGAGCGCGCTCAATATCTTTACCGTGCACCTGCTCGGGGTCCTCTATTATTACTGTCTGTCGAATTTTTATCTCGGCAGCCCGATCTCCCTCTCGGAGCTTGTCGTCGTGGGATCGCTGATCTTTCTGCCCAACGACGCCCTCAGCGGGGCGCTCTCCTCGTATCTCGCGGTGAAAATGGAGGGCATCGCGGGGGCCCGGCGGGCGGCCTGATTTGGTGCGCCCCCGCGCCCGTTAAGGCAGCCCGAAGGGGCCGCCCAATTTTACCGCATGTTTCGCCTTCGTCACAGCTTGTGACGAAGGCGCTTTTTATTTTTTTCAAAACGGATTTCATGAAACCATATTTTCTGAACTCTCTTTCTTTATTGTACCACAAAAGGGACAACAACCCATTATTTGTTAGAATTAGTAGAAATGTGGGAGAAACTTACTTAAAACTTTTATTTTTCAAGCTATGATAGGAGATGGAAAACCCGGCGGCATCCTCCGAAGAAAAAGATTTTTTTCCGATGCCGATCGGGAAAAGATTATCAAACAAAAGGAAACGGAGGAAAAGAAGAATGAAAAAACTGCTCGGGATTTTTTTGGCGGCCCTGCTTCTGCTCGGCCTGCTGCCGGTCACGGCGCTCGCGGCGACTACGGTCACGGTCGGAAGTACCGTGGGGGAATTACAGGAGGCGATTGACAATGCCGGGAACGGCGATACGCTCCGGCTGACAGCGGACTTTTCAGCCGGAGAGACGGGGGTTGTGATCCCCGCGGGCAAATCCATCATTTTGGATTTAAACGGCAAAACCATCACGACGACGGCGGATCCTTTTTTGAAAGTTTCGGTCGGCGCAACCCTGACGATCAACGACACCGCCGGCGGCGGCGGGCTTCATGAGATTTGCGATTGGAGCTACCTGATCCTGAACGCGGGGACGCTCGTCATCAACGCGGGCACCTTTACCTCGGAATCCGTAGAATATTATCCGGGTGAAACCGTATTTTACGGCGGGGAATATGCGGTCGCGATGTCCGCCAATAGCGCCACGACCATCAACGGCGGCACGTTCGACGGCACGTTTTACACAAACGGGACGAAAAGCGGCCAGAGCCTGACCGTCAAGGGCGGCACGTTCCATAAGATGTTTTACCTTGCCTCCGCGGACCAGACCATCAACATCAGCGGCGGCACGTTTGATTTAACCGGCGCGCAGCAATTCGGGCCGAACGCCGTCATCGAGATCGACGCCGGCACGCTGAATATCACCGGCGGCACGTTCAAGCTCGATATTGATACCGGCGGCAACGACACCGCCATTGCCAACAACGACGGCTCCGGTGATTTTAAGGGCGTCATTGTGGCCTGCAAGCCGAGCGGCTCCAAGACCGGCGCCTATGGGAGCGAGGCCATCGTCAACATCTCCGGCGGTGTCTTTAAAAATAACGACGGAGAGTGCCTTGTCGCCGCCGACCAGACGGCAACCGGCAACGAAGGCGGCGGCACCGCGTCTTTCCATGTCTCGGGCGGAAAGTTTACCGGCGCGCTCGCGGTTTACGATACCAGCGAAAATGAAGAAAACGAGCCGTCCATCACCGTGACCGGTGGCTATTTTACCGAGAACCCGACGGAGTTTGTCCCCGAAAAGGGGTATCGGGTGGAGCGCCGCTCCGGGACCTACAATTATAAAGTGAGCCCCATTGAGACGAAAAACGAGGACGGCGAGGAAGCGGGCCCGGTCGTCACCGGTTCCAACGCGGAATCCGAGCGGCTGAACAAGGCCACGGAGGAATATCGGAAGCTGAAGAATTTCGCTCTTTCCGCCGGTTTCGGCGAAGAGGACATCATCAGATCTTGGGACATCCGCCTCTCCGGAAAGGGCCCGTGGAAGCTCACGTTTGAGCTCGGCGAGGAGTACGCCGGCGAGACCGTGACCATCTATCACCTGAAGAAAGACGGCAAGATCGAAACCTTTACCGTCACCGCCGACAAACACGGCGACGCGAAGATCACCGTCACCAGCGCCTCTCCGTTCATGGTTTTGGACGGGAAAGCAAAGGCTCCCGGCTCCGAGGAGATCGGCAAAGAGGAGAACCCGGACACCGGCGCCTCCGAAATCGTGGCGCTTGCCTCCGCGCTCGCCGTGCTCTCCCTGATCGGGGCCGCGGCCGTCGCGATCAAGAAATAAGTTGATGCTCAAAGCAAAAGAAGGGCCCCCCGTAGGAGGCCCTTCTTTTTTTCTTTATAAATCCTGTTGTAAAAGCCGCGGGAGAACCGGCCTCAGTCGAACTTCGGCACCCGGAAGGGCAGGGAGGACGGGCGGATAGAGATCTCAAGCTCGCTGCCGTGGTAGACCTCGCCATCCATGCAGATGGAGAGGTCCTCCTCGCTCTCGATGCGCACGCTTTTAATCTTCTTATAGAGCAAATACGGCCGCATCTCCTCGCTTTCGAGGTGCTTCCCGGCCTTATAGACGCCGATGAGCCTGCCCACCTGCGCGAGGCCCAATTTTTTGATGCCGCAGAAGTCGATCAGTCCGTCGTCAAGCTTCGCCTCCGGGGTGGGGTAGTAGCCCCCGCCGTAGCACACGCCGTTGCCGAAGGCGGAGAGGGTCAGCGATCCCTCGTAGACCTCGCCGTCGTCAAACGTGAGTTTCATCGGGATGCCGAGCTTGCCCAGCACGGAGATCGCGGTGGAGAGATTGTAGGCCATGGGCCCGGAGACCAGAGGGATCTTTTTAAACCGGTTCATCCGGTCGCAGATGATCGAGTCGATGCCGATGTTGCACACGTTCGTGCAGATGTGGCCGCCGCAGTCGAGCGCGTCGATCACCCGGTCGCCGCCGTCCAGAAGCTTTTGCAGGTCGCGGTAATCGGACGCTTTTCCGCCGGTGGATTTGATGAAATCGTTGCCGGAGCCGCAGGGGTAGCAGGCAAAGCTGACGCCGGGGCGTCCGTAGCCGCCGTTGACGACCTCAAAAAAGGTCCCGTCGCCGCCGCAGGCCACAAAACAGACCTCCTCGCCCTCGAGGACCGGATAATCCCTGCTGAAGCGGACGGCGTCCCCGGGGCATAGGGAGAGATAGATGGGAGATTCCATCTTTTTTTCGCTGAAAAAAGAGCGGACTTTCCGTGCGATCTCGTCGGCGGATTTGCCTTTTCCGGCTTTTGGATTGATAATAAAGACGTATTTCATGGGATCCTCCGGATTGATGGGATATTATGAGTATAACACAGTTTTTGCGTCTGTCAAAGGCCGATCCGCGTTTTCTCTTGCCATAAGCGGCGAAAACTAATATAATAATACAAGGATTTTACCAAGAAGGGGGGAACTGCGCATGTACGGGGATTTTACCGACAGCGCCGATATTCTTAGGGAGGAGGACCCGGAGATCGCGGGCGCGATGGACCGGGAGCTTCGCCGCCAGCAAGGCAACATCGAGCTGATCGCCTCGGAGAATTTTGTCTCGCCCGCCGTGCTCGCGGCCATGGGCTCCGTGCTCACAAATAAGTACGCGGAGGGGTATCCCGGCCGCCGGCACTACGGCGGATGCGAATTTATCGACGAGATCGAGGAGCTCGCCCGGCAGAGGGCCTGCAAACTCTTCGGCGCCGAGCACGCGAACGTCCAGCCGCATTCCGGCGCGCAAGCAAACCTCGGGGCCTACTTCGCCTTGGCCGAGTACGGGGACACCATCCTCGGCATGGATCTTTCTCAGGGCGGGCACCTGACGCACGGGAGCCCGGCCAATTTTTCCGGGAAAATGTATCATTTCGTCTCCTACGGCGTGGACGGGGAGACCGGCCGCATCGACTATGAGAACGTCTATCGGATCGCGATGGAGAGTAAGCCCAAAGTCATCGTCGCCGGGGCCTCGGCCTATCCGCGCGCCATCGACTTCTCGAAATTCCGCGAGATCGCCGACGCCTGCGGCGCCTACCTGATGGTGGATATGGCCCATATCGCCGGGCTTGTCGCGGCGGGGCTGCACATGTCCCCGGTGCCGTACGCGGACGTCGTGACCACGACCACGCACAAGACCCTGCGCGGCCCGCGCGGCGGCATGATTTTGTGCAAGGAGGAGCTCGCCAAACAGATCGACCGGGCGATCTTCCCGGGCTGCCAAGGCGGGCCGCTTGAGCACGTCATCGCGGCCAAGGCGGTCTGTTTTAAAGAGGCGCTGGAGCCGTCCTTCGCCGAGTATCAGAAGCATATCGTCGAAAACGCCGCCGCCCTCGCGGACGCCCTGATCGAAAAGGGCTTCCGCCTTGTCTCCGGCGGGACGGACAACCACCTGATGATGCTGGATCTGCGGGGACTGGAGCTCACGGGCAAAGAGCTCGAGACGCGCCTCGATTCCGTCCACATCACCGCCAACAAAAACATGATTCCCGGAGACCCGCTCTCCGCGTTTAAGACGAGCGGCCTGCGCCTCGGCACGCCCGCGGTGACCACGAGGGGCATGGGCCCGGAGGAGATGAACGTCATCGCGGACTGCATCGCGAAGGCCACGTTCGACTATGAGAACAGCGCGGACGCCGTCAGCGAGGCGGTCGCGCGGCTCTGCGCGAAGTTCCCGCTCTATCAGTAATTTTTCGGAGATTCGCATCCGGTCTTTTTCGGAAGGAGGCGTGCCTATGCCGCTCGCGGACAGGCTGCGGCCGGCGGACCTGTCGCAGGTCTGCGGTCAGGATCATATTTTGGGCGAGGGGAAGCTTCTGCGCCGCATCGCGGATTCGGGGGAGATCCCGAACCTGATCTTCTACGGCCCCTCGGGCACGGGCAAGACCACCGTCGCGCGGATCTTGGCGCAGCGCGCGGGCAAGACACTGTGCAAGCTCAACGGCACCTCCGCCTCCACCGCGGACATCAAGGAGGTCATCGCCCAGACGGAGGGCCTCGGCGGCGAAAACGGCGTGCTGCTCTATCTCGACGAGATCCAGTATCTGACGAAAAAGCAGCAGCAGACGCTGCTCGAATTCATCGAGGACGGCCGCGTCACGCTGATCGCCTCCACCACGGAGAACCCGTATTTTTATGTGTATAACGCAGTGCTCAGCCGCAGCACGGTGTTTGAATTCAAGCCGCTGAAGCCGGAGGACGTGGAGCGCTCGCTCCAAAACGCGATCGCGAAGCTCGAGGAGGAGGACGGCGCGCCGGTCGAGACCGAGGACGGCGTGATCTCACAGATCGCGCGCAACTGCTCCGGCGACGCGCGAAAGGCCATCAACGCCTTGGAGATCTGCTGGATGGCCGCCCGCGCGGACGAAAACGGCGTGCGGCATATCGGCATGGAGGACGCGAAGCTCGCGGCGCAGCGCAGCGCGAACCGCTATGACCGCGACGGGGACGACCACTACCAGCTCCTCTCGGCCTTCCACAAATCGGTCCGCGGCTCGGATGAGAACGCGGCGCTGCATTATCTCGCGCGGTTCATCGACGCCGGGGACATCCTGCCGGTCTGCCGCAGGCTTTTGGCGATCGCGTGCGAGGACATCGGGCTTGCCTATCCGCAGGCGATTCCGATCGTCAAGGCCTGCGTGGATACGGCGCTCGAGCTCGGGCTCCCCGAGGCGCAGCTCCCGCTCGCCGACGCCGTCATCCTGCTGTGCACCGCGCCGAAATCGAATTCCGGCATGCTCGCCGTCACGGCGGCGCTCGCGGACGTGCGGGCAGGCCTTTCGGGGGACGTGCCGGAGCATCTCGTCAACCTGCACGTCAAAACCGGCGACGGCCATATCGCCGAAAGCTACAAATATGCGCATAATTATAAAAATCACTATGTGAAACAGCAGTACCTGCCGGACACGCTCAAGGGCAAGGTCTATTATCGTTTCGGCGACAACAAGGCCGAGCAGGCCGCGAAGGCGTGGCGGGACAAGATCCTCGCCGAGGCGGAGAAATAGCCGTCCCCGGAAGAAAGCGCCCGCCTTTTTATACAGGAACGAAAAAACAGCCCCCAAACGGAGGCTGTTTTCAGCAGAAGGATTCGCTTCAGATGGTCTTGAGCGTTTGGAGCAGCTCCTCTTTGGTCTGATAGCCCACGAGGCGGGCCGCCTCCTCCCCGTTGTTGAAAAAGATGATGGTCGGCACCGCGGAGACGTTATAATCCGTGGCGATATCGCCGCATTCGTCGACGTCGACCTTGCCGACAAAAGCCGAGTCGCCAAGCTCCTCCGCCAGATCCTCGATGATCGGGTCGAGCATCTTGCAGGGGCCGCACCAGGAGGCGTGAAAATCGGCGATGGCTTTTCCGGTTCCGTTTAGGATGCTTTGATCGAAGTCCTCTTCGTTCATATTGATTGCGGGCATGGATAAACCTCCTTTTTTTAGAATATTGTTCCCAATTTTTGATTATAATACTATGAGGACATTTTGTCGAGTATACGCAAAAAATACCGCATAAAATGTAATTCCATCCTTGACATTTCGCCTGTAATAGGTATAATAAAAAAGCACGAGAAATTGCCCGATTGTGTAATGGTAGCACGACAGACTCTGACTCTGTTTGTCGGGGTTCAAATCCTCGTCGGGCAACCAGCAAAAAACCGCGTCACAATGCTATTTTGTGGCGCGGTTTTTCTTTGAAATCACACACTTTATAACCCGTTTGCGGTTTTGCGGCGGCCTGCCAAGCGCGGACTGAAATTGCAATGCCGCGAAAAAACGTTTATACTATCTATATGATCGACCATTTGAGGAGACGGCCCGCGCGTCGGAAAGAGGCGAAACGATGATCCGCGGAGACGCTCTTTTGCTTGGAAAGGGACTTTTTTTATGATACGGACAAAAACGCAAAGACTCACCGCCGCCGGGATGCTGATGGCCGCCGGCCTGCTGCTGCCCTTTGCCTTCGCGCACGGCCTCGGCATGCAGGGGACGGTGCTGCTGCCCATGCATATCCCGGTGCTGCTCTCCGGCTTCCTCTGCGGCCCGATGTACGGCGCGCTCTGCGGCCTGCTGATCCCGGCGATGAACACCCTGCTGACCGGGATGCCGCCGGCGTTCCCGATGCTGCCGATCATGGCGGCGGAGCTCGCGACCTACGGCCTCGCCGCCGGCCTGCTTTTCTGGAAGACGCCGCTCGGCGCGAAAAAATTCGGCGTGCTGCCGACGCTCATCTTGGCCATGGCCGCCGGACGCGTCTCCTACTGGCTGATGTTCGAGGCCCTTGCCGCCGCGCTGGGCGAGCTCAAGGCGCTCCCGGTCCTTGCGGCGGCGGCGACCGGGCTGCCGGGCATCGTCATTCAGCTTCTGCTGATCCCGTCGATTGTGGAGGCCCTGCGCCGCTTTCGTCCCGCGGAGGACGCGCTGCGCTCGGCGGTCAACCTGATCCGCGAAGGCACGGCCACCTGCGTGGTCATCCGGGACAACCGCATCGTCCACACGAGCACGGGCGCGGGGATCGACCCGGTGATCCGGCTCTACGAGGAGGGCGCGCTGGAGGGCGCGTCCGTCGTCGATAAAATCGTCGGGAAGGCCTGCGCGATGGTGCTCATCCTCGGCGGCGCGAAGAGCTGCTACGGCGTCACGATGAGCAGATCCGCCGAGGCCTACCTAAAAGCGCATAGGGTTCCCGCCGCGTGGGACACGCTGGTGGAGACCGTCGCGAACCGCTCCGGCGACGGCGTCTGCCCGATGGAGCGGGCCGTCCGGGATTTGGACGACCCCGCCGAGGGGCTCGCGGCTTTAAAAAAGAAATTGGAGGAGCTCCGGGGCGGGGCGCCGGTTTGATCCCGGTATCCGTCTCTACGATGGCGGCGGGCAGTTTTGGCTGCCCGCCTTTCTTTTTATCTATGCGGCGGGAGGAAAACCGGGTCAGCGGGAAGAAAGCCGGGTCAGCGGGAGGAAAGCCGGGGCGGCGGGAAGGAAAACCGGAGAGGTGAAAGGAAAACCGAAGAGGTGAAAGGAAAACCGAAGAGGTGAAAGGCAAACCGGGGCGGCGGGAGGAAAGCCGGGTCGGCGGGAAGAAAACCGGGGCGGCGGGAGGAAAACCGGGTCAGCGGGAAGAAAACCGGGTCGGCGGGAGGAAAGCCGGGTCAGCGGGAAGAAAGCCGGGTCAGCGGGAGGAAAACCGGGGCGGTAAAAAGGATTTGGAGCCCCGCCGGGGAAGACCCTCGATTTTCAGCAAGTCTTTTCCTTCATTTCTGTTGCCGATATTTGACGAAACGGATATAATAGGAGCAGAAACTCGGCGGCGGGCCTTTTTTGGGAGCGCGCCGGGCGATATTCGGGGAAAGGAGGAATCGCGATGCCGGAAGGTTCTCAAGAGACGCTGGCCGCCCGTCACCGCCGGTTGTCCGTCGTCGTCTTCTCCCTCTTTTTCTCATGGCTGCTGGCGTTCCCGTTTGAAGGCAGGATCTTATACGCCCTTGCGGACTACTATCGGATCTCGTCCCATGCGTTTGTTTTCGGGACGATGGCCGCCCATTTTGCCGGGCTGCTGATCTGCGGCTTCTTTGTCCGGAACATGCGCGCGGCCAAAAAGCTCATGCTTTTCTCCATCGCGTTTTGCATCGCGGCCTCCGGCGTGTTTTTCCGCCCGCCCTCCTTTCTGTGGGCGGCGGCGCTGCTCTCCGCGGCGTTTTTGGTCGGCTGCTGCGTGGCGGCGTGGGGCTTTTATTTCAAGGGCTGCACGCCGAAGAATGAGCGCATCAAAACCATGGCGGACAGCCTCATTTTCTCGAATCTCCTGATGATCGCGCTCGATATGGCGGCGATCTATATCTCCCCTCACGCCGGGCTTGGGCTTTCGATGCTGGCTCTGGGCGCGGCGTTCCTGTTCGCGCTCAGGCTGCCCAAAGAGGAAACGCCGGAAAACGCCCCGCCTTCCGGGCGGGGAGAGGTCTCTGTCGGCAAAGCCGGCCCGCTCGCTTTTCTGTGCCTGTTCGTTGTGGTCATCTCCATCAATTCCGGCCTTATGTATCAGGTGCAGGGCCCCGCCTTTGCGCATCTCTCTTGGCTGACAAGCTGGTATTGGGCCGTGCCGTACATCGCGGCGCTGTTCATTATGCGAAACCTGCCCCGCAAGACAAACCGCTCCTACATCCTTTATGTCGCCATCGCCATGATCGGCCTTTCCTTTATCGCTTTTTTGGCGCTGGGCCGCTCGTGGGCGGATTATCTGGTGGTCAATACCCTGATGCTGGGGGCCTGCGGCGTGTACGACCTGTTTTGGTGGAGCATCTTGGGCGAAATGCTGGAAATGGATAAAAACCCCGCCAAAATCATGGGCATCGGCCTCTCCGCGAACGTTTTGGGGGTGCTGCTGGGCGGGTTTATCGGAAACGCGATCTCCGGCGCCGACGGGCAAAGCTACAACCCCACGCTGCTGGCGCTGGGCGTGGTGTGCGTCACCCTCGTCCTGCTGCCGCCCCTGCATAGACGGCTGACCATCCTGCTCAAAAACCATGTCTATTTGACCACGATCACCGACATGCCGGCGCGGGAGCAAACCCGGCTGCTCAACGAATTGAGCATCACGGAGAAGCTCACCGAGCGCGAAAGCGAGATCGCCGCCCTGCTGCTGGGGGGCAAGACCTACCGGATGATCGCCGGCGAGCTGCATGTGAGCGAAAACACCGTAAAAACCCATGTGAAAAATATCTATTCCAAAGCCGGGGTCCAAAGCAGGGCGGAGCTGGTCAATCTGCTTCTGGATATCCATACCCCGGCCGCCGGATCTGAGAATTCCTGATAAACAGCGAATCCTAAGGCCCCTCACCCGAAAAGGTGAGGGGCCTTTTTTCGCCGCTTCACCCGCTTTGGTGACGCAAACCCGGCCTCGTTTTTGTAAAATGAAAAAAACGCCGTTCGCGGGGAGGGGGGATTTCTTTGAAAAAAATCGCGTGGCAAGCGCGGTGCTCTTTGATGGCTTCTGTTTTTTGCGCGTCCGCTTTTGCGGCGGCACTCGTCTTGCAGCCTTCGGATTGGAAGACGTACGCGGCCGTGGCCCTGTCGGCGGGCGTGGTTTCCGCTTTCCTTTTTTTCGCCGCGAGCAAAAAACGTGCGGCCGCGCGGCTGATCGTCGAGAATCAGATCCTCCATATTCAGCCCGCCGTCTTTCGCGAGCGGGATGGCAGGAAGGAGAGCGAAATCCGCTCCTGCGAGACCGTCGAGATGTTCGTCTCCTGCTTCGGAATCCTGCTGGGCTCCAAGGTCGTCAAGTTCAATCAGGAGGGCATCCGGCTCAAAGCCGTGGAGATCGGACGGGACTATCTTTCGATGGACTACGGCAGGGACGCGGAGGCCCGGACGATCCGGCTGCTCTACGCGAGACCCGACGGCGACGCCCTCGCGGGTATTTTAGAGAAATTTCGCTACGAGACCGGGGTCACGCCCACGATCGCGCATTAAAATAAAAAAGGGGATTGTTTGATGGAAAACAAAAGAGCCCTACCTGCAAACTTACGCGCCAAGGGAGCGGGCGGGCGGTTTCTCGCCCTGCTTCTGGCCTGCGTTCTGATTTTTAGTCTTAGCGCCTGCGGAGGACAAAAAACGGACGGATCGGAAGAAATCGAGCCGGTCACGGTGGAGCGCGAGCCGGAGCCGCAGGCCGCGCAGACGGCGAGCGAGGCCACGGCCATCGCCCTGCGGCAGTATCTCTACGCGAGGCTTTTGACCGAAACTTTCCTGACGGCCGACGCCTCCTCCATGACCATAGAGGAATTATCGGAGCTGGTGGACGCGCTTCTCCTTGCGTGGGAAAACGCCGAGCTCTTTTCCGCCGCCGCGGAGGAACTCTCCGGGCGGGCCCTGACGGTGCTGGAAGCGCCTGTCGTAAAGCAGACCTTCGCCGCCGGCCGGCCGCAGGCCGAATTTATGACCCTTGCGGCGGCCCCTTTCCGTTTCTCTGTTGTGGCGTATGCCGCCGAAAGCGGAAGAAAAATAGACCCGCAAACATGGGCGGAGAACCTGACGAAGCAGTATGACGCGATCAAGGGCGCGCAGCGGTATCAGCAGCTGGCCCGGCAGCTCGGCACCGACGCGAAGGCGGCCTACGAGCAGGTGGCGCTGGCGCAGGAGATCATCCGCAACGAAGCCTCGGAAGACGCGGCTTTCTGGGATAAACTGACCAAGGCCGCGCAGGCGACCAAGACGGCCAGCAAGGTGGGCGTGTTCGTTGTAGGGACGATCGTTACGGGCGGCGGCTCCCTTTCCGCCCTCGCGGCCAGCGGCTGGTCGCTGGGTCAGGCGGGAGCGGTCGTCGTGGGCGGCGCGGACTGCATCGTGGACATCGCCGCCACCGGGAGCAACATCATTTTGGGAGAAAATCATCAGGTTACGGTGGGCTTTGACGATATAAAGGATAAGCTGGCGCCGGTCTCGGCGGTGGTGGGCCTTGCCACCTTCAACCCGGGGGAAACCGGCGAGCAGCTCGCCTATATCGGGGATACGCTGACCGACTGGTTTTTCGAGGGAAAGGTCATGGGTGTGCAGGTGGACGGCGGGAGCGTAACCGCGCGGATTTTTGACAGCGTGGGGGCGGAGGCGCTGAAATCCGCGCTGGAAACCGCCGGGTATGTGTTCCCGGAGACATCGAAAACGCTGACGGAGATCATGGAAGAGCTGGAATCCGATCCCGCGGCCGCTCTTGCCCGGATAGAGACCCTTGCCTCTCAAATGGCAAAGCTGGAGCAGGCGGCGGGTGTCGCGGCGGGCGCCGCGGAGGGGGCCGCGCCGGAACAGAGCGGCGCATCGGCAGCCTCGCCTGAGCCGGGCGGCGCGGAAAGCGCGTTGCCGCCGGCTGGGGCGGGGGAGATCGACATCTTCGGACGATACGCCGTTGTGACCACCGCCGAGGACGGCGAAACCGATACGATAACCGTCACGCTGTCGGACGCGGGAGGAGGCTATGTCCTTTGGCAAACGGAGGAGGACGGGGAAGACGAGTACGAAGACGACGACGCCTCCGCGGGCCGCGCCACCATGTCCTATGACGAAAGCACCCATACGCTTCACTACGAAGAGAGCGATTGGACGGTCCACGCCGTATTTTCCGGCTCCGGCGACACGGTGACCGGAAAAGGCTATATGAGCGGCGTTCTATGGGAGCAGTCTTTTTATGTTACCCTTGATTTCACCAAAATTTCCGATTGACCATCAGGAGGGATGACCATGTATTGCACGAACTGCGGAGCCGCCTTGCCGGATAACACCCGCTTCTGCACCAATTGCGGAATCCAAATCGGTCCCGCGCCGGATACCAATCCCGCGCCGGATCCCCGCCCCATACCGCCCGCCAGTTTCGTGGCGGACACCCGCCCCGTGGCGGGCGGCGGGCGCGTCGGTTATTCCGAGCGCATCCATGACCCGGCCTTCGCCCGGTATCTCAAAAACACCAACCGCTGGTCCGCCGTTTTTTCGATGATACTGGCCGTCGCCGCCGTCATCGGTTTTTACATCTACGGCGAAATCAGCAATGAGATGGAGAATCCGCAGGCGCTGTTTATCGGTCTGGGCATCGGCGGGATGTTTCTGCTGATCGGGCTCTATACCATCGCCGCCAGAAAAAGAAGCAAAACTTGGGACGGCGTGGTGGTTGACAAAACCGTCAAAAAGAAAAGCCGCCACCAGAGCACCGGCAGCGACGGCGACGATTATTACATCCGCTATTACACCGAATACGCGGTCGTCATCCGGGATGAGCGGGGCAAAAAGCACCGGCTGGCCGTCGAGGACGACGATACGCAGTACAACTATTATCAAATCGGCGACCGGGTGCGGCACCACGCGGGCCTCAATTCTTATGAGAAATACGACAAATCTCGGGACAGCATCATCTTTTGCAGCGCCTGCGCCACGCTGTGCCAGATCGGCGACGACGTCTGCTGGCGGTGCAAATGCCCGCTGCTCAAATAAAGGAGGGGTTTCCGATGGGGAAATTTTGTGGAAACTGCGGCGCGCCGCTGAATCCGGACGCCAGATTTTGCGGCTCCTGCGGGGCCGCGGCGGAACCGGCACGGCCTCCGGTCGCTCCCGCGCGGGGCGGAGCCGCCCCGCGGCCGAAACCGGCGAGGAAGTCCCGCAAAAAAGGCGTGATCGCCGTCTTGTCGCTGATTATTGTGGCCGCCTTGGGCGCCGGATTCTTGTTCTGGTTTTTCGGCAACAGCCGAATGAAGCCGGTCACGGTGGAGCGCGGGCCGGAGCCGCTCGCCGCGCAGACGGCGAGCGAGGCCGCGGCCATCGCCCTGCGCCAATACATCTATGCGAGGCTTGCCACCGAAGCGTTCGCGGAGGCGGATTTGGAAGCGATGTCCGTGGAGGAAATCCGCGCGCTGGCGGAGGACGCCGCCCGGGCGTGGGAGGACGCGGCGCTCGCGGCGTCTGTCGCGGAGGAGATTACCGCGCAGGCGGTCGAGGTGCTGGACGCCTCGGCCATCGGGCAAACGGCGGCATCCGGCTTGCCGCGGGCACAGTTTATGACCCTTACGGCGCCCGCGGATGTTCGGGCCGTCGCCCTCGCCACGAGCGCTCCCCGGCCGTTTGACCCGAAGACTTGGGCGGAAAACCTGACGAAGCAGTATGACGCGCTCAAGGGCGCAAAGCGGTATCAGCAGCTTGCCCGGCAGCTGGGCACCGACGCGAAGGCGGCCTATGAGCAGATGCAGCTCGCGCAAGAGATCATCCATAACGAGGCCACGGATGACGCGGCTTTCTGGGATAAACTGACCAAGGCCGCGCAGGCGGCCAAGACGATCAGCAAGGTTACGATGCTCGGTTGGTCCATGGCGGCCACGGGCGGCGGCAGCGTCGCGCTGCTGGAGGGGGCCGGCCTTCTTGTGGGCGGCGTGGACTGCATCGTGGATGTGACCGAAACCGGCAGCACCATCGTCCTTGGGGATGGCAACCGGGTGGCCGTGGCCTTCGGCGACATCAAGGAGAAGCTGGGGCCGGTCTCGGCCCTGATCGGGCTGGTCACGCTGAATCCCTCGGGCGTAGGCAACGCGGCCAAGGACACCACCGAGGCGCTGGTCTATATCACCGATTCTCTGACGGATCTGTTTTATGAGGATAAAGTTATGGGCATCAAAGTGGAGGGGCTGTCCGGGCAGGCCGTCAGCATCAGCGGCGAGGTGTTTGAGGCGGGCGCGAAGGCCGCGATGGAAGCCGCCGGTTTCCTGTTCCCCCAAACCACAAAAACGCTTTTGGAAATGGTCAAAATCTACCGGGAAGCGATGGATGGCGAGGCGATGACGTCCCGGCTGGAGGTCCTCTCCGCGCAGATGACGGCCATTTATCAAAACCCCGAATTGTATGAGGATATGGACGAAAACGGACCCGAACCCATCCCCGAGGAGGAGCTTGAGGAATGGGAAAGCGCGCTGGAGGAGCGGGAAAACGAAAGCGCGGCGACAGATGGCGGCGTATCCGGCGGCGCGGCGTCGGCCGCTTCGGGCTGGCCCGGCGATTTTTACGGCGTATCCCTGCCCGCCCCGCAGACGTCCGGCGTCATCACCGAGCTGATCAGCGAGGTCGACGGCTTTGGGGACGAGGTCACGACCATTCGGATCGATGGGATGACGTATGAGGAGTTCGAGCGCTATTATGAGACGCTCACCGCGCTGCCCGGGTGGACGCCGCATTACGAAAGCAACATGCCGGGAGATCCCTACGACGCGGACACGGATTATGAGTTCGACGGCATCTACGGAGATCTGGAGCACATCGCGGTCTTTTATTTCAATCAAGACACCGCGTCCAGTCTGGGGGTACCCCAGTTCCAGATGTTCGTCTATAAGACGTTTTGACCGGGCGGGCGGAAACGGCCGTTATGCCCGGCCGGGACGAGACGCCACCGCAGGCCCTGCCGCAGGGCCTGCGGTGGCAAAATGGCATACCCATATTTAAAAATGCGGTTATTTTGAAGCAGCTTGGGATCGCCGTCGGCATCCCCTTCGGCTTGGTCGCCCTTGTTATTGTGCTGGCGTCGGGGCAAAGCCGGGATACGCTGTATGCGCTCGGGCTCATAGCCGGGCTGCTTATCCTGACGGGGCTGTTCCTCATGATAGCGTACCGGGGCAGATACGAAGCGGAGTTTGTGCTGGACAACGAAGGCGCGCTCTGCCGGACGCAGGCAAAACAGGCGAAAAAAAACCGGGTCATCAATGCCCTGACGGTCGCGCTGGGCCTGCTTTCCGGAAAACCCGCCGTCGCCGGCGCGGGGCTGCTGGCGCAGTCGCGGCAGGAGACTTTTATCCGCTGGAGCCGCGTCACAAAGGTGACCTATCGCCCCAAAAGCCGCGCCATCCTTTTGCGCGGCGGCCGGATGGAGACGATCGCGCTGTTTTGCACCCCGGAGAACTATGCGCAGGCGGAAAGTTTTGTCCGGCGTAGCGTGCGGCCTCAAAACGGGGAGGGCGGCGGATGAACGGAAAGCTCCTGCCGCGGATTTTCATCACCTTGCTGGGTGCGGCCCTTATTTTGTGGGCCGCCGGGAGCCTCGCGCTCGGCCTTTTCGGGGAGCGCGCCCCCGGCGTCGTCACCGATATCCGGCGCGAGGGCGGCGAGCGCGCCGACGCGATACCGGGCCGGTATACCTACAACATCAGCTATACCTTCACCCTGCCAGACGGGAGAAAAGTCGACGGGTTTACCAAAAAGATCGGGGACGCGGTTTACCAAAAGGCCGATGGCACGGGCAGGATCGCCGTGAGGTATTTTGCGGCGGCGCCCTATATGAACGCGCCGGAGGAAGACGCGCCCTTTTCCCTAAAACAACCAGTTTTGGCGGTGGCGGGGATCTTTTTGATCGCGCAGATGAACCGGAGGCGGAGAGCTCCGGACTAAAGCGCGCCGCCGATTTTTCATATGCGGTTTGCCGCCGGCCCGGGGTTCGGGTCCCTCCCTGCGGTCTCGTACCGTTTACCGGAGGTCCCTCTATGTCCGGGCCGGCGGCTTTCCGCTCTCAAACCAAGCGCACAAAAAAAGCTCCCCTTCGGGAGCTTTTTTGCGTGGGATTTCTTATTCCTGTTCGGTGAGGCGCTCCATCAGATGGATCAGCACCCGGATGCCGTGCGCGTAGGCGCGCAGAGAGAGCTTTTCGTCCGTGCCGTGCACGCCCCGCGCGACCTCGTCCTCGTTGCCCATAAACGGGCTGCAGCGCAGGCAGGTGTCGCAGATCTGCTCGTAATGGTGGGCGTCGGTGGCCCCCGCCGTCATGGAGGGGAGGATCACCACGTCTCTAAAATACCGGTTCATCGCCGCTTGGACCTCCCGGTAGCCGAAGCCGCCGCTTCGGGCCGTGTCGGAAGGGTCGTTCGCCTGCAAAAACCGCAGGGCGACCTCGGGGTCGTCCACGGCTTTTTTGCATTTCTCCATCACCTCGTCGGCGGTGTGGCCCTCCGCGATGCGGAAGTTGACCACGGCCTCCATGTTTTGGGGCATCACGTTGCAGGCGGCGGAGCCGCCCCGCATCACGGTGGGCGCGATGGTGGTGGTCACAAGCGGGAAGAGCTCCGGCACGCCGAGGCAGTATTCCGCGATGGCCGCGGCGTTTTTGTCCAGATCCGCGACAAACGTCTTGAGCGGCTCCTCGGTGATATACGGCGCGAGCGCCGCGAAAGCCCCCCGCACCACCGGCGAGAGCTGTGCCGGAAACGGATCCTCCGCGATATGGGCGACGGCGCGGCAGAGCCTGCCGAGGGAGGTGCCGCCGAAGGGACGGCTCGAATGCCCGCCCGCGCTTTTGGCGGAGAGCTCCAGATCCGCGTATCCCTTCTCCATCAGGTCGATCTGGGAAATATAAATCTCCGGCGCGCCGTAGGGAGCCCCGGACTGAATCTTCCCGCCGCCCTCGTCGAGCACGAATTCGAGCCGCACGCCGCGGTCCCTAAGGGTATCGGAGACGGCCCTCGCGCCGAAGTTGTAGGTTTCCTCGTCCTCCCCGAAGGCAAGATAGACCGTCCTCGCGAAGCGAGCGCCGTGCGAGAGCAGGTATTCCGCCGCTTCGAGCACGCCGAAGACCTGTTGTTTGATGTCGAGCGTCCCTCTGCCCCAGATATAGCCGTCGGCGATCGCGCCGGAGAAGGGCGGGTGGGTCCAGTCCTTTTCCGTCCCCTCCACGACCGGGACCACGTCCTGATGGCTCATAAAGAGCGCCGGGCGCAGAGCCGGGTCGCCGCCGGGGATCGTGATGAGCACGCTGCGGCCGACCAGCTCAAAGCTCCCCGCCCGCATGAGAGCGGGATAGCTCTCTTTCATCAGGGCTTGCAGCGCGTCGAAGGCCGCGTAGTGTACGCCGTCGTTCACGGTGGCGCAGCGGATGGCGGCGGAGAGCCTCTCCGCCGCGCCGTGGGCGTCGAAGTCTGGGTAATCGCTTTCGTTTGTAAAAAATTCCGTTACGTCTTTCATTTGTCCTCCAAATAGCGGCTTAAAAATTCTCTTGTGCGCGCCTCCCGCGGATTTCCAAAGACCTCCGCCGGGCTGCCCTGCTCAAGAATGACGCCGTCGTCCATAAAAACCACCCGGTCGCTGACCTCCCTCGCGAAGGCCATCTCGTGGGTGACGACCACCATGGTCATGCCCTCGCCGGCGAGCCTCTTAATGACGTCGAGCACCTCGCCCACGATCTCGGGGTCGAGCGCGCTGGTGGGCTCGTCAAACAGCATCAGATCCGGCTCCATGCACAGCGCCCTTGCGATGGCCACGCGCTGCTTCTGGCCGCCGGAGAGCTTACGGCTGTCGGCGTAAATAAAATCCCGCAGGCCCACGTCCGTCAGGTGCTTGACGGCGAGCTCCTCGGCTTTTTGCCGGGGCAGGCGCTTCACCGACATCGGGGCCATCGTGCAGTTGTCGAGCACGTTTTTGTTGGCGAAGAGGTTGAAGCTCTGAAACACCATGCCGATGCGCTCCCGGAGTTTGTTGAGATTCGTGGAGAGGTCCATCAGATCCCGCCCCTCGAACCAGACGTGGCCGGAATCGGCCTCCTCGAGCAGGTTGACGCATCGCAGCAGCGTGGATTTTCCGGAGCCGGACGCGCCGATGACGCACACCACCTCCCCCGGGCGCACCTCAAGGTCGACGCCTTTCAAAACCTTCAGCGGGCCGAAGGATTTTTCGAGTTTTTCCATTCTAAGAATCGGTTCCATCGTATCACCTCAGTTCGAGCTGGGAAGGTCTTTGGCCGGGGTATCCATCTTTTTGGCGACCGCCCTCATGAGAAGGGAGGAGAGGTAGGTCAAAATTAGATAGGTGATCGCCGCGATGCAGTAGACCTCGAGCTGGCGGTAATAAATCCCGACCACCGAGGTTGTGGCGAACATCAGGTCGAAGCAGGCGATGATGGACAGCACCGAGGAATCCTTGATGTTGATGATAAACTCGTTGCCGATCGCGGGGATGCTGTTTTTGACCGCCTGCGGGAAAACCACCTTGAGCATGGTCTGCCAATTTGTCATGCCAAGGCTCCTTGCCGCCTCCGTCTGGCCGATGTCGATCGACTCGATGCCGCCGCGCAGGACCTCCGCGAGGTAGGCCGTGGAGTTGAGGGAGACGGTGATGAGGCCCGCCATAAAGGCGCTCCATAAGTAGTTGATCTCCGTGATCGTCAGGTCGGAGTTTTTGAGCAGGCCGAAGCCCGCATAATAAATGATCAGCGCCTGCACCATCATCGGCGTGCCGCGGATCACGGTGATATAAATTTTAGAAAAGACGCTGCCGAGCTTTTTGCAGAACCGCGCGAAGTCGTTGTCCTGACGGACGGGTTTCAAAATCCGGAGCGTGACGAGCAGCATCGCGAGGACAAAGGCGACCGCCGTGCCGAGCAGGGCGATGCGCACCGTGGTCCACACGCCGAGGGCGAACATCGACCGCCCCTTCCAAAACATGTAGATCATTGACGCGAGAAACCCCTGGGGGTTGCTCTCGGCGGCGGCGGACTGCCCGGCGAGGCTCACAAAGCCCAGCGCGATCCGGTCCGCCGCCGTGACGGCGAAGGCGAGGAGCACAAGCAGGTAGAGATACCGGGCCAGCCTGAGCATGGCCGGCCTTTTGAATACGGTTTCGGCGTAGCCGTGCCAGTGGGTGAGCTTGACGATCAGCGCGGCAAAGGCGAGCGCCGCGAACACGCCGCACACGGCGGCGAGGACGGCCATCGGCGCGCCCCCCGCGCCGAGAAAGCTGAGCTCCGTGGGCGCCAAACGCCACATCAGGAGACTGAGCGCCGCCAAAATCGTGCCGGTCAGGTATCCGTACCGGCGGTCTTTTTGAAAGAAATCCGCGAGTTTCCTCATCTTTGCCTCCTATGCGCGGGTGGCCGCGTCTTGCTCTCTGCCGGACCTTGCCCGGAAGGAGGGATCACTTGGGCTGCTTTTCGACGGCGGTCGCCCACAGGGCGTCGCGCGTATCCTGATCGAGCGCGGCGAGGGCCGCGTTCACGGCCTCAAGCAGATCGGCGTCCTCCTTGCGCAGGCCCACGCAGGCGCCGACGAATCCGAGATCAAACCCGTCGCCCTCGGCGAAAGAGATGACTTGGAAATCGGGGTTGGACGCGAGGTAGGAATCGGCGTTCTCCACGTTGATGATGATGCCGTCGCAGGTGCCCTGATCGAGGCGGGAGATCATGTTCGGCACGCTGTCGACCGGGGTTAGGTGGTTCACGCCGTCCATCTGATCGATCACGGTGTCGAGCATGGTGTCCTTTTGGCCGAGGATGCTCGCGCCGGCAAAATCGTGGATGCTCGCGGCGGAGGCGTAGGCGGAGCCGCCGCTCACCATGACGCCGTATTCGGTGACGTGGTAGGGATCGGAGAAATTGATGGATTCGCGGCGCTCGGCCGTGTCGGCCATGCCGGCGATGATGGCGTCGATCTGGCCTTGGTTAAGGGCCTCGATCAGCCCGCCCCACGCCATCTTCACGATGACGAGCTCGCGGCCGGTCTGCTCGGCGATGGCTTTGGCGATCTGCACGTCGTAGCCATCGGCATAGGCGCCGGGCACGTTTTCGATCGGATAGTTGGTGTCGGAGGCGGCGTCCTCCTGCCAGTTGTTGGGGGCGTAGGCGCATTCCATGCCGACGCGCAGCTGGGGGAGCTCCTCGGGGACGCTTTCGGAGGATTCCTCCGGGGTCTGGGACTGGCTTTCGCTTTCTTCGGCCGCGGGCGTACCGCAGGCGGCAAGGCTGCATACCAATACGGCGGCGAGCAGCAGGGTGATCCATCTTTTCATTCTGTTTCCCTCTTTTCGGTTATTTTTTTATAAAGAAAAGCCATGAATGCGTGTGCTGCATTCATGGCTTACTTTCTAAAAAGTAATACGATCCCCGGGTACGCCCCAAAAATCGTCTGCCAATGATAGCGCTCCACATCTCTGTGACAGTCTGCCGGATCTTCTCCGGCACCCCAGCGCAAAACGAATTTCAGGCTCGTCTTCCGCTTCGGCGGCCGCCCCTTTCACCCTGTCCGGAACCTGACTTCCCTGATGGACGGGTTACTGTTGACCTGCCGCGCCTCTACCATTGCTCCGGCGTGTTGTGCCGGACCAATTTAATTTGTGCCGATTATACTCCGGCTGTCCCCCGGCTGTCAACCGCCCGCGCGCGATTTTCACAATCCTCCAAAAAAGCGGCCGATTCAAAAAGCGTTTTTGTGGGTTTGCGGGAAAAACTCCGGCTTTCGGCAAAAAAACGCCCCGGCCGAAAAAACGGCTCCGGGGCGTTTCGATTCGCGGAGGCGGCGCGGGCTTTCGCTCGGGTCACTGGGGCTTTCGCTTGTTGAGATTCGCAAGATACCGGTAGACCGTCGCCTCGGAGCAGTCGATGGCTTGGGCGACGCTGCTCACGGCGCCTTTCACGATGAAAATGCCGCTTTGGTTCAGGCGGTCGACGATGTGGATCTTCTCCTGCGGCGTCATGCGGTCCGGCGGAACGGAGGCGTCCGCGGTGGCCTGCCGGATGGCGTCGGCCACCATGTCCTCCGCGCTGTTTGGAAAATGCTCCGCGTTCGCGCCGCCCTCGCTGAGCGCGGGGCGGGTCCCGGCGGGGGGGAGGCTGTCGATAAAGCCGACGGGATGCACGAGCGAGAGGATCTGGCGGGAGAGGTCGTGATATTTTCTGTCGTCAAAATTGACGCAGAGCAGGCCGATCAGCTTTCCCCGGCCGTCCTTGATAAAAAACGTGCTCGAGCGCAGCGTGCTGCCGTCCTTCGCGACGCCGAGGTAGTTGAGCTGCCAGTTGCTGTCGCGGTAGGAGCCGCTCCGGATGAGCTGCAGCGCCTTGTCCGTGGGAGGGGCGCCGACCTCTCTGCCGCTGATGTGGCCGTTCGCGATCGCGATGATGCGGTTTTCCGCGCCGATCTCATGCAGGACAACTTCGTAATCGGACCCGAGCACTTCCCCAAGAAAGGGAACCAGCGCCATATACGTCCGCAAAAGCCCGCTGGGCATCCCGGCACACCGCCTTTCCGTTCTGCGTTTTTATAATAAAATTTTATCACAATAGACAAAAAAAGTCAACGGGAACTTGCCCTGCGATCCGCAAGATCTCCAAATAGACGGGCGATTATTGAGCAATTTGATGAAAATACGGAAACATTCGAAAATAGATTGAATCCGTATTGACAAAAATCTTTTGAATGATAAAATTTAATTATGATAATAAAAAATTATCGAAACTCCGTCTGACGGAGAATCTCATCACGTTTTTAGACAGGGGGATGGAAGCATGGGATCGGTTGTCCACACCGAAAAAGCTCCCGCGGCCATCGGGCCGTATTCTCAGGGGATCAAGGCGGGAAAGATCATTTTTACGTCGGGCCAGCTCCCCGCGGACCCGGAGACGGGGAGCCTCGCCTCCGGCGCGGCGGAGCAGGCGAAACGGTCGCTGCAAAACGTGCGGGCGGTGCTCGAGGCGGCCGGCGCCGGGATGGAGGACGTCGTCAAGACCACGGTATTTTTGAGGAATATGGACGATTTCGCGGCGGTAAACGCCGTTTACGCGGACTTTTTTCCGTCTGGGTACCCGGCGCGCAGCGCCGTGGAGGTGGCGCGGCTGCCGAAGGACGCGCTGGTTGAGATCGAGGCTGTGGCGGTCGTCGAATAGGGCTTGCGCAGCGTTTGCTGCTTGTTAAAATCATCTGACAAGGAGGAGGGGTTTTTATGTGGGAGAAAATCTACAACGTATTCGATTTCCTTTGGGGCTACCCCATGCTATTCCTGTTGGTGTTCGGGGGGCTGTACTACACGATCCGGACGAAGTTCTTCCAGATCCGCGGGCTGCCGCTGGTCTTTAAGAAGACGTTCGGCGAGATGTTCAAAAAGGACGCCGGCAAGGGTGACGAGGGCACCATGACGCCGCTGCAGGCGATCTCCACGGTCCTCGCGGGGACCGTCGGCTCCGGCAACATCGCCGGCGTCGCCGCGGCGATCGCGATCGGCGGCCCGGGCGCTCTTTTCTGGATGTGGGTCACCGCGGTCTTCGGCATGCTCACGAAACTCGCCGAGGTTTCGCTCGCGGTGAAGTACCGTGAGAAGGGCCCCGACGGCGAGTATTACGGCGGCCCGATGTATTACATCACGAAAGGCCTCGGCAAGAGCTGGCACTGGCTTGCGCCGGTCTTTTCGGTGGCGCTGCTGCTGCTGACGCTCTGCGACGCGGCTTTCGTGCAGGTCAACACCGCAGCCACCGCGCTGGACGACGTCTTCGGCGTGCCGATGATCGTGACCGGCGTCGGCATCGCGGCGGTCAGTTTCCTGATCTGTCTCGGCGGCATCAAGCGCATCGGCAACGCGTGCGCCGCGATCGTCCCGCCGATGTGCCTGCTCTACATTTTCGGCTGCATCTTCGTGATCTTCGCGCATATTGAAAATATCGGCTACGCGTTTGAAATGGTATTCAAATACGCGTTCGCGCCGGCCCCGGCGGTCGGCGGATTCGTGGGAGCCGGGATTAAGATGGCGATGACCAAAGGCGGATTCCGCGGCATCTTCTCGAACGAAGCCGGCGAGGGCACGGCGGCCACGGTCCACGCCACCGCCAAGACGGATCACCCGATCCATCAGGGCCTCTACGGCGTGCTCGAGGTGTTTATCGACACCATCATCATCTGCACCTTGACCGGTCTCGCGATCCTCAGCAGCGGCGAGGCGATCTGGGCGAGCGGCGAGACCGGCATTTATCTGACGTTCCTCGCGTTCCGCCAGTCCTTCGGCGACGTCGGCATGTGGGTCGCGGGAATCGCCGTGTTCCTTTTCTGCTACACGTCCTACCTCGGATATTTCGTTGAGTTCCGCACGAGCCTCGGGTATGTGTTCGGCAGCAAAATCGCGAAATGGGCCCGCTGGCTCTTCTTCATCCCGCCGATCATCTCCTGCACGCTGCCGGTCTCCCAGATCTGGGACATGGCGGATATGGTCGTCGGCTTCATCTTCATCCCGAACATGGTCGCCCTGCTGCTCTTGAGCCCGCAGGTCGTCAAGATGCTCAAGGAATACGAGGGTAAAATCAAAGCGGAAAAGCTGGCGAAGAGGGCTTGAGCATGGAAGAAAAATTTGAGTACATTTTGCGGGCCCGCGGCGGCCATGCGCCCGTGAATGTGAGCATCGCGTCCCTTGAGGAGGCGAAGAAGGCGCAGGAGTTCTCCTCCGGCTTCCCGGGCTATGAATTTACGCCGCTTTGCAAGCTCGACGGGCTCGCAAAGGCGCTGGGCGTCGGGAGCGTGTTCGTCAAGGACGAGTCCTTCCGCTTCGGGCTCAACGCTTTTAAGGTGCTCGGCGGCGGGTACGCGATCGGCAGCTACCTCGCCGAAAAGCTCGGCAAGGACATCGGGGAGACGTCGTTTTCGGAGCTCACGAGCGACGAGGCCCGCGCGAAGATCGGCGACGTGACCTTCGTCACCGCGACGGACGGCAACCATGGCCGCGGGGTCGCGTGGATGGCGAACAAACTGCGCCAGCACGCCGTCATCTATATGCCGAAGGGCTCGGCCGAGGAGCGCCTCCAAAACATTCTCAAGGAGAACGCAGAGGCCTCCATCACCGATATGAATTACGACGGGTGCGTCCATCTGGCGGATAAAAACGCCCACGAATACGGCTGGGTGCTCACGCAGGACACCGCGTTCGAGGGGTATGAGCAGATCCCGACTTGGATTCTCCAAGGCTACATGACGCTCGCCTACGAGTGTTACCAGCAGCTCCTTGCCTCCGGCGAGGGCATGCCCACCCACCTGATCCTTCAGGCAGGAGTCGGGTCGTTCGCGAGCGCCGTGCTCGGATTTTTCACCGCGGTGCTCGGGGAAAACCGCCCGAGGACCGTGATCGTCGAGCCGGAGAAGGCCGCCTGCGTGTTTAAATCGGCCAAGGCCGACGACGGGGCGCTGCACTTTGTGACCGGGGACATGGACACCATCATGGCGGGGCTTGCCTGCGGCGAGCCGTCCACCATCAGCTTTAAGATCCTCAACGCCTACGCGGACGCCTTCGTCTCCTGCCCGGACTGGGTCTCCGCCGACGGCATGCGCGTGCTCGGCAACCCCGCGGGCGCCGATCCGAGGGTGATCTCCGGGGAATCCGGGGCGGTGGGCGCGGGGCTTATCGGCGAGATTATGCGCAATCCCGATCTTGCGGAGCTCAAAGCCCACCTCGGCCTCGACGAGCATTCCCGCGTGCTGCTCATCAGCACCGAGGGCGACACGGACCGGGAGAATTACCGCCGCATCGTCTGGGACGGCGCTTGGCCCCGCAAGGCATAAGGGGACGAAGAAGCCGCGTCACCACCCTGCGCGCATAGACACGGGGCCTCTTGGTCCCGAACCGAGGCGCGCCGCCAAACCGCGCCAAGCCTCGGACGGCCTTATCTCTACCTTGCGCGGGCGGATACGGGCGAAAGGCCGTTTTCCCATAAGGGATTGCCGCCCCGCCGCGCGAAAACCAAAATAAAACGGCATAGCCGAAAGGCTATGCCGTTTTTGTTATGTTTGGTTCTTTCGGGAGGGCCGCGTCTTGGGCCCCTAAGAGTTATTCCGCCGCGAAGACGTAGTAATAGACCGGCTGGCCGCCCGGGATCAGGCTGACCTCGACGGAAGAGGGGAGCTTCGCGCGGAGCGTCTCCGCCATGGCCTCGGCCTCGGCCTCGGTGACGTCCTCGCCGGAATAGACCGTGACGGCGGAGGTGGATTTCTGGATCATCGCCTTGACGAGGCGGACGCAGACTTTCTCCATATCCCTGCCGGTGTAGAGCATCTTTCCGTCCTTGAGGGCGAGGTATTCGCCCGCGCCGATCTTTTTGCCGTCAAAATCGGAGTCTCTGGCCGCGTAGGTGACCTGACCCGTGACGATCGCCGACATCGCCTCCTCCATGGAGGCCTTGATTTCGTCGGAGGAGCACTCCTCGTCGACGGCCAGCATCGCGGAGATGCCCTGCGGCACGGTGCGGCTCGGGATCACGATGACCTCGCGGTCGGCGAGCAGCACGGCCTGTTCGGCGGCCATGATGATGTTTTTGTTGTTCGGCAGGACGAACACCGTGACGGCCGGGGTGGCCTGCACCGCGGCGAGAATGTCCTCGGTGGAGGGATTCATGGTCTGGCCGCCGGAGACGACGTTCTCCGCGCCGAGCTCGTGAAACACGTCCGTCATGCCCTTGCCCGCGCAGACCGCCACAAATCCGTAGGCGCGGTCGGTGTCGACCGGCACATAGGGGAATTTCGCGGCGGGGGCGGCTTCGGCCTTTTTATGTTCGGTCTCGGGGAATTCGCCGGCCGCGCCGGTCCCTCCCGCGAGAGCGGTGTGCTGATTCTTCATATTTTCGATCTTGACGGTGAAGAGGGAGCCGTATTCGAGGGCTTTGCTGAGCACCTTGCCCGGATCGTTGACGTGGACGTGGATCTTAATCATGGAGTCGTCCTCCACGAAGACGAGGCTGTCGCCCAGACCGTCGCAGAGGCTCCGAAGTTCGTCGCCGTCCGGGGCGCCCGGTTTTTTGTCCACGATGCACTCGGTGCAGTAGGTGAAGCGGATCTCCTCGTCGTCGGCGCCGGCGGCGGTGAGCTCGGGTTTCGGCGCGGCGGCGCCCGGTTTTTCCGAAAGCTCGGTGATCGCGCCGGTTTTGATGTAATCCATCATGCCCTCCAGAATGTAGACGAAACCCTGCCCGCCCGCGTCGACGACGCCGCTTTTTTTGAGGATCGGCAGCATCTCCGGGGTCTCGATCAGCGTCTCCTTGGCCTGCTCGAGCATGGCGGCGAGCAGGGAGGTGACGGATTTCTCCGTCCCGGCCATCACGGCGGCCTTCTCCGCGGCGCAGCGGGAGACGGTGAGAATGGTGCCCTCGGTCGGCTTCATGACGGCCTTATACGCCGCCTCGACGCCCATGGCGAGCGCCTTGGCGATCTCGGCGGGGCCGGCGGTCTCGTGCCCGTCGATGCCCTTGGAAAACCCGCGGAACAGCAGAGACAGAATGACGCCGGAGTTGCCCCGCGCGCCGCGCAGCAGAGCCGCCGAAGCGGTTTTGGCGGTCTCGGCGACGGTGGGGTTTTCGAGC
>Ga0116177_10000272_pt1 | contig 38082 bp, 37 predicted proteins | sample AD_STIC10_MetaG_FD_89750 | JGI IMG/M metagenome (GOLD analysis project Ga0116177, IMG submission 89750) | Active sludge microbial communities of municipal wastewater-treating anaerobic digesters from USA - AD_STIC10_MetaG | ecosystem: Engineered > Bioreactor > Anaerobic > Digestate | place: USA... | reverse complement strand
CTAACCACCTGAGCTAATTGCCCTCTTAATTTATAATGTGCTTATAGCCAGGACCATCAGAGAGACCTTCCCGATTCATCGGGACGCCATCTAACCACCTGAGCTAATTGCCCTCTTAATTTAAAAATTATTATCCGGATAAACCTAATTATAAAATACAATTGACTTAATGAAGCATAACAAATTATCCTAAATTTGGCAAGGTAAAAATAGAAAAAGCCGTCTCATAATGAGAGCGGCTTCTTCCGCAGTCAACAACTAAAAAGCGACAAAAACTTGACAAACCCTCACCCGAAAAAATCGGGTCGACCATTGATTTTATCCCAAAGAATAAAATCAAATACTCCCTAGAAAGGAGGTGATCCATCCACAGCTTCCGCTACGGATGCCTTGTTACGACTTCACCCCTGTCACTAGCCCTACCTTCGTCCGTGTCTAGCACAGCCTTCGGGTATTGCCAGCTCCCTTGGTGTGACGGGCGGTGTGTACAAGGCCCGAGAACGTATTCACCGTGGCATTCTGATCCACGGTTACTAGCGATTCCAACTTCATGAGGTCGAATTTCAGACCTCAATCCGAACTGAGACCGGCTTTGATTGGGATTGGCTCCATCTTGCGATTTAGCAACCCTTTGTACCGGCCATTGTAGCACGTGTGTCGCCCAGGGCGTAAGAGCCATGCTGATTTGACGTCATCCTCACCTTCCTCCCCGTTGAGCGGGGCAGTTTTCTATGGAAAATTAACATAGAATGAGGGTTGCGCTCGTTAAACCACTTAAGGCTACACCTCACGGCACGAGCTGACGACAACCATGCAGCACCTGTATAGCACCCTCGAAGGAGTCCGCCTTTCGGCGGATTTGCAGCTATATGTCAAGCCCTGGTAAGGTTTTCCGCTTATCATCGAATTAAACCACATGCTCCACCGCTTGTGCGGGCCCCCGTCAATTCCTTTGAGTTTTAAACTTGCGTTCGTACTTCCCAGGCGGGATATTTAATGCGTTAGCTATTTTAACCGCCACTGACAGGGTCGATACTGCCAATGGCTAATATCCATCGTTTACGGCGTGGACTACTGGGGTATCTAATCCCATTCGCTACCCACGCTTTCGTGCAACAACGTCAGAAGTGTACCAGCTAGCCGCTTTCGCCTCTGGTGTTCTTGCCGATATTAACACATTTTACCGTTACACCGGCAATTCCGCTAGCCTCTTCCACCCTCTAGTTTCCCAGTTTCCATGGCAGTCCTAATGTTGAGCATCAAGATTTGACCACAGACTTAAAAAACCGTCTACGCACGCTTTACGCCCAATAAATCCGGATAACGCTCGGGGTCTCTGTATTACCGCTGCTGCTGGCACAGAGTTAGCAACCCCTTATTCCTAAGGTACCGTCATAAATTCTTCCCTTAGAAAAGACCTTTACACCCCTAAGGGCTTCATCGGTCACGCGGCGTCGCTCCTTCAGGCTTTCGCCCATTGAGGAATATTCTTGACTGCAGCCTCCCGTAGGAGTCTGGGCAGTGTCTCAGTCCCAGTGAGCCGGGTCGTGCTCTCACACCCGGTATCCGTCGTTGCCTTGGTGAGCCATTACCTCACCAACAAGCTGATAGACCATAGGCCCCTCCCAAAGCGATAAATCTTTACTTCCGAGCGATATCGCTCAGAAACACATCCGGTATTATTCCTCCTTTCGGAGGATTATGCCGAACTTTGGGGTAGGTTACCAATGTGTTACTCTCCCGTTTGCCGTGCAGCCGAACTGCACTCGACTTGCATGCCTTAGACACGCCGCCAGCGTTCATCCTGAGCCAGGATCAAACTCTCAAAAAATTGCAACTAGATTACGGCCAGTTGCCAACCGTTAGATAAACTTCTAAAAGAATTTTAAATCAGGGTTTGTGGTTTTTGTCACTTTTCAATTGTCAACGTTCTTTTTCTTAAATTTAATCCCCAAAAGCGGGACAAAGAAAAAACAGAGGGATCCGATTTAACGAACCTGCTCATTAACGAGCAAATTCCCATCAGATGCCACTGTTTTTCCTCAAATCTCAATGAATTTTAATAGATTTTTTGAAATCTTTTTGCTTAATTATCTTGCTCTATTATTTTATATTATTTGTCGAATACTGTCAAGGGGCTCTCTTGAAAAAGAAACTCACAGGATATACACATATTAGTGTAACATATAGCTTGTAATGTATAACTTTTTGGACTTTTATTTTTATATAATAAGTGGTTAAATTTTACTATTTAAACAGGACAAAGATGTGGAAATATTTTTTCATCATATTCATGTCTTATTTTATCTGCCTCCTCAATTCTTCCATCTTTTTTCAATACATCCTCTAATCCTCTATAAGATTGGCCTATACATCCCTTTAAATCTTCTCCTGATGCATGCATATGTTTTCTATACTTGTCTAATTTATTATATTCGCGCCAAAAATAATCAATTGCATTTCTGTATGCTTCCACTGCTTTATCAACATTCCCAGATTCTGCAAATAATTCTGCTGCATGCAAATAGTAGTGTTTCATACCTTCCTTTTCTTCTGCTATTTCAATGTATTCTTCAGCCCTCTCCGCGTACGATTGATTTGATTCTTCTGGTGATTGTTTTGATTTCATATCCTGTTTAGATGATTCAGGTGATTTTGGCATAAATTTTAATTATTTTTCTTACTTTAATTCTACCCCCCCCCCTCAAAAAGTCAAGTTTTTATCCACATATTACAAAAAAACGTCCCGAGTACTCGGGACGTCTCTACAAATTAATACTAGATGATACTTTTTGTTTTTCGCGATTTCTTTTTCCGCCACTTTGCTATTTCTCCGTGGTGGCCGGAGATAAGCACCTTCGGCACTCTAAGCTTCTTGCCGTCAGCAACAAAAACCTCCGGCCGAGTATAATGCGGGTGCTCCAAATAATCCTTTTGAGAAAAAGAATCGTTTTTAACTGACTCGTCCTTTCCGACAAATCCCGGAAGATATCTGGAAACGGCCTCAACAATAACTGCCGCCGCAAGCTCACCACCAGCCAAAACATAATCACCAATGGAAATCTTCTCATCTACAAATTTCTCCACTCTGGCATCAACTCCTTCGTATCTCGGGCAGACGAAGATAAGCTGGTCGTATTTAGACAGTCGCTTGGCATCGGCTTGAGTAAATTTTTTGCCATTGGCGGCAGTTAAGATAATTCTAGTCTTTTTCGACCTCCCACCAACCCCCTCCTTCTTAAGGATGTAGGGCTTGCCAGCCACGGTTTTAAGCGCTTTGTAAATCGGTTCCACTTTGAACAACAGGCCGACGCCCCCGCCATAAGGGCGGTCGTCAACAGTTTGATGGCGGTCTTTCGTCCATTTGCGCAGATTGTGGGTCTTGATTTTCAATAATTTATTTTTTTGAGCTCGCTTAAACAAACTCTCATTAAAATAAGAACCGAGAATTTCCGGAAAAATTGTGATAATGTCAAATTGTTTCATTTCAAATAAACCTTACGAAAATACCCCCGACGAGCGGGGGTATTTTCTATTTGAGAATTTTAGATGCTCAAATCATCAACTACGTCGGTGTTAACTTCCTCGCGACGAGGAGCTCGGCGTGAACCTTCCGGTTCATTGATTTTCAAATTGACACGCGCATTGTTTTTAGCGCCGACAATTTTGACCAAGGTTCTGATCGCTCTCGCGGTCTGGCCCTGTTTGCCGATAACATAACCGATATCACTCGGGTTTACAGTCAAGGTGAGTAAAACACCCCGTTCATCGACGGTGCGGTCGACTTTGACATCATCGGGATTGGCAACAATCTCTTTAACGATGATTTCTGCAAACTTTTGATCTCTTTCAGCCATAACATTTAATTATTTTTTAGCATTAAAAGCTACTTTAATGAGTTGCGGACCTGAAATTGCAACTTCATTATGTCCTTAATTTAGACTATAAGGAACTATCAATATTGTAGCAGATAAAAAATCAACTGTCAAGCAAACCAAAAGCAGCCCCGAATACTCGGGACTGCCTAATAAAATTTGTGCTTATTCTGCTTTTGGTTGTTCTTTTTTTTCTTCAATCGGCTGATCAGTTGATTGAGCGGCGGCTTTATTGGCTTCCTCAGTTGCCTGGTTAGCGACTGAAGCCGCAGCGGCGGCCTGCTTGGCTGCTTCCGCTTGCTGAGCGGCGGCCTCGGTTTTTTCCAATTCCAATTGAACTTTCTTTTTCTTACCCGGTTTGGATTTGGACGCTCGCACCTTTTCGGCGGCAATGACTTTTTGCCCCACCAATAAATTGTGGACTGTGGCAGTGGCCTGAGCACCCTGGCTTAACCAATATTTTATCCGCTCAACTTTAAGCTGAACTTCTTTAGTGTGAGGATTATAGGTGCCCAAATTCTCCAAATAGTCGCCAAAAGGATCTTTTTGTTTCTCGGTAATAATCAGCCGATAAATCGGATATTTTTTCTTGCCCTTGCGAGAAAATCTGATCGATAACATAATTTGCTCTGATAAATTATTTGTAAATTTTTAATTCAAGCACTTGACGGTTTAACCACAGGTTAACAGAAAAAGACAATTCTGTCAAACCAGGACCGAGCCAATGATTATTTTTCTTTAGTTAATTTTTCCGCCTGATCCAGCTTGAGACCGATCAGTCGCGAGATGCCATCGCCCTGCATGGTTACTCCGTAAAGCACATCGGCTCGAGCCATAATCGCTCGATTGTGAGTAATGATAATAAACTGGGTTTTGTGGGCTAATTCCTCAATAATATTGCTGAATTTGGTCGAGTTGCTTTCATCCAGAGCGGCATCCACCTCGTCAAACAAGATAAACGGCGACGGATTATTAGCAATAATGGCGCAAATCAAGGCCAAGGCGGTCATTGTTTTTTCGCCGCCGGACAAGACATTGATATTTTTTATCTTTTTGCCGGGCGGACAAACTTCAATATCAATCCCCATATCCGCCAATGACGACTTATCTTCAATCTGCTGAGGCGCAACTGGCTGGCTAGCTGCCTGAGCTGGCTCGGGCTCGGCTGAATCAGCGCCAGCAGTCACTTGCGCCACCTCTTCCCGAGCTACCTCCGCCTCGGTTAATTCTTTTTCCGCCAAAATCAACTTAGCGCCACCCCCTTCAAACAACTGTTTGAAGTATCGGGAAAAATCTTTATTGATTTTTCTGAATTCTTCCTCAAATTTCTTTTTGATTATTTTGTCCAATTCTACCACCACCTTTTCCAAGTCTCTAATGGCGTCGCCCAAATCTTCCGACTGCTGACTGAGAAAGTCATGTCGCTCTTTAACTTCTTGATATTCTTTTTCCACTTCCGGATCAGTCCCTCCGATCAACTCCAGTTGCCGTTTTAATTTAAAAATTTTCTGCTCTTGTTCGGCAATATCCACCTGCTTCAACTCCCGCTCAATTTTCGGCCGATAATCCTCACCCAAATCTCGCCTGATGGAAGCGAATAAATCTTCTTTCTTGGTTTCAATTCTCGCCAGAGCCACTTTAACCTCATTTAGGTCGCCCACTATCCGATTGAGACTGGTTTGCTCTTGATGAATTTTTTGCTGCAGAGAAAAAATCTGACGTTTTTTGTCCTCTTCGGCTTCATTAAACTGGTCAATCTTTTGTTTGGCTGTAACCAATGTTTTTTCCAGCTCTTCTATTTGTTGCTCCACTTGTTGCCGGTCGGCTTTTAATTGATTGGTTAAACTATTTTGATCTTTCGGCTGAAGTTTATTTTTTTCCAGCTCTTTGGCTAAGGCCTGTAATTGTTGATCGATTTCCCGCCGCTGAGCCAATAGAGACTGTTTTTGCGAACTGGCGACCTCCAATTTAATTTTTAATTCATTGATTTCGTTGACCAAAAAATCTTTTGACCTCAAGAATTCTGATAACCGCTCCTGAAGCGAAGCCATTTCTTCGGTCTGTTGCTTCTTGTCCTCCAGGGAAATTTTCTGATAAAACCCCTCCACCTCGCTAAACACCGCCTCCGCTTCTGATTTTAATTGGGACAACCCAGTCAAATCGTGGGTAGTTTTGATTTTATTGATAAAATCTTTTTGCAAAGCGTAAATTCGGTTAATTGCCTGCCGGATTTCCTTGTCAGAAACCCCCAGACCGCTACGAAATTCTTTCTGCAATTCCAATAGACGCTCCTCAATCCGCTTGAATTCCTTCAGCACCTCCTGCTGGGAACGATTCTTGTCATCTAGCGCCAATTGATACCGGCCGATTTGCGCCTCTAGCTCAGAAACTTTGAGATTGATATTTTTTAATTCCAATTTTAAATCGTCTTGGCGATTTTCCTGCCAAGTCAAATCTTGTTTGCCGATTTTTAAGTATTCCACATCCAACTGGCCTTTTATTTGCGCCAATTGCTGCAGTAAGGAGTTGCGTCGAGCCGATAAATTTTCATAATCATTTTGCAACCGATCAAAATTTTCCGCCCGACCCCGCTCCTGACCCAATTCGTCAAGCGCGGCCGTCAATTCCTCAATAACCCCCTCTATTTTTATTTTTTCTTTATCCCGAGAATTAAAAATTCCTGCCTGCTCCTGATAATTTTGATCCAAGTCCAACCACAGTCGGCCATAATATTTTATCTGCTCCTGTCGTAACTCAACCTCGACTTCTTTTCTTTTGCGCAACCGGTTGACTTGGCGCGTCAACGACTTCAATCGCGGGTCCAATTCATTTAACAGGCCTTGAGCTTGTTCCCAGTTCTCTCTCGACCGCCTTAATTTATTAACCGACCGATCGCGCTTGATTTGAAATTGCTTGACTCCGGTCGCTTCGTCAAAAAATTCCTTTCGTTCCTGACTGGAATAATTAACTATCCGATCCACCATGCCCTGACCGATAACACTGTAAGTATTCTGACCAAAATTAGCTTTGGCCAACAACATCACGATATCAAACAGCCGCACTTCGCTTTTATTCAACAGATATTGACTATTGCCATCGCGATAGAGCCGGCGGGTAATCACCACTTCGGAGTAATCAATCGGCGCCGACTTATCTTCATTGTTCAAATACAAGGATACTTCCGCCAAGCTCATCTGCGCCTTATTGGCCGAACCGGCAAAAATCACATCAGTCGATTTTTTTCCTCTCAATAATTTCAGACTTTGCTCGCCCAACACCCAACGCACCGCATCAACAATATTGGATTTACCCGAACCATTGGGGCCAACAATACTGGTCACACCGCAAACACCCCGCCCCAATTGCCCGGGACGACCGCTCAACCGGGGCGAAATTTCACAGCCCCGACCCGGTGTAGGAAATTCTAAAACAGTCTTTTGGGCAAAAGACTTAAAACCTTGCAATTCAATCCGCTGAAGATACATAGAAATTAAAAATTAGAAAATAGGGCCAAGGGCCCGAACAACAAATTAATTTTAACAGAAAAAAGGCAATAAAAAAAGAAGGGACGACCGACCGTCGCCCCTTCAAAAATCAATTAAGCCGCACTGAGCCGAAAGTAATCTCGTTGCGTGGCAGGCAAACCGTAACAAATTTGCGTTGTTTGCGAGCGTTGCCCGGATTGATAATGCCAATATCCGGGTCGCCCTCAAACAGAGGGTTAGCAATGCCGCCACCTAAAACATAATCAATCTGCTGAAACTTTTCGGCCAACTTGCCGGCATGAAGGCCGATTTCGTACTCGGAGTGATTACTGTACTGCCGGCCGAGCGAATAATCAACATAAAAATGATGCCCCCTGATTTCCACGATCGGAACCTGCTGGTCAATTTTATGCCAATTACCCGGCCACTGCTTTATCGCCGCCAAATCCTGCCGCGGCAAAACATTGAAAAAAACTTCCAAATTGGAAAATTCCTCCCGACCAATGTCGCCCAACCATAAATTACCGCAGTGAATGACCGACGAAACATCACGCTCTTTAAACTCCAGCGCCAATTGGTGCCAAAAATTCTTATCTCGTTCGGAAACATTGCCGGTGTCGGAAATAATGCCGATAGTGTAAGGCGAGCCAACCAATTTAGTCTTGGACAGCCGAGAAAAAATCGCCTCATTTTTCAAAGAATCAATAATGGCAAATTCATAATCGCCGACACTGCCATCAATCGCGCCCGGATTGAGAAAAATAATGTGGCCATCACCGACAAAACTCTGACGATGAGTGTGCCCAGAAACCACAAACCTCAGCCCGTCGTATTGCTTGGTTAATTCCATTATCATTTTTTGAAATTCCGTCTCTGAGCCAAGCAAAAAATCAAATGAACGTTGATGACCGACATAAACCAAAAAGTCACTCAAATTGACTACCCGGTCTTGGGGTTTGGTAAAGCACCAACCGGCGGGCGGAAAAACAAATTCCGGCAACATCTGCTGAGGGTGGACTAAGGCGCAGACTACTTTAAATCCCCCAAATAAGCCAGCGTCAAGATGTTGGGGAATAATGTCCCCGCAATGGAGCACCAGTTCAACTCCTCTTATTTTAAATTCCTCAATCACCGCGCTGATGACTGATTGCTCCACATTATGGCTGTCAGACAGAACTCCAAATATCATTATTAACTCTCCTTGGTTGATTATTGTTGCTAAATTAACTGTTAAGGTCCAATATTTCAGCCTTAAAATATCATCATTAATTAAAACTGTCAACTTGACAAAATACTAAAAATATAATAATATATGATTGTTTTTTCGTAGCACCTTTAAACCAATAAACAACAAGGAGAAAAACCGTGGAGGCCGTTGAGGAACAGAAAAAAGTCGCCCTAAGATTCTTCACCAACCATGAAGAAAAGGGCCATCGCCTGATTGGCAATTATGAGGGCAAAATCACTTTTCCCGATAATGAACTGGCGGAAATGATTGAAACTAATGGGTGGTGGGGGGCGTTATTAAACGTCACTCTCTACCCCGATCCTCATCGACCAGTGTCCAATTCGGTTTTCTGGGCTCAACCCGATTATTCCGCCGACCCAATAATGGTCTGCCCTAACAGCGGTTTGGCCGGCCAGCGGATAATTATGTTGATTGACGGGCATAATTTTCTTTCCGCCCTGGAAAAAATACACTTCAAAAACACGGCCGTTGCCGCGTTGGAGCAACTGACCAAGAAATACGACCCCCGAAGTGAAATTCGCTTTTATGCTTGCCCGGAAACTGCGCTGGAAGCCAAACTGCTCACTAATGAAGATTTGGCAATAATTGCCAAAAAATTCATTCTAGTGGAGCGGCCGGCTAAGGTCATTGCCACCACCAAAACCAAAAAATTAATTAAAGATTGCCCGGTTACTTTTCAGCCAATCGGCTTGGAATACCAGCCTGGTTTAGCTAATTGGAAAGGGCAATTCGGAAAATTCGTCGTTTTTCCCAATTCGGAACTGGAGGAACTAATCAACAACCTTAAACTGGGCGGGCGACCGATTAATGTTTGGCTGGAAAAAATCATCAACCAGCAGAACGACAAAAAAAGAATGATTGCCTACCCGCCCGAAAAACCGGGCCAAAACAAAAAGGTTGCGGTCAAATCCGACATTGACCATTTGATAATCGCCGAGATTGTTCGCCAAGCCGAAGCGATTAAAAGCCAAAGAAAAAACCGACCCGACGGCCTAGTACTGATTTCGGGCGACAGCGACTATGAAGATTCGCTCCGCTATCTGGCGGGAATAAAACCATATTCGCGCCGTCATAATCGCGGTCGACTGGAAATTATCTCCTCCTTACCCAGTCTCTCAATTGAATTGCGAGACCTGGCCAATCATCAGCGCATCTGCCTGCGACTATTGGAGGAAGAATTAACCTGATAGACCAACCGCCCTTCCGGCTAGAGGGGCGGTTTTTTTCTGGTTTAAAAATGCTATAATAAAATTATGAAAAAACCAGCCGCCAAATTAATCATTATCGACGCCAACGCCCTAATTCATCGGGCGTTTCACGCTCTACCGCCTTTGACCGACAAACAAGGCCGAGCCACTAATGCCGTCTACGGCTTCACTATGATTTTTTTAAAAACGATCAAAGAGTTGGCTCCCGACTACCTGGTCGCCGCTTTTGACATGAAAGCCAAAACCTTCCGCCATGAGGAGTTTACTGATTATAAGGCCACCCGGAAAAAACAACCGGATGAGCTCTATGACCAGATTCCGCTGGTCAAAGATGTCTTGCGCGCTTTTGAGGTGCCGATATTTGAGCTGGCCGGATATGAAGCTGATGATTTAATCGGCACAATCGCCCAAGACAAGGCCGTAGCCAAGGAAAATTTGGAAATAATCGTCGTCACAGGCGACCAAGACATTTTCCAGCTGATTCGGCCGGGCGTAAAAGTATTGACGCCCCACAATGGCCTGTCCGAGACAATTTTGTACGACGAAAAAATGGTCAGTGAAAAATTCGGCGGCCTGACGCCCAGACAGCTGATTGATTACAAAGCGCTCCGCGGCGATCAGTCTGACAACATCCCGGGCGTCAAGGGCATCGGCGAAAAAGGCGCCATTGATCTGTTGAAAAATTTCGACACCCTGGAAAATCTATACGAAAACCTCACTTCGCCGAAAATAAAAGACCGGACTCAAGGATTGCTCAAAGAACACGAAAAAGAAGCCAAGATGTCAAAACGGCTGGCGACAATCGTCACCGATGCGCCGATAAAGATTAATTTGGAAGACTGCCGTTTTGCCAAATTGGATAATGATAAAATTTTTCCAGTTTTCCAGGAATTGAATTTCAAAAGCCTGCTCAATCAGCTGTCCAATCTCGGTCCGAAAGTGGAAATCAGAGGAGCGCAAGGCAACCTATTTGCCGACGGGGCGAAAAAAGACCGAACACAAGACTACCGGCTCGTTGACGATCAAAAAAGCTGGGAATATTTTTTCCGCCAAATTGCCAAACAGAAAAAATTCTGCCTGGACACGGAGACTACCGGACTGCGAGCATTTGAAGCGAAGCTGGTCGGCGTCAGTTTTTGCTGGCACGCCGGCCAAGCGTTTTATTTAACCGAACAAATAATCGCCAAAAACAAGCCGGCCTGCCAAAAATTGCTCGGCGATGAAAAAATAAAAAAAATCGGCCACAACCTCAAATATGATTTGGAAATTTTGGATCAAGCGGGAATTAAGGCGGCGGGAATTTACTTTGACACCATGATCGCCTCCTATCTGCTCAACCCCAACCAGCGCCAACATGGCCTGGACAACTTGGCTTTTGCCGAGCTCGGCTATCAAATGCAGCCGATTGAAGAGCTGATCGGCAAAGGCAAAGATAAAATCTCCATGGCCGAGGTGGACAAGCAAGCGGTCTGCCGATATTCCTGCGAGGATGCGGATATGACCTGGCGGCTGTATCAAAAAATGCTGCCGGAAATCAAAGAACACGGCCTGGATGGACTGTTTCATAAACTGGAAATGCCCCTGGTGGAGGCGCTTATCCAAATAGAAAAAAACGGCGTTAAAATAAACGACCGTTTGCTGAAAAAACTAAGCGCTGATTTTGACCAGCGGATAAAAAAACTGGAAAGCAAGATTCATCAGTTGGCCGAAACAAAATTCAATGTCGCCTCGCCCAAACAACTCAAAGAAATACTGTTTGGAAAAATGGAAATTTCCGCGGCGGGAATTGGCCGAACCAAAACCGGACTTTCCACTGCCGCCGGCGAATTGGAAAAGCTCCAAGGCCAGCACAAAATAATTGATTTGATTTTGGAGTTTCGGGAATTGTCAAAATTAAAATCCACTTATTTGGACGCTCTGCCTCGGCTGATCAATCCTAGTGACGGCCGAGTCCACACCTCTTTCAACCAAACAGTCACCGCCACTGGCCGGCTGTCCTCTTCTGATCCGAATTTACAAAATATTCCCGTCCGCACGGAAACCGGCGGACCGATCCGCCGCGCCTTTACCGCCGAGAAAGGATTCAAAATCATTAAAGCCGACTATTCGCAAATAGAACTCCGCATCGCCGCCTCGCTCGCCAATGACAAAAAAATGCTAAAAATTTTTACTGACGGCGGCGATATCCATACCGAAACAGCAGCCTTCATCCACGGCCTTAAGCCGGATGAGGTGACCCGGGAAATCCGCCGCACCGCCAAGGAGGTCAATTTCGGCGTCCTTTACGGCATGGGCGCTTGGGGACTAGCTCAAAGAACGAGCATATCCAATACCGAAGCCCAGAAGTTTATCGCCCGATATTTTTCCACCTTCAAAGAAGTGCGCAAATGGCTGGACGAAACTATTGCCATCGCCAAGGACAAAGGCTATGTAGAGACGCTTTATGGCCGGCGGCGTTATTTGCCGGAAATAAATTCCGGCATCCAACCAGTCCGCTCGGCGGCCGAAAGAATGGCCATTAACATGCCGATTCAGGGGACAGCGGCCGACCTGATCAAGCTGGCCATGATTGAAATTAATAACGGCTTAGCAAAAGTTTCTCCCCGGACAAAATTCATTCTCCAAGTCCATGACGAATTGGTGTTTGAGGCGCCGGAAAAAGACGTGAAAAAGGTCGCCGTCTTTATCAAAGACAAAATGTGCTCGGTGATGAAACTCCGCGCGCCGATTGAAGTGGATGTCAGCGTCGGCGACAACTGGGGCGAAACCGAAAAAATTGATCTTGATTGACGTAATAACGGACGTTATTGCGTCCGGGCAAATCCGCTGAAATAAACTTTGATTGGATAATAATGCCTGCCAAAGCGAATCGGCCGCGCCGCTTGCCAGCCGGCGTTATTTTTTCTAAAATTACCTTGCTATGATCTGCTTTATTTATGGCACCGACCATTATCGCTGCCGCGAACAATTAAAAGCGCTCAAAAATCAATTCATCCATAAGCGCGACCAATCCGGCGGACTCAATGTTATCGCTCTTGATGTCGCGACTTTTGACTTTGACCAATTCAGACAAGAGTTGCTGACCGTTCCTTTTCTGGGCGAAAAAAAAATGATTGTTGTTAAAAATATTCTTAGTCAAAAGAAAAAATACGAGCCGATTGATAAATTCATCAAAGGACGAGAATTTGATAATGCCCTGGTATTTATGGACTTGCTAATCAACGAAAAAAAGTCTTGGCCCAAGGGAGATTTTTTCAACTATCTTAAGCGGCAAAAATTCGTTTGGCATTTTGACCTAATGAACAATTTCGAATTGGAAAAATGGATAAAACAAAACTACGCCGATAATAATACCAATATAAACCAACAAGCAGCCAAAGAGCTGTCACTGCGGGTCGGCAACGACCTGCAAGCTATGGAAACAGAAATAAAAAAATTAAGCGCCTATAAAAATGGAAAAACGATTAACGCTGATGATGTCCGATTGATAGTCAGAGCAAAATTTGATGAAAATATTTTCAACCTAATTGACGCCATTGCTCTCAAAAACAAAAACCAAGCCACCAAACTCCTTGCCGACCAATTAAACAGCGGCCAATCACCACTGATGATTTTGACCATGATTATCCGCCAATTTAGAATTATTATCCAGCTTAAGGACGGGCCATCGACCGGATTGAAGCTTCACCCCTTTGTCATTAAAAAAGCTACTCAACAAGAAAAAAATTTCTCCTGGCCGACGCTGAAAACCATCTACAGCGATTTGCTCGAACTGGAAAAATCTCTAAAGACCAGCAGTCGAGACCCGGAGTTGTTATTTGATCTGTTTATTTTGAAAAACTGTTGACAACTGCTGGTTTCAGGTGCTGTTAATTATTATGACAAAAACCAAAAACATCCCAAGCGCTTGGGATGTTTTTTATAAAAGCTTTATTTAACTTCCAATTGATTTAACCTCTTCATTAACCGTGATTTTTTCCGACTGCCGGTATTTTTCTTGATGATTTTGTTCTGTACCGCCTTATCAATCGCTTTAATCGCTTGTTTAACCGATTCTGGCGAGGTTGATTGATCTTTAGCCTCAATCAACTTCCGAGATTTTTTAATCAACTCCTTAAGATTGGCTTTGACTTTATAATTTTTAACCGTCGCTTTCTTGTTTTGCCGCAAGGCCTTCATTGCTGATTTTTTAATTGGCATAATTTTGAAATTTCTTATACTATTTAATTAACAACATAACTATAACATATTTGATTAATTTTGACAAGATAACCGGAATTAAGCTAAAATTCAATTGATATTTAAAAAAAATAAACCAAATCATATGTTTAAAGAAAGCCCCGGCAACCCAGAAAAGGAGACTATCATTGGCCCCTCGGTCAGGGTAGAGGGTGATTTTATTATGGATGGCAATATTATTATCGATGGTACGGTTTGCGGCACAATTAAAACCAGTAAAAATTTAACCGTCGGCAAACCTTCGGTTATTTTTGCCGACATTGAGGCCGGCAACGCCATTATTGCCGGTGAAGTCCAGGGTAATCTTCTTATTCACAACCGATTAGAGCTCAAAGCCACTGCCAAAATATTCGGTGATGTGGCTACGACAATAATCGACATTGAGGCCGGCGCGATTTTAAATGGACACTGCCAAATGGCGGAGCAAGAAAAAGCAGCCAAACCCAGCTCCATAAAACAAGAAAAAATCGCCCTGGAAGATGTTCCGGGAAGCAAAAAGCCCAAAAAAATAAATATTGTCTAGCTGTCAGCACCGGCTTATTTAAAATTATTAAAATAGAGGCGCTGATTATGCTTTAAAATTATGTATTATTATATCTACGATTCATTTTTGTCCGACAAAAAATATCGAAAATTATTAGCACAAATTGAAACCCGACTGACTGATTTGGGAATAAATGGAAAAATCAATCGCTTGTCATTTTTAAAAAATATTCGCGATTTAATCACTGATGAAATTAAAAATGGCCAAAATACTATTGTAGTTTTGGGCAACGACTCAACCATTAATAAGGTGATTAATATTATTGCTGATTTGGATGTTTTTTTGGGGATTATTCCGATTGGCAAAGAACAAAAAATTTCAAAATTTTTGGGCGTGCCCGAGGGATTGGCGGCCTGTGAAACCTTGTCGGCCAGAATAATAAAAAAAATAAACCTAGGCAAAATCAATCAATCTTATTTTGTCACTTCTTTAGCTATTGCCGGGCGAGATATTATTTTGGAGTGTGATAATAATTTTGTGATTAATTTGGAACAATACAACCACATTGAAATAACCAATAAATATTTATTCCAGCCAACTGGCCAACTAGAAATCACCATCAATAATCAAGCTAAAAAATTCTTCTTCCTGTCGGCCGGTTCAGATATTAGCCGTTTTAAAGGCCAATCTCTCCTTATAAACAGTAAAAAATCAATTCCCATTTTGGTCAATGATGAAAAAAGGATAATAAAAACGCCGGCGCAAATATCCTTAAAAAAACAAGCGCTGGCCGTAATTGTCGGCCGCTCCCGCCAAGAACAACCCCCCGCTTAATGTCGCCGTCCCATTATAAAACCCGCCTCCAATATTGGGGGCGGGTTTTTGCTGATTTTAATTGGCAATCGCTTCTTTTGGATTGACCTGGGAATTGGCCAAACCACTTTCCACCAACATCATTTCTTCAGTAATTTCTACCACTTGAGACTGGTCGATAATCAACTCCGTCACTAAAATTTTTTCTACCAATTTTGACGGTGAAACAATATATTTGATTATTTGAGTATTATCAAGATCAACCTCAAAATCTTTAATCGTACCCAAAATTCTGCCGCTTTTGTCTTTAACTAATAAGCCCAATAATTTGTTGGCGGTTATAACCATATTTTAATTTATTTGGCTAATTGAAGGTGATTGATTTTTTTGCCGTTTCAAAATTAACTGTTGCTGTAAAATAGTTAATAATGTCATTATAAACCAATACAACACTAATCCGCCAGGCAAACTAAACCCAATAATAATGGTCATAATTGGCATCATAAAAGTCATCTGCCGATTCATTGTTGCCATCATATTTTCATCCTTACTGCCACTAGAGACAACTTCCGGTTTTTTGGCAATAAGCATTTTAGACTGCCAAAATTGCGCCGCGCCAGCTAAAATCGCTAATAAAATTTGGGGGCTTGATAAATCCACAAAACCAAAGGCAACTGGGTTGATTTGGCCGGGATTGGTAATAAAAGGATAAAGCTGGTCAAAACTGCCATTACTTAAACCGGCTCGAAAAACTTGATAAACGGCAATTAGAAAAGGAAATTGAATTAATAAGGGCAAACAGGAAGAAAAAGGATTAACTTTTTCTTTTTTATACAAAGCCATCATTTCCGTAGTCAATTTCTCTTGTTGATTTTTATATTTGACCTTTAAGGCTTCAATTTTAGGCTGTAAATCCTGAAGCGCCTTCTGTGATTTAAGGGATTTGATGGATAGGGGATAAAGGATTAACTTGATAATAACAGTTAAAACAATAATCGCCACTCCAATATCGTTGCCGGGGACAAGATTATAAAAATAAACCAATAAATTAAACAAGGGCTGATAAAAAATGACCTTAAAAATTTCCGCCATAAATAATGTTATTATTTAACCAAATCAACTCCCCCCTTAGAGAAGGGGTGGCACCGCAAAACCCGCCATAAAGACTTTATTCCTCCTTTTAGTGGTCCGTATTTTTTAATTGCTTGATAAGCATACTCCGAACAAGTCGGCTGGAACCGACAATAACCGCCGGGAAATAAAAACCGAAACCAACCATAATCAAAAGACAGTGTTTTTTGATAAAGCCTTATTAGGCGTAAAAGGAAAATAGTCAACCAGGGCATTAAATTATCTTATTAAGTAAAGCCAATAAGCCGGCGCTTAAATCATTAAAGGGTAAATCCTTTTTCACCACTGGAGATAAATTAATTACCATATCAAGATTTTGGTTAAAATTAGATAAATTATCTGATAAAATCCCCCTAATTCGCCGTTTTAATAAATTCCTAACCACTGCCTTTTTAGACACTTTATTAGAAACAATAATCCCAAATCGGCTATAGCCCAGATTATTTTTTAAAAAACAAACCCTAAAATAATTATTAGAGAGTTTTTTTCCGTTTTTAAAAACCAAATTATAATCTTTCTCTTTAGTTAGCCTAAATTTATAAGGCAACATAAGACCTGGATTATAGTGTTAATGATTTTCGCCCTTTATTTCTTCTTCGTTTAATAACCTTTTTTCCGGTTTTAGAGCTCGATCTTTTCCGAAAACCATGAGTTTTAGCCCGCTTTCTTTTTTTGGGCTGATAAGTTCTTTTAGTCATACTTATAATAATCTTTATTTACTTAAAAATAATAACATTTTATTAGTTGACAGTCAATATTAATATGATTTAAGCTAATAGTTATTGAATTATCAACAACTAATCAACAGTTGATAAACAATTTTCAGGGGCTGTGGACTATTTCTAATTTTTAACCTTTGTGATAAAATAGAACTGTTTTAGTTAACCTTAAAAATAAAAATCCGCCATGAATCCCCAACAACTTTGGCAAGCCGCCCTAGGAGAATTAGAGCTTTTATTATCAAAAGCCAATTTCACTACTTGGTTTAAAAGTACCAGTATTTCCTCGCTGGAGGAAAATAAAGTGACTATTTCCGTGCCTAACGGCTTTACTAAAGAATGGCTGGAAAAAAAATACCATCAAACCATTGTTAAGGCATTAAGGAGCGTTACTGACAATAAAATAAAAGAAGTCGTTTATAAAATAGAATTAACTCCTCAGCCTAATAATTTTTCTGCTCCGCCAGAAAAAATTGAAAAGGTGGTAGAAAATAAGAATCTCGACGGTATTAGGCGTGGAGATGATTTTTTTGTTAAATTTAGCGAAAATAATAAAGAAAAAAGTTTAAATTTAAATCCAAAATACACTTTTTCCAGCTTTATAGTGGGAAAAAACAATGAACTGGCTCACGCTGCTTCTTTGGCGGTTTCGAAAAACCCCGGCCAAACCTATAATCCCTTGTTTATTTACGGCGGGGTGGGTTTGGGAAAAACTCATTTACTTCAAGCTATTGGCCATAAATTAATGGCCGACAACTCTCGAATAAAAATTCTTTATGTTTCCTGTGAAAAATTCGCCAATGACTTTATTAACGCCATCCAAAACGGCAAAGCTGAAGAATTTAAGCAAAAATATCGCTCAGCCGATTTATTATTGATAGATGATATCCAATTTATTTCCGGCAAAGAGCAAACTCAGGAAGCTTTTTTTCACACTTTCAATGAACTTCATCAACAAAACAAGCAGGTGGTTATTTCTTCGGACCGACCACCCAAAGCAATTGCTACCTTGGAACACCGCTTGGTTTCCCGGTTTGAGTGGGGGATGATTGCTGATATTTCCACTCCGGATTTGGAAACTAAAATCGCCATTATTGAAGCTAAAGCTAAAGAAAAAAATTATCATCTAGATTCCGAAGTTAGTAACTATCTAGCCACGGTGATTCATAACAATATTAGAGAATTAGAGGGGGCGCTTAATCGGATTATTGCCCATGGTCAACTCCAAAACAAAAAACTAAGCCTAGATGAAATAAAGCAAATCACCGACTCCATCACCGCTAATTCTCAAAAAAAGTCCATCACCCCCAAACATATTATTAATATTGTTTCGGAATATTTTGATATTACTCTGGAAGATATTATTGGTCCCTGCCGAAAAAAGAATTTGGCTGAGCCGAGACAAATTATAATGTATTTAATGAGAGAGGAAATGAAAGCCTCTTATCCGACTATTGGCCAAGAATTAGGCGGGCGCGATCATACCACAGTTATTCATGCTTATGAAAAAATTATTAAAAATCTAAAAATTGATGATAAACTAAGACAAGATATAAATATTTTAAAACAAAAACTTTACACCTCTTAAAAAACTGTGAATAACCTCTCAATTAAGTGGTAAAAATAGTTAATTAAGCAGTTGATTACTTTCCTTAATTAAACCGACAAAGAGTTGATAACTGAGCCTTAAATGTTTATAACTTTTACCAACAATTCAATAATTAGAATTATAAACAATAAACATCAACACTTATCAATAAGAAATTAACTTTTTCCCCAATTTAAAAAAGAAATTCCCCTTTATTTTTCAATTAATTCCAGTTTATACACTTATTCACCTCCTTTATTATTAATATTAATTTATTATAAATAAAAAATTATATGAAAATCTCTTGCACCCAAGAAAATTTAAATCAGGGGCTCAATATCGTCAGTCATATTGCCAATAAAAATTCTAACTTGCCTATCTTAGGTAATGTTTTAATAAAAGTTCAAGATAAAATATTAAATTTATCCGCCACTAATTTGGAAATAGGTATCCAGGTGGGAATTAGAGGGAAGATAGAATCAGAAGGAGAATTTACAGTCGATGCCCGATTGTTTTCGGATTATATTTCTCTTCTTCCTAAAGATAGAATTGATTTGGAATTAGTTAGCGATGAGTTAAAAATAAAATGTGATAAGCAAAAAACCAAAATAAAAACTCAACCCGGTTCTGAATTTCCCTTAATTCCCCAATTAAATAAGGTTAACCCCTATATTATTAAGGCAAAGGAGATTAAAAAGGCGATTTCTGAGGTGGTGTTTGCCGTGTCAATTTCAGAAACTCGGCCGGAAATTTCCGGTGTTTATATGAATTTTACGGCCAATCAAATAATCATGGCAGCGACTGACAGTTATCGATTAGCTGAGAAAAAAATAACCATGGAAAAAGAAAGCCCTAATAATAATCAAATTATTGTGCCGGTTAAAACCCTGCAGGAGGTATCTCGGGCTTTAAGTGTTTTTAAAGAGGAAACCACCTTGGATAATATTGAAAATATTGAAATTTATATTTCCAGTAATCAAATAATGTTTTCTTATAATGGAGTGGATTTGGTGTCGCGGTTGATTGAGGGGCAATATCCGGATTATACGCAAATTTTACCCACCGAAAAGAAAACTAAAGTCAAAATAAACCGAGAAAACTTAATTAAAGCAGTGAAGACATCGAGTTTATTTACTAAAAGCGGGATTCATGATATTAAATTGGAATTTTTGGAGAATAATTTAATTATTACTTCTTCCTCCGCCCAAACCGGAGAAAATATTTCTGAATTGGAAACAGAAAAAACCGGTGATAATAATAATATTGTCTTAAATTACAAATATTTATTGGATGGTTTGCAAAATATTGATTCGGAAAATGTTATTTTTGAATTAAATACTAATAGTAATCCCTGTGTTTTAAAGCCGGACGACACTAATGATTATGTTTATATTATTATGCCGATTAAACAATAATTATTAGTAAGGCTGAAAAAAATAAAAACATCCGCCGTCGCGGATGTTTTTGTAATTTTGATTATTTAATAGTAAGGGAAATTTTTTCTGATTGGTATTTTTTGCCTCGATAATCAAAAAAATTAGCATAGATGGTATAATCACCAACTTCTGGTTTTTTATCCCAGATTAGAGCAATTTCAGCCCCCAGGGGCTCTAGGTGATTAATATACTGTTCTAAATCAGAACCCACTTTTTGATAGTAGAAATCTATTTTTTCTACCTTTTGCCAATTTGTTAAATTAGCCCGAAGGGTTATTGGAAAACTACTTAAAGCGCTATTTGCGGGCGTTAACCAATTAAACACGGGAATTTCTTGGGGGAGAAGAAAATTAAGCTCAACTAATTGGGAGGCGGTGTTTTCTAAATCATCCTTAACGGATATTTTAAGCGTGTGATAGCCATTATCAATATCAGGTAGGGTGATGGTTTCTCCCTCTTTATTGTTAGTGGTATAAAAAAGCTGATCATCTAAATAATATTCAATTTTTTTTATTCCTCGCCTACTGGAGGCGCTCAAATCAACGCTTAATTGTCGCTGGTTGATGGTTTGATTGGGGAGAGGGGTAATAATTATTAAATTAGGCTGGTCTTCTGGTAGATGAATATCGTCATAATCAGTGGGGATTGATTGGTTTTGGTCGGGGTTATAACCCTGTTCTTCGGCCCATCTTAAAACCGCGCCCTCCCAATTATTGAATTGCGGATCATCTTTGGGATTTAATGGCGGCTCACTCCGAGGATCGTCTTTATTGACATAATATAAAATATTATGGATTTCCTTAATCGTTAATTCTTTTATGGTTGATTCGGGGGTGTATTGGGTGGCTAGTTTTCCCGACATGGAATCTAGTTTAATTGAGACTTCTCCGGTTTCTTGACCGTCTAAAACCGGTTTATTGGTAATAATTTTTGTTGGTTTGTTAAATTGTTTAACACTGGTGTTTTTAAGCGACTCCCGCATAAACTGATTCCAAATGGGCGCGGCAATAATTGAGCCGTCCGCTCCTCGACTCATTTCTTTATTATTATTATTACCAACCCAAACACCAGTCACTAAATCTGGAGTGTAACCAATAGTCCAGGCGTCTTTATAGTCGTTGGTGGTGCCGGTTTTAGTCGCCACTGGCCGGCCGGGCAGAGTTAATTTACTGCCAGAGCCAAAAACATAAGAACGAGCGTTATCATCACTTAAAATATCGGTGATTAAGCGACTAATTTCTGGTTCTATTATCTTTTTCTTCTCTTCTTTGTATTTATAAATTACTTTGCCATTTTTATCTTCAATTTTTAAGATCGGACTGATTTGGTATTGTACTCCCTCATTAGCAAAAGCGGCAAAAGCATTAACATGTTCCAATAATTTAACCTCGCCGCCACCCAACACAATTGACAACCCAAAGCGGCTCCGGTCGCCCAAGGTGGTATAACCCAAATCTTCGGCAAAATCCAAAACATTATTTATTCCCGTCAAATAAGTGACCTTAACCGCGGGAATATTTAATGAGCCAGCCAGCGCTTTTCTAATAGTAACCGGGCCATTTTCTTTTAAATTATAATTTTTTGGTTCATAAGGTTTGGCGCCAGTGGTATCAAAATTAGTCACCACATCATAAAGAATCGTATCAGGGGTGTAACCCTTTATAAATGATGCCGTGTAGACAATCGGCTTAAAGGATGAGCCGGGCTGTCTAGGGCGAAGAGCAACATTAACCTGACCGTCTATTTCATCATTAAAATAATCAGCCGAACCCACTAAGGCCAAAACCTGCCCAGTCTTCGGATCAATGGCCACCAAAGAAGCGTTGGTAAAACCATATTTTTCGCTGTTCTCCTCCACACCGGCCTTTATTGCCTCTTCGGCCGCTTTTTGTTTATCAATATCCAAGGTGGTATAAACTTTTAAACCTTCTTGAGTGATAAAGTTTTCGCCGTATTTTTCTGATAAAATTTCTTTAATATACATCACGAAGTGGGGAGCAATAATGGACTCTTGTAAGGGTTTAAAAATAATTTTTTCTTCCTTGGCTTGCTCGGCTTGTTCAGAAGTGATATAGCCAAGCTCGGCCATGGAATCCAAAATATAACGTTGTCTGACAATTAAGCGGTCCTTATTGTTGCCGTAAGGCGAATAATAAGTGGGCGCCTGAGGGATGGCCGCTAAAATTGCGCCCTCGGCAAGGGTGATGTCCTTGGCTGACTTGCCAAAAAAAGATTGAGCGGCCGCCTCAATGCCATAAATCACCGAACCATAGGGTATTTCATTGAAATACATTTGCAGAATCTCATCTTTTGTAAACTTTTCTTCCAGTTGGTAGGAAATAATCAGCTCTTTTATTTTTCTAGTGTAGGTTTTTTCCGTGGTTAAAATGGCGTTTTTGACGAATTGTTGGGTTAAAGTGGATCCCCCCACTCGACTGCCGGTTAAAACATTTTTAATCACTGAGCGAATAATGCCGGTCAAACTAAAACCCTTATGTTGGTAAAAGTCCCGATCTTCGGCGGCCAAGGTCGCCTTAATGGCATGTTCTGGCACATTATCTAAATTAATTAAAGTTCTTTTGATGTCGCCATGAATATCATACAAAACAGTTTCGCCGGTTCGATCATAAATTTTTGTGCTGACGGTGATGGCCCGATTAATAACGCCATCCGGACTAGGCAAATCGCGCGATATCCAAGCTACCAAGCCCAACACAAATAAGCCGCCAACCAAGCCGGCTAAAATTAATAAGGGCGCCAATAAGCCCAGTAAGCTTTTAATTTTGTGGCGACTTTGTTTGGGGCGGCGCGGAGAGGCTGAAATCGCAAGATTGGTCTTAGTCGCTAAGGGTCTAACTTGACTGGAATAATGTTTTTGCTGAAGCGGAGTGGGACTTCGCCAATCTTGGCCGCTTTGTTTTTTGGTTAATTTGGGTACGGTCATTTTATTATGTCCGGTAATATTTAGCTGCTGCTTCCGGGGCAATCGGGTTAATAATTAAGCCGGAACCAATTTCAACTCCCGCCCAAACTGATCCGCGGGGAGTGATTTTTAAGTATAGATGTTGGTCCTTGTCGTTTATTACTTGATGAAAATAATAATTATAATGCAAATCCAGCCGGTTTATTTTTTTGAGTATTTTTTTAAGGGCGCTGGCAAGGCTTTTTTGTTCCCCGAAAGTTAGGAGAGTAATATTATCAAGATGACGCTTGGGCATAATCCAAATTTCATAATTATGCATTGATGCCCAGGGACAAAAAACGATAATATTTTTATCTTCAAAAACCAGTCGCGGACTTTTTCTTTCTTTTTTTATTACATCACAATAAACACAATGACCATGCTCTAGTTTGTATGCTTGTGACTTTTGGGACTTGTCTTTTAGGTGGGGCGGTAAAAATTGAGTGGCAAATATTTGCGAGTGGGCGTGTTGCAATGAGGCGCCGGCTGTGCCACCGTTGTTTTTAAAAATTAAAATATACTCCACTTTTTTGTCACGGGAGATGGCTTTGGTTCTTTCGGCGTATACTTTCAATAGGGCGATTATTTGCGACAACGACAAATCCTCAATTTCCTTGATGTGATCAGGTGTTTCAATCACCACTTCTTGGTGACCGTAAGCTTTATGGTTATCAATTGAGACGGCGGGGAATTTGTTTTTTATCACTTTTATTGCCCAGGGCTCGCTTTTTTTATTGGCTTTAACGGTTAAGACGCTTTTGCCCGCTTTAGTGATTTGGCCGGCACAAAAAATACAGGCCCGTTTGGGTTGCGGTTTGATTCTTTCCGGCCGCTCAACATCGTGGGGCCGGCGGCCTCGTTTAGGAGCGATGATTACATATTTTTCTTGGATGTAATCCTTTCTGATTTCCGGTTTCATTTTTTATTTTTTTTACTTAAAGAAGCTTTTTTAACAGCATACTTGATAATTTCCCCGGCAATATCTCTGCCGGTAGCCAAAGTAATGCCCTCCAGGCCGGGATTGGCGTTAACCTCCAAAATTTTGGGGCCGGAATTGGTCCGAATAATATCCACCCCGGCAAAATCCAAGCCGCAAGCCGCCACGGCCTTAAAAGCGATTTTCTTTTCTTCTGGCGATAATGTCGCCACCCGGACTCGTCCGCCAAGGTGGAAATTTGATCTAAACTCCCCTTTTTTGGTGGCGATTCGTTCCATGGCGCCGATAATTCTTTTTTTGATAATAAAAACCCTTAAGTCTTTGCCTTTTGATTCTTTGACATACTCCTGAATAATTAACGGCTCGGAGTCTCGATTTTTTGTTATCATATCAATAATTGACTTAAGTCCCCGGCGGCTTTCAATAATCGAAACCCCACTGCCGTGCGATCCGGTGGTAGTTTTTAAAATAACCGGAAAACGGCCGATATCGTTTATGACGTCATCCAGATATTCAGCATGGTTAACAATATATGTTTTAGGAACGGGAATTTTCGCTTCCGTCAAGATTTGCACGGTGTTGAGTTTGTTTTTTGCTCGTCTAACCGCAATACTGCGATTGACCACCTTAATGCCCGCCAATTCAAATTGCCTAATAAGCGAGTTTTTAAATTCTATATTGGTAAGAAAATTAGCCCTCACAATAACAACATTTATTTTTTTGTGCTCGTGGTTTTTGATTAGGAGGCTTGGCTTACGGTCAAATTTCATTTGGCAATCTTTAGCAAAAATCACCGCTAGTTGGTGGCCCTGTTTTTGCGCCGCCGCTCGCAGCAAATCCAATTCGTTTTGGGTGAGGGAATTTATTTTTTGGGGATTGGAAAAAGTTAGCAGGTGAATTAACATAGTTTAAAAAATTTCTTTTAGAGAATTTGACAGCAGGTCTATTAATTGAGTCCGGTTGGATTTTTGCCGCAGAAAAAAATTTATTTCTATTTGGAGGGCAAAATCATCTCGACCCTGATGCTTATGAAATTGAATGGCCGATAATTTGCTCCAGCCAGTGTGTTTTTTGCCCACACTGACATTTAAATTATACTCTTTTTTTAAATTATTTTGTAATAGTTTTTTTATTTTTTTTATTTGTCCTATTTTTAAGGTCGTTAAGCCGGAATTATTGTCGGCCGAGTATTTTGAACGCAGAAAATGATTTGATTCTTTGATTAGTTTGATGCCAGCGCCCAAATCAATACCGATTTTTTTGTCTTTGATGCCATGAAGATAAATAACCGCTGCCTGACAATCTAAAGCAGTTTCTATTTGGTCGCAAAAACAGGAAATATCTTGATAAAATTCTTTCATTGCCGGTTTTTTTCTGGCCCACAAATATTTGTTCTTTTTTTTGCTCCAACTCAAACGATTAAAATCTTCAGCGAATTCTGGATATTGGGTGGCGCGGCGATTGGTTTTTTTATAATAACGGTTATTTATAATCAGCCAGCCGTTTAGACGGTCGGCTAGTTTTTTGGCGATTAGGCCGGTTTTTAAGTCATCCCCGGCAGCATGAGGGGCGATAATCACAAAGCGAGACTGGCCGGGGCGCTTAAAACCGTAGGCGGTTTTTTCTTTCTGGTAATTCATTGTTACACCAAGTGACGATTAATAGAATTATTTAAGGCGCAAATTGCTATCGCCACCGCATCGGCGGCGTCATCCGGCTTAGGAACTGTTTCTAAATTTAAAATCAGTTTAACCATTTGTTGAATTTGTTTTTTATCGGCTTGGCCATAGCCAGTGACGGCCTGCTTGACTTGAAGCGGAGTGTATTCGAAGAGAGGAATCTTATGTTGGCTAATGATTAGAAGCGCTACTCCCCGAGCTTGACCGACCGCAATGGCGGTTTTAGCGTTGTTGCAAAAAAATAATTGTTCAATGCCGGCCTTGTCCGGCTGATAGTCTTTGATTATCTTTTTTAACTCTCTGGCAATAATTTCCAATCTTTTGGTCAGCGGAACTCGGGCGGGTGTTTTGATTGAACCGCAGGTCAATAAAGTGATTTTCCCTTTTTCTTCGCTAATTATTCCATAGCCGGTATCGGCTAGACCCGGATCAATGCCTAAAATGATCTTTTTTTGTCTACCAATTGACATTGGTATAGACATTATTAATATCGTCGCAGTTTTCCAGGGCGGAAAATATTTTTTCTACCTTGGCTTGGCTTTCCGGATCAGTTAAGATTAATTCTTTTTTGGGTACATAAACCAAGCCGGATTCTTTGATGGTCAAATTAAGCGATTTAAGCTGAGTGATGGTTTTTTGCAACTGGTCCGGAGCGGTATAGATTTCCCAGCTGTCGTCTTTGATAATGTCTTGGGCGCCGGCATCGATTATTTTCAGTTCCAGCTCCTCAGGATTATTGGGCAAGTCGTGCTGATCAATAACAATCAAGCCTTGGCGAGCAAACATCCACATCACGCTATTTTGTCCGCCCAATTGGCCCCCCGCCTTGTTGAGAGCTGTTTTTATATCGGCGCTGGTTCGATTTTTGTTATCAGTAATGGCCTCGGCAATAAAAGTGGCTCCGGCCGGACCAAAAACCTCGTAAGCGATTTCTTCCAGGTGGGCATCCTTATCAGCGCCGGCGCCGCGTTTAATGGCGCGGTCAATATTGTCCTTGGGCATATTGGCCGCCTTGGCCTTATCAACGGCCAAGCGCAGTTTAAAATTGGTATCTAAATCCCCGCCCCCTTCTCTAGCGGCAATGGTTATTAAGTTGCCCAATTTAGTAAAAATCGCTCCTCGTTTGGCGTCTTTGGCTTCTTTTTGGCGATGGGTAGTCGCCCATTTGCTGTGTCCGGACATAAAAAAATCTCATTAATTATTTTAGAGACGGTTTAAAATTATTATACCCCAAAAAGGCTTAAAAATCAAGAGGAACTTTTGTCGTTTTTGGTTATTTTTGTTAGAATTAAAGTAAATAATTTTTAACTTTTTAGTATGGCCAAGATGAATAATCGGGCTGATTGGGAAAAATTCAATCAGTTTAAAGTGGCAGAGTCAATTTATTTATTGTCTCGTCAGCTTAGCGCCAGTTGGCAGTTGGCTCGCCAGCAATTCTTGCCGGCTAGCTATCGTCGTTTTTCCCAGGTGGTTTTTTGCGGGATGGGCGGTTCGAATTTGGTGTCAGAATTAATTCGCAGTGTTTATGGAGCGTCAATCAAGGCGCCCTTTGTGTTGGTGAGAAATTATCAGTTGCCGGCTTTTGTCAATCAACAGACCCTGGTTATTATTTGCAGTTATTCCGGCAACACCGAAGAAACCCTAAGCTGTTTTAAGCAGGCGCTGAGTCGAAAAGCCAAACTGGTTTGCTTGGCCACCGGTGGGCAACTAAAGAGCTGGGCCCTAAAAAAACAACAACCTTTTTATCAACTGGACAACAAATTAAATCCTTCCGGCCAGCCTCGCTATGGCGTTGGCTTGCAGCTGGGCGCTTTGTTGGCGCTGTTTGAGTCTTTACGATTATTAACAATCAGTCAAGCGGAATTAGACAGGATCGTGGAACATTTGGAAGGATTAAATAATTTATTTGGTTTGGATTTAGTAATAAAAAATAATCCGGCCAAACGCATTGCCCGAGAATTAGTTGGCCGTTTGCCCGTGATAGTGGCGGCTGACAATTTGGTGGCCAATGCCCATCTTTTGACCAATCAGCTTAATGAGAGCGCCAAAAATTTGGCTTGGTACAATTTGTTGCCGGAATTAAACCATCATTTGTTGGAAGGATTGGAATTGCCGGTTAGCATTTCTCGCCGGCTTAAATTTTTGTTTTTAACATCTAATTTGTCTTTGCTGGAAAATCAAAAACGGGTATCAGCCACTCAGGCCGTATTAAAGAAACAAGGCCTTGGTTTTATTGAGTATGCCATTAAAGGCGATAATCGATTGATGATCGCGGCGGAAGCGATATCGTTTGGATCTTGGTTGAGTTTTTATTTGGCAGTCTTGAATAATCGTGAACCGGCTGGCGTGCCCTGGGTTGATTTTTTTAAAGCCGAATTGGCAAAATAAAAAAATTAATGTTGGTCAAAGCAATCAAGTGGTTAATCGCTCATAAAGTAATAGCCGGGCTATTACTTTTCTTGTTTTGGCTGGTTTTTTCTTAACGGCGCGTCGGCTTTTGACCAATTGGCCTTGATTAAAAACTGGGAGCAAAATAATTAAATTAAAAAAATAGACCGCGACAGCGCGCTTAACTATAAGGCTTTATGAAACTTTTAATTGTGTTGCCAATTTATAATGAGCAAGCAATCTTAGCGGCCAATGCTAGGGCGGTTTATGATTATTGCCGGCAAAATTTTTCTGATTTTAAAATCGTGATTGCTGATAATGGCTCAACCGATAATTCCGGAACTATCGGTCGGAATTTAGCTGGTCGCTTTCCCGGAATTGAGTATGTATTTTTTAAAGAGAAGGGCAAGGGCAATGCCTGGCGCCAGGTTTTTTTAGCCACTAAGGCTGATATTTATATTTTTATGGACATTGATTTATCGGTGACGCCCAAGCAAGTAGACCGGCTAGTGGCCTCAATTTTGGCCGGCAATAACTTGGCTCTCGGTTCGCGATTTGTGACTGGCGCCATAGTCAAGCGGTCAGTTAAACGGCGATTGATTTCTTGGCTTTATCGGTTGGTAGCCGGTTTAGTTCTTAATTTAAGGGTTAAAGATTTGCAATGTGGCTTTAAGGCGCTAGACAATCAAGCCAAAGAATTGCTTAATTTTACCAAAGATGACGGTTTTTTCTTGGATACGGAATTGATTTTTTGGGCTAGAAAGCAAGGTTTAAAAATTGAGGAAATACCGGTAATTTGGCAAGAAAATCAGTCTACCCCCAGAAAAAGCAAGGTTAAAGTGGTTAAAACCAGCTGTCAATATTTGAAAAAAATTATTTCCCTTTTATTTATTGACAAAAAATAAATAGTTTGATATAATATATTGTTGAGTTTGTTGAACCTTAAAAAACTCCCCAAGGGGAGAAAAAGGAGAGAGAAATGCGAAAAATGTTTTTGGCGATGTGTTTGTTGGCAGTGGTTGCGGCTTTTGGCTGCAGCACCACCTCTACCCCCTTTGCCAGCCATGGGGAACTCCTTCAGTTTTCCGGTCGGGAGGCCTTAAAAAAGGTGGACCCGACCGCGAAAATCGACCCGTCGCAGACGGCCATGGTCGGCATTAATGGTCCGGCTGGTCCGTATGCGGCGGCCATTGGCGCCGGGAGTATTAGCGACTCTAAGGCGCGCACCGAGACCCTGGAAGCGATTAAGACCATTTCTGATAATGAGTCTTATGGCGGCTGGGGCCGGCGTGGCAGCTACGGGGGCTGGAGCACGATTGACAAGCCCCAACATGGGACAATTGTTAATCGCTCGAGCCATACTCGGGTAATTTTGTTCCGTAGCGCCTATAATGGCAAAGTCATTTTACCTCGGACTGAGGTGCCGGCCAAGAGCTATCTTGATAAGATAGCGCTACTACCCGGCGAGTACCAGGTGGAAGTATTCAGTATCATTAATCCGGCTGATACTGATTTGCGCCGGATAGGTTCGGCTGGATTTTCCATTAACGAGGAGGGGCGGGATTGCGAGTTTTATCCCCCCGGCCAAACTAGGAGCCAAAAAACCGACTGGCTCTACACTCTTTATTAAAGAAGAAAGCAACAGCCGTAAAGCTAAATTAGTTTTACGGCTGTTAAATTTATAAAATATTATATTTTTGTTTTAATCAATCTGCTTATTATGCAGGAGATACACTAGTACTCGCATCAGCTTCTGTCCCTCCGGTAGTGGCGCCCTCCAATTGTTTAATTACAAACATACTGATGGTATAGGATAGAAATACTATCACAATGCCAATAATGGCATTTCTAATCATACCCTTGGCTTTGTCCACTTTGCCGGGTTCACCGCCGGCGGTCATCCACAAAAACCCGCCATAAGCGATTAACAGGGTAAATACTACGCCTAAGGCCGCCAAAATAACTTGGACAATCCGGCCGATTATCACCTCCGGATTGGTTTCTCCCGAGGTTAGGCCGGCTGGTCCGGCGACTGCTTCTAATTTGCTTTTCATGGCGCTGGCTTGAGCTACCATGGGCACAATCAGGATTAAGGCCAACAAAATAATTAAAGTTTTTTTCATGGCGATAATATTGAAATTATTAACATTTAATTTATGGTGCTATTGTCAATTTGTGGCGCTACCGTGGATAATGGCGTCAATCACAAATAAGGTAATAGCATAAGCGCTCATAGTGATAAATAAGCCAATTATCGCCGAAATAATAATGCCCTTGGCCTTACTTACTTTATTAGGGTCGCCACCGGCCGTGCCCCAAATAAAACCGCCGTAGATTATTAAAATTAGCAATAGCACCCCCATCATTGCCAGTAGCGCTTTGATAATATTGGCCACCAATCCTTCAATTGATCCGCCGTTAGTTTTGATTTCATCGGGTGTGGCTTTTCCTAAACTGGTTAGGGCGCCGGTGGCCAAAGCGGTTAGGGCCGGCATTAGGGTGATGGTGCTCAAAGTCGCCATTAAAACAAAGTAAAAAAATATTTTTTTCATAAGGTGAATATTAACTGCTAGTTGGTTTTATTATAGCGGGTTTTATTGGTAAAGTAAATAAAATCCGCCCCCAATATTGAGGGCAGATTTTATTATAAACAAGTAAACTCGTAATTTTTATGCGCCAGCGTTAGTGGCAGTGGCAATTTGGGTGATGACAAAACTGGCAATAGCATAAGCGGAGAAGATAATTACAATACCAATAATGCCGGAAACAATCAATTTTTTCGCTTTGTCCACCTTAGCGTCATCGCCAGCCGCAGTCATCCAAATGAAGCCACCCCAGAGAATCAAGAGCACGGCCAAAATACCCAAGAAGCCCAGTAATACCTGAATAATTTGAGTCACAGTCTCGACCAGACCAGTGTTACCCAATCCAAACTCAGCGGCAGCGTCCAGCCCCCAATTTTCCAAAGGCTCGCCACTGTCAGTGGCCAAAGCGATTGTTGGCGTCACTAAGACAGTCATTAATAACACCACAATAAAGGTGGAAATAGTTTTTTTCATTGTTTCATCCTCTTCCTTTTTCGTTTGTATAATAACGCAAAAGGAATTTATTATTAATAATATATTAATTATTCACTCTTTAATTATAGCTAGTTTTTCTGTTTTTGACAAAGAGTTTATCCCCTCTTTGATTTTTATGTTTATCGGGCGCCAGTTGCTTCGGAAATTTGTTCAAAAACAAAACTGGCAATGGCATAAGCGGAAAAGATAATCACTAGGCCGATTACGGCGGCATAAATTATTTTTTTCGCTTTGTCCACCTTGCCGTCATCGCCGGCCGCAGTCATCCAAATGAAGCCGCCGTAAAGAATTAGGAGCACCGCCAAAATACCCAAAAAGCCCAGCAGAACTTTAACAATATCACCGATGACCTCAGGTAAGTCCTTACTTGTCCCCAAACTGTCGCTGAATGTATCCTGCATTAAATCCGTGGCATCACTAACAGCCGATGCCAAACTGATCTGGGGTAAAATTAGAAGGGTGAAAATTATCACCGCGAGAGCAATTGCTCCCCTTAACTTGTTCATGGTTTTTGATTAATTATTAATTTATGATTAAGCTTTTTTATTATCTAAAATCCTCCACTGGTGCTGAAATTAGGTGTAGCCCCATTTTGGGGGGTTATCCCCCCCCGTTAGTAATTTGATACCAGGCGCTCTCGGGCGAACCGCCATATAAAGCGGTAATTACCAGATTGATCAAAGTCCAGGCCAATAATACAATCAAAATGCCGATAACAGTGGCGACGATGGCGTCTCTGCCTTGTTTAATTCGACTGTCATTGCCATAAGCAGTAATCATCAGGAATCCGCCATAGACAAACATTAAAATGGAAGCGGTGCCGCTTAGGCCGACAATAATATCAGCGCCTCTGACAAATAAAGCCACAAAGTCTACTGGCGTGCAATCGCCACGATCGGCGCAAGAGCCGGTTTTGGGAATAAGAGTGGTTTGACTGTAGGTCATAATCGGAGTGGCAATCGCTACGCCGATTAAGCTGATAATCAATAAAGAAAATAAATATTGGCGCATTTATTGAATGGTTTGGTTAATTTTACTGATGCCGTTATTGATGATATTTTTGAATTCTTTTTCATCAATCGCTTCTGACAATTGGTCCAACATTTCTTTGAGCGCTGTTTCAGCGGCTAAAGGATCTTGGCCGACATACCAATTGACAGCAGTCAAGGTTTGAGTGGAAGCGGCATAAAGATACTCGTCTTCCAGTTGGGAATTGATCAATGATTTTAGCGCCGCCGGTTTTTGGGTTTTATCTAAATAAGATTTGACTCGTTCATTGGTGGTGGCAAAAATAATAAAATCCCACGCTTCAGCCGAGTGTTTTGATTTTGCTGATACGCTTTCCAGCCAATAACTGGCATAATTGATTGGCGCGCTGACATTGACCTGGGGGATTGGGGCGATCGCGAAGTTGAGTCGGGGCGCGCGCGCTTTAATGGTTGGCAAATGATAATTATAGCCAAAAAAGAAGGCCAGGCGTCCGGTCAAAAAAGCGTCCAAAGAATAAGGCATATCTTTGTTCCAGCTATAGACATTTTTAGTGGCTAGGGCAAAGTCAGTATAAAACTGAAGCGCTTCCAAACCGGGCAAATTTTTATTGGCGCCCCGATTGGTGAAAGCCGCTTGGTTGCCCTCCATCATTGTTGCGCCGTTTTGCAGCATTAAAATGGAAATAATATCAAAACTCCGGTCAATATTGTTGCCGGTACCTAAAGCGGCGCCGGCCTGGGTGATATTGTCCTGATTGTCAAAGCGAGTGGTTTTTTGGACGGCTGACATAAATTCTTCCCAAGTTTTGGGCGCCTCGGCCACGCCGGCAGCGTTTAAAATGTCTCGGTTATAAAACATTACCAAGCTTTCCAGGCCCAGTGGCAGGCCATAAACTTTTTCGTTAATAACCGCATCTTGATAGACCGTATCGGCAAACTTATCTTTAATTTCTCGCAGGGTCGGGGTGGCGGTGCGGCGCAATTCCGGAATCACTTCTTTTTTCAGATTACCCTTTGTCACTTGATAAACCAGGCTGATTTCTTTGGGCATCGGAGCGATTTTGCTTTGATATTTTTTGAGCCAGCTTTCGTGGATAGAAAAAATATCCGGACCGCGGTCTTCTGCCAGCGCTTCCAACAACTCTTTTTCAAATTCTTCATAGCGGAATTTGCGGTAGTTAATGGTGATGTTGGGGTGGAGCGCTTTGTATTCGGCAATAATTTCATCAAAAGCGTCGCCATCGTCCCAAACTCGCCAGTAGTCCAGGGTGATTGGCGTTAATTTTTCTTTAACTTCGCCCCCCACTAATTTACAGCCAAAACCGGTAGTCAAAAAGCCAGTTAAGACCAGGAACAAAGAGATTAATTTAAACCAAGACCAGTTCATTTTCTAGTAGTTAATATTTTAATATATTATAACACACTTTAAGAGGATAAAAAACAAGTCTTTTTTGATTATTTTATAAAAACAAGCCCATTGGTAATTAAATACCAATGGGCTTGGAGTTTGTCCTTCATATTGCGGTTGGAGCCGGGAAATTGCTTTTTGGTGGCAATCAATAACCCAGGCCTCGCCTCGCTCAATAACCCAACAGGGCAAATCGACGCCCAGTTCCTGTCTGGCAAAATAGGCGGGAAAAGATTCCACATATTCATAGTGAGTGACCAAAATCAGGGTTTCGGTCTGGTCTGATTGGGCGCGGACTAGCTCCAGGACGCCCTCGAAATCTTCCATGTGGTCGCAATCCGACCACAAAATATTCTCGGTTATCAATTGGGCGCTAAGATTGCGACCCAATATTTCCGCGCTCTGCCGGGCGCGGTCGGCTGGCGAAGTCAGAATTAAGGCTCGGTTGCCATTGGAGACCATTTTTATTTTTTGCGCCAGGGACTCAATTTGAATTATTCCTCGATTATTGAGCTGGCCGGTATGACTGTAGTCGCCATGTCGGACGAGAATTAGGTGGTTCATTTCTTCCTCCGGTTGGGTTGGTTTTGGTTTCAAGGTACGGTTTATTGATCGGGGATAAAAAGTGATTTTACTTTTCACTGATTAGCCCCAAACGCAGACAATTTAGCTGGCCGCCGCTTAACTATAATATTGTCAATTGCCGGCTATTATTTTTATTTTTCATTCCAGTATCAACAATTATTAACTTTAAAAACAATCTCTGTTTAGGATAGCAAAGAGTGATTGAATAGTCAAGATATTTATAAATTTTTTTATTGGCGACTCGGCCCTTGATCTCTAGGCGCAATGTGATTGGCTATTTATTCGCTATGCATGGCTCGCTTAATTGCCGCTACCAATTCGTTGGGAGTATCTGTCCCGAGGCGATAAATTTTTCCGTTTTTCATAACTATTTCTACCGCATCAAAACCGGAAATATTGTAAACCCACATTTTGGGCCCCAAACATAATCTGATCCCCCAGCCATAATACCAGTGATTTTTTACTTGCTTGGCTGATGTTATGTCACTAAGCAGAAATTTTTTCCTAAATATTCCGTAGCCAAACTTAAGCCGAAGATATTTTTCATCAATAGCCGTTGTTAGCGTCATAAAGGAGGCTAAAACAAACAGAATCAATATCATCGTCGCTGTGACAAGAAAGTTTGCGCCAGAGTCGACCGAAGGAGGCTCTCTTCTGGCTGTAATCTGGACCCAAGCAAAAAACACCAGCACTGCCAGGGTGACTACTATCATTAGATATCCGATTTGGGTGTGTTTGTATGAGGTCATTGATTATTCTTATTTAATTGACTGAACAATTCTATCCACTGTCGAGTCAACATCAAAAGTTTGTCTTTCACTGACGCAAGCCTCATTTTGCTTATCGTCGTAGTTATTGCAATTAGGATATTGCAGAGCAAAGCTAACTTTTATGAGCTTATCGTTCTTGACGGTAGTATAAGCGTATGATGAATAAACACTGCCAGCCGCGCCTTCATGTTTAACATTCACGCAATAGGCGCGGTCATCAACCATTCGTTTTGAGGTTATGTCTGATATACGGCTGACTTCCGGCGGTGTAGTTTTGCATGAATAGGTACCTGTTTCTATTTTCACGACTGGCGGCCACTTGATGATACTAATGTATTTTGCCAGCAATTCTTTGGGATATTGGTAGGTTACTCCATCACGATTGGTCGTTGTTGTCCATAAATTATTAGCTGGATTATTGCTGTTTTCGGTAGTTGTAATTTTTTGTTCGCGATTAAAAACAAAATCGTAATCATAAAAATGAAAAGAATCGGCTATTTTTCCATCCCAACAATTATCATAGCCAAATCCTAATCCGATATTACATTCTTGTCCAATACTCCAAAAAGCAACTTTTTTTACAACCGGGCTATAAATTATATAATTCGCATAATTGACTGGACAATTTGTAGAGCCCAAATCTTTTCCATCACCATCTATCTCAACCCTATAATTATTTGCAAAACTGGTTGCTATTTTTGATTTAAAACTACAACCAGAGCCCAATTTATTTTTAATTAGCAAATCTAAATCTGTTTCATTTTCAACATCAAAAACAACAATATGCCAGGGCAAGGGATAGGAAAAATCATTTTCCTTGTATTCGGGGATAAAAGAATTTTCCGTTTTCATTAATTCTCCTGTTTGCTGATTAATTTCTAAATTATATTTTTGAGTAAGATAAAAATTATTATTTTTATTTAAAATTTGATTAGGTAGTAATAAATCCAACGGCGATAATCCTTCTGGTAAATTAGCTCCCCAAAAATAATTACTTATTGAAAACTCTGGATAGCTCATCATAAAACCATACTCTTCATTTTTATAATTAATCCATTCTATAGACTCCTTTAAATTATTTGTTTCAGATATTGTCCAAATAGAATAAAATCTTGAATAAAATTTATGAACAGCAACCAGTCTATCACCACGATCATTTTGAAAAAAATAGCCCGAGCCCATTTGTTCGGTAAAATCATAACCATTGTCTTTCATGAACGACTTAATGAGCTCTTGGTTATTGCTTTTGGTAATATATTTATTTTCTTTCCCAGCCAATTTTACAATATCTTGATTGCCAAAAGTTAACTGGGCCAGGCCTTTGATTTGCGGCCAAGGATTGCCTTCTTGGAAAATAACGTTTGAGTAGAAAACCATTAAAACGCCCAACACTAAAATAATGAGTGAAGTAATAAGCAAAGCTTTTTTATTTTTTGATTGATGCTCAAAAATCATCCGGATTTTTTTCTTCTGACCTCTGATTATGGCAAAGATAATGGCGATAATTAGAATGAGGCCAATCCCTTGCAAGCCGGGGCTGTTGTCATATCCGCCGAAAACAATGAAAAACCCGCCCAACAGTATGGCTAGAATTTTCGGGGTCCAGGGTAAAAGTTTATTTTTCATATTAGAGAGACTTGTTTGCTTATATTGTATCTCAAAGATTGGTTTTATTGAAGGGCTAATGGTTGGAACAAAACAAAAGCAGTCACCAAAAAGTTGTTGCCTTTGTTAAACTATTTATCGGCCAACTGCCAGCCGAAACCAAATGATTTCTCTTTTTAGAATCTAAATATATATTTAAAATCGCTTCTGAGAGTTGTGCCACATTATCTTTCTTAAATAGCAAACCTCCAGAACCAACATATTCCTTTATTCCTCCAACATCTGTAGCAATCACTGGACACCCCAGAGCCAAGGCCTCAACATTAACCAAACCACCACCTTCGCTCCGAGAAGGTACTACGGTACACAAAGCTGATTTAAGATAACTTACAGCCTCTTTAAGAGGAATATCGCCTATAAAAGTAATCCTATTGGATAATTTAGTTTTTTGAACCATTTTTTTAAGCTTATCTTCTTCTGGTCCACTTCCAGCAATTATTAAATCTAAATCAGATAATTGATTAGCGATCTTAATATATGACTTAAGTAAGGTATCTATCCCCTTAGAAGAGACGAGTCTTCTAAGTGAAATTATATAGGGTTTAGAAGTTATTTTTGCTGGAACCTTTAAATATTCAGCTAAGTTTATCCCGGCCAATAATACTTGGGGTGGCTTTTTTAGATCTGGATAATCTTTTATCAACTGTACCCTCAAAAACTTAGAACATGCAGTCAATTTTGGCACGAAATTTAAGAAAGGGGAAGCAGTAAATCTTCCTTTGTACCAAACCCGCAAAGAATCTTTGTCTCCTGGCAAAGGTATTTCTCCTCCACAAATAGTTCCAATCAACCTGGCATTCCATCTTTTTGCTAAATACCAACCAATTAAAGGTAAGGGGTGACGAAAACCAACAATATGAATGGTATCACTCCTGAGAATCTTTTCATTTTGCCTCAAAAAACTTCCTAATTTTTGATAATCAATTTTCTTTTTGGGCACAGAAAAACGAACAATCTTGGTACCTTTTATTTTGTTATAAACCGATAAGCTACTAGGAAATTTTTTGGTCAATATAACAACCTCAATACCATTAATTTTTGAGAGTTCCGACAACTCAGAAACCATTGTCTCAATACCTCCTCTATGAGGGTGAAAAAGTGAGCATAGGTAAAGAATTTTCATGGTTTTTGAGCAACGCTTTCAAATCGCGAAGTTTCTATTGGCGGTACCTTTTGGTTAAAATCCGAACTTTTTTTGAAGAAAATCCGGACGGCGAATTCTAAAATCCAATCGCCGCTTCTTCGTCCGCCGCCTAGAAATTTTTTAGATACTCCTTAATTCTCTCCCTGTCTTCATTTTCTTTTTTGCCCTTAAAATATATCTCAATAAAATCTACCTGGCAATTTTCGCAATGAAAAGCATAAATAATTCGTATTCCACTTTTTGAACCT
>Ga0116177_10000269_pt1 | contig 38160 bp, 33 predicted proteins | sample AD_STIC10_MetaG_FD_89750 | JGI IMG/M metagenome (GOLD analysis project Ga0116177, IMG submission 89750) | Active sludge microbial communities of municipal wastewater-treating anaerobic digesters from USA - AD_STIC10_MetaG | ecosystem: Engineered > Bioreactor > Anaerobic > Digestate | place: USA... | reverse complement strand
GATCGAGCCCTTGGTGACGGCGCCGCGTTCGGCGCGCAGCAGGTTGCTGACGGCGCGCAGCGTGGTCGTCTTGCCCGCGCCGTTGCCGCCGAGCAGGGCCACCACCTGGCCCTCCGCCACCTGCAGCGACACGCCCCTGAGCACCAGGATCACGTGGTTGTAGATGACCTCGATGCCGTTGACGTTCAGCAGGATGTTGCTCATGGGCACCTCGTGGCGTTCAGGCGGCCGCCGCCGCCGCACTGGCCGCACCGGCCGCGCCGGCTTGCGCGCGGCTCGCCTGCGCGGAGGGCGCCGTGCGAGCCGCTGCGGGGCCGGGTCATGACTGGCAGTCTTCCGGCGTGCGGCGGGTCAGCTTCTTCTCGGCCGCGTATTTCTCGGCCTGCGCCTTGACCAGCGGCTTGATGATCTGCTCGTCGGCCTGCAGCCAGTCGGAGCTGAACTTCCAGGCCTTGCCGTCCCAGGTGTGGATGCGCGCCCAGGCCGAGCCCATGTGGTCCATGCACGAGGTGCTGATCGGCCGCATCACGCCGGCGAAGCCCAGCGCGTCGAGCTTGGCCTGCGTCAGGTTCAGGTTCTCCAGGCCCCAGCGGATCTGCTCGCCGGTCATGACCTTGCCCTTGCCGAAGCGCTCCTGCGCCGCGCGCACGCCTTCGAGGCCGAGCATCGCGCTCATCGCGCCGCGCATGTAGAGCACCTGGCCGACCTCCTCCTTCGGGCCGGTGCCCTGGCCCTTGTCGTGCACCATCGCCAGCACGTCCTTGACGAGCCTGGACTGCGGCTCGGCGCCGTGCTGCATCGTCACCGCGTTGTAGCCCTTGGCGCCGTCGGCCACGTCCTTGACGTCGGGCTCGGCACCGGCCCACCACACGCCGTACATCTTCTCGCGCGGGTAGCCGGTGGCCTGGGCCTCCTTGATCGCGGTGGAGTTCATCACGCCCCAGCCCCACAGCACCACGTAGTCGGGGCGCGACTGGCGCACCTGCAGCCAGGTCGACTTCTGCTCGACGCCCGGCGCCGTCACCGGCAGCAGCTGCAGCTCGAAGCCGTGCAGCTTGGCGCGCTCCTGCAGCTGCGGGATCGGCTCCTTGCCGAAGGGGCTGTCGTGGTAGACCAGCGCGAACTTCTTGCCCTTGAGCTTGTCCCAGCCGCCTTCCTTCTTGGCGATGGCCTGCAGGATCGCGTCCGACGCCACCCAGTAGGTGCCGGCGATCGGGAAGTTCCACTTGAACACGCCACCGTCCTGACTCTCGCTGCGGCCGTAGCCGATGCTGATCAGCGGGATCTTGTCGATCGGCGCCTTCTCGGTGATCGCGAAGGTGGCCCCGGTGGACAGCGGCTGCACGAAGCTCGCGCCCTTGCCCTTCAGGCGCTCGTAGCACTCGACGCTCTTGCCGGTGTCGTAGCCGGTCTCGCACTCCTCGTACGAGATCTTCACGCCGTTGATGCCGCCGCGCGCGTTGGTGAGCTTGAGGTAGTCGACGAAGCCGTTCGCCCAGGGCACGCCGTTCGGCGCGTAGGGGCCGGTGCGGTACGACAGCACCGGCACGAACTGCTCCTTGGCCTGCGCGAACGCGCCCGCCGGGACGAGCGTGGCCGCGCACAGCGCGGCGGTGGCGAGCGTGAGATTCCGGAACTTCATGGGGGTCTCCTGGCGGTGTGAGGCACGGGCTCGTGCCGATGTGTAGGCGTTGGGCGGGGCGGTCAGTGCGGGAAGGGCCACAGGCGCAGCTTCTCCTTGGCGGTGGACCACAGGCGTGCCAGGCCGTGCGGCTCGACGATCAGGAAGAACACGATCAGCGCGCCGTAGACCATGAACACGACGTGCGAGACGAAGGCCGTGTCGAGTGTGACGCCGACGGCGCGCCCGAGCGCCGGCAGCACCTGGTCGAGCACGATCGGCAGCACGACGATGAAGGCCGCGCCGAAGAAGCTGCCCATGATCGAGCCGAGGCCGCCGATGATCACCATGAACAGCAGCTGGAACGAGCGTTCGATCGAGAACGCCGCCGGCTCCCACGAGCCGAGGTAGACGAAGGCCCAGAGCGCGCCGGCCACGCCGACGATGAACGAGCTGACCGCGAACGCGGTGAGCTTGGCGTACACCGGGCGGATGCCGATGACGCTGGCGGCCACGTCCATGTCGCGCATCGCCATCCATTCGCGGCCGATGGCGCCGCGCACCAGGTTCTTCGCGAGCAGCGCGAAGACGGTCAGGAAGCTCAGGCAGAACAGGTACTTGGACACCGGCGACTCGATCGGCAGGCCGAAGACCTGCAGCCCCGCGACGCTGGCCGCGCCCGAGGCCGAGTCGAGCGTGAACCACTTGATGCGCAGGAAGGCCCAGTCGGTGAAGAACTGCGCCGCGAGCGTGGCCACCGCGAGGTACAGCCCCTTGATGCGCAGCGACGGAATGCCGAACAGCACGCCCACCGCCGTCGCGCACACGCCGCCCAGCAGCAGCGAAGCAATCAGCGGCATGCCCTCGATGCGTGCCTGGAAGTTGTAGGCCGCGTAGGCGCCGACCGCCATGAAGGCGCCGGTGCCCAGCGAGATCTGGCCGCAGTAGCCGACGAGGATGTTCAGCCCGAGCGCCGCCAGCGACAGGATCAGGAACGGGATCACGATCGCGCGGAACGCGTACTCGCTGACGACGAAGGGCGCGATCGCGTAGGCGAACACCAGCAGCGCGCCGATCGCGAGGCGGTCCTGCGCGATCGGGAAGATCTGCGCGTCGGCGCGGTAGCTGGTCTTGAACTGGCCGTTTTCGCGGTAGAGCATGCGTGGGTCCCTTCGATGCTCAGACGCGATCGATGATCTTCTCGCCGAACAGGCCCTGCGGCCGCACGAGCAGGAAGATCAGCGCCATCGCATAGGCGAACCAGATCTCGATGCCGCCGCCGAGCATCGGGCCGATGTAGATCTCGGACAGCTTCTCGCCCACGCCGATGATCAGCCCGCCGAGGATCGCGCCGGGCACGGAGGTCAGCCCGCCGAGGATCACCACCGGCAGCGCCTTCAGCGCGATCAGCGACAGCGAGAACTGCACGCCCAGCTTGCTGCCCCAGATCATGCCGGCCACCAGCGCCACGACGCCGGCCACCGACCAGACGATGACCCAGATGTGGTTCAGCGGGATGCCGATGGACTGCGCCGCCTGGTGGTCGTCGGCCACCGCGCGCAGCGCGCGGCCGGTGGCCGTCTTCTGGAAGAACAGCGCCAGCGCCGCCACCAGCACCGCCGCGATCAGCGCCGCGATCAGGTCTTCCTCGTTGACCAGCACGCCGCCCTCGAACACCTTGTCGAGCAGGAAGATCGGGTCCTTGGGCATGCCGAGGTCGATCTTGTAGATGTCGCTGCCGAAGACGATCTGGCCGGCGCCGTCGAGAAAGTAGCTGATGCCCAGCGTGGCCATCAGCAGCGTGATGCCTTCCTGGTTGACGAGCTTGCCCAGCACCCAGCGCTCGATCGCCCAGGCCACGCCGACCATCAGGGCCGCCGCGGCGGCGAAGCCGAGCACGTTGCCGACGATCTTGTTGTCGATGCCCAGGCCCTTCGGGATCCACTCGGAAAAGCGCGCCATCGCCAGCGCCGCCAGCAGCACCATCGCGCCCTGCGCGAAGTTGAAGACGCCCGAAGCCTTGTAGATCAGCACGAAGCCGAGCGCGACCAGCGAATACAGCATGCCGGTCATCAGCCCGCCGATCAGCGCCTCGAGGAAGAACTGCATGGCCGCGTCCTAGTGGGTGGTGCCGAGGTAGGCGCTGATGACGTCGGGATTGGCGCGCACCTCGTCGGGCACGCCGTCGCCGATCTTGCGGCCGTAGTCGAGCACGACGACGCGGTCGCTGATGTCCATGACCACGCCCATGTCGTGCTCGATCAGCACGATGGTCGTGCCGAACTCGTCGTTCACGTCGAGGATGAAGCGGCTCATGTCCTGCTTCTCCTCGACGTTCATGCCGGCCATCGGTTCGTCCAGCAGCAGCACCTGCGGCTCCATCGCCAGCGCCCGGCCCAGGTCCACGCGCTTCTGCAGGCCGTAGGGCATGCGGCCCACCGGCGTCTTGCGGTAGGGCTGGATCTCGAGAAAGTCGATGATGCGCTCGACGAAGGCGCGGTGCGCGTCCTCCTCGCGCTGCGCCGGCCCGAGGCGCAGCGCCTGCTGGAAGAGGTTGCAGCGCATCTTCAGGTTGCGGCCGGTCATGATGTTGTCCACCACGCTCATGCCCTTGAACAGCGCCAGGTTCTGGAAGGTGCGCGCCACGCCCATCTCGGCGACCTGGCGCGAGTTCATGTGCTTGAACTGCTGGCCGCGGAAGGTGATCGTGCCTTCCTGCGGCTGGTAGACGCCGTTGATGCAGTTGAGCATCGAGCTCTTGCCCGCGCCGTTCGGGCCGATGATCGCGCGGATCTCGTGCTCGCGGACGTTGAAGCTGATGTCGGTCAGCGCCTTCACGCCGCCGAAGCGCAGCGTGATGTTGCTGACGTCGAGGATGACCTCGCCGATCCTGCGCTCGGCCATGTCAGGCAGCCTTGCGCATCGAGGGGAACACCTTCGCGTCGACGATCTTCAGCGTCGCCGAGACGGTGCCGGTGCGGCCGTCCTCGAACCTCACCTGCGTCTCGATGAACTGCTCGGCGCGGCCCTCGTAGAGCGCGTCGACCAGCACCTGGTACTTCTCGCCGATGAATCCGCGGCGCACCTTGCGCGTGCGGGTGAGCTCGCCGTCGTCGGCATCGAGCTCCTTGTGCAGGATCAGGAAGCGGTGGATCTGGCTGCCGGCCAGCAGCGCGTCGGCCGCGAGGTCGGCGTTGACCTTCTCGACGCAGTCGCGGATCAGCTCGCGCACCTCGGGCTTGCCCGCGAGGTCGGTGTAGCCGGCGTAGGGCAGGTTGCGCTTCTCGGCCCAGTTGCCCACCGCCTCCATGTCGATGTTGACGAAGGCGCAGGCCTTCTCGCGTCCGTCGCCGTAGGCCACCGCCTCCTTCACGTACGGGAAGAACTTCAGCTTGTTCTCGACGTACTTGGGGGCGAACATCGCGCCGTCGTTGGCGCCGCCGCGCAGCCGGCCCACGTCCTTGGCGCGGTCGATGATCTTCAGGTGGCCGCCGGCGTCGAGGAAGCCGGCGTCGCCGGTGTGGTACCAGCCGTCGGCGGTCAGCACCTCGGCGGTGGCGGCGGGGTTCTTGTAGTACCCCTTGAGCAGCCCGGGCGACCTGACGAGGATCTCGCCGTTGTCGGCCACCCGGATCTCCACGCCCTCGATGGGCACGCCCACGGTGTCGGCGTGGGCCTCGTGGTCGGGCTGCAGGCAGACGAACACCGCGGTCTCGGTCGAGCCGTAGAGCTGCTTCAGGTTGATGCCGATCGAGCGATAGAAGCTGAACAGGTCGGGCCCGATCGCCTCGCCGGCGGTGTAGGCCACGCGCACGCGGCTGAAGCCCAGCGTGTTGCGCAGCGGGCCGTAGATCAGCACGTTGCCGATCGCGTAGAGCAGCCGGTCGGCGGCGCCCACCGGCTTGCCGTCCAGCAGCGCCGTGCCCACGCGCCGCGCCAGCGCCATGCAGCGCTGGAACAGCCACTTCTTGACCGCGCCGGCGTCCTCCATGCGGATCGTGACGCTGGTCAGCAGCCCCTCGAAGACGCGCGGCGGCGCGAAGTAGTAGGTCGGGCCGATCTCCTTCAGGTCAATCGTCACCGTCGCCGCCGACTCCGGGCAGTTGACCACGTAGCCGCAGGCCAGCCACTGCGCGTAGCTGAAGATGTTCTGGCCGATCCAGGCCGGCGGCAGGTAGGCCAGCACCTCGTCGTCGGGGCCGAGCCTGTCGAAGCGCGCGCCGGCCTGCGCCCGGTCGATCAGCGTGGCGTGCGAGTGCACCACGCCCTTGGGGTGGCCGGTCGTGCCGGAGGTGAAGAACATCGCCGCGACGTCGTCGGGACCGCCCTGGGCGACCTCGGCGTCGAAGAATCCCGCGTGCCGGGCATTCCACGCGCGCCCGGCCTCGACGAGCGCGTCCAGAGACGCCAGGCCGGGCTCGCGGTAGTGGCGCAGGCCGCGCGGGTCGTCGAACCAGACGTGGCCGAGCTGCGGGCAGGCCGTGCGCAGCTCGAGCATCTTGTCGACCTGTTCCTGGTCCTCGACGACGGCGTAGGCGATCTCGGCGTTGTTGATCGGGTAGGCGAACTCGGTGGCCACCGCGTCCTGGTACAGCGGCACGACGATGGCGCCGAGCGACTGCGCGGCGAGCATCGCGGCGTACAGCCGCGGGCGGTTCTCGCCGATGACCACGAGGTGCTGGCCGCGCTGCAGGCCGGCCTGCGCCAGGCCGCCGGCGAGGTCGCGCACCAGCGCGGCCAGGTCCGCCCAGCTCAGCGTCTGCCAGATGCCGTATTCCTTCTCGCGCAGCGCCGGCGCCGCGGGGCGTTGCGCCGCGTGGTCGAGCAGCAGCCGGGGGAAGGTCGACGGCATCCGGGTCTCCTGGGCAGTGCCTGCGCGGGACGCGCAGGCCGGGGCATGGGCTCACTGTAGGAAGAACTTTGACGTCATGTTGTCGTTCTGACGACAATCCTAGGGACAGTCCGGGCGGGGCTTTCCATGAGCCGCGTTGTCAGGCTGACGTCATTGCGAGGGTCCATGGCGAGTTCGAACTCCACCGCGGCGCCGCTGCGCCAGCGCGCGCGCGACGCGAGCGCCGACGAGCTCGCGGCCGTGCCCTGGCTCGGGCTGCTGTCGGTGCCCGAGCGCGAGCGCGTCGCCGCCGACCTGCAGGTGGCCGACGCCGAGGCGGGCGAGTACGTCTGCAAGTTCGGGCGTCCGGCGAACTTCTGGTTCGGCGTCGTCGACGGCCTGCTCAAGATGAGCAACGACAGCGCCGTGGGCGCGCCCATGACCTTCACCGGCGTGCCGCCCGGCGCGTGGTTCGGCGAGGGCACGCTGCTCAAGCGCGAGGCCTACCGCTACAACATCGAGGCGCTGCGGCCGAGCGTCGTGGCCGGCCTGCCGCTCGAGACCTTCCATTGGCTGCTCGAGCGCAGCATCCCGTTCAACCGCTACGTGATGAACCAGCTCAACGAGCGCCTGAGCCAGTTCATCGCGGCCCGCGAGATCGACCGGCTCGACGATCCGGACTCGCGCGTCGCGCGCAGCCTGGCCGCGCTGTTCCACCCGGTGCTCTACCCCGGCGTGGGTGAGCTGCTGCGCATCACGCAGCAGGAGCTGGCCTACCTCGTGGGCCTGTCTCGCCAGCGCGTGAACGAGGCGCTGAAGGCGCTGCAGGCGCTGGGGCTGATCCGCATCGAGTACGGCGGCGTGCGCGTGCTCGACCTGGCCGCGCTGCGGCGCCACATGCACCGCGGCTGAGCGGCTCAGGGGTTGGCGATGCCCGCGGCCACGTGGCCCGCGGGCACGTGCGCGGCGGCGCTCTCGATGTGGCCGGTCTGGTCGTCGAAGAAGAAGTCGGGCTCGAACTCCCGCAGGAACTCGCCCTTGGCCAGGCCGCCGAGGAACATGGCCTCGTCGACCTCGATGCGCCAGTCCATCAGCGTGCGGATCGCGCGCTCGTGTGCTGGCGCGCTGCGGGCGGTGACCAGCGCGGTGCGGATGCGCATGTCCTGCGCCGGGTCGCGCTGCAGGCGGTGCAGCGCCTCGAGCAGCGGCTTGAACGGGCCCGGCGCCAGCGGCGTGGCCGCGCGCTCGCGCTCGTGGTCCTGGAAGGCGGCCAGCCCGCCGTGCTGGAAGACGCGCTCGGCCTCGTCCGAGAACAGCACCGCGTCGCCGTCGAAGGCGATGCGCACCTCGTTCGGGTGCGCGGTCGAGGCGCGCGCCGAGTCGGGGTAGACGCGTGCCGCCGGCACGCCCGCGGCCAGCGCCGAACGCACGTCGGCCTCGTTCGTCGACAGGAACAGGTTCGCGCTGAGCGGCCGCAGGTAGCGCCAGGGCGATTCGCCGCGCGTGAACACGCCGCGCTGCACCGGCAGGCCGTAATGGCGCGCCGAACGGAACACGCGCATGCCCGAGACCGGGTCGTTGCGCGACAGGATCACGACCTCGACGCGCGTCTGCGCCGGCGTGTTGAAGGCCAGCAGCTTGTTCACGAGCGAGAACGCCACGCCCGGGCGCGCCGGCGCGTCGACGCGCTCGAGCTGCAGCTGCATGTAGGCGCGGTCGTCGCGGTCCTCGAAGAGGCGGTTCTCCTCCTCGAAGTCGAACAGGGCCCGCGACGAGATCGCGACGACGAGCTGGCCGGCAAGCGAAACAGGCATGGAAACCATGATAACGAGCCCGCGACGCACCGTTGCGCGCGGCGACGCGGCGCAGGTCCGTGCCCCGGTGGCCGTAGCCCTCGACCTGACGTTCCTCCCGCTCGTGCGGCTCGCCCTGCGGGTCGGCGCCTGCGGGCGGGCCGGCCCGGCTACTGCACGAAGCCGATCGCCGATCGCTTGCTGCCGGGGTCGGGCAGGTCACGCACCTGCACCTGGTCGCGCTTGTCGAGCTTGGCGTTGCCGAAGCCCGTCATCCACGCGCGGCGCATCTCGCGCGGTGCGAGTTCGCTCATGAACTCGAGCACGTCGGCGCGCGGCTCGGCCTCGAAGCGCGAGCCCCAGTCGTGCTCGGCGCGGATGCCGCGGTACAGGCGCTGCGCGATGCGCATCGCCGCCTCGCGGTCGGGCGACTGCACCTCGTAGACGTTCATGCGGTTCAGGATCGGGTCGGGGATGCCGCGCGCGTCGTTCGCGGTCGCCACCCAGATCAGCTGGCTCGCGTCGATCGGCACCTCGGCGAACTCGTCGGTGAAGGCGCGTGCGGTGTCGTGCTCGAGCAGGCCGTAGAGCGCACCGAGCGGATCGTAGGCATGCTCGCCGCCGGCCTTGTCGATCTCGTCGACCACCATCACGGGGTTGGCGTACTGGCCGTCGACCAGGGTCTCGAAGACCTTGCCCGGCCGCGCACCCTTCCATTGGCTGCTGGCGCCGGACAGCACCCAGCCCGCGGTCATCGAACTCATCGAGATGAACCCCATGCCGGTGCCCAGCAGCTGCGCGAGCTCGCGCGCGAAATGCGTCTTGCCGACGCCGGGCGGACCGAGCAGCAGCAGCGGCGTGATCTCGAGCGCGTCGCGGCTGTCCTCGCACAGCGCGAGCTGGCGCTTGACGTCGTCCAGCACCGGGCCGAAGTTCGGGAGGTCGTCGTACAGGTGGTCCATCACCGGCAGGCCGGCGGGCTTGACCTGGAAGCGCTCGGGGCCCTTCTCGAGCATGCGTTCGTAGGTGGAGCGCAGGCTCTCGTGCTCCTTCGGGGGCAGCTTGTCGAGGCGCCGCTCGACGTCGCCCACGCGGTAGACATGGCGCATGTGCGCGATGGGGATGCCGCCCTTGGGGATGCCCCGCGGCGGGACGGTCACCAGATCCTTGGATGCGCTCATCGATACCTCCGGAACAAGGTCCGTCGACACACCGTGCGCCAGCGCACGCCGGACGACTTCATTCGAACAGGGACTGCCACGGCGAAGCGCCGAAACAACACCCCGAATATGGGGCAAACCTGAGCAGATTGCGTGCCAGGCTGGGGAATCCCCCAAGGCCAGGCGAGGTGCCGGTCAGGGTCGTGGCAGCCAGCGCCCGAGCGTCGCGCTCAGCGCGTCGAAGGCCACGGGCTTGGGCAGGAAGTCGTCCATGCCGGCCTCCCGGCAGGCGGCGACGTTCTCGGCCTCGCTGCTGGCGGTCAGCGCCACGACCGGGGTGCGGGGCAGGCCCTGCTCGGCCTCGAGCGCCCGCAGCCGTCGCGTGCACGCGAAACCGTCGACCTCGGGCATGTGGCAGTCCATCAGCACCAGGTCGAAGCGCAGGTCGCGTGCCGTCCGGGCGTAGGCCTCGAGCGCGACGCGGCCGTTGTCGGCGATCGTCACGACCAGGCCGAGCCGCTCGAGCATGCCCTGGGCGACCAGCTGGTTCACCAGGTTGTCCTCCGCGAGCAGCACGCGGCGCACGCCGGCGGGCCAGGTGCCGTCGTCCGCGGGCAGGGGCGCGACGGCAGGAGCCGCGCGCCCGCCCGGCGCACGCAGGCCGGACTCCAGGGCGGCGAACAGGCGCGACGGCGTCACCGGCTTGTACAGCGGGCTCAGCGGCGGCGGCAGGCCGGTGGCGCGCACCGCCAGGCCGGCCAGCAGCACGCCGGGCAGCCCGGCCGCGGCGAGGCACGCCGCCCAGGCCGCCGCGTCGATGCCGGCCGGCGCCAGGCTGCGGTCGTCGCAGAGCACCAGGCCGACGCCGTCGGCGCGCGCCGCGGCCAGTTCGTTCGTCGAGGGCAGCGTCTCGAAGGCGTGGCAGCTCGCGCCGGTGCTGGCGATCAGCTCGCCCAGGTCGTCACGCAGGCTGCGCGTGGCGCTCACGAGCCAGACGCGGTGCCCCCCCAGCGCCGGACGCTCCGTCGGCCCGGGCGGATCGGCCGGGGCCTGGTGCGGCAGCATCAGCGTGAAGGTCGATCCGCGGTCGGGCAGGCTGGCGACCTCGATGTGGCCGCCCAGCAGGGCGGCCAGCTCGCGGCTGATCGCCAGGCCCAGCCCGCTGCCGCCGAAGCGCCGCGTGGTCGACACGTCGCCCTGGGCAAAGGCCTCGAACAGCGTCTGGCGCTGGGCGTCGTCCATGCCGATGCCGGTGTCGCGCACCGACAGGCGCAGCCACGGCGCGCCACCGGGCCCGAGGTCCGGCGCCGCGGCCAGGTGCACCTCGCCGGCGCTGGTGAACTTGACGGCGTTGGCCAGCAGGTTGTGCAGGATCTGCCGCAGCCGGGCCGCGTCGCCCACGGTGTGGCGCGGCAGCGTGGCGGCGCAATGGGCCGACAGTTCGACGCCCTTGGCCTGCGCCTGGGCGGCAAAGACCTTCGCGGCGTCGTGCACCGCGGCGTGCAGGTCGAAGACCGTCTGCTCGGTCTTCATGCGCCCGGCCTCGAGCTTGGAGTAGTCGAGCACGTCGTTGACCAGCGCCATCAGCGCCTCGGTGCTGCGGTCGAGCACGGCCAGCAGGTGCTGCTGGCCGGCATCGAGCTGCGAGCCGCGCAGCAGCTCGGCCGCGCCGACGATCCCGTTCAGCGGCGTGCGGATCTCGTGGCTCATGTTCGCCAGGAAGCGGCTCTTGACCTGCATCGCCTCGTGGGCCGCGGCGTGCACGCGGCCCAGGCGGTCGAGCAGCTCGCGCCGCCAGCGCAGGCTCATCAGCGTCATCAGCAGCGCGAACAGCAGGGCGCCGATCATCGACACGGCGCGCTGCGTCTCGCCCATCGGCAGCGCCGCGGCGCGGGGCAGCAGGCCGTGGGCCCCGAGCACGCCGAGCGTGGCCATCACCCCGATCGACGCCAACGCCAGCGCGATCGCCGAGCGCGTGGCGCCGCCCTGCAGCAGCAGGAGCGGCAGCGTGAACATCCACCACACCGACGCGCCGGCCGTGCCGTTCTGCCAGAAGGCCGCGACCGCGGTGACCGCGAACAGCGGCCAGGCGACCAGGCTCAGGCCGCGCACCGCCCGGCCCGTGCGCCGTGCATACAGGGCGACACCGGCCAGGTAGAGCATCACCAGCGCCTGGCCGAGGCACATCCACCAGGCGCCGCGCCAGGCGAAGATCAGCACGTACAGCAGCGTCGCGGCCACGCCCAGCCCGCAGGCCAGGCGCAGCACGCGGCGCGCGAGTTCGGTCTCGAGCTCCTGGGCGTTGCCCGGCCACGGACTCGCGGAATCGCCGGCCGGCGTCATCCCCGGCCGCCCTACTTGACCCAGGTGTTGAGCTGGATGATGGGCAGCAGCACCGCCAGCACGATCAGCATCACGACCGCGCCCATGGCGACGATCAGCAGCGGTTCGAGCAGCGTCGCCATCTGCAGCGCACGCCGCTGCACCTCGGTGCCGAGCTGGCGCGCGGCGCGGTCGAGCATCAAGGGCAGCTGGCCGGTCTGCTCGCCCAGGCGCGAGAACATCGCCAGCAGGCCCGGAAAGCGCTTCTTGCCCGCCAGCGCCGAGGCCAGCGGCGCGCCTTCGCGCACCTGGTTGAGGGCTTCCATCGCGTCGGCGCGCATCGCGCGGTTCGACAGCGTCTCGGCGGCGGCCTGCAGCGCCTTCAGGATCGGCACGCCGGCCCCGGCAAGCATGGCCAGCGTGCCGGCGAAGCGCGCCGCGTTGTAGCCGCGCGAGAGCTTGCCGACCAGCGGCAGCTTCAGCCAGCCGGCGTCGAAACGTTCCCGGAAGGCCTCGTTGCGCAGCATCGCCGCGAGCGTGCCGGCGCCGCCGGCGATCAGGATCAGCAGCAGCCAGCCCCAGTCGCGCAGGAAGCTGCTGAGGCCGAGCATGGCCACCGTCAGCGCCGGCAGCGAACGCTTGCTGCTGGTGAAGACGGAGGCGACCTGCGGCACCACGTAGGTGACCAGGAAGGTGACGATCACCACCGCGATCAGCGACACGATCGCCGGGTAGAGCGTGGCGCCGATCAGCTTGGCCTTGAGTTCCTGGCGTTCCTCCAGGTCGTCGGCGAGGCGCTCGAGCACGGCGCCGAGCGCGCCGCTTTGCTCACCGGCGGCCACCACGCCGCGGTAGACCTCGTCGAACTCCCGCGGCGCGCTGGCCAGCGCACGCGCAAAGGGCGAGCCGGCGTTGACCTCGCTCTTCAGGTGCGCCACCAGCTCGCGCTGGCGGGCGTCGTCGGATTCCTCGCCGAGCGCGGTCAGCGCGCGTTCGAGCGGCAGCCCGGAGGCCACCAGGCCGGCGAGCTGGCGCGTCCAGACGGCCAGGCTGGTGGCGTTGAACACGCGCCGCGACAGGCGCGTGCCGCCGGCGTCGGCCGTGCCGGCGCTGGCCACCTGCGTGACCGCGAGCGGCACCAGCGACTGCGCACGCAGCTGCGCGCGCGCGGCCCGGGCGTTGTCGGCCTCGAGCAGGCCGGTGCTGGCCTTGCCGCTGGCGTCGAGGGCTTCGAACTTGTACGCGGGCATGCGGACTCAGCGCGTCATTCCCGCGTCACGCGCAGCACCTCTTCGGGCGAGGTGACGCCCTCGACGACGAGGCGCTCGCCGTCCTCGCGCATCGAGCGCAGGCCGGCCGCCTCGGCCGCGACGAACAGCTGCGACTCCGCGGCGCGGCCGTGGATCAGGGCACGCACCTTGTCGTCGGCCGTCATCAGCTCGTAGACGCCGGTGCGGCCCTTGTAGCCCGCCATGCCGCATTCGGCGCAGCCCACCGGGTGGTAGCGGCCGCGGTCGTCGGGCCGCTTGCAGTGCGGGCAGAGCACGCGCACCAGGCGCTGCGCGAGCACGCCCAGCAGCGACGAGCTCAGCAGGAAGGGCTCGACGCCCATGTCGGTCAGCCGCGTCACGGCGCTCGGCGCGTCGTTGGTGTGCAGCGTGGCCAGCTCCAGGTGGCGGGTCAGCGAGGCCTGGATCGCGATCTGCGCGGTCTCGTAGTCGCGGATCTCGCCGATCATGATGACGTCCGGGTCCTGGCGCAGGATCGCGCGCAGCGCCTTCGCGAAGGTCAGGTCGATCTTCGGGTTGACCTGCGTCTGGCCGATGCCGGCGAGCTCGTATTCGACCGGGTCCTCGACGGTCAGCACGTTGGTCGTGCTGGTGTCGATGCGACCCAGCGAGGCGTACAGCGTGGTCGTCTTGCCCGAGCCCGTGGGGCCGGTGACGAGCACGATGCCGTGCGGCTGCTGCACGAGGCGGTCGAACTTGTGCAGCACGTCGCCGCTCATGCCCAGGCCCTCGAGCGTGAACTTCGACTCGCCCTTGTCGAGCAGGCGCAGCACCGCGCGCTCGCCGTGCGACGACGGCAGCGTCGAGACCCGCACGTCGACCGCGCGGCCGCCGATGCGCAGCGAGATGCGGCCGTCCTGCGGCAGCCGCTTCTCGGCGATGTCGAGCTCGGCCATGATCTTCAGGCGCGAGATCAGCGCGGCATGCAGCGCCTTGTTCGGCTGCACGACCTCGCGCAGCGTGCCGTCGACGCGGAAGCGCACCGCCGAGCTGCGCTCGTAGGGCTCGATGTGGATGTCGCTCGCGCCGTCCTTCGCGGCCTGCGTGAGCAGCGCGTTGAGCATGCGGATGATCGGCGCGTCGGAGCCGGCCTCGAGCAGGTCCTCGACCGCGGGCAGGTCCTGCATCATGCGCGACAGGTCGACCGCGCTCTCGACCTCGCCGATCACGGTGGCCGCGCTCGACTCGCCGCCGGCATAGGCTGCCGAGATGCGGCTCGACAGCGACGCCGCGGCCTCGCGCTCGAGCGCGTCGACGTCGTACTGGCGCAGCACCTCCGACAGCGCCGGCAGGCCGACGGTCTCGGGCGCCCACAGCACGAGGCGCTCGCCGTCGTCCTCGAGCAGCACGGTGTTCGCCTTCGCGAACGCGTAGGGCAGGGGGTGGCGGACGGCCATCGCGGCGGCTCAGTTCGTCGCTGCCGAGGGCGGTGCCACCGGCGGCGAGGGCACGGCGTCCTGCGGCGCGCGCATCGGCGGCACCACCGGCGCGTCGCCGATCGGCAGCATCGGGCTGGCCACCGGCTGGGCGTCCTTCTGCTGCGCGCGGATCAGGTCGTAGCGGTCGAGCGAGAGCTTGTCGGCGGCCGCGCCCTCGCGCATCACGATCGGGCGCAGGAAGACCATCAGGTTGGTGCGCTTGCGCGTGCGGTTCTCGCTGCGGAACAGCGCGCCGAGCCAGGGGATGTCGCCGAGCAGCGGCACCTTGGACTTCTTGTCCTCGTAGCGGTCTTCGATGAGGCCGCCGAGCACCAGGATCGCGCCGTCGTCGATGACGACCGTCGACTCGATCGAGCGCTTGGTGGTCGACGGGCCGGCGTTGCTCGTGCCCACCGCCGCGGTGTCCTTGACGCTCGACTGCTCCTGGTAGAGCGTCATGCGCACCGTGCCGCCTTCACCGATCTGCGGCTTGATGCGCAGCGTGATGCCCACGTCCTTGCGCTCGATGGTCTGGAACGGGCTCGTCGTCGCGGTGCCGGTGTTCGTGAACTGGCCGGTGATGAAGGGCACGTTCTCGCCGACGACGATCTTGGCTTCCTCGTTGTCGAGCGTGATCAGGTTCGGGGTCGAGACGATGTTGATGCTGGTCTGCGTCTGCAGCATGCGCGCGATCGCCGCCAGCGCGTAGGTGCCGCCGAAGTTGCGCACCAGACCGATGTTGAAGCCTTCGCCGAGGTTCACCGTGCCCGAGGCGGCGCCGGTGTTGATGCCGATGATGTTGCCGGTGCTCGAGGTGCTGCCGAAGTTGGTGCCCAGCCCGATCAGGTTGTTGTCGCCGTTCTTGCCCAGCAGGCCCTGCCACTGGAAGCCGAAGTCGGCGATGTTGTCGCCGCCGACCTCGACGATCATGCTTTCGATGTAGACCTGTGCGCGGCGCGAGTCGAGCTGGTCGATCATCGCGCGCACCTGCCGGTACAGCGGCTCGGGTGCGGTGATGACCAGCGAGTTCGTCGACGGGTCGGCCTGGATGAAGCCGCCCGTGGACGGCCCGGCACCGGCGCTCACCGGTGCGGTGGACTGGGGCGAGGCGCCCCCGGCGACCCCGGTGGGCTGGGCGGTGATCGCCTGCGGCGCGCCCATCGGGCTCGCGCCCGCGCCGCCGCCGGTGCTGCCCCCGGTGGTGCTGGCGAAGGCCGCGCGCAGCACGGTCGCGAGCTTGGCCGCATCGGCGTTCTTCAGGTGCACGACCCACATGTTCGCCGCGCCGCTGCCGCCGGCGCTGGGCACCGGGCGGTCGAGCTTGTCGATCAGCGCACGGATCGAGGCCATGCGGGCCGGGCTGCCGGCGCGCACGATCAGCGAGTTGCTGCGCGCATCGACCATCACCGAGGTGCCCGCGCCGCCGGCGGCCTGCGGCACGCCGGGCACCGCCACGGCACCGCTCGTGTCCGACAGGCGCTGCACGAGCTGCGCGATGTCGGCGGCCACCGCGTGCTGCAGCGGCACGACCTCGACGTCGCCGGCGGCCGGCGTGTCCATCGCCGCGATGATCCGGCCGATGCGCTGCAGGTTGTCGGCGTAGTCGGTGATGACCAGCGAGTTGTTGCCCGGGTTGGCGTTGATCGTGTTGTTCGGGCTGATCAGCGGGCGCAGCACCGGCACGAGGTTGTTCGCGTTCTCGTGGTTGAGCTTGAAGATCTGCGTGAGGATCTGGTCGCCGCGGCGGTTGGTGTCGCCGATGGCGACGGTGCCGCTCTGCAGCTTGGCGTCGGCTTCGGGCACCACCTTGTAGAGCCCGCCGACCTCGACCACCGTGAAGCCCAGCCCGCGCAGCGCGGCCAGGAAGTTGAGGTAGGCCTCGCGGGGCGTCAGCGGCTCCTCGCTGTACAGCGTGATCGGCCCGCGCACCCGCGGGTCGACGACGAAGGGCTGCTTCAGGATCGCCGACATCGCCCGCGCGACGCCTTCGATCTCGGCGTTGACGAAGTTCAGCGTCACGGCGTCGCCGCCCTTGAACTTCGGGTTGGGCGTTTGCGCGAAGGCCGCCGGCACCGGGCCGATCGACGTGAACATCAGGGCGGCCGCCAGGGCGGCCGGCGTGGCCCGCGACGCGCGCCGGGGAAGTGGTGGCTTCATGCTCATCCGATCGATATGACGGACCGTGCGCCGCTGCGCCGCCCGATGATGTTCAGCAGGTTGGTCAGCGCCGGCTCGTCGGCCGGCCCGGCCGCGCGGGCCTCGCCGCGAAAGCGCAGGCCGCCGGGCCCCCAGGTGCCGTCGCCGGAGAGCTGCAGGGCGCCTTCCTGCGTCGACAGCTGCAGCTGGGAGGCCCCGGTCTCGTCGCCGCTGATCGACAGGCGGTAGCTGCCGAGCGTCTCGAGCGTGGTCAGGCGCGACGAGACGCCGATCATCTCGACGTCGGCGCGGCCGCCGAGGCGAGCGCGGCCCTGCACCGTCTCAAAGCTCAGGCCGGGCGAGACCAGGCGCAGCGTGCCGCCGAGCTGCATCGTGTTCCAGGGCGTGCCCAGCCCGGCCAGCCAGGCGCTGGGCCACTGGCCGAGCCAGCCGTCGCGCGGCGGCAGCGTCGCGCTCAGGCGCCCGAGGCCCGGTGTCAGGCGGACGGCGACCGTGCCGTTCAGGCAGCAGGCGTGGCGCAGGCCGAGTTCGAGGCCGAGGCCGCTCGGACCGAGGGTCCACTCGAGCCGTCCGGGCAGCGCGCTGGCGTCGCGGCTGTCGGCGCCGCCGGTCAGCACGGCCACGGCACTGCCGTTCCACAGCGTGCCGCGCGCGTCGGCCAGCAGCACGTGCTCGGCGGTGGCCGACGCGACCGCCCGTGCCAGCCACGCCGCCGGCGCAAACGCCACCAGCGCCGCGGCGCCGCCGAGCAGCAGCCCGGCGACGGCCCAGCGCAGCGAGGCGCCGCGCGAGCGGTCCCAGGCGAGCTCGGCGAAGGTCGATTCGCCCCAGCCGGTGGCCGAGGTGGTGCTCGACCAGGTGCGCGGCCTGCGCTTGCGCCGCAGCATCATGGCGCCGACCCGAACTGCAGCACGACCGTGCCGCTGTAGCCCTGGGCGGTGCGCGTCAGCTGCGCCTCGACCGGGCGGGTGCGTGCCGCGGCGCGGGCTTCGACCAGCCAGGCACGCAGCGCCTCGGCCGGCACGCCGGTGAGCGACAGCGTGGCGCGGTCGCCCTGGAGCGTGAGCTTGCCCTTGTCGCCCAGCCGTTCGGTCGCGCCGCGCAGGGCTGCCGTGGCCTGGCCGGCGGCCAGCGCGGAGGTGTCGCGCAGGCTCGCCGCCTCGGCGGCCAGGCGCTGCACCTGTTGAAGTTCTGCCTCGAGGCGGTCGATCTGTGCCGGCGCGTCCCGCGCCACGCGCAGGGCCGGTTGCACGAGCATCAGCCAGCCCAGGAACAGCACGATCACCACGGCCAGCAGCGTCAGCGCGCGGCGTTCGCTGCGTGTGCGCGCCTTCCACAGGCGACGCGCCTGGGCACGCCAGTCGCCGCCGGACTCGGGCGCGGCGGCCGCCGCGGCGCTCGCCGGCGCGTTCACAGCGCACCTCCGGCCGCACGGCTCATCGTCAGGCGGCCCTCGGTCGCTTCGACGCGCCAGCCGGCGGGCGCCAGCAGGTTGCGGAACTGGTCGATCTGTTCGGGCGCCCAGCCGGCGGCGGCGAGCGTCAGGCGGCCGGGCTCGAAGCGCAGGTTCTCGACCGGCGGCCGGTCGGCGGGCCAGGCGGCGGCGGCGGCCTGGAGCATGGTTTCGAAGTCGGTGTCACCCGCCCGGCCGGCCTTCGCGCGCAGGGCCTGCGCCTCGCGCTGCACCACGGCGAGCGCGTCGCGCTGCACATCCAGCGGGTTGGCCTGCGGGTAGGTCGCGACGACCAGGTCGCGGATCGCGGCCTGGCGCGCTTCGACCGCGCCGCGCTGGTGCCAGGCCCAGAGGTTGAGCCCGCCGATCCACGCCAGCAGCAGCGCCGCCAGGCCGAAGCGGACCGGGCGCCACTCGAGGCTGGTGAAGCGGCGCATCGAGTCGCGCAGCGCACGCGCGCCGCGGGTGCGCCGGGCGAGGTCGAACTGGCGCAGGTTCCAGAGGCTGCGGGCCGATTGCAGTGCGCGGTCGGACGGCGGCAGCACCGCCACCGGCGCGCCGAGCCACTGTTCGGCGGCCGCAGCCGCGCCCGGCGTGGCGCTCCAGCGCGTGCCGGGCGGCGACGGCCGCGGCACGATGGCGCGCGCCAGCGTGCCGTGCAGCCGAACGCAGGCCACGCCGTCGGCGTGCGCCCAGCTCAGCACGATGCCCTGGGCGGGTCCGTCGGCATCGGCGCGCGTCTCGGAGAAGTGGCCCACCGGCGGATCGTCGGGCCAGGACGCGGGCACGATGCGGTCGACGAAGACGTCGGCCTTCTCGAGCGCGGCGAGTTCGCCCACGAGCCAGCGGCGGTCGACGGCGGCGACCCAGGTGGGCTGGCCGGCGACGGCCTGCGGCGCCAGCGCCAGATGGACCGCGTCGAGGTCGTCGAGCATCGCCTCTTCGAGCACGCCGCCGAGCGCGGCACGCAGCCGCGCGGCCGGCGCCTTCGGGCAGGTGATGCGGTGCCAGCTCACGTCGGCGTCGCCGAGCATCGCCACGACCTCGGTGGCCTTGGGCAGCAGGGCGGCCGCGCAGCGTCCGGCCACCTGCACCGCGAGCCCGTCGGTGCTGAGCACGTGGTCGTATTCGGTGCCCGAGCGGGCGCCGGCGGCGTCGGACGCACCGGGGCCGCGCGCACGCAGTCGGGTGCGCTCGGGGATCTGGAGGACGAGGGTGCTCATGGGGCGTCGGCTAGGCTAACGTCATTCTAGGCATGCGACAAACACAATCCTTCACAAATCAACGACTTACGGTTCGATCTTTCGCGAGCTCAGGGCTCGGTGCTCGACACGATCTCGCGCTGGAGGATCGTCGCGGCCCGACCTTGCCGCTGGACGAGCGAGCGCTGCTCGAGGACCCGGTCGACGAGGCGCAGCTTGCCCTGGACTTCGAAGTAGTTGCTCGACACCGACAGCTGCTGCGCATTGAGCGGCCCGAGGTTCGGCACCTGGGCCTCGACCTCCTGCAGGTTGCGGAAGTGGCTGCGCTGCCGCATCTGGACGAGGCGTTCGGCGCTGGCCAGGTCCAGCCCCTTGACCACCGACGACAGCACTTCGCGCGACGCGGTGTTGACATTGACCGGCGTGCGCGCCGGCAGCAGCACCACCAGCGGCGCCAGGCGCTTGACGGTGTCGGCGTCGAGCCCGAGCCAGCCGAGCTGCGACACCGAGCGCGGCGGCAGCGGCGCGTCGGCGCTGTTCTGGCCACTCCGGCGCGCCTGCGCCGCCGCCAGCGCCACGGCGACCGTGCTGGCGACGTCGGTGCTGACGCCGGCGGTCGTGCACAGGCGCTGCAGCGCCTCGACCTCCTCGGTGATGACCGTGCTGTCGTTGTACAGGTTGCGCAGGTTGTAGCGCGACTGCAGGTCGGTGATGCTGCCCGACAGGAAGGCATCGGGCGCGTCGTCGGTGTTCTCGCGGTCGACGGCCAGGAAGGTCGACAGGCGTGCCTCGGCCAGCGGCACCGACCAGGGCTCGCCGAGGTAGTCGGGCCCGCCGGTGCGGCCGTCCTCGCGCAGGATCAGCACCGCCCAGTCGAGCGCGCCGTTCAGGATCCAGGCCGACTGGGTGCGGGCGCGCTCGGCCTGCTCGACCTGCACCGCGCGGTACTGCTGCCAGACCATCGCCGCCGACAGCGTGACGACCAGCGTGACGATGATCATCGCCGTCAGCAACGCGGCACCGCGCTGGGCACGGCGGGCCGGGCGGGCGGGAGGCGCGCGGCGGTTCATCGCGTCACTGCCCCACCAGCGAGTCGCGCGTGAGCTGGCCCGACAGGCCGCTGCCGGGCGCGAACTCGAGCACCAGGCGCACGCCTTCCGGCAGCGCTTCGCGCGCCGCCACCCCGCTGGCGCCGACCGCCGGCACGGCGACGTCGCCGGTGGACTGGCAATTGGTCCAGGCGCCGTCGCGGTAGCAGTAGACCTGCCACTGCGTCAGGCCCGACAGCGCACGCAGCTGGGCCGGCTCGTTGCCGAGCAGCTGCAGGCTGCCGAGCCAGCTTTCCTGCAGGGCGCGCTGCGTGCGCACGGTCGGCCCGGCCCAGCGCAGCCAGGTGCTGTCGTCGCCGAGCCTGCGCAGCGACCAGGCCACCACCTGCAGGCCGTCGCCCGAGCGGCGGGTGATCCGCACGGTGGCGCCGTCGAAGCCGAACGCGGGCACGGCCAGCGAGTCCTGGATCTCGGCGAGGTCGCGCTGCCATTGGGCGACCACCGCGTCCAGGCGCAGCGTGCGCTCGAGGCTGTCCTGGCTGGCGCTGCGGGCGCGCACGATGCCTTCGACGCCCTGCCAGGCCATCGTCGCCATCACGGCCATGACCATCAGGGCGACCAGCACCTCGACGAGCGTGAAGCCCCGGCTGGCGCGCGCCATCACAGCCTCGGCACGACGGTCGACACGCTGATCAGCACGTGGCCCGACTCGTCGAACACCTGGGCGTCGACGCGCCGGAAGTTGGGGTTCGGCGTCGGCCGCACGACCAGCTTGCCCGGGAAGGTCCGGCCCAGCTGCTCGCAGGCGAAGTCGCCGTCGCCCACGCTGGGAAAGCCCTTGCTCAGGCGCAGGTTGGTGAGCGTGTTGTCGGCACACCATTGCGCCGAGGTCACTTCGCTGAGCCGCTGGCTGTTGTTGGTGAGTGCGCCCGCGGCCTTGATGCCGGCAGCGAGCGTGATCGCGACGATCGTCAGTGCCACCAGCACCTCGATCAGCGTGAAGCCGCGGTGCGGACGGGCGCTCATGGGGCGGCGTCGTCGGGCATCAGCACGAAAGGACCGATGCCGTCGGTGGCGAGCGTCACGCGGCGGTCGTCCAGTCGCAGCACGATGCGCTGGGCGCCGATCAGCGGCTCGGGGCCGAGCAGCACCTCGCGGGCGCCGACGACTTCGGCGCTGACGCCGCTGGTCAGCCAGCGTTCGGGCAGGCCGAGCTTGGCGGGCAGGCCGACAAAGCGAAAGCCTTCGCCTTCGGGCTGGCCGGGCGCGGTCGCGGCCCGCGGCAGCCAGCGCACGGCCAGGCCGGAAGCGCGCGCCTCGGCGCGGGCCGACTCGAGCAGCGCGACGAGCCGGCCGGCCTCCTGGTCGAGCTGGGTGGCCGAGGGGTCGCGCAAGGCCAGGCTCGCCACGGTGCTGGCGACGGCGATCAGCACCACCACGATCAGCAGCTCGATCAGCGTGAAACCGGCCTGGCGAGCCTTCACGGCAGCGGCGACCGGCCTATTGCCAGGACCCGATCTCGGCGTTCTTGCCCTCGCCGCCGACCACGCCGTCGGCGCCGAGGCTGTAGACGTCGATCTCGCCCTTCAGGCCGGGGTTGGCGTACTGGTAGGGCTTGCCCCAGGGATCGTTGGGCAGCTTGTCGAGGTAGGGCTTCCAGTTCGGCGGGATCGGCGAGGCCGTCGGCTTGATCACCAGGGCCTGCAGGCCCTGCTCGCCGCTGGGGTAGCGCTGGTTGTCCAGCCGATACAGCTTGAGGGCCTGCATCAGGTTGTTGACGTCGGTGCGCGCGGCGGTCACGCGGGCATCGTCGGCCCGGTCGAGCACGTTCGGCACGATCAGCGCGGCCAGCACGCCGATGATGACCAGCACGACCATCAACTCGATCAGCGTGAAGCCCCGGGCCCGGCGGCGCCGCACCTTCACCGCGACAGATTGGATTGCATTCATGGAAGACCGCCGCCCTCGGGGGCACTGGTTGCGAAGCCACTCGATGATAATCCGCGCATGTTGGCAAGAGTCTCGGCGTTCGTCGTCTGGGCCCTGGTCGCCGCCACGGCGGTGTTCTGGGGACTGCGCCTGAGTGTGCGTGCGCCCGCGGCGCCGGCGCACACCCTGCCCGTGGGAGACAGTGCCGCGCTGCGCGGCGATCTCTCGCGGCTGCTCGGCGCGGCGCCGGCGCCGGAAGCGGCCGCCGCACCGGCTGCGCCTGAACTCGCCTCGCGCTTCAAGCTCCTGGGGATCATGGCACCGAAGGGCGCGAAGTCGGACAGCGGCGTCGGCGTGGCCCTGCTGGCCGTCGACGGCAAGCCGCCCCGCGCCTTTGCGGTCGGCGCGCGCATCGACGAATCGCTGGTGCTGCAATCGGTCAGCCTGCGTTCGGCGTCGATCGGTCCGGACAAGGGCGAGGCCGCCCTCAGGCTCGAACTGCCGCCGCCCTTGCCTCCGGCCACCGGCACGCTGCCGACCCCGGGCACGACCTCGATCCCGGCACTGAACCTGCCGTCGATTCCGGCCGCGGCCCCCTACAACGGTGCGCCTGCCTTGCCGGGCCGGCCGGGCGCGATGCTGCAGCGGCCGCAGCAGCCCGTGCCGATGCCGGGCCTGGTGCCGCAAGGCGGCGTGCCGCCGATGCAGGAGTCCGGCGCGCCGACGCAGTGAGGCCGGGCCGCCGGCTCAGAACTGCGATGGCGAGCCCGAGATCGTCGTGATCGGCGTGGGCAGGGTCGGACCGGGATCCTCGCCCTCGGCCACTTCGGTCAGCAGCGCCGCGGCGCTGTTGACCAGCGGCCAGGCGAGTGTCGAACCGGTGCCGTCGGTGCTCTCCATGCCGAGTTCGAGCAGGGCCGAGGCATTGAACAGCGACAGCGCCTTGTCAACGCCCTGGTGGCCATGGCTGCGGCAGTAGACGCAGTAGTCGGTCACCGCCGGCGCAATGCGCGAGGCCACCATCAGGGCCGCCAGCGCAGGCATGCCGTCGACCAGGATCAGGTGGCGCTTGCTGCCGGCCACGAGCATCAGGCCGACCATCATCGCGATCTCGAAACCACCGAAGGCGGCCATCGCCTCGACCGGGTCGGTGACGTCCTTGTGGCGGCCCTGAGCGCCCTGGAGCACCACCATCAGGTGCGCCAGCGCGTCCGGGGCCATGTCGGGGCCGGAGATCAGCAACTCGCGCAAGGGCGTATCGCCCAGGCGCGCGATCACGAGCGCGGCGCTTTCCAGCGATCCGACACCGACGCCGGCGCAGGCGATGGCGTTGCCCGGCAGGGCGTCGGCGATCTCCATGCCGGCACGGATCGCGGCATGCGCCTGGTCCAGCGACATCGCCGACGTGGCGCGCGCGCTGCGGGTGCCATGGGCGATCTTGCGCGCCAGCAGGCGGGCATGCGGCACCAGCGGATCGGCGACACCGCTGTCGACGACCGACAGCTGCAGGCCCTGGATGCGCGCGAACACCGCCACCGGCAGGCGCGAGGTGAGCAGCGCACCGACCAGCTGGGCCGTCGACACGCCCGCGTTGCCGCCGAGACCGTCGACCGCCAGGCCGTGGTCGGACGCGAAGATCGCGATCTGCGGCGCGACGAAGCGCGGCTTGAGGGTGTTCTGGATCAGGCCGAGCCGCACCGCCAGCGGTTCGAGCTCACCGAGGCTGCCCGTCATCTCGGCACGGCGCGCGAGCTTCTCGCGCAGGGCATGTTCGAGCGCGGAGTTCAGCGTGGGCGTGATGAGCGAACGATTGACCGACATGGCGGGCGACGCGGTGGCGCGAGGCAGGGTGACGACGACCCGGATTGTGGGGCTGCGCGACCCATGGCGCCAATGTCGCGGACGTGCCGCGCCGCCGGCCTCAGCCGAGGAACAGCCGGTACACCGGGTTGTCGGTCTCGTCCTGGCAGGGATAGGCCAGCGTTTCGAGGAAGTCCTTGAACGCCTTCTTGTCGGCCTTCGGCACCTGGATGCCGACGAGGATGCGGCCGTAGTCCGCGCCCTGGTTGCGGTAGTGGAACAGGCTGATGTTCCAGTCGGGGTGCATGCTCGACAGGAAGCGCATCAGCGCACCGGGACGTTCGGGGAACACGAAGCGGTACAGGCGCTCGTCGTGGGCGAGTTCGCTGCGCCCGCCCACCATGTGGCGCACGTGCTGCTTCGCGAGTTCGTCGTCGGTCAGGTCGATCGCCTCGAAGCCATGCCGGTCGAAATTGCGCGCCAGCCGGGCCGCCTCTTCGCGGTTCGAGGTGGCGATGCCGACGAAGACATGCGCGCGGCGCGCGTCGGAGATGCGGTAGTTGAACTCCGTCACCGAACGCGGTCCGATCAGCTCGCAGAAGCGCTTGAAGCTGCCGCGCTCCTCGGGGATCGTGACGGCGAACAGCGCTTCGCGGTCCTCGCCGACCTCAGCACGTTCGGCGACGAAACGCAGCCGGTCGAAGTTCATGTTCGCGCCGCAGGTGATGGCGACGAAAGTCTGGCCCTTCACCTTGTGGCGTTCGACATATTGCTTGATGGCCGCCACGCCCAGCGCGCCGGCCGGCTCGAGGATGCTGCGGGTGTCCTGGAAGACGTCCTTGATCGCCGCGCAGACCGCGTCGGTGTCGACGACCTCGAAGTCGTCGACCAGGGCGCGAGCGATGCGGAAGGTTTCTTCGCCGACCAGCTTCACGGCCGTGCCGTCCGAGAACAGCCCGACGTCGCCCAGCGTCACGCGTTTGCCCGCCTTGATCGAACGCATCATCGCGTCCGAGTCGGCGGTCTGCACGCCGATCACCCGGATCTCCGGGCGCACCGCCTTCAGGTAGGCGGCAACACCGGAGACGAGACCGCCGCCGCCGATGGCGACGAACACGGCACTGATCGGGCCCGGGTGCTGGCGCAGGATCTCCATCGCGATCGTGCCCTGGCCGGCGATCACGTCGGGGTCGTCGAACGGATGCACGAAGGTCAGGCTCTGCTCGCGCTCGAGATCCAGGGCGTGCAGGTAGGCGTCGGAGTAGCTGTCGCCGTGCAGCACGACGTCGCCGCCGAGCGCACGCACGGCATCGATCTTGAGCTTGGGCGTCGTCACCGGCATCACCACCAGCGCCTTGCAGCCGAGCTTGCGGGCGCCGAGCGCCACGCCTTGCGCGTGGTTGCCGGCCGAGGCGCATATCACGCCGCGCTTGAGCTGTTCAGCGCCGAGGTGGGCCATCTTGTTGTAGGCGCCGCGCAGCTTGAAGCTGAACACCGGCTGGGTGTCCTCGCGCTTGAGCAGCACCTGGTTGCCGATGCGGCGAGACAGGGTGCGGGCGGCGTCGAGATCGGTCTCGATCGCCACGTCGTAGACACGCGCGGTGAGGATCTTCTGCAGGTAGTCGGTCAGGGACAGGCCCTTGCCCAGGGTGGGCGGGCGCGTCGTCGACGGGCGGCGGGGGCCGGCCATGGGAACTCCTCCGGGCGGGGCATGTTGCGGCGCGGCATCTTACGTCAGCGCCTGCGGCCAAGAAAAAAGCCCAAGGCATTGCTGCCTTGGGCTGAATCCACCAATGGAGGAGGTGGAGGAGACAAACGGTGCGGAACCTCGACCTGTTGCTACCAAGCGCTTCAGGACGCCGCTTGAGTGGCAGTGTAGGTGGTTTCATGCTGCGCCGCAATATGTCGCTTCGTGCCGAACTAGGGGCGGCTCTCCAGAGGCACGTGATGCATTGCACAATCCCGGCTCGCGCCGCAGCGGCGTCTGCCCACGAGGACCACGATGGAGTGCACGATCAACTGGTTGCCGGCCCACGGCATGGCGTTTTCGGCCGAGACCGGCAGCGGTCACCTGCTGACGATGGACGGTGCGCCCGACGGTGGTGGCCGCAACCTCGCGCCTCGCCCCATGGAAACGCTGCTGGCCGGGGCCGGGGGCTGCACGGCCTACGACGTCGTCCTGATCCTGCAGCGGGGCCGGCACGACGTGCGCGGATGTCAGGTGAAGCTGTCGGCCGAGCGTGCCGAAACCGATCCGAAGGTGTTCACGCGGCTGAACCTGCATTTCGTGGTCACCGGGCGGGGCTTGACGGCATCGGCCGTCGATCGCGCCGTCAAGCTGTCGCACGACAAGTACTGCTCGGCCACGATCATGCTGGCCAAGACTGCCGAGATCACGACCAGCTTCGAACTCGTCGAAGCCTGAACCGCCCGTCGGCCACCTTTAGACGTGATGCGCCGTGGCGGTCATGACGCGGGCCGCCGCGCGCATCGCCCAGCGCACCGGCGCGGGCAGGGGTGACGCGCCGGCCGACAGCGCCTCGGCGGCGTGGCGGGCCTCGTCGTTCTTCATCTGCTCGACGATGGCGCGAGAGGCGAGGTCCTCTGCAGGCAGCCGGTCGAGGTGCGACTCCAGGTGCTGTTCGACCTGCCGCTCGGTTTCAACGACGAACCCCAGGCTGCGCGCGTCTCCCGCCCGGCCGGCGAGCAGCCCGATGGCAAACGCACCCGCATACCAGACCGGGTTCAGCAGGCTGGGCCGGTCGTGAAGTTCCTGCAGACGCCGCTGCGTCCAGGCCAGGTGGTCGGTCTCCTCCCGTGATGCCGCCTGGAAGTGCGCGCGCAGCGCCGGGTCACGGGTCGTCAGCGCCTGGGCGTTGTAGAGGGCCTGCGCACAGACCTCGCCGACATGGTTCACGCGCATCAAGGCACCCGACAGGCGCTGCTGGCCAGCGTCGAGCACCGGCGTCGGGGCAGCGGCCGGAGGCACCGGGCAAGGGCGCGAAGCACGATTGGCGCCCGAAAGCGTGCGCAGGGCGTTGTCGGCGGCAATCAGCGTGGCGTCCCAGGAAGGCACGTTCGGTTTCCAGTCGGCGGGGGAGCGGCCAGAATAGCGCACTCGCACAGGCCGCGCGAATAGCTAGTGTGCACACACTTAACAAGCTTGCGTTGAATCCTGGCGAGGACCCGATCGCCTTCGGTGCGTTGTTGACGGGCAACACAAGCCCTCTTTTTGCCCCACGATCCTTGGCAATCCAAGGAGCCCTCTGGTGCAATAGCGCCAACTTCCGCTGAGGGGGTTGGCCTCACCGCCCCAATCGCGGGCGCCTCCCGTCCGGGGCCACTTGTTCAACCTAGGAGATAGCTGCAATGAAAAAATCCCTGCTCGCTCTCGCAGTTCTGGGCGCCTTTGCCGGTGCTGCGTCCGCGCAATCGTCGGTGACCCTGTACGGCCTGCTCGACGTTTCGCTGACGTCCGACAAGACCGACAACGGTGACTCGACCAAGAACATGACCTCGGGCGCGCTGAACGGCTCGCGCTGGGGCCTGCGTGGCGTCGAAGACCTGGGCGGTGGCCTGGCGGCGACCTTCACGCTGGAAAGCGGCTACAACGCCGACACCGGCGTCGGTTCGGCCGACGGCCTGTTCAACCGCACCTCGCTGGTCGGCCTGCAAGGCGGCTTCGGTGCCGTGACCCTGGGTCGCAGCCTGACCCTGAACGACGACGTGCGTGGCGCGTTCGTGATGGAGCGCACCCGCTTCGACCCGTCCGACAAGGTCTGGGCCGAAGGCGGTAACGACTACGTCGGTCGCTTCAGCAACCGCATCCGCTACCTGTCGCCGAGCTTCGGCGGCTTCCAGGCCGGTGCCGAAGTCGCGGGCGAAAACGCCTACAAGTCGTACGCCTTCAAGGCGGGCTATGCGGCGGGCCCGCTGGCCGCCTGGCTGTCGTACCAGCGTGACAACGACACGGCTGCTCCGCACGACGCGAAGAAGTACCTGACGCTGCTGGCCAACTACACCTTCGGCATGGTCACCCTGTCGGGCATGTACGGCCGCGAGACCAACGACACGACGGTCGCCGACGACAACGCCAAGGAATACGCGCTCGGCGCCAAGTTCCAGCTGACCCCGGCTGCCGACGTTCGCATCGCCTACGCGCGCTCGAAGGTCGACGGTGCCGATCTGTCGGCCAAGGGCTGGGGCCTCGAGTCCCAGTACAAGCTGTCGGCTCGCACCAAGCTGTTCGCTGGCTATCGTTCGAACAAGGACGACAAGAAGGACGCCGCCGGCGACGTGCTGAAGGACACCACCTTCGGCGTGGGCATCCAGCACCGCTTCTGATCCGGCTTCCGGTCCGATCGAAAGGCCACCTTCGGGTGGCCTTTTTCATGGCCGCGCCGAAGACCTCTCGCCTTCGTGAAAGAACACGCACCGACTAGGGGAAAGTGAGCGTGGGGCGCCTGCAACAGGTCGAAGCTTCGCAGGCTCGGCAAGGCCAGAATCGACGCCGAGCCCCGTCTGGAGACCCACCCATGAAACGACTGTTCGCACTCACCGCACTGGCCACGGCCTGCGGCGCCACGATGGCGCAGACCGAAGGCAGCGTCACGCTCTATGGCATCGCGGACGGTGGACTGAGCCACACGACCGGCCTGAAGGGCGGATCGAAGTCCGAACTCGTCAGCGGCATCATGGAAGGCACGCGTTTCGGCTTCCGAGGCAATGAAGACCTGGGCGGCGGCTACCGGGCGATCTTCACGCTCGAGAACCGGGCCGAGATCGACAACGGCACCGTGTCGAACCGACCGCCGTCGGGCTCGCAACTCCCCGATCGGGTGTCCAATGCCGCGCTGATGGGCCTGTCGCCCAGCGCGGTCTACCAGCCGCTGGTCGACGGCGTGGCCCAGACGCTGGGCGCGACCGTGGGCGTCAACCTGCGCGGCGGCCTGTTCGATCGCCAGGCCTACGTCGGCCTGGTGACCCCTTTCGGTGGCTTCCTGTTCGGTCGTCAGTACACGCCGGCCTATGAAGTGGCCGGCACCTTCGACACGCTCGGCACGCAATCCAGCCTCGCGTGGGGCCAGGTCGGTGCGTTCCCGTCCACCGTCGACATCCGCCAGGACGACGCCCTGCAGTACCGCATCCAGCACGGCGGGCTGACCGCCGGCGTGATGGTCACGTTCCCGGGCTCGGCCGTGAAGGACTCGGCCAATCGGCTGGTGGGCTTCCAGGCCCAGTACAAGACCGAGCCGTTCTCGGTGGGCGTGGGCTACAACAGCCGCAAGAACGAACTGGGCGACCAGTCGCTCAAGTCGATGGTGATCGGCGCGTCGGCCAAGCTCGGCCCCGGCACGGTCAGCGCGGGGTACGCCACGATCAAGGACGAGAACCCCACGGGCACCTCGGTGATCGACGATGCGCTGATCGCCAAGGGGGTGCCGGCCATTGCCGCGGCGGTGGTCCAGTCGGCCTTCGTCGAAGCGCTCAAGCAGGACGCGACGACCTACCACATCGGCTACAAGCTGACGACCGGCCCGCACACCGTGTATGTCGCCTACAGCGTGCTGAACGACAAGCGGCCGGCGAACGCCGACGTGGCGTCCTACGGCGCGGTCTACACGTACGCCCTGTCCAAGCGCACCGACCTGAACTTCGTGGCCACGCACTTCAACAACAAGAACCTCGCCCAGGCGGCGCCAGGCCAGGCCGGATTCGTCGGGGGCGTGACCGAAAGTGCCGGCACCGACTCCAACAACGTGGCCGTGGGCATCCGCCACCGCTTCTGATGCTTGCGCCGGCCCGCTGCGGCGGGCCGACCCCACAGCCGCTCACGACGAGCGGCTTTTTCTTGTCTGCCGAGACCCGCCCCGTGTTCCGACGTTCCCACGCCCTGCCGTCCGCCATTGTCAGGCGCCGAACCTGCCTGATGGCGCCTCTGGCCGCTGGCCTGGCGGCCTGTGCCACGGCACCCGAGGTCGCACCGACGCCGCAGGGCTGGACCGAGTTCAGGCTGCCCGGCAAGCGGCCCACGCGCTATATGGCCGTTCGCGACGGAGAGCTCGACCTGATCCGCGCCGAGGCCGAGGCATCGGCCAGCATGCTGCGCCGTCCCGTGCACATCGAGCCCGAGGCGCTGGGCCAGTTGACCTTCTCATGGCGCGTGCCGCGCTTGATCGAGGGTGCCGATCTCACCGACCGCGACGCCTCGGACTCGCCGGCCCGCATCGTGCTCGCGTTCGGTGGTGACCCCACCCGGCTGCCCGAGCGCACGCGGGCGATGTTCGAGCTGGCCCAGGTCCTGACCGGTGAAGCGCCGCCATACGCGACCTTGATGTACGTCTGGGACAACCGGCTGCCCCCGGAGACGGTGCTGCACAGCCCGCGCACCGATCGCATCCGCAAGATCGTGGTCGACTCCGGCACCTCGGGTCTGGGGGCGTGGCGGCAGCATCGACGCGAGCTCGCGGCCGACTTCCATCGCGCATTCGGCGAGGCACCCGGTCCCCTCGTGGGGCTGGCCCTGATGACCGATGCCGACAACACCCGCTCGCGTGCCTCCGCCTGGTACGGCACCGTGCAGGTCACGACCGTCGACGGCCGCGTGCTCTGAGCGCCGGGCCAGACCGGTCCCACCGTTCGTGCCGAGGGCATGCCGATCGAGGCATGATGGCGGCTGGCTGAGACCCGACCGGCAAGCCACCTGCGGGTGGCGCTCCATGCCCTTGCAGGACGTCGACGCCCGGAGTGGAGTCCACGGATGAATCCCTTGCGCCCCATCGGCCACGGTCCGGTGTTCGAGCGGCTCGTCGCCATGCACCCGGAGCTCACCGCGTTCCGGCGCGACCTGCATGCCCACCCCGAGCTCGGATTCGAGGAGGTTCGCACGGCGGCGCGAGTGGCCGAGGCACTGCGCGTGTGCGGCGTCGACGAGGTCCACACCGGCATCGGCCGCACCGGCGTGGTCGGTGTGCTGCGCGGTCGCACTCCGGCGCCGCGGCGCGGCAAGACGGGCCGGCGCCAGGCCATCGGCTTGCGCGCCGACATGGACGCGCTGCCGCTGCACGAAGAGAACGATTTCGACTGGAAGTCGTCGACCACCGGTCGCATGCATGGCTGCGGCCACGACGGGCACACGACGATGCTGCTGGGAGCCGCCTGGTTTCTGGCGCAGACGCGGCGTTTCGACGGCACCGTGGTGCTGATCTTCCAGCCGGGCGAAGAAGGCTGCGGCGGCGCCAAGGCGATGATCGACGACGGGCTGTTCGAGCGCTTCCCGATCGATGCCATCTACGCGATGCACAACTGGCCCAGCCTGCAGCCCGGCTTCGTCGGCATCAATTCCGGAGCGATGATGGCCTCGGCCGACCGCATCGAGATCACGATCGACGGCCGCGGCGGCCACGGCGCGCATCCGCACCTGGCGGTCGACCCGGTGCTCGTCGCGGGACACATCATCACCGCCGCGCAGAGCGTGGTCGCCCGCAACGTCAGCCCGATGGACCACGCCGTGGTCAGCCTGTGCGCGCTCCAGGCGGGAGACGTCAACGCCTTCAGCGTGATTCCGCGGCAGGCGCGGCTGGTCGGCACGGTGCGCGCCTTCCGCCGCGAACTGCAGGACACGATCGAGGCGCGCCTGGGCACGCTGGTGCAGTCGATCGCCACCGGCTTCGGTGCGACCGCCACGCTCGACTACCAGCGCTCGTACCCGGCGACCATCAACACGCCGGCCGAGGCCAAGTTCATGGCCGACACGGCGGCGCAGCTCGTCGGCGACGACCACGTGGTGCGCGACCTGCAGCCCAGCATGGGGGCGGAAGACTTCTCCTTCATGCTGCAGCAGCGACCCGGCGCCTACCTGCGGCTCGGCCAGGGCGGGGGCGGGGGATGCTTCCTCCACAGCCCGCGCTACGACTTCAACGATGCCGTGCTGCCGCTGGGCGCCGCGCTGTTTGCCGGGCTGGCCGAACGCGCGCTGCCCTTGCCCCGCGGAGCGGCGTCCTGACCCACGCGCCGCGCGGCCGTCAGCGCGCGGGCAGCAGGTGTTCGCCGCGGAACAGTTCGGCCGGCGTTTCGCGGTCGCGCACCAGCCAGGCCTCGTGACCGGACACCATCACCTCGGCGGCCCGGCCGCGCGAGTTGTAGTTGCTGGCCATGCTCATGCCGTACGCCCCCGCCGACAGCACCGCGACCACGTCGCCCGGCCGCACGGCCAGCGATCGGTCGCGGCCCAGCCAGTCGCCCGACTCGCACACCGGCCCGACCACGTCCATGGTCTGCGGCACGGCGTCGCGCCGCGTGCAGGCGACGATGCCCATGTAGGCCTCGTACATCGCCGGGCGCATCAGGTCGTTCATCGCCGCGTCGACGATGCAGAAGTTCTTCGCCTCGCCGGGCTTCAGGTACAGCACCTCGGCAAGCAACACGCCGGCGTTGCCGACCAGCGATCGGCCGGGCTCGAACAGGACCTTGCGGTGGCCGTGGCCGCGCGCGTCGATGCGTGCGAGCAGCGCGGCGATCAGCGCGTCGGCCGCCGGCGGGCGTTCGTCGGTGTAGGTGATGCCGAGCCCGCCGCCGAGGTCGATGTGGCGGATGGACAGGCCGGCGGCCTCGACCGCCTCGACCAGGTCGAGCACGCGGTCGAGCGCGTCGAGGTAGGGGCCGCTGTCGGTGATCTGCGAGCCGATGTGGCAGTCGATGCCTTCGACCTCGAGCCCGGGCAGCGCGGCCGCGCGCCGGTACGTCGCGAGGGCGCGATCGTGCGCGACGCCGAACTTGTTGCCCTTCAGCCCGGTGGAGATGTAGGGGTGCGTGCCGGCGTCGACATCGGGGTTGACGCGCAGGCTGACCTTCGCCGTGCGCCCGGCGGCAACGGCCACCGTCGACAGCACCTCGAGCTCGGCCTCGCTCTCGACGTTGAAGCACAACACGCCGGCATCGAGGGCCATCGCCATCTCGGCGCGCGTCTTGCCCACGCCCGAGAAGACCACCTTGGCCGGATCGCCACCGGCGGCGAGCACGCGCTCGAGCTCGCCGGCCGAGACGATGTCGAAGCCGCAGCCCGCGGCGGCGAACGTCTGCAGCACCGCCAGGTTCGAGTTCGCCTTCATCGCGTAGCACACGAGGTGGTCGCGACCGGACAGCGCGCGCTGGTAGGCGCTCAACGCGTCGAGCATCGCGGTGCGCGAGTAGACGTACAGCGGCGTTCCGTATCGATGTGCGAGATCGCTCAGCCGCACGTCGTCGATGAAGAGATCGGCGCCTCGGTAGGCGACATGGGGGGCACCGGGCAGGCTCATCGGGGGGGCGCGGCAGAAGGGGAGGACGCCGCACTCGCGGCCGGCACGGATTGCGGCAGCACGAGCGGGCCCTTCTGCCCGCAGCCGGCCAAGGCCATCGCGACGACAGGGGCGGCCCGGCACAGCACAACGAGACGCGCCGCTACACTGGTCTTGCACTGCAACATCATTCGATTCTATCGGCCATGACCGCCCCCTTCGTTCCCACCGAGCTGTCCGACGCGCAGTACCATGCCGCCACCTCCGAGCTGCTGGCCGGCATCGAGGCCACGGTCGACCGCCTGCTGCAGGACGACGTGATCGACATCGACGCCGAACGCACCGGGGGGCTGCTCGAACTGTCGTTCCCGAACGGCAGCAAGATCGTGGTCAACACGCAGCCGCCGCTGCACGAGCTGTGGCTCGCAGCGCGCTCCGGCGGCTTCCATTTCAAGCCCTTCGAAGGCCGCTGGCGCGACACGCGTGACGGTCGCGACTTCTTCGAGGTGCTGTCGGGTTGCGCGACCGAACAGGCCGGCCGTCCGGTGCAGTTCAGCGCTTGAACAGGTCGAGGATGCTCTTGCGCTCTTCCTCGTCGGCGGCGGTCGGCAGCTTGTCCTCCAGGCCGAGCGTGCTCACGCCGCTGCCCTGCGAGTACTCGTCGTAGTACCACTCGCCGTTGACGTTGACGACCCCCGCCGGCGCCGCGGCTTCCGCCACCGGCACGCCCTTGAGCGCGCTGCCCATGTAGTCGATCCACACCGGCAGCGACAGGCCGCCGCCCGTTTCACGGTCGCCGAGCTTGCGTGGCGTGTCGTAGCCGAGCCAGACCACCGCGACCAGCTGCTGCTGCCAGCCGGCGAACCAGGCGTCCATCGAATCGTTCGTCGTCCCGGTCTTGCCGTAGATGTCGGGCCGCTTCAACGTGGCCTGTGCACGGGCCGCGGTGCCCGAGCGCGTGACCTCCTGCAGCAGGCTGGTCATCACGAAGGCATTGCGCGCATCGATCACGCGCATCGTCTCGTCGAGCACCGGGGGCACGGTCTCGTTGAGCAGCTTGCCCTTCGAGTCGGTGATGCGCGCGATCAGGTAGGGGTTGACGCGGTAGCCCCCCGTGGCGAACACGCCGTAGGCCGAGGCCATCTGCAGCGGCGTGACCGACCCCGCGCCCAGCGCCATCGTCAGGTAGGCGGGGTGCTTGTCGGCCTCGAAGCCGAAGCGCGTGATCCAGCCCTGCGCGTAGCCCGGGCCGATCGACTGCAGGATGCGGATCGAGATCATGTTCTTCGACTTGGCCAGGCCGCGGCGCATCGACATCGGGCCATCGAAGGTGCCGTCGTAGTTCTTCGGCTCCCAGGGCTGGCTGCCGGTGGCACCGGCGTCGAAGAACAGCGGCGCGTCGTTGATCACCGTGGCCGGTGTGAAGCCCTTCTCGAGGGCCGCCGAATAGATGAAGGGCTTGAAGCTCGAGCCCGGCTGGCGCCAGGCCTGCGTCACGTGATTGAACTTGTTCTTGGCGTAGTCGAATCCGCCGACCATCGAACGGATCGCACCGCTGCGCGGGTCGAGCGACACGAAGGCACCCTCGACCTCGGGCTGCTGCGTGATGCTCCAGTCGCCCTTGGGGCCGCGCAGCACGCGGATCACGGCACCGCGGCGGATCTGCGTCTTCGGGTTGGCCTTGTCCGACAGGCCCGAAGTGGCGGGCTTGAGCCCGTCGCCGGTGATCGTGATGGTCTCGCCGTTCTGCATCGCGGCGACGACCTTCTTCGGCCCGGCCTCCAGGGCCACCGCGGCCTTGAGCTCGTCGTTGTCGGGGTGGTCGAGCAGGGCCTCGGCAATCCGCGCGTCCACCTCTTTCGGGCTGGCGGGCAGGTCGACGTAGGCTTCGGGACCGCGATAGACCTGGCGGCGTTCGAAGTCCATGATCCCCTTGCGCAGCGCGCGGTAGGCGACCATCTGGTCGTTCGAGTCGACCGTGAGGTAGACGTTGAGCCCGCGGACGTAGGACTCGGCCCCGTACTGGTCGAAGATCAGCTGGCGCGCCGCCTCGGCAACGAACTCCGCATGCACCGGCACCTGGTTGGGTTCGCGGTAGTGCAGCGTCTCGGCCTTGGCGGCGTCGTGCTGGGCGGCGGTGATGAAGCCGTTCTCGAGCATGCGATCGATGATGTAGCGCTGGCGCTCGGTCGCGCGCTTCGGGTTGACGATCGGGTTGAAGGCCGATGGCGCCTTGGGCAGGCCCGCGAGCATGGCGGCTTCGGCCACGCTGACGTCCTTCAAGGGCTTGCCGAAGTAGATCTCGGACGCGGCGGCAAAGCCGTGAGCGCGCTGGCCGAGGTAGATCTGGTTCATGTAGACCTCGAGGATCTGCTCCTTGCCGAGCATGCTCTCGATCTTCAAGGCGAGCAGGATCTCGTAGATCTTGCGGGTGAAGGTCTTCTCGGTCGACAGGTAGAAGTTGCGCGCGAGCTGCATCGTGATCGTCGATGCGCCCTGGCTCTTGGCTTCGCTGAACTGGGCGAGCGCCGCCCGCACGACGCCCTTGTAGTCGACGCCGCGGTGTTCGTAGAAGCGTGCGTCTTCGATCGCCAGCACCGCGTCCTGCATGACCTTCGGGATCTGGCCGATCGGGGTGAAGTTGCGCCGTTCGTCGCCGAACTCGCCGATCATCACGCCGTCGGCCGAATACACGCGCATCGGCAGTTTGGGCCGGTAGTCGGTCAGGCTGCTCGTCTCGGGCAGGTTGGGGTAGGCCACCGCCAGCGAGATGGCCACCAGCAGCAGCACCGTGCAGACCGCGGCCACCGCGAGCCCGGCCAGCACCGCCAGGGCCTTCAGTGGCCAGGCGGCCCAGGGGTGCATCGTTTTAGCCATGTGTGGGGATCCGGGGTTGCGTTGAGCCGGTCTTCGGAAGCCGACCGACCGGCACCCGCGTGGATCGTCTGAATTATAGGAAGCTGCCGCTGCAGCAATTTGTCACGTTCTGAAGTCTGCGCCGGGGCTGCCGATAAGGTTTCAGCCTGGTTTGACAAACCCGTTCCAGAGGCTGGCGTCCGGTGTGAGATTTGCAACGTGCCCAGAGGAGCAGAGCCGGGAACTCCTTTGTTGCTCAAAGGCTTTACTGCTAGCATTCAAGTAACTTATTAACAGTCCGGCGTGCAGGTATTTGCGCTGGGGGGAAAGGCGTCGTGAGCTTCCTTGACACCTTGTTGGGCCGCAAACATCCAGCGATGATCGGACTGGACATCAGCTCATCGAGCGTCAAGCTGGTCGAGCTGGGGCAGACGGCGGCCGGTGAGTACGTGCTCGAGCGCTTCGGTTCCGAGAGCTTCGAGAAGGGCTGGATCGCCGATGGCCAGATCGAGAAGTTCGACGAGGTCGCCGAGGCCGTCAAGCGCGTCGTTGCCAAGAGCGGCACCAAGACGCGCCAGGTCGTGATGGCGATGCCGCAGTCGGCCGTCATCACCAAGAAGATCATGCTGCCGGCCGGTCTGCGCGAGGAAGAGCTCGAACTGCAGGTCGAGTCCGAGGCCAATCAATACATTCCGTTCTCGCTCGACGAGGTCAGCCTCGACTTCTGCGTGATCGGGCCCAGCCCGGCTTCGGTCGGCGACGTCGAGGTGCTGATCGCCGCGTCGCGCAAGGACCGGGTTCAGGACCGACAGGGACTGGCCGAAGCGGCGGGCCTGAAGCCCGTGGTGCTCGACATCGAGTCGCACGCGTCGCGCCTGGCGATGGGCCGCGTCGTGGCCGGCCTGCCCAGCGAGGGCAAGGACGCCCTGGTGGCGCTGTTCGAGATCGGGGCCGACACCACCAGCCTCAAGGTGCTGCGCGACGACGAGATGCTCTACGACCGCGATCAGGCCTTCGGCGGATCGCAGCTCACGCAGCTCATTTCGCGCCAGTACGGCTTCTCGTACGAAGAGGCCGAACAGAAGAAGCTCGCGGGCGACCTGCCCGAGGACTATGAATCGTCGCTGCTCGCGCCCTTCGTGGACAGCCTGTCGCAGGAAATCGGCCGTGCCCTGCAGTACTTCTTCACCAGCACGCCGCACCACAAGGTGCATTACGTGATGCTGGCCGGCGGCACGGCCACCTTGCCGGGCCTCAAGGACCGCGTCACCGAACTCACCGGCTTCGCGTCGATGGTCGTGAACCCGTTCGAGAACATGAAGCTCGGCTCGGCCGTCCGCGAGAGCAAGTTGCGTCGTGAGGCGCCGTCCTACCTGACCGCTTGCGGATTGGCGATGCGGAGGTTCATGCAGTGATCCTGATCAACCTGCTCCCCCACCGGGAGGAGCGTCGCCGTCTCCGCAAGATCGCGTTCTTCGCCGGCCTCGGCGCCGCGGCGGCCGTCGGCATCGCGATCGTGGGCGTGTGGTACCTCGTCGTCCAGCAGCTCACCGCCGCGCAGCAGGACCGCAACCAGTTCCTCAAGGCCGAGATCGCCAAGCTCGAGGTCCAGATCAAGGACATCGCCACGCTGAAGGCCGAGATCGAGTCGCTGAAGGCGCGCCAGAAGGCGGTCGAGGATCTCCAGCTCGACCGCAATCTGCCGGTGCACCTGCTCAACGAACTCGTCAAGCAGGCGCCCGAGGGCGTCTACTTCACCTCCGTCAAGCAATCCGGCCAGACGCTCAGCGTCGTCGGCATCGCCCAGACCCAGGAGCGTGTGTCGGAGCTGTTGCGCAACACTGCCAACAACTCCGAATGGCTGGTCAAGCCCGAGCTGATCGAGACCAAGGCGACTTCCGTCCAGTCCGCCAACCGCGAGCAGAAGCGCCTGTTCGACTTCTCGATGCGCATCTCGGTGAAGCGCCCGCAGGACAAGGCGCCGGGCGCCATCCCCGGAGCT
>Ga0116177_10000263_pt1 | contig 38592 bp, 26 predicted proteins | sample AD_STIC10_MetaG_FD_89750 | JGI IMG/M metagenome (GOLD analysis project Ga0116177, IMG submission 89750) | Active sludge microbial communities of municipal wastewater-treating anaerobic digesters from USA - AD_STIC10_MetaG | ecosystem: Engineered > Bioreactor > Anaerobic > Digestate | place: USA... | reverse complement strand
GCTGGCCGAGAAGCACGGCTATCCGTTCGACGACCGCGACAACCTGCCGCGCGTGGCGCAGTATGCGGCGGTGATCCGCAACGACGTGCCGCGCATCAAGGAGCAGGTGGCTCGGCAGTTCAGCACGGCCACCGACGCCATCACCGCCGCTGCCTTTGCCGATCGCACCGATCCGCATCGCATCCTCGCCGATCTCCCGTTCGCCAAGTACCTCACGACCAACTACGACCCCTTCATCGAGCGGGCGCTGGAGGCGGCGGGGACGTCGTGCGTCGTCGACCTGTGCGCGTGGAACCCGGCCACGCGCAAGCACGTGGCCGGTGAACGCGTGCGTGGCGGTGGTGGCGCGTCACCAACCACCGACAGCGACACGCTGCCGCTCGTGTATCACCTGCACGGGGTGCAGGAGTTCCCGGAGTCGATGGTCCTCACCGAGGACGACTATCTCGACTTCCTGGCCGAGATCGCGATGGACCCCCGGTGCATCCGTCCCGACGTCTCCGAGGTCTTTGCCGAGAGTTCGGTGCTCTTCCTGGGCTATTCGCTGAGCGACATCACCTTTCGCGTGATCTTCCGCATCGCGCTGCAGCAGCTGCAACTCAACCGCCAGCGCGCGCACGTGGCGGTGCAGCTGCCGCCCACCGGCAACAGCGAGCAGATCGCACAAGCCATCCAGCAGTACCTGGAGCACTACCTCAAGCTGACGATGAACGTCCGCTTCTTCTGGGGGACGGCGTCTGACTTCACGCGCGAGCTGCGCACGCGCTGGGTCAAGGTGCACGGCGATGCGGGGCGCACGGTGGCGACGCCGTGACCGCGATGGCCAACCCGTTTCCGGGGCCGCGCCCGTATGAGCGCGACGACGCGTCGAACTTCTTCGGCCGCACGGCGGAGATTCGCGAACTGCGCTCGCTGATTGCCTCGTACGGCGTGGTCGTGGTGGTCGGTCCGTCGGGGTGCGGCAAGAGCTCGCTCCTGCGTGCCGGGGTGATGCCGGCGCTCGAGCGCGCCGACTACGAGGTGCTCCCAATCGCCCGTCTCGGCGAGGCGGCGCGCGGGCGTGCGGGGCGCGGTGCGGCGACGCCGGTCTTTGAAGGGAACGTGGTGAGCTACCTCGCCGAGGGGGCGGTGCCGCAGACGCCGCATCCGCTGTTGACCGCGCTGGAACAGCGCCCGCGCCGCGCCTCGTCCGATGGCGTGCCGATGCCACGGGTCCTGGTCATCGACCAGTTCGAGGAGTTGTTCACCACGCAGCTGCAAGCCTGGCGCGAGCGCAGCGACTTCGTGGGCGCCGTGCTCGCGGCCAACCGCGGGCAGAGTGACCTGCGCGTGGTGCTGGTGATGCGCGCCGAGTACCTGTCGGCACTAGCCTCGCTGCTGTCGCGGCTGCCGGACGGTGCCAGCGCGCGCGAGCGGACGGTGATGTACTGCCACGTCGAGCGGCTATCGCAGCGCGCGGCGGGGGACGTGATCGCGTCGACGTTCGCCCGGCGCTTTCCCGACTTCAAGGCATCGAGCGCCGACAAGCTGGCGAAGCAGATGTCGCGCGAGTTCGTGCGACAGCCCGATGGCAAACTGGCGGAAGCTGACGGCGAGTACGTCGAGCCGCTGTACCTGCAACTCATCTGCCGGGCGTTGTGGGAGAAGATGGCGAGCGGCACGGTGAAGCCGGGCGACGACTCGCTCATTCCCGACGCCGACATCGACAAGGAGTTGCGCGCCTTCGTGGCGGCCGAGATTGCGGCGGTCGGCGCGGCCAACAAGATGCGGGCCGGGGCGATTCTCTCGTGGCTCGAGGAGCACCTCATCACCCCGGCGGGGACGCGCGGGAGCGTGATTCGCCAGGCGAGCGAGACGGCGGGGATGGCCAACGCGGTGGTGGAGGGACTCGAACGCCGGCACGTGCTGCGCGCCGAGGAGCGCGCGGCGGCGCAGTGGTACGAGTTGGCGCACGACCGATTGGTGAGCGGAGTGCAGCAGCTGCGCGCCGAGGTGCGCAAGAAGCGCGAGGACCTCACGATGCGCGTGGCGCAGGTGGCGATTCTGGCGACGATCCTGTTCTCGGTGGGTCGTGCCTTCTGGAAGATGGGCGAGGTCCCCGCGGTCGACATGCCAGCGGCCGAGAACGTCGCGCGTGCGACGGCCGAGCGGGCGAGCACGTATCTCGCCTCCAACCCGGAGGTGGCATCGGCGTGGATTCGCGAGGCACTGTCGATGGGAGACGACCCCTACGTCGACAGCGTGGCGCGCGAGATCGCCGAGCGGGCGCTCGTCTCGCGTGCGGTGCAGAAGCTGACGCAGACGCCGGCCGTTGCCGTGGCCGCTGCGCCAGACTCCATCGTCGCGATCGGGACCGACGATGGACGGTTGTGGGTGATGAATGTGCTCGTGCGGACCGCGCCGCACGTCGACACGTTGCGCAGCGACACGGCGCTGGTGGTGAAGGCCGACGCGGCAACGGTCGCGTCCTCGGCCGACCCCAGCGCCGACGTGCGCGGAGTCGTGCCGGGCTGGAACGGCGGCATCGTCGGTGTAGGCTATGCGTCGCAGGCGGCGAAGCTGGCGGTGGCCGGGCGCCATGGGCGCGTGTCGCTGGTGACGCGTCCCGACTGGCGCCGCGAGCGTGACACCGTGCTCCCGGATACGCTGCAGTCGCTCGCGGTGACGCCGTCGGCACGAGAGATCGCGGTGGGGACGCTGCGTGGAGAGGTGGTGCGGCTGACGGCGCAGGGCGCAGGGAGTCGCACGCGACTCCCCGGGGCCGGACGCGTGACATCGCTCGCGTACCTCAACGAGCGCGACGTGCTTGCCGTCGACGAGCGTGGCAACGTCTATGGCTGGCGCGGCAACGGGGGCGAGGCGTCGCTGCTCTGGCGCCCGCCGGCACCGGAGGGCGCGGTCACCACGATGAGCCTCATGGCGGTGGCGTCGACGGGGCGTGACTTCGCGGTCACGATCGGGGAGAAAGTCTACCGCCTGACGTTCCGCGCCGGACGCATCATCGACGCCGCTCCGATCGCCTGTGAGCAGCTGACGGGCGTCACGCCGACGGCGATTGCATACTCCCGCAGTGCGGCGTCGCTCATCATCGCGACAAGCACCGGACGGATGATCGTGTGGGGGACCCGGAGTGGACGATGCGACTGGTCGGCCAGCGGGCCGGAGCACCCGATCCTCGCCATCGCGCCACTGGCCGCAGGCTCGCCGGTGGTGACGACGGGGGAGAACCTCGAGGTGCGGGTCTGGTCGCAGCCGCCGACGGCGCAGCAGGTGCGAAGCACGGTGGCCGATTGGCGCCGGGTTGCGGCGATTCGCACCGATGCGAAGGCCACCCTGCCGGCGAAGTCAGAGGTGAAGAAGTAGCGCGAACGAAAAGGCGGGCCGCACGGGCCCGCCCTTTTGTTCACGGTGCCTGACGAGTGGGGGCGCCTGGCATGGCGCCCCCGCCGTTCAGGTCAGGGCACCACCGTGCACCCTTCCGCCTTCGGGCAGTTGGGGTCGATCGCCGGGAGGTTGAGTCGGGCCAGCTCCTTGTTCACCGCGGCCAGGTCGACCTTCCAGACCTGCTCGAGCTTCGTGGTGTACCCCTTGAGCTCCGTGGAGAGGATCCCGAAGATCTCGGGCATGTTGGTGGTGGGGCGCCCGTCGCCGCGCTCGCTCATGGCGAGGAGGTTGGCGAGGCGGTTGTTGACCTTGATGGGGAAGTTGAGCGGGTCCTGGCCGCTCTGGTTGCGCACCTGGTAGACCGTTTCCTCCACGCCGCTGGCGTTGGTGCGCAGCGTCTCGCCGGCCGACGTGAGCGCGGCGTCGTTGGCGGCGCGCTTGGTGCGGTCGTCGAGCTGCGTCTTCACGCGGCGGATGGCGATGACGGCGTTGTTGGCCTCGGTCGTCTTGTCGCGCACCTGTTTGCCGAAGCGATACTGCGCCACGAGGTCAGCGTCGGTGACGTCGGTGATCCACGGGTTGCGCCTGACGGTGACCGGGGCAGTGAGCTTGGTCCCGTCGAGGGTGAGGCGGGCGGTGTACTTCCCCGGCGGGAGCATCGGGCCACTGGTCCCGGCCCCCCACAGGATCATCCCCGGGAACGACGAGATCCCCTCGGCGCGCCCATCCCACAGGAGGCGCTGGAGCCCGGTCCCCTTGGGGAGGTAGGTCGGACCACCGCGACGGCCGCCAGCTGCAGGGCGCGTGGAGTCGGGCTTGGTGGTATCGGGCTCGAAGGAGCGCAGAGCAGCGCCGGTGGAGTCGAGGATCTCGAGCTTGGCCGTCTTGTATGGCGCCTTGAGCCACCAGCTCAGCACGACGCCCGAGCCGGAGCGCACGAGCGTGGGCGGGGTGAAGAGGTGCGCGTCTGACGCGAGGATGGCCGGCGTCGCCTGGCGCAGCGGGGCGATGTTGTCCAGCACCCAGAAACCACGCCCGTGCGTCCCGATGACGAGTTCGTTCCCCTCGACGATGAGGTCGGCGACCGGAACGTCGGGGAGGTTGAGGGAGAGGTTCTCCCAGTTGGCCCCATCATCGTACGAGAGGTACACGCCGTGCTGCGTGGCGGCGTACAGGAGCCCCTTCCGCGTGGGGTCCTCGCGCACCGCATGCACGTAGGCATCGGCGCGGATGCCGTTCGTGATCTTGGTCCACGTCTTGCCGAAGTCGGTCGTCTTGAAGATGTATGGCGAGAAGTCGTTGAGCAGCGGCTTCCGCACCGAGATGTACGCGGTGCCTGACGAGAAGTTCGAGGCGTCGATCTGCGACACGCGCCCGAAGTCGGGCATCTCCTTCGGCGTGACGTTGGTCCACGTCTTCCCGAAGTCGCGGGTCACGTGCACCAGGCCGTCGTCGCTCCCGGTCCAGATGACGTTGACGTCCTTCTTGCTGGGGCCTACGGAGAAGATCACGCCGTAGACCTCGGGGCCGTTCATGTCGCCGGTGATCGGGCCACCGGACTTCTCCTGCGTTTCGGGGGCGTGGCGCGTGAGGTCGCCCGACAGGCGCAACCAGGTCTTGCCGCCGTCACGGGTGGCCCACAGGCGCTGCGACGAGACGAAGAGGAGCTTCGGATCCACCTTCGAGAAGATGATCGGGAAGGTCCACTGCCACCGTTCCTTGATCTCCTTGCTCGGCTCGCCGGAGTAGAACCACGGGTACGGATTCACCTCGCGCGACGACTGCAGGCGCTTGTTGAACTTGTCGACGTAGGCGCCGTTGTTGGTGCCGGAATAGAAGATGTCGGGGTCGAGCGGGTCGGGGGCGATGTAGCCGGGCTCACCGCCGCCGGCAATGTACGAGACCGCCATCCCGCCTAACGTGATGTCGCGCGGGGCCCCCGTGGCCGCCGCCGCCGCCGCGCCGACCGCCCGCACCCAGCCCGAAGGCCGAGGCGTTCCAGTTGAAGGGGACGCAGAGCGTGGAGTTGTCCTGCTGCGAACCGCAGACGTGATAGGGCGTGTGCGTCGTGGTGACGGCGTGGTAGAACTGCTCGGTGGGATAGTCCTGCGCCGTCCACTTGCCACCGGTGTTGCTGCTGACGGCACCGCCGCCGTCGTTGGCCACGACCATGTGCTCGGGGACGTCGGGGTCGATCCACAGGTCGTGGAAGTCGCCGTGCGTCCCGTTGTCGATCGTGGTCATCGTCTTGCCGCCGTCGGTGGAGCGGAAGAACGACGTGTTCTGCATGTAGACCACGTCGGCGTTCTTCGGATCGGCAAAGACGTGCGTGTAATAGAAGGCGCGCTGGCGGATGTCACGCTTGTCGTTCACCAGCGTCCAGGTGGCGCCGGCGTCATCGCTGCGGAACAAGCCTCCCTTCTCGTTCTCGACCAGCGCATACACGCGGTTGGAGTTGGCGCCCGAGACCGCGACACCGATGCGTCCCACGAGCCCGGTCGGCATCCCGGGGTTGCGCGTGACCTCGGTCCAGGTCTCGCCGCCGTCGGTGCTCTTGAACAGCCCGCTCCCCGCGCCGCCGGACGACATCTGGTACTCCTTGCGATACGCCTCCCACAGCGACGCGTACAGCACGTTGGGGTTGTTGCGATCGATCGAGATGTCGATCGCCCCCGTCTTGTCGTCGCGGAAGAGCACGCGCTTCCACGTGGTGCCGCCGTCGGTGCTCTTGAAGACGCCGCGCTCCTCGCTCGGCACCGAGTACTTGCCGAAGGAGGCGACGTAGATGATGTCGGGGTTGGTCGGGTGGATGCGGATCTTGGAGATCCCGTGCGACTCCTTGAAGCCCACATGCGTCCACGTCTTGCCGGCATCGCGGCTGCGATACACGCCGTCGCCGGGCATGATGTTGCCGCGGATGCAGGTCTCGCCGGTGCCGATGAAGACGACGTCGGGGTTGCTCTCGCTCACCGCGACCGCGCCGACCGACGCCGCGGTGATGAGGCCATCGGTGACCGGCGTCCAGTTCTCACCGCTGTCGGTCGTCTTCCACAGGCCGCCGCCCACGGCGCCGAAGTACGCCTCGGTGGGGCGCCCCTTCACGCCGCTCGAGGCAATGGATCGTCCGCCGCGGTCGGGGCCGATGTTGCGCCAGCGGTAGCCGGCGCGCAGGGCGGAGTCGAGGGCGACCGCCGACGGGGCAGGTGCAACGCGCCCCCCGGACGTCGAGTCGGTGGCGAAGGGCAGCGACAGCGCTGCCACGGCCGGGGCAGAGAGGACGAGCAGCGAACGCAGCGAGAACATGGGCGGTACGGTTCGGGACGGGCTGGGTGACGTGCCGCGGCGCGCGACCGCCGGCACTCGGGCAACGCCCAGCGCGGCGGCAACGTTGGCGCGCGGCGCCCACGTAGGCAACCGCCCCGGCGCGCGCTACGTTATGCCGCTGCATCCCGCACCCTTTTCATGCCGTCGCCACGCCTCTCACCACCACCCGGACCTCGCGCACGCTTTCCAGGCGACGTGATGCTGCGCCTGTCGCGCGACCGGCTGGGCTTCTTTCGCGAGATGGTGCGCCGCAATGGCGACATCTCCAGCCTTCGCATCGGGTCGCAGCGCGTGGTGATGCTCACGCACCCGGACCATATCCGCGACGTCCTGGTGACTCACGGGCGGCAGTTCACCAAGGGGCGCGCGCTGGAGCGCGCCAAGCAGTTCGTGGGGGAGGGGATTCTCACCTCGGAAGGGGAGTTTCACCTTCGGCAGCGGCGACTGCTGCAGCCGGCCTTCCATCGCGCGCGACTCGAAGGCTACGCGCGGCAGATGTCCGAGTGGGCGGGGCGACTGCGCGACAGTTGGCAGGATGGCGCCAATGTGGATGTGAACGCCGAGATGATGCGGCTCACGCTCAACATCGTGGCGGCCACGCTGTTCAGCGCCGACGTGGATCGGGAGACGGAGGAGATCGCCGACGCGCTGACCGCGGCCTTCGACGCCTTCGATTTTGGCTACGGCCTTCTGACGCCAATCACCGATCGCCTCCCCACCCCCAAGCGGCAACGCTTCCTCAAGGGACGCGCGCGCCTCGACGCCACGATCTACCGCATGATTCGCGAGCGCCGTGCGTCGGGCGAAGATCGCGGCGACCTCCTCTCGATGCTTCTCCTGGCGACCGACGACGAAGGCGACGGCACGGGGATGACCGACACCCAGCTTCGCGACGAGGCGCTCACGCTCTTCGTGGCCGGGCACGAGACGACGGCCAACCTGCTCACGTGGACGTGGCTCCTCCTCGCCCGCAATCCGCGGGTCGAGGCGACGCTGCACGCCGAGGTGGATGCGGTCCTCGCCGACGGCCGCCTGCCGACGATGCACGACCTGCCCGCCCTCCCCTACACGCGGAATGTCCTCGCCGAGGCGATGCGCTTCTATCCCCCGGCGTACATCGTCGGGCGTCGTTCCATCGACACGTATTCGGTCGGGGGCTACACCTTCGCGCCGCGCACGGTCTTTCTCCTGCCGCAGTACCTGGTGCACCGCGACCCACGCTGGTGGCCCGACGCCGAGGCGTTCACCCCCGAGCGCTGGGCGGTGCCTGACGAGTCGCGACCGAAGTTCGCCTACTTCCCCTTCGGCGCGGGGACGCGCGTCTGCATCGGCGATCAGTTCGCGTGGATGGAGGGGACGCTGGCGCTGGCGACGCTGACCCGGCGTTGGCGCGTCCGCGTTCCGGGCCCCGATCCGATCCCCGACCCGATCATCACCCTGCGCCCGAAGGACGGGATGGCGGGGCGGTTGGAGCGACGGTAGGGGCGGAGCGCGCGCCTACCGCGAGACGCATCTATCCGCGGCGGCCGACCGTCGCACGTCCTAGGGCCCCTTTCCGCGCTCGCCGGGCAGCATCAGGTCGTGCAGGAAGAAGGCGGCCAGCTCGGCGCGACCGGCGAGCCCGGCCTTCTGATAGACGGCGACGGCGTGTTGCCGCACGGTCCGCTCGCTACGCCCGGTCGATCCGGCGATCTGCTTGTGGCCGTAGCCCTTCAAGAGCAGCAGGGCCACCTCACCCTCGGTTGGGGTGAGTCCCCAGGCGGCGAACTGCCGATCGATGGCCACCCCGAGCCCGGCGAGCGCGTCCTCGGCGCTGCGGCGCCATGCGTCGCGTTCCACCTGGCGCGCCGCGAGCGAGCGCTGCGTGGCGTCAAGCGAACGTCGGGCCCCTTCCAACTCGGTCGACGTACGGCGCCACTGCAGGGACAGCACCATGATAGTCGACAGGCTGAACAGGACCATCGACAGCTCGAACAGGACGTGGAGCGACAGAAAGGTCGCCGGCTTGTCCAGTATCAGGTCGACGGTCCCGCCCAAAGCGATCAGCGCCAGGATGGCGATGACCAGGAGTGGGAGACGAGACGGCGCCTGCTCGTCTGGCTCGAGCGGTTCGTCTTCGGCGTCCGCCAAGGGGTCGGCCAAGGGTGAGACGGGGGATTTCGGCACTCCGGCAAATGTCGGAGGGACACCTGCCCGCCGCAATCGCGTCACCTGTCGGATAGAGAGCGGAATGGGATCGGCCGCAGCTTGTACTCGAGCGATCGGAGCATCTCGATCGACGAGACGGACTTCGGACTGACCTCAATAGGAGAGAATCGCATGCAGTCTTTCATCCCCACTCCGCTTCATCCGGCGATCGTGCATCTCCCGATCGCGCTGTCGGTGCTCCTCCCCTTCTTCGCGATCGGTACCATGGTCGCCATCGGTCGCGGAGCGCGACCGCTCAAGGCCTGGGGGATCACCACCGCGCTCTTCGCCGCCCTCACGCTGTCGAGCTGGCTGGCGGTGGAGACGGGTGAACAGCAGACCGAGCGCGTGGAGCAGGTGATCGCGGAGGCCCCGATCGAGACGCACGAGGAGGCGGCCGAAGCGTTTCTGCTCTTCTCGCTGGGGGTCCTGGGGGTCGCCGCGGTGGGGCTGACGTCGGGGAAGCTGGGTACGGTGGCGCGTGTGGCGGGGACGGTCGGGGCGTTGGCGCTGGTCGGCGCCGGGTATCAGGTGGGGCACACGGGCGGAAAGCTCGTCTATCAGTACGGTGCTGCCTCGGCGTACACCGACGGGAACACCGTGGTGCGGGCGGGTGAGGTGACGACCGATCGCGCCACGACTAGCGACGACGACGATCGATAGCGGCGTCTTGCCCCCGGCCGACTGACTGGAGATCGAATGGTCGATCGGCGAAGTTGCCCGTGCTGAGTCGCACGGGCACTTCGTTTTTACGGGAGTTGGACATGGTGGATGGTCAGGTGCGGGCGACCCCCGCGAGCGGGGCGGCGGTACCGCCGGAGCGGCGTCGCGTCGCGATCGTCGGGGCGGGGATCATCGGGAGTTCGTGGGCGCTGGTCTTTGCGCGCGCGGGGTGGGAGGTGCGCGTCTTCGCCCGGCACGCCGAGGTACGGAAGTCGTTGCACGAGCGGGTGCGGCAAGCGGCGGCCGCCGCGCGCCCCATCGCACCGGACGTGGCCCCATCGGAGATCCTCTCGCGCATCGAGGTGAGCGTGTCGCTGGACGACGCGCTGCAGGGGGCGGAGTGGGTGCAGGAGTCGGTGGAAGAGGACGTGGAGGTGAAGGCCGCGCTCTTCGCCGACCTCGATCGACGGGCCGGGGCCGAGGCGATCCTGGCCAGCTCGACGTCGTCCATCGGGGCGTCGCGCTTTGCCGAGCAGCTCCCGGGGCGGGGGCGCGTGCTCGTCGCGCATCCGGCCACGCCGCCGCACCTGATCCCGGTCGTGGAGATGGTCCCGGCGCCCTTCACGAGCGAGGAGGCGGTGGCGCAGGCCTTTGCCACCATGCGCGGGTGGGGCAGGTCCCGGTGCGGGTGAACCGCGAGCAGCCGGGCTTCGTGATGAACCGGCTGCAGGGGGCGCTGCTCACCGAGATGTTCAGCGTGATTCGCGACGGCGTCATGACGCCGGGTGACGTCGATGCCCTCATCCGTGACGGTTTCGGGTTGCGTTGGGCATGGTTAGGGCCGCTGCAGGGGGTCGACCTCAACGCCCCCGGCGGCATTGCCGACTACCTGGGGCGGTATGGCTTCATGTTCGACCAGATGGCGCGCGAGCGCGGGGCGCCGGCACCGGTCGTGACCCCGGAGATCGTCGCGACGCTCCAGGGGGCGATGCGGGCGGCGCTCCCGGTGGAGGAGCTGCCGACGCGCGTGGCCTGGCGCGATGCGCGCATGGCGGCGCTGCGCGCGTTGCGGGACTACATGCGTTAGGCGCGCTGACGGTGCGCTGATGGCGGGGCGCTGATGGCGGGGCGATGCGCGTCGCAGCCTGGGCCGCTGTCCGCCGATCGCTAACGCTGGCCGCGCGCGCCGACGTCGAGGCCGCCGGTGACACCGCGGCCTTCTGCCGCTGCCACCGCGGTCGTCGGCAACGAGAGGCAGAACTCGGTGCGTCCCGGCCTGGAGGATACCAGCTGCAACGTGCCGCCGTGCGCCTCGGCGATGCGCCGTGCAATGGCCAGGCCGAGCCCGGCCCCGCTGGTCTCGGTCGGTTCCACGCGCCCGCGCGCTGGGTCGCCGCGAAAGAAGCGCTCGAAGACACGCTCCTGCACCTCGGGGGCGATCCCCGGGCCGTCGTCGACCACGCGAATCTCGTAGCGCCCACCGCGCGCGTCGTCGTGCCGCGAGAGGGCGACCGAGACAGTCCCCCCACCCACCGAGAACTTGATCGCGTTGTCGAGCAGGTTGAGGAGCAGGCGCCCCAGGAGGTCGGCGTCGCCGTGAAACGGCGCGTCGACCACCGGGAGCAGCTCCACGCGCACGCCGCGCTGCTCGGCGAGCGGGCGCACGGCGCGTGTGACCGCGTGCACCACCTCGTCGAGGTAGAGGTCGCGATGCCGCGCTACCAGGTGCCCTGCATCGGCGCGCGCGAGGAGAAAGAGATCGTCGACGATGCGCGTGAGGCGCGCGGCCGCCTGCTGCATCACGCCCATCGACTCGCGATACTCCGCCTCGGAGCGTTGCGGGCGCGACAGCGTGACTTGCGCCTCGGTGTTGAGGATGGCCGCCGGGGTCCGCAATTCGTGCGAGGCATCAGCCATGAAGCGTCGCTGTTGTGCGAAGGCGCGCTCCAGGCGGTCGAGCAGCGAGTTGATGACCACGGCGAGCCCCCCGAGCTCGTCGTGTGGCGTGACGACGGGGAGGCGCTCGTGCAGGTTGGCGTCGGTGATGGCGGCGGCGCGCGCACCCATGGCCCCAACCGGCGACAGCGAGCGGCGGGCCATGAAGTAGCCGCCAGCCGCGGCCGCGGCGAGCAGGAGCGGGATGGCCACGAGGAAGGCGCGACGGATGCGCGCCAGCACGTCCTCGATGTCGCGCAGCGAGGCGATCCCCGCCAGGAGCAACGGTTCGCCGCCGATGGTGACGCGGCGGGCGTGCACGCGCCAGGCCCCCGCCGTCGACTTCAGCGTGACCATTGCCGGTGCCTCGGCGCCGACGCCTGCCACAGCGGCGAGCGCGCGCGCCTCGTCGGCGTCCGGAGTCCCGGTACCGCGCGACACCGCGTCGTCGGCGGCGCTCGACGCCAGCACGCGACCGTCGCGGTCGGCGATCACCACCTGCAATTGCGCGAAACGCACCTCATGCACCGTGGTACGCGCCGCCACGGCATTGCTTGGTGCCATGCGCCGCTCATTCGCCAGCTCGCGGGCAAACGCCGACAGGGCGTCCTCGACGAAGTGGTCGGTGCGGGTCAGGAGTGTGCGGTCGAAGACGACGTACGACACGATCGCGAAGGCCACCAGCGGGACGCCGAGAACGATCGTGAACCAGAGCGTGAGCCTCGCGCGCAGCGACGACGGCCACCAGCGCATGCTCACCCGCGCGTGCGCCCGGCGTCCGCGCGCTCCCCGTCGGCGTCCGCGCGCGCGCTCGGGTGCCCCGGCGGCACGTTGAGCATGAAGCCGGTCCCGCGCAGCGTCGCCACGAGCGGCGTCTCGTCGCCCTCCTCCAGCTTGCGGCGCAGGCGACTGGCGTAGACGTCGATGATGTTCGAATACGTGTTGCTCTTGTCCTCCCAGACGTGCTCCATCAACTCGGCGCGGCTCACCACACGTCCGGCGTGCCGCGCCAGGTGGTGCAGGAAGGTGAACTCCTTCGTGGTGAGCGGGATCTCGCGCGCGCCACGCCGCACCTGGTGGCGCGTGGTGTCGATCACCAGGTCGCCGATGATCAGCTCGGGGGAGAGCACGTCGCCGCGCCGCCGCGTGAGCGCCCGTAGGCGCGCCAGCAGTTCGCCGAAGTCGAACGGCTTGGTGAGGTAGTCGTCGGCGCCGGCATCGAGCCCCGTGATGCGCTGCTCTACGGCGTCGAGCGCGGTGAGCATGAGCACCGGGACGGAATTCTCCGCGGCGCGAATCGCTCGGCAGACGTCGAGTCCCGTCATCCCCGCCATGAGGATGTCGAGGATGACCACGTCGTATCGGTGCTCCCGGGCGAGGGCGAGCGCCTGCGTTCCGTCAGGCGCAAGATCGACGACGTACGACGCCTCGCGCAGCCCGCGGGCGACGGACTCTCGGAGCTGACGATCATCCTCGGCAAACAGGACGCGCACGGGAGCGAAGGGCGAAGGGCGGGATGACGGCACGCGGGGCACCGCAAGCGGTGCGAGACCGGGGGCGAGCGTCGCGTCCCGGATGATAGCGCGCGAATGCCCGGCGCCGCCCCTGGCGCGTCGGACGAACCTACCGCGGGGGGCGCACGGGTGCCCTCACGGGAGCGCCGTCACCCGCGGCGAGAAATCCACGGTGGGGGGAAAAAACAACGCGAGCGGCGCCGAAGAACCCGGACGCCGCTCGCGCGGATGAGGCAAGGGTCGTGGGGCTCGTACGGCCGCGACCTTGTGGGGAGCAACCGATGCGTCAGGCGCGGAGCGCGTGACGTACCGGCGAAGACAGCCTTAGGCGGCGATGCGCTTGATCTCGACCATGACGTGGCCGCGAGCGCTCACCGAGGGCCAGAACATGACGTTGGCGTCGGAGTCGGCGAGCTCGCAGGAGCCGAACATCTCACGGACGGCGCGGCGGGCAGCCTGCTCGGAGTCGAAGGTCGCGTGCGGGATTTCGTTGAGGCGGAGGGCGTACGACATGGTATGCGCTCGGAAGGAAAGTGGGACGCGAGGGGGCTTGTGAATCTTTTCACAAGTGTATCGCGTCCCTTTCCGGCGCGCTCGGACCCCCCCGCAGGGAGGGGGGCGACCGGATGGGGCGCCTCCCATCCGGTCGGGTAGGTTTTCCGGGAGTCGCCCGACGCGAGCGCCGGGAGCGCCCCACGGAGCTACTCGGTGGAGGGGCGATTCGGCCGACACCGCCCACCCGTTCCCCGCCCGCTCCCTCCCCCCTCCTCCCCCCTTTATCCCTCGATCGCGCGGCGAACCGCGAGCCGCAACGATTCGAGGGTGAACGGTTTGGGAAGGAAGGAGGCGTTGAGTGGGAGGGCGCCGCGCAACAGGAGCGCGTCGTTCGTGTAGCCCGACATGAACAGGACGGGAATCCGGCGGTCATCGCGCTCCAGCGAGCGCGCGAGCGCACCACCACCGATGCCCGGCATCTCGACATCGGTGAGGACGAGGGCCACATCGCGCCCGTCGGTCAGGAAGCGATACGCCTCCTCGGCGGAGCGTGCCTGCGCGACCTCGAAGCCATCCGCCGCGAGCATGCGCGCCGTCATCTGACGCACCGCGTCCTGGTCCTCGACGAGGACGATGCGGCCGCTGCTCGGCGATGCGGGGAGAATCGCGGCGATTCCCATAGGCGGGGTCGGCGCAGCGCTGGTACCGGGCACGAGCGTCGGCTCACCCGCCGAGGGGGCGGCGGGGAACTGCAGGCGAAAGATCGACCCCCTGCCCGGCGCGCTCTCGACGGCGACTTCACCGCCAGACTGCTCGACGATGCCGGCGACCGTGGCGAGGCCGAGTCCCGTCCCTTGTCCCATCTCCTTCGTGGTGAAGAAGGGCTCGAAGATGCGCGCGCGCGTGGCTTCATCCATTCCGATGCCCGAGTCGCGCACCTCGAGGACGGCCATGTGCTGATCGCCGACCCGTGCCTCGGAGGTGCGGATGGTGACAATGCCGCCGCGCGGCATGGCATCGCGCGCGTTCACGACGAGGTTGACGAGGACCTGTTCGAGCTGGTTTGGGTCGACGACGATGCTGGGCGTCGCGTCGCTGAGGCGGTCGACGATCTGCACGTTGTCGCCCACCAGGCGCCGCAGCATGACGAGCAGGTCGCGCACGACCGCGTTGACGTCGATGGTGCGCGCCTCCATGACCTGCTGTCGCGAGAAGGCCAGGAGCTGGCGCGTGAGGCGGGCGGCGCGCTGGGAGGCGTGGACGATCTCGATCGCCTCCTCGCGCCGCTCGTCGCTGGCCGGGAGCGTCTGCGCCAGCGATTCACCGCAGTTGAGGATGACGGTGAGCAGGTTGTTGAAGTCGTGGGCGACGCCCCCCGCCAGTCGCCCGACGGCTTCCATCTTTTGCGCCTGACGGAGGGCTTGCTCCTGCCGGCGCTGGTCGCTGATGTCGCGGGCAATGGTCGAGATGAACTCGACGCGTCCCGTCGCGTCCTTGTGCACGAGCAGGACCTGGGAGACCTGCACCGTGCTCCCGTCCACGCGCTGCAGTTCGCGCTCGAGCTCGAGGACGCCGACCCCCGCGGTGAGCGCGCGCACGTCGTGCTGGCGATGCAGCTCGGAGGGCGCGAGGAACTGCGCCGAGTTGAAGCGCTCCAGCGGCTCGTCGGGGGCGATGCCGAGGAGGCGTCGCCCCGCGGCGTTGAGGTACTGCAACCTGGCGTCGGGGGTGATGATCGAGACGAGGTCGGTCGTGGCCTCGAGGATGGTGACGAGTCGTTCACGCTCGCGGGCGGCGCGGCGCTCCCCGGCGACGGCGGCGCTCAGCGCGTTCAATCGCCGCCGGACAAGCACATAGATGAGCACGGCGCTGGCGATGACGTAGAACCATCCCTTGTACGTCTGGAGTCGTGTGAGCGCCTCCTGGTCCAGCACGATGGCCAGGACGACGGCGTCGGACCAGACGATCCAGAGGATCCCGAGCGCGGCGTATACCAGTGCGATCCACAGCGGCGACCAATCGACACGATCGGCTGGTGTTGATGCCCCGCGGGAAATGTCGTGCCCACCGTCGCCCGCCCCGCCTCCTCCCATGGTTTCCATGACCCGCCGGCCTAACGATCCGTTGGTGCGAGCGGTGCCAGGTCGACGGCGTCGACGGCGCGCGCGGCAATGGTGTCGAGTCGGGCGTCCTGGTTGATGCGGAGCGCCTTGAGGGCGCGGCGCGTGCGTCGATAGGCCATATGTATGAAGACGCGCGCGCAATCCACCTCGTTGGCCACGCGCGTCACGTCTCCGTCGACCGCTTCCAGCTCCGAGGTCACGCGCGAGAGGGCGGCGATGCTCAGGTAGAGGTCGATGGCGGCGTTGGCCAGGCGCTCCTGCACGTATTGGCGCTCGATGATCGCCTTGCCGTGCTTTCGGAGGGCAGACTCGACCGCGCGCGCGAGGGCGTGGATCTGCGAGGCGACGAGCTCGGCTTCATCCTCGAAGGCGGGGTGCACCTTCGTGAAGTCGGGCTTGTTGAGCGTGCTCCGCGCGCGCCCGGCGAGGTACGACGAGATGGCTCCGAAGCCATTGATGGGGTCCTGCAGCGCCTTGCCGAGCGCCTTGAGCCGTTCGCCCGGCTGCTGCAACCCCATGAGGGCGATGAGGGCACGGAGGATCTCGTTGGTCCCCTCGAAGATGAGCATGATGCGTGAGTCGCGCACGCTCTGCTCGAAGGGGAACTCCTTGGAGTAGCCCATCCCGCCGGCGATCTGCAACCCTTCGTTGGAGGCGCGGTAGGCCATCTCGGAATTGTAGACCTTGCAGGCGGCGGTCTCGAGCGAGAAGTCGACGCCACCGCGGTCCACCATTCCCGCCGTCAGGAACCATGCGGCGTCGGCGGCATAACACTCGGCGGCGGCCAGGGCGATCTTGCGGCGCAGCATCTCGAACGAGGCGATGGGGCGCCCGAACTGTTCGCGCTGCCTGGCGTAGGCGATCGCCTCGTTCATGATCTGGCGCGTCCCGCGGGCCGAGCCGGCGGCGAGGCCGAGGCGTCCGGAGTTGAGGATCTCGAGGGCAATCTTGAAGCCCTGCCCCACGTCGCCCAAACGGTTGGCAACCGGAACGCGCACGTTATCGAAGATGACCGAGCGCGTGTCCGACGCCTTGATCCCCATCTTCTCCTCGAGCTTGCCGAGCGAGATGCCGGGGGTGTCGCGCTCGACGATGAAGGCCGTCACGCGCTCCTTCGGCTTCCCGTCCACGACGATCGGGACCTTGGCGAAGACGGTGAAGAGTCCGGCGTAGCCGGCGTTGGAGATCCAGATCTTCGTTCCGTTGAGGAGGTACTCGCTGCCATCGGCCGAGAGGGTCGCAGAGCACTTCATCGCCTGCGCGTCGGAACCCGAGCCTGGCTCGGTGAGGCAGAAGGCCGCGACCAGCTCGCCCGAGGCGCAGCGCGGGAGGTACTGCTGCTTCTGCTCCTCGGTGCCGAAGAGGGTGATCCCCTTGCAGCCGATCGACTGGTGGGCGCCGAAGTAGACGGCCAGCGCCGGATCGGTGGCGCCGATTTCGCCGAACACACGGTTGAAGACCGTGGCCGAGGCGCCGAAGCCGCCGTAGGCCTCCGGGATGTTGAGCCCCATCAGCCCTAACGCGTGGAATCCTTCGCGCATCGCATCCGGGAAGCGACCGTCGTGGTCGTGCTTCTTCATGTCGATGTGGTCCTTCGCGAAGGAGCGAAAGGCATCGAGGATGGCGTCGAGCGACTCCTTCTCGTCGGCGGAGAGCGTCGGGAAGGGGAAGACCATCTCCTCGCGGATCTCGCCGAGGAAGAGCCCCTTGATGAACGAGGGGTTCTCGTCGGGGGAGGCGAGGTGAGGGCGCGAGTCGGTCGGGGCGGAAGCGGTCATGGCGACAGCCAGGGGAGACGGGCGGGCGTGCGACGCGGACTGATGGCAGTCTACGGGGAAGGGGGGCGTGGCGCACGGGTGGGGCCGAGAACGGGGGCGCGAAACTGGGTAGCGCCGATTGGCGCACGCACACCGGCACAGCGTGGGGTCAGCGTCATCGAACCACCTGCTCGATGACACTGACCCCAACGCGCGCGAACCCGGCGCCGAGACGCTCCGCCGCCGCGCCCCGCGCCGCTACTGCCGCCCCACCACCCGCTTGGGCTTGAGCCCGTACCGCTCCATGCGCCGGTAGAGCGTACTGCGCGTGATCTGGAGCTTGGCCGCCGCCTCGGCCATCGTGCGCGACTCGCGCACCACCTGCATGAGGCGCGCGTCCTCGTCGTCGATGGGGGAGGACAAGTGATCGGTCGCCCCCGCCCACGCCTCGCGAATGGCGTGCGGCAGATGCTGCAGGGTGATACGCCCCCCACAACTGTTGAGCACGCGGCGAACGACCTGCTTGAGCTCCCTCACGTTCCCCGGCCAGTGATACGCCTGCATCGCGTCGTATACGTCTGCGTCGATCTCGAGTCGCAGACGTCCCATCTCGCGTGCCCCGGCCTCGAAGAAGCGCCGAGCATAGACGCGCACCTCGCCGCGCTCGAACGCGATTCCTTCACTGCCGCGCGGAAGCGGCCCGCCGGGGACGATGAAGCACCCGCCGACCACGGTGGGTCCCTGCCGCACGGGGAACCAGAGCGCCGAGCGGTCCGGTCCCAGCGAGAGCGGCGCCCCGGCCGGGTCGCTGGTCAGCACAAACGGCATCGTGCGCACGAGGTGCGCGCAGGCGTGCGCCGCATCGGCGGGGAACGCCGGGGAGTGTGTGAGCACGCGGCCGCCGCGGTCGATGGCCAGCACACTGTCACCCGGATAGCGGGCGACGAGGGCATGGAACGACTCGAGCATCAGGTATCGGCGCGCCAGTTCACGCGCGGCGAGTGTCTGCTCGATCGCGAGGCCCAACGCGAGGGCGAGACTGAGTGTGTGCGGATGTGCCTGCTCGCGGAAGCCGCTGATGTCGACGGCGCCGATCACGCGCAGCGTGGCGGGGTCACGCACGGGGACGGCGGCGCAATGCCACGCCTGCCACCGTTCGCAGAAGTGCTCGGCGCCGACGATGTGGGTCGGCGCTCCGGTCGCGAGTGCGGTTCCCGGGCCGTTCGTGCCGACGCGCGTCTCCGCCCAGTTGCCGCCGGGGGCAAAGTTGATCTCCGCCATCCGGTTGAGGGCGTGCGGATCGCCCTCGGCGGCGAGCATCGACCCCTCGGCGTCGAAGAGCGTCACGATGTGACCGTCGCCGGCAAACGTGCTCAACTGCTGGGCCACGGCCCGATGCGCGGTGCCGAACCAGTCGGATTCCTCGCACGTGACGGCGAGGGCCGACGGCTCCAGCGCGACGGGGGCCGAGGCAAGCGATGGGGCGACTTGGGCGGCGACACTGCGATGCCACGAGTCGCGCACGAGCGACCGTACCGAACGGTCGCCAACGACCTCGGCGCCCTCGTCCGGAAGGGGCCTGCGCGCCACGAACGCGCTCCACGACCGCGTGACGGCGCGCTGCGCCTCGTCAGCAACGGGGACCAACTCCATCTGCGACATCACACTCCGGTACTCAGCCTGAAATGGCGGATCCACGGTGCTGGAAATACCTGCCAGCGAGGGCACGCAGGCAAGCAGGGATTTACAGGATCACGACGCGACATTTGTCGCAGGGTGATTGTCGTGTCAATCAAGGCGATCGTAATGTGGCGCCACGTTCGAGGCCCTACCTACACCGACCGAGGCACAGATGGCGATCACAACCGACCCCGTCGCGAACGCGACGTTGCCCCGCTCCGCGGAGTCCTTCACGACGGCCGTCCCGATTCGTGCGCGCTACGAGAACTGGATTGGCGGCGAGTACTGTCCGCCGGCACGCGGGCAGTACTTCACGAACGTGTCGCCGTTGACCGGGCAGCCATTGAACGAGATCGCCCGTTCGACCCACGAGGACGTGGACCGGGCGCTGGACGCGGCCCACGCCGCCTTCGTGAGCTGGGGGACGACGTCGCCTGCGTACCGGGCGGTGATCCTGAACAAGATCGCCGACCGGATGGAGCAGCATCTCGAGACGCTGGCAGTGATCGAGACGATCGACAACGGCAAGCCGATTCGCGAGACGCGCGCGGCCGACCTTCCGCTCGCCATCGATCACTTCCGCTACTTCGCCGGCGTGTTGCGGGCGCAGGAAGGGAGCATCGGGGAGATCGATCACGACACGATCGCCTACCACTTCCACGAGCCGTTAGGCGTGGTGGGGCAGATCATCCCGTGGAACTTCCCGCTGCTCATGGCCACGTGGAAGCTTGCGCCCGCGCTGGCAGCCGGGAACTGCGTCGTGCTCAAGCCGGCGGAGCAGACGCCGGTGTCGATCATGGCCTTCATGGAGCTCATCGCCGACATCCTGCCGAGTGGCGTGGTGAACGTGGTGCAGGGCTTCGGAGTGGAGGCCGGGAAGCCGTTGGCCTCGTCGCCACGCATCGCCAAGATCGCCTTCACGGGGGAGACGACGACCGGGCGCCTCATCATGCAGTACGCGTCGGAGAACCTGATCCCCGTCACGTTGGAGCTCGGGGGGAAGTCGCCCAACATCTTCTTTGCCGACGTGCTGGACGCCGATGACGACTTCTTCGACAAGGCGCTCGAAGGATTCGCGATGTTCGCGCTCAACCAGGGCGAGGTGTGCACCTGTCCGTCGCGCGTGTTGGTGCAGGAGTCCATCTACGACCGCTTCATCGAGCGCGCCGTGGCCCGCACGAAGGCGATCGTGGAAGGGAACCCGCTCGATGCATCGACGATGATCGGCGCGCAGGCGTCGAACGACCAGCTCGAGAAGATCCTGAGCTACATCGCGATCGGGAAGCAGGAAGGGGCGCGCGTGCTCACGGGCGGCGCCCGCCGCGTGCACGAGGGCGAGCTGCAGGGCGGCTACTACGTGCAGCCGACGGTGTTCGAGGGGCACAACAAGATGCGGATCTTCCAGGAAGAGATCTTCGGCCCCGTGGTCTCGGTGACGAAGTTCAAGGACTTCGATGATGCGCTCGCCATCGCCAATGACACGTTGTACGGGCTGGGCGCTGGCGTGTGGAGCCGCGACATCAACACGGCATATCGCATGGGTCGCGGCATCAAGGCCGGGCGTGTGTGGACCAACTGCTATCACGCGTATCCCGCGCACGCGGCGTTTGGCGGCTACAAGCAGAGCGGGATCGGGCGTGAGAACCACAAGATGATGCTCAACCACTATCAGCAGACCAAGAACCTGCTGGTGAGCTACAGCCCCAAGAAGCTGGGCTTCTTCTGAGGTCGAGCCGGGTGATGAACGTCGAACGGGTAGGCATCACCCCGGAAGCGACGGCCGTGCTGCGCGCGTTGGAAGCGCAGCACGGCCCGCTCATGTTCCACCAATCCGGCGGATGCTGCGATGGGAGCGCGCCGATGTGCTATCCGCGTGGCGAGTTCCGTATCGGGGAGCGCGACGTGCATCTGGGTGACGTGGTCGGGACGCCGGTCTATATCGGCGGTCTGCAGTTCGAAGCGTGGCGCCACACCCAGCTGCTGATCGACGTGGTGCCGGGGCGCGGGGCGGGCTTTTCGCTCGAGGCGCCGTTAGGCATGCGCTTTCTCACGCGTTCGCGGGTCTTCGACGCGGCCGAGCAGGCGTGGCTGGATGCGTGCCCCGTGCCGCGTGGCGACCGCGGCGGATCGCCGCCGCCGCCCTAACTGCCCTGGGCGCCGACCGGTTGTGACGCTCGCCGCACGCGCTCGCACCGCACAACGGCGGCACGCGCACCGGACGCCCGTCCCTTGACGCCTCACCAGGTGTGGCATAGACTTGGCCTCACCTGGTGAGGTCAAACAATGCCACGATCGCCGAACGAACTCCTCCACGGCACGCTCGACGTGCTCATCCTCAAGTCGCTCGTCCTCGGCCCCCTGCACGGATACGAGATCTCGCGGCGCATCGAGTCGCGCTCGCGCGACACGTTCACCATCGAGGATGCGGCGCTCTACAAGGCGCTCTATCGCCTCGAGTCGGCCGGGGCGGTGGAGGCGGAGTGGGGGGTCTCCGAGTCCAACCGGCGCGCGAAGTTCTACCGCCTCACCCCCGCCGGACGACGCCAGCTGGCGGCCGAGGTGCGCACCTTCCGCGCCTACGCCGAGGCGGTGCTGCGCATCCTGGACGCGACCGAAGGGGCGTGACACCCATGCGACCAGGCGGACGCGACTCGGACCGCAGCTGGCGCCGTCTCCTGCGCTGGCCCACGCGCACGCAGGCGCAGATCGCGCGCGACGTGGACGACGAGCTGCGCTTCCACCTCGAAATGCGCGAACAGGAACTGCGATCGTATGGGCGCAGCGCCGACGAAGCGGCGCGCGAGGCCCGCGCGCGGTTCGGTGACGTCGACGCGGCCCGCCGCGCGCTGCGCCAGACGGAGCATCGCGCGCAGCGCCGGTCGCAATGGCGCGACGCGCTGGGGGCGCTGCGGGCGGACGTCGCGTACGCCGTGCGTCGCACGCTGCGCGCCCCGCTCTTCACGCTCACCACCGTCGCCACCCTCGGCGTTGGCATCGGGGCCACGGTGGCCCTCGCGAGCGTGATGCGACGGATGCTCATCGCTCCGCTCCCATATCCGGGCGTGGAGCGGCTCGTCGTCGTGAGCCTTGCCTCGCGCGATGGCTCGATTCGCGTCTCGATGAACCCCACCGTGCTCGAGGCGGCGCGCGAGGCAACGCCGTCGCTCGAACGCATCGAGACGATCGCCGCGGCGCGCAAGCGCACGGTGCGCGGAGGCGCTCCGGCGACGATCGACGTGGGGTTGGTGTCGCGAGGGCTGCTGCAGTTCCTGCACGTCGCGCCGGCGCTCGGACGGAGCTTTGCGCCTGACGAGGAAGGCACGGGCGGGGCCCCCGTCGCGATGCTTGCCTGGCACACCTGGCAGCGCGACTTCGGCGGGCGCGCGTCGGCCATTGGCGAGACGGTCACGCTCGACGGGCGCAGCTACGCCATCATCGGCGTGATGCCGCGCCTCTTCGATCCCTCGGTCTTCGCGCTTATCCCGCGTGCCGAGCTCTGGCTCCCGCACCTCCCGGCGCGCAGTGACAACTACCTCGCAGCCCTCGGCGTCCTGCGCCCCGGGGCGACGCTGGCGCAGGTCACGCGCGATGTCGCCGCCGCCAAGGCGCGCCTGGGTGAACGCGACCCGATGCGCTCGCTCGTCCCCATGATCGACCCGCTGCTCGATCGCGCCGGATCGGAGACACGGCGCGTGTTGAAGGTGATGCTGGCTGCCGTCCTCCTGGTGCTGGTGATCGGGTGCCTGAACGTCGCCAATCTGCTGTTGGCGCGCGGTGCGACGCGTGAGCGCGAGCTCTCCATTCGCACGGCGATCGGGGCGTCACGCGGGCGCATCATGCGGCAGCTTCTCACCGAAAGCGCCTGGTTGGCGCTCCTCGGCGCCGCTGCGGGGGCTGCCCTCGCGCGGGCCTTGCTCGCCCTGGCACGCGGGTGGCGCCCGGTGTCGTACGCGGCGGTCGACGACGTCCAGCTGGACGGGACGATGCTGGCATTGGCGGTACTGCTCGCCGCGTGCACCGCCGTCCTGTTCGGGCTCATTCCGGCGCTGGTGAACAGCCGCGGACTGGGGGGGACGCTGCACGGAGGCGCCCGCAGTGTGGGGCCGGGGCGCGCCGGCCAGCAGGTGCGTCGTTCGCTGGCCTTCCTGCAGGTCGCCGGATCGGTGGCGCTGGTGGTGGGTGGCGTCATCCTCGTGCAGTCGGCGTGGACGCTGTCGCGCATGCGATTGGGCTACGACGTTGCGCCGCTGCTCACTATCCAGCTGCAACGCGTACCGGGTATCGTCGACAGCGCTGCCATCGATGCACGCGTGGCGCCGGTGCTGGAGCGCGTGCGTGCGCATCCCGGTGTCGTGGCCGCGGCCCTGGCCGACGGCGCCCCCGGGGGGTTCGGCGGCTGCCTCTGCGAGATCCTCCGTGAGGGCGACGCGCCACCGGTGGCGTCACAGGAGCGCTTCGTGCTCACGCTGTCGGTCGACTCGGCCTACCTGCAGACCGTGGGGACGCGCCTCCTGGCCGGGCGTGTCATGGCGCGCGACACCGCGCTGCGCGAGGTGATGCTCACCGCCACGAGCGCCCGCCGCCTCTGGCCCGCCGGAGACGCTGTCGGCCGTCGGCTCCGCCTGACGCGGACCGATCCCCTGTTCACCGTCGTTGGGATCATCGAGGACCAGCGATCGGCGGAGGGATGGATTCCCGGCGACAGCATGACGGTGGTGCTCCCGCGACATGGCGCGGGCGACGGCGCCGTGCTCGTGGTGCGTGCGCGGGGTGACGTGGCCACGCTGCGCGCCGAGCTGGTGCGACTCATCGAGGAGGTGTCGCCAACGGTGCGGGTCGCGGAGGCGACGTCGCTGGACCACGACGTGGCCGAGGGGCGCGCGCCGCAGCGATTCGCGCGCATCCTCCTCGTGGCGTTTGCCTGTTGTGCCTTGCTCCTGGCGACACTCGGGCTGTACGGCGTGCTGTCGTTCGGCGTGGCGCAGCGCACGCGCGAGATCGGGGTGCGAATGGCCCTTGGCGCGAGCCGATCGGCGATCGTGCGCCTCGTGATGTCAGAGGGGATGCTGATCACGATCGCCGGCTGCCTGGTCGGGGGGGCGGTGGCGTGGAGCGGGCGCGGGCTCCTGCTCGCGATGCGCACGGGGGCCAGCGCGTCCGACGACGTGTGGGGGATGGCGATCGCCGTGTCGCTGGTCGCCGTGGCATCGGCGGCGGCGATGTGGGTTCCGACGCGGCGCGCGCTGCGGGTCGATCCGGCGACGGCGGTCGGGGCCGAGGTGTGAGCGATGGGGGGAGGCCAAGCGGGGGCAGCATCATCGAGAAGCTGGCTCGATGACGCTGCCCCCACTCAGGCGCTGACCTCAATCGGAGGCGGCTACCCGGCGATCGCCGCCTGCGCCGCCGCCAACCGCGCGATCGGCACCCTGAACGGCGAGCAACTCACGTAGTCCAGCCCCGCCCGGTGGAAGAACGCGACCGATTCGGGGTCACCGCCGTGCTCGCCGCAGACACCCACCTCGAGCGTCGGGCGCACGGACTTTCCCTTCTGAACCGCCGACTCCACCAGCAGCCCTACCCCCTTCTGGTCAATCGAGCGGAACGGGTCGTGCTCGTACATCCCGCGCTCCAGGTACTTGGGGAGGAAGTGGCCTGCGTCGTCACGCGAGAAGCCGAGCGTCATCTGGGTGAGGTCGTTGGTCCCGAACGAGAAGAACTCGGCCTGCTTGCCGATGCTGTCGGCGACGAGCGCCGCGCGCGGCGTCTCGATCATCGTGCCGACCATGTAGTGCAGCGACTCGCCGCGCTCGGCGAAGACCTGCGCGGCGACGGCGCGAATGACGGTGGCCTGTGCGTTGAACTCGCGCACGGTTCCCACCAACGGGACCATGATCTCGACCCGGGGGTCGAACCCCTTTCCCTTGGCGTCGAGCGCCGCCTCGAAGATGGCGCGCGCCTGCATCTCGGTGATCTCGGGATACGTGATGCCGAGCCGGCAGCCGCGGTGCCCGAGCATCGGGTTGAACTCGTGCAGCTCCTCGACGCGCATCTTGATCTTCCCTAAAGAGACCTTCATGTCGGCGGCCATCACCTTCTGCCCGGCGTCGTCGTGCGGCACGAACTCGTGCAGCGGCGGGTCGAGGAGGCGGATGGTGACGGGGTGGCCGCTCATCTCGCGGAACAACCCTTCGAAGTCGCTGCGCTGCATCGGGAGGAGCTTGGCCAGCGCCTTGCGCCTGCCGGCCTCGTCGTCGGCGAGGATCATCTCGCGCACGGCGACGATGCGGTCGCCCTCGAAGAACATGTGCTCGGTGCGGCAGAGCCCGATGCCGGTGGCGCCGAAGGTGCGCGCCTGCGCGGCCTCGTCGGGGGTGTCGGCGTTGGTGCGCACCTCCAGGCGCTTGTACTTGTCCGTCAGCTGCATGAGTGCGCCGAAGTCCCCCGACAGCTCGGCGTCCCTGGTGGCGATCTGGCCGGCAAAGACCTCGCCGGTGGAACCATCGAGCGAGATCCACTCCCCTTCGGCGAACTCGGCGCCGTCGATGGTCATGGTGCGCGCCTTGTAGTCCACGTGCACGGCGCCGGCCCCCGACACGCAGCACTTCCCCATCCCGCGCGCCACCACGGCGGCGTGCGACGTCATGCCGCCGCGCGCCGTGAGGATCCCCTTGGCGACGTTCATGCCGCGCAGGTCCTCGGGGCTCGTCTCCTGCCTGACGAGGATCACCGACTTTCCCGCCTTGGCCCACTCCTCGGCCTCGTCGGCAAAGAAGACGATCTGCCCGCTCGCCGCCCCCGGTGACGCCGGGAGCCCGCGGGCGATGATGCGCGCGTCACGGCGTGACTTGTTGTCAAAGATGGGATGCAGGAGCTCGTTGAGGCGCTCGGGCGTCACGCGCCCCAGCGCGGTCTTCTCGTCGATCATCCCCTGCTGCAGCATCTCCATGGCAATGCGCACCATGGCGGCGCCGGTGCGCTTGCCGTTGCGCGTCTGCAGCATCCAGAGCTTCCCCTCCTGGATGGTGAACTCCAGGTCCTGCATGTCGCGGAAGTGGTTCTCCAGCGTGTGCTCGCAGGAAATGAGTGCCTCGTACAGCGCCGGCATCAGCTCCTCGAGCGACGGATACTTCGCCAGGCGCTCTGCCTCGCTCACGCGCGCCAACTCGGCCCAGCGGCGCGAACCGATGCGCGAGATCTGCTGCGGCGTGCGGATGCCGGCCACCACGTCCTCACCCTGCGCGTTCACCAGGAACTCGCCGTTGAACAGGTCCTCGCCCGTCCCCGCGTCGCGCGTGAAGGCGACGCCGGTGGCGCTGGTGCTCCCCAGGTTACCGAAGACCATCGCCTGCACGTTCACCGCCGTCCCCCACGACACCGGGATGTCGTTCAGCTCACGGTAGATGCGCGCCCGCTCGTTGTTCCAGCTCTCGAACACAGCGGCGACCGAGCCCCAGAGCTGCTCCCACGGGTCGGTGGGGAAGTCGCGCCCGATGCGGGCGCGGATGAGCGCCTTGAAGCGCGCCACCAGCTCCTTGAGGTCGTCGGCGTCGAGGTCGGTATCGAGTTCGACCCCCTTCTTCTCCTTCATCATGTCGATGAGGACCTCGAAGGGGTCGTGCTCTTCCTTGGACACCGGCTTGAGCCCCATCACCACGTCGCCGTACATCTGCACGAAGCGGCGGTACGAGTCCCAGGCAAAGCGCGGGTTGCCGGAGCGGGTCGCCAGCCCCTCCACCGCCTCGTCGTTGAGGCCGAGGTTGAGGATGGTGTCCATCATCCCCGGCATCGACGCCCGGGCGCCGGAGCGCACCGACAGGAGCAGCGGGTCGGCCGAGTTGCCGAAGGTGCGCCCCATCTCCTGCTCGACGAAGGCGACGCCCGCCTTGACCTCGGCCTCGATGAGGGCCAGGGCGGCGGCCTTGCCCTGCTCCGTGTAGATGGTGCACGCCTCGGTGCTGATGGTGAAGCCGGAGGGGACTGGAATCCCCAGGCGGCACATCTCGGCGAGGTTGGCCCCCTTGCCGCCGAGCAGGTTCTTCATGGAGGCGGCCCCCTCGGTGCGCGAGGTGCCGAAGACGTAGACGTACTTGGAAGTCGAGGGAGTGGAAGAGACGGCAGTCATGACGGACACCCTGGGTAGAGACCATTCCGAGCAGGCGCGTACGGCGCGCGAGTGGAGCGCAACAGCGCGCGCGCCACCTTGGAAGGAAGGGGGGATCCGACGCCCGGAGGCTGTCAGCGGTGTCCCGATGAATTGTGGTGTTGTTGGCGTACCTTTTCGCAGGCCGTTCCACCCTTCGCGCTAGCGCCGCGCCTCTCGATGGCGCGGGCGCTCGGTGAATCGAGGGGGGAGCGAACGCCGGCCAACACCGGCCCTCGACTGCTGCGTTATCATGTTGCCGACGTGCCTTCACGCCACGCAGGCACGTCGCGCCGAGTGTTCGTTACGCGCGCGTGCGCCACCGACGCCGTGTGTCCCTGTCCGTCCACCCTGCCACACCCGCTCCAGATGTCCACCGCACGTCTGCATGGCACCCGCCTCGCGCTGTCCGTGCTCGCTGTGAGTGCGAGCCTCCCGACCCTCGTCGCCGCGCAGCAGGGGCGAGCCGGAACGGCGCCCGCTGCGCCGGCCGTCACCGCCTTCGACACGAGCGTCTTCCAGGCGATCTCGTGGCGTAACATCGGGCCGTCGCGCGGAGGACGCGCGAACGCCATCGTCGGGATCCCGTCGCAGCCGCTGACGTACTTCGTCGGCTACACCGGGGGCGGGCTCTGGCGCACCGACAACGCCGGGCTGTCGTGGCGCAACATCTCCGACGGCTTCTTCAAGACGAGCACCATCGGCGCCATCGCGATCGCCCCGTCCGACCCCAACGTGATCTACGTGGGGAGCGGCGAGCATGCGATCCGCGGGCAGTCGTCGACCTACGGCGACGGCGTCTACAAGAGCACCGACCAGGGGAAGACGTGGGTCAACGTGGGGCTCGCCGCCACGCGCCAGATCTCGGCCGTGCGGGTGCATCCCAACAACCCTGACGTCGTCTATGTCGCGGCGCAGGGCGACCGATGGAAGGGGACGGCGGAGCGCGGGATCTACCGCTCGACCGACGGGGGCAAGACGTGGGTGCAGGTGCTCAAGGGGGAAAACGCGACCAGCGGCGCGGCGGGGCTGTCGATGGACCCGACCAACCCGCGCATCCTGTACGCGGCGATGTGGGACCACCAACGTACGCCGTGGATGGTGCGCTCCGGCGGTCCCGGGGGCGGGATCTGGAAGTCGACCGATGGCGGCGACAGCTGGAAGCGCCTCACCGAAGGGCTCCCCAAGCTGATCGGAAACCTCGACGTGGCGGTCTCGCCGGCGAATCCGGAACGAGTCTATGCGATCGTCGAGGCCGAAAAGGGAGGGTTGTACCGCAGCGACGACGCGGGGAAGAGCTGGCGCCTGCTGAGCGAGGATCGCCTGATCCAGACGCGCTCGTGGTACTACATGGATGTCATCGCCGACCCGCAGAACGCCGACGTGGTGTGGGTGATGAACGCGCCGGTGCTCAAGTCGATCGACGGCGGGCGGACGTTTGCGGTGGTGAACGCGATGCACGGCGACAACCACGGCTTCTGGATCAACCCGACCAACAGCAACTACGTGGCGAACGCCAACGACGGCGGCGGTTCGATCTCGTTGGATGGCGGGAAGAGCTGGAGCACGCAGGACAACCAGCCGACGGCGCAGTTCTACCACGTGACGGTCGACGACGACTTTCCGTACAAGCTCTACTCGGGACAGCAGGACAACTCGTCGGTGATCATCCAGTCGCGCTCCGACGGCTTCATGATCACCGAGCGCGAATGGAACAACGGTCCGGGGTGCGAGAGCGCCAACATCGGCGTGAGCGGGAAGCGCTCGCGGTATGTGTACGGGGGCTGCTACCAGGGGCTCATCGACGAGCTGGACCAGGAGAACGGGTTGTCGCGCGACATCATGGCGTACCCGGAGATGAACCTGACGGAGCCGACCGACAAGACGAAATACCGCTTCAACTGGACGGCACCCATCGTGGTGTCGATGCACGACGAGAACGTGATCTACCACGGCGGCAACGTGCTGCTGCGTTCGCGCGACCGCGGCCAGTCGTGGGCGCCGGCCTCGGGGGACCTGACGAAGAACGACAAGAGCCGTCAGGGGTGGGGCGGCGGCCCGATCACCAATGAAGGGGCGGGCGGCGAAGTGTACGGGACGATCTTCGTGATCGAGGAGTCGCCGCACGATGCGAAGACGATGTACGTGGGCACCGACGACGGCAACGTGCAGCTGACGAAGGACGGCGGGGCGACGTGGACCAACGTGACGCCGCCAACGGCGGGCGATGGGTTGGTGAACGAGCTCGAGGTGTCGCCGCACGACCCGGGCACGGTGTACGTGGCCTATCGCAAGGACCGCGTGGGCGACCCGGCGCCGTACATCTACCGCTCCACCGACTTCGGCAAGACGTGGACGACGCTGGTGAACGGGCTGCGCGCCGGCGAGCCGGTGCGCGTGGTGCGCGAGGATCCCGAGCGGAAGGGGCTGATGTACGCCGGGACCGAGACCACGGTCTACATCTCGTATGACGGCGGGGCCCGGTGGCAGCTCTTCGCCGGCAATCTTCCGGTTGTCCCGGTGACCGACCTCGAGGTGCGCCACGGCGACCTGATCGCCTCCACCGAAGGGCGCGCGTTCTGGATCCTCGATGACCTGTCGGTGATTCGCCAGCACGCCGATTCGCTGGCCTCGGCGGCGGCGCATCTCTACCAGCCGCGCACCGCGCTCCTGGTGGGCGGCGGTGGCGGCTTTGGTGGTGGCGCGGGTGCCAACATGGTGGGGCGCAACCCGCGCAGCGGCGCGGTGATCAACTATCGCCTCGCGTCGGCCCCGGACAGCGCGACGACCGTGCGCCTGGAGTTCCTCGACAGCAAGGGAGCGGTCGTGCGTTCCTACTCCAACAAGGAAGGGACGGGACCGTCGCGCCTCGCGCCCAAGGCTGGAGTCAACACCTTCTCCTGGGACCTGCGCCGCCCGGCGCCGACGACGTTGCCGGGGGTGCTGCTCTTTGGCGCCCCGGGGGCCGGAGCGCGCGTCCTGCCGGGGACGTACAGCGTGCGGCTGACGGTGGGGACCACGACGCGCACGCAGTCGTTCGAGGTGAAGCAGGATCCGCGGCGCGAGACGCCGATGCCGCAGCTGGTGGAGCGTGATTCGGTCGCCAACCTGCTGGTGACGCGCATTGGCGAGATCCACGATGCCGTGCTGCGGGTGCGCGACCTCAAGACGCAGGTGCAGGGCTTCGTGACGCGCACCAAGGAGGCCGACTCGGCCAAGGCCATCGGCGCGATGGGTGGGACGATCGTGAAGAAGCTGGAGACGGCCGACCCCAAGCTCACGACCAAGGCGCAGAACGGGCAGGACATCATCAACTACGCCAACGGGATCAACGGGCAGTACGGCTTCCTGCTGGGGCAGGTGGAAGGGAACCCCGTGTTGACGCAGGGGGTCAAAGAACGTCTGGCCGAGCTGGAGCGGCTGTGGCGGACGCTGCGGACCGAGGTGGAGACGATCGAGAACGTCGACATCGCGGCCTTCAACAAGCTCCTGCAGGCCAGCAAGGTCGAGGGGGTCATCGGGAAGAAGAAACCCGGGACCGTGATGTAGTTTTCAGCGGTGCCCCGAAATTCCGCTCCGCGGGTCCGGCACATCGGGCCCGCGTGTTCGGGGAGCCGCCTCGTCATTCGCCTCATTCCGTACGCCATGATGCAGTTTCGCACGCGCTCCCTCGTTCGCCGCGCCCGGCTGTCGGTCGGCGCTCGCGCCCTTCTCCCGCTGGCCGTCCTCGCCCTGGCGGCGCTGTCGGCCTGCGGCGACGACCCGTCCAGCCCGACCATCCCCGGGAAGATCTCGCGCGTCGGCGGCGACTCGCAGTCGGTGGTGGCCGGGACGGTGATGGCCAACCCGATGGTGGTGGAAGTGCTGGCGCAGAACGGCAAGCCACTCGCGGGGCAAACGGTCACCTGGTCGCTGGCCACGGGCGCGAGCGGGACGTTGCCGTCGTCGACCAGCATTACCGACGCGACCGGGCGGGCCTCGCTCGGCTTCACCGCCGGCACCGTGGCGGGAAAGGCGGAGATCACGGCGATCGTCGGGTCGCTCCAGGGGACGATCTTCCTGCAGCAGGTGGTGGCAGGGCCCGCGTCGCTCCTGGCCAAGTTCGCCGGTGACGGGACCGCCGGGCTGGCCGGGGCCGGGGTCCAGGTGGTGGTGAAGGTGACGGATGTCCACGGCAACGCCGTGTCGGGGGTGACAGTGTCGTGGGCCGCCGGCAGCAGCGGCGGGACGCTGAGCGACGCGACGAGCACGAGCGACAGCGCCGGGCTGGCCCGCGTGACGATCACCCTGGGGGCGAGTCCGGGGCTCTACACCGTGCGCGCGACGAGCGGGACGCTCCCCGCGGCGACGTTCAGTGTGACCGCGATCTAGGCTCACTGCCCGAGACGGGGCTGGAGCGTGCGGGGCGCAGCGAACCATCGCGGCGCCCCGCGATGCGTTGTGGGGGGATCGTCTCCGTCATGTGTCATATGGGCAGGGACCGGCGTATCCCCCACCGTCGGTACGATACCCGTTTCGGAGACTCCACCATGTTTCGCCCTGTTCGTTCCGCAGCCTTGATGGCCCTCCTGCTCGGCGCGGGGGCCTGCGCCGATTTCCTCGGCACCGGCGATTCGACGCCCACGGTGAGCCAGGCGTTGACCGCGGCCTTCACCACGGTGCCAGCCGAGTTCTCGAACAACACGTCCAGCTTTGGCGGCGACTCCGATGGCGTGCCGAGCTTGTGGCTTCCCGGCCCTGGTGGGCGCGCCTTCGGGCGCGAGGGGCTGATGGGTGGTGGCTTGGGTGATGCCTTTGCCGGGTCCATGTCGGCGGGGCGCGGCTTCGGTCATCACGGACCGTTCGGCGGGCGCTATGGTGGCGGTCGTACGTGCGATGGCACCTTCAGCGCCGGCACCGGATGGTTTGTCTGCACCCCGATCACGAAGAATGGCGTGACGGTGAACCAGCAGATGCAGTACAAGACGACCGCGGGCGTCGTGCAGTCGGCCTTTGACACCGCCAGCACCAACTCGGTGCAGGTCAAGACGAACGTGGCGGGGACGGTGAGCTACGTGCGCGACTCGTCCAAGGGACCGTCGTGGGGCGGCCGCAAGGGTCCCCCGCACATCGGGCGCCTGATCGGCGACAGCACGACGATCCTGACGGCCAACACGACGCTGGGACATACGAGCGACCGCACGGTGACGGGGCTGGCCTCGGGGAGCACGAAGCGCACGGTGGCCGGGACGTCGACCGGCGAGGAGTCGACCACCGGGACGTCGAGCAAGGGGAACTTCACCGCCCGGCGTGTGGCCGCCGACACGACCCGTGGGGTCGAGATCCCGATCGTCGATGGCAAGCCGACGTATCCGACCGCCGGCACCGTGATCCGCACGATGACCGCGACCGTGACGTTCGCCGGGGCGACGCCGATCACCGCCAGCCGCCGCGAGGTCATCACGTACGACGGCAGCGCCACGGCCAAGGTCGTGATCACGATCAACGGCGAAGTGAAGAACTGCACAATGGCGCTCCCGCGCGGGCGCCCGAGCTGCTCGTAACGCCACGGACGCCCCCGCCAGGCGCAATGCAAGGGCGGGGGCGAAGCTGGTGGTGATGCAGGTGATGCAGTGAGAACGATGCGTGCCAGTTTACCGCATCCGACCCCCCGCCGGCCGTTCCGGTGGGGGGTTTTGCGTGCCTAACGTCCCGGCCGCGGCTTCGCGGGGGCGCCCGTGGCCGCCCCGGGCCTGGGCGACGGCTTGGCCGTGGCCGGGAGCGCGGCGGCCGCCGACGGATCCACAACCTGCGCGAAGCGCTTCATGTTCTCGGTCATTGGGACGGCCTTGAGGCGCCAGCGATCGCGGATGCTGTTCCAGGGCCCGCCGGTGTAGGCGCGGGCGGCGCGGTAGCCGGCGGCGCGCACGGCCGAATCGCCGGCAGCCGCAAGGGCGCCGAACGGGTACGAGAAGTACTCGGTGGCCGTGGCGCCCAGCTTCGCCTGCAGCTGCTCGCGGCTCCCCGTGACCTCGGTGTGCATCTGCTTGGCGTCCTTCATCTTGTCCACGCGCACGTGCAGCGAGGTGTGCGAACCGATGGTGTGGCCCGCCTGCTGCAACTCCTTGAACTGTGCCCACGTGAAGTAGCGCGGGTTGCGGTCCATGGCGTGCGTGAAGGGGAAGAAGGTCGCGGTGAAGCCGAGCTTCTTGAGGACGGGGATGGCGTTGGTGTACTGGTTGAGGCGCCCGTCGTCGAAGGTGATGACGACGGCCTTGAGCGGGAGCGTGCGCTTGCCTTCCAGCGCTTCGACGAGCGCGGTGAACGAGACGACCGGGATCCCGTGCTCCTTGAGGTACTGCATCTGCGCCGCGAAGACCTCGGGGCGCATGGTGAGGTCGGCGCCGCGCACGCCGCGGGCGTCGGCCGACGACTGGATGTTGTGATAGACCAGGATGGGGACCCGCAGGGAGTCCGGCGGTACGGTGGGGGGCGAAGCGCGTTCCGCGCGGGAAGCGCGTTCCGTGCGGGAAGCGCGTTCCGTGCGGGAAGCGCGTTCCGTGCGGGCGACGGCGATTGAATCGGCGTCGGACGTGAGTGCATCGGCGGGGAGCGTCGCGGCGCCGAGCGTGAGAGCCAGAATGAAGGAGAGCATCGCGGGGAAAATAGCAGGACGCCACGCGCGACATTCATCCCCTCGGAGCCGGTCTCGAGTGGCTATCGAGAGTGGGGCGCCGAGCATAACGTTTCGGCGCGCCTCTCGAGGTTGGACGTGCTGCGGCGGGGGCGTGTTCCGGCGGTTGCGGGGGGCTCACTTTGTTTGTTGGGGTGGACTCCGGTGTTCGCCGGGGGGCTCACTTCGTTTGCTCGGGTGGACCCCAGCTTTCGCTGGGGTGCTCACTTCGTTCGCATCCTCATCGTCCTGACGACATGATTCGCGGAGCCGATCTCCTGTTGCGCTCGCTGGCCCAGTCCGGGGTCGAGCTCTGCCTGGCCAATCCGGGCACGTCCGAAATGCACCTGGTCGCGGCGCTGGACGCTGCTCCCTCGATTCGCGCGGTACTGACGCTGCACGAAGCGGTCGCGAGCGGCGCCGCCGATGGCTGGGGGCGCGTGACGGGGCGGCCGGCGAGTACGCTCCTGCACCTGGGGCCGGGGCTGGCCAACGCGCTGTCGAACCTGCACAACGCCCGGCGCGCGGCGACGCCGCTGGTGAACATCGTCGGCGACCACGCTACCTATCACCTGGCGAACGACCCGCCGCTGCACAGCGACATCGCGGCGCTCGCGGGAACCGTCTCGGCGTGGGTGCACGCCGTGCCGTCAGCCGCAACGATGGCGGCGGCGGGGGAGGATGCCGTGCGAGCGGCGATGGGGCCGCCGGGGGCGATTGCGACGCTCGTTGTCCCGGCGGACGCGGCGTGGGGGGAGGTCGAGGGGGCGGCGGGTGAGGCGGCGCTGCGCGCGAGCGTCGCATCGCGCTCGGCGCCGCGCACGGGGGCGCCCCCCGCGAGCGAGCGCGTGGAGGCGATTGCCCGGGTGCTCGCCTCGGGGGAGCCGACGGTGATCCTGCTGGGCGGGCGCGCGATGCAGGGCGGGAACCCCGAACGGGGCGGGCGCATCGCGGCGGCGTGCGGGGCCAAGCTCTGCAGCACCCCGTTCACCGCCAACATTCGGCGTGGAGCGGGGACGGTCGCCGTGGAGCGGCTGCCGTACTTCCCCGAGATGGTGCTGCAGCTCCTGGCGGGGGTGCGGCACCTCGTCCTCGTCGATGCGCCGCCGCCGGTCGCCTTCTTTGCGTATCCGGGGCTCCCGGGGTCGCTTGTCCCGGCCGAATGCACGGTCCACACCCTAGCCACCGGAGCTGACGACGTGACGGCGGCGCTGGATGCGCTGGTGCAGGCGACGGGGGCGGCGGCGACGGAGGCGGTGCGGGTGCCGCGGGCCGTGCCGCCGGTGGCGAGCGGCCCGCTCACCCCGGCCACCTTTGCGCAGACGTTCGCGGCGGTGCTCCCCGAGGATGCGATCGTCTGCGACGAGGCGATCACCAATCGCTTTCCGGCGCTGGTGGCGAGCGCCGGGGCGATGCCGCACGACTGGCTCGACATCACCGGCGGCTCGCTCGGCCTCGGGATCCCGATGGCGTTAGGCGCCGCACTCGCGGCGCCGGGACGGCGGGTCATCAACCTGCAGGCGGACGGGAGCGCGCTGTACACGCCGCAGGCGCTCTGGTCGCTGGCGCGCGAGGGGGTGGACGTGACGACGGTGATCCTGGCCAACCGGCGCTACCGGATCCTGGAGTACGAACTGCAGCGCCTGCAGCTCACGGGGGCGACGCGCGGCCGTTCCCTGACCGACCTGTCGCAGCCGCCGGTCGACTTCGTGCAGCTGGCGGGGTCGTTGGGGGTGCCGGCGGTGCAGGTGACGAGCGCGGAGTCGCTGGCGGAGGCGTTGCGGCGTTCGTTTGTCGCGCGTGGGCCGCAGGTGATCGAGGCGGTGCTGGGGGAGTAGGGGGGACGCATGCCGTGGCGCCCGGGGGCGCTGCGGCACCCTCAGGTGCTTCGCATCGAACGGCCGTGCGGCTTCGCGCCGCCTCACCGACCAGGCGAAGCGCGCCTCCCGAGTGTGGCGCCGTCGGCGCCCCGACCGCGCGAGCGCCGCCGCCGTGGGGCCGGCGCAGCTCCCGCCGCGCCCGCGCGAGGGAAACGCTGACTTCCACGCGCCGGCTCGGGCATTATATAACCGTTGAGTTATATACAGCACTCGGTGGCTGGAGGTGAAGCACATGAATACGCATTGGACGCTCGCGTCATGCCGTCTGGCGGCGATCGCCCTGATCGTGCTTCCCGTAGCAGCGTTCGCCCAAGCTGGTCCGGGGACACCGGGGGCGCTGAAACCACCTTCAGACCGCGCCCCCATCGCCCGCGCCGTGCAGGAAGTCGAGGCGCTCGACGCGCTGCGCTCCTCACTCGCGCGCACCTTCGCGGCCGGGGGCGTGGCCGCCACCGATTCCACCTTCGCTCAGGTCTGCAAACCGGTGAAGGGCGAGGCGATGCGCGTGGCGAAGGAGACCGGGTGGTCAATCGCGCAGCTCGCCGAACGCAATCGCAACCCGGACAACACGCTCGACGCCGAGGCGCGGCACGCGTTCCGGCAGTTCCAGCGCGATCCCGCGTTGGTGAGCCTCACCCGGCGCACCACCTACAAGGGAGTGGCTGGAACGCGATACCTCCGCCGCGTGGCGGTAGAGTCCTCGTGCCTGGCCTGCCACGGGGGGCGCGACACGCGCCCGGACTTCGTGAAGAAGAACTACCCTGCCGACAAGGCGTTCGGCTTTGCAGCCGGCGACCTGCGCGGCGTTTACTCGGTCTTCATCCCCGACTCGATTGGTCGGCGGTAAGGCCTACGGTGCGCCGGCCGCGGCTCCGGCGCTGGAGGGGAGTCATGCGCAGCACCTGGTATCTCCCGACGCTCGCTGTCGCGCTGCTGTCTGGCAGCTCGGCGGCCGGGGCGCAGGGATCGAGCGCCGACACCGCGCTCATCGCGCAGGGGAAGCAGCTGGTCACGACCGTGTGCGCAGCGTGCCACACCGAGCAGCCCCCACCCAAGCTGGCACCGCCGCTGGCGCACGTCTCACGTCGCTATCGGATGCAGCACAACGGCGATCGCGAGAAGGCACTGGCGCGCATCGTGGCGTGGATCAAGGCCCCGGCCAAGGACAAATCGCTGATGCCGGCGATGGCGATCGAGCGCTTCGGGCTCATGGCGCCACTTCCACTGCCCGACGAGCAGCTGCGTGCGGCCGCGGCCTACGTCTGGTCGCTCTCTGAAGGCGATTCGACGATGCGGGGGATGGGCGGGATGGAGGGGATGGGGGGCGGCAGGGGTGGCATGCAGCACGGTGGCGCCGGCCGAGATACGTCGAAGATGAAGGACACCACTGACGTGAATCGCCGGTAATCCCGCTAACGCGGGGACCGCGGGGCGCGTTAGGTGTACGATTGCACGTGCGTCCCGATGTCACGCGCGACCGGGCGCGACGACGGGCACAACGACTCACCGGAGGCAGACCTCATGGCATCGCTCGCGAAGACGGCACAGAAGGCCAAGAAGGCAGTGCTGAAGCAGGAGAAGGCGGTGGAGAAGGCCGTGTCCAAGTCCGTGGCCAAGGCGGGGAAGGGGGCCAAGTCGCTGGCGACCAAGGTGTCCGACAAGGTGACGGGGCGCGACAAGAAGAAGAAGGCGATCAAGAAGGCGGCGGTGGGCGTGGCCGTCGTGGCTGGGCTGGCTGCTGCTGGCGCCGCCGTGTTCAAGGCGCGTGGAAAGAAGCGGTAGGGCGTACGGGAGACGGGAGTGCGAGGGGCGGGCGCCGTTGGCGCCCGCCCCTCGCGGTTTTCGGCGCATGGGGCCAACATCCTCGCGCTTCCGCACGTACCCTCCAAGCCTGCACGCGACCGAACCTCCCGTCTCCCGTCTCCCGTCTCAAGCATGCCCTTCTCCCGTCGCGACTTCGTTCGCGCCTCCTCGGTCGCGGCCGCCGCGCTTGGCGTGTCGCACCTGTCACCGCGTGAGGCGTTCGCCCTCCCGTCGGACCTCTCGTCCGCGCCCATCCAGGATCCGGCCTTCAAGGCGCTCGCGATGCGCGCCCTCGAGGCGGCCAAGGGGGCGGGGGCCTCGTATGCCGACGTGCGCATCTCCCGGAATCGCACGCAGAACGTCTTCACGCGCGAGCGGCGGGTGCAGGGGGTCGTGGACAACGAGACCTTCGGCTTCGGCGTGCGCGTCCTGGTGAACGGGGCGTGGGGGTTTGCGGCCAGCAGCATAATCACCCCGGACGAGATCGTGCGGGTGGCCAAGCAGGCGGCCCGCCAGGCGCAAGCGTCGGGCTCGACGCAGCTCAAGCCGGTCATCCTCGCCCCTGGGCAGGCGCCGGTGACCGACGGGGTCTGGAAGTCGCCGATCAAGAAGGACCCGTTCGATGTCCCCATCGAGGAGAAGGTCGCATTGCTCCTGGCGGCTAACGAAGCAGCGCTCAAGGTGAAGGGGGCGCGCTTCTGCACCTCGTCGATGTTCTTCCTGCGCGAGGAAAAGACCTACGCCAACACCGACGGGACGTACACGGTGCAGACGGTGTATCGCGCCCAGCCGTCGCTGAACGTGACGGCGGTGTCCACGGACTTCACCGACTTCCAGACGCGCCAGTCGACCGACATTCAGCCCAAGGGGTTGGGCTACGAGCACGTGACCGACGCCAACCTGGTGGTGAATGCCGCCAAGTGGGCCGAGCAGGCGGTCGAGAAGCTCTCGGCCAAGCCGGTCGACGTCGGGCGCTACGACCTGGTGCTGCACCCCACGCACTTGTGGCTGACGGTGCATGAGGCGTGCGCGCACCCGACGGAGCTCGACCGCGC
>Ga0116177_10000262_pt1 | contig 38631 bp, 29 predicted proteins | sample AD_STIC10_MetaG_FD_89750 | JGI IMG/M metagenome (GOLD analysis project Ga0116177, IMG submission 89750) | Active sludge microbial communities of municipal wastewater-treating anaerobic digesters from USA - AD_STIC10_MetaG | ecosystem: Engineered > Bioreactor > Anaerobic > Digestate | place: USA... | reverse complement strand
GTCGAGGCAGACCACCTTGCAGCCCGTGCGGAAGCCCGGGTCGATGGCCAGGACGTTCTTCTGCCCCAGCGGAGGCGCCAGCAGGAGCTGCCGCAGGTTGTCGGCGAAGACGCGGATGGCCGCCTCGTCGGCGCGCTTCTTCGTTTCGAGGCGGATCTCCGTCTCCATGGACCAGCAAAGAAGCCGCCTGTAGCCGTCGTGGACGGCCTCGCGGACCTGCCCCGATGCAGGCCCCTGCCCCGTGACGAACTGCTCCTCGAGGAGTTTCAGGGCCTCTTCCTCCGGAGGGGAGATGCCGAGGCTCAGGATCTTCTCGTTCTCCCCGCGGCGCATGGCGAGCACGCGATGGGAGGGAGCCGAGGCGACGGGCTCCTCCCAGGCGAAGTAGTCGCGGAACTTCGCTCCCTCGGCCTCCCTGTCGGCGATGACCTTCGACTTGAAGACGCCCTTCGCGGCGAAGAGGTCGCGGATCCTGGCGCGGGCCTCCTGGTTCTCGTTGACCCACTCGGCGATGATGTCCCGGGCGCCGGCCAGGGCGTCATCCACGGTCTCCACGCCCTTCTCGGCGTCGACGAAGGCGGCCGCCTCGGCGGCGGGGTCCGTGGCGGCGTCCTGCGCGAAGAGAATCGCCGCCAGGGGCTCGAGGCCCTTTTCCTTCGCGACGGTGGCCCTCGTCCGGCGCTTGGGTCTGAAGGGCAGATAGACGTCCTCGAGGGCCGCCATCGTCTCGGCGGCGTTTACCTTCTCCTTCAACTCGTCCGTCAGGAGCTGTCTCTCCTCGAGGGATTTCAGGATGGCCTCGCGCCGCTTGTCCAGTTCGGCCAGTTGTTCCAGCCGATCGCGGATACCGGTGATGGCCACCTCGTCGAGCGAACCCGTGGCCTCCTTGCGGTAGCGGGCGATGAAGGGCACCGTGCCCCCCTCCTCGAGCAGGCCGGCGACAGCCCTCACCCGGCCGGGCGCCAGACTGAGTTCGGCTGCGATCCTGGCAATGTGTTTGTCCTGCATCGGTCCCCTCGGAAAAATTGACGGCGTCAACAGGAAGGCGCTCCGGCGGGAAACCGGAGCGCCTTTCGGATCAATTGGCGGAAGTGCATGGGAATCGAACCCACCTGGGAGGGTATCAGCCCCCCACACTGGATTTGAAGTCCAGGAGGCCCACCAGTGACCTGCGCACTTCCGAGAGAGGCAAGATACCGAAGGGGCTGAGGAATGTCAAGATGAAGAAACCCGGCGAACCGGTGGCGCCGTCAAAAGGCACCGCCTCTTCCTGCAGCGGCCGGATGCCGGGGCGTCACCTCTGTCCCGACCGTTTCTTGAGCATGAAGTCGATGACCTCGCCGGACTCGACCTGTTCCGCCTTCCGAGGCGCAGCCTCCCGGCCCACCGTCCCTGCCGGGGCGGCTGCCGCAGGGGGCGCCGGCTTCTTGCGCGGGCTTTTTGCCGCAGCCTGCCGCGTCCTGGCTGCCGGCTGCGGTTTCTTTTTCTCCTCGCGGATCTCGGCTCCGCCGACCGGGACCTGCCCGGCGGCGGGCAGTTCGAACGATAGACTCCTCGGTGCACCGGCAGCCGGCGCTTTCTCCGGCGGCATCAGCCTCAGGGCCTCCCTCACCGTGTCCTGCGGGACGAGTTGCTCCCCCAGGTAGAACGCCCGGGACAGGGCGGCTTCGCAGGCCCTGTTGACCAGGCCGGGAATCCCCTTCGAGTCGGTGAAGATCTCCTCGACCGCGTCGGACGTGAACAGCTCCCGATCGCACTGGGTGACCCGGAGGCGGTGCCTGATGTACTGCGCGGTCTCATTGGAAAAAGGGGACTGTCCCCTTTTTCGCTCTGCAGGAAAGAATCGAACTGCTTCAGGACATACAGGCTTCGATCATTCAGGTGGAAGGCGGGCAAGGAGTCGAGCCTGGCGACGCCAAGGCATCCGTGTTGAAACGGATCGGAAAACGAGAATAATCTGGTCTCCTTACCGATTGACCAGGGCTCCCGGCTCGGCCGTCAGGTCGAGGGAGCCGTCCAGCAGCTGCACGGTTACCTCGTCGCCGGGCCGGATAGCCGTGATGTCCTCGGGCAGCACGACGAGGCCGTTGGCGAGCACCATGGATTTCAGGATCCCCGAGCCCTGCTCGCCCGTGAGGGCGGCAACGTACCGCCCTTCGCGCAGCTCGATGCGGGCCCGCAGGAAATACTTCAGCCCAGCATTTTTCTCATAGCCGTCGGCCATCTCGGCTCGCACGACCCTTCGGAAGAGGTTCCCGTATCCCCTCATCTTGAGGATCGCGGGGCGAATGAACTGCTCGAAGGAGACCATGGACGAGACGGGGTTTCCCGGCAGGCCGTAAAGGGGCTTGCCCTCCAGCAGGCCGAAGGCCAGCGGACGGCCCGGCCGCATGGCCACCCGCCAGAACCGGATGCCGCTGCCGATCTCGGCCATGATGTCCTTCACCAGATCGTAGTCCCCCACGGAGACCCCGCCGGAGGAGATGACGATGTCGGCCCTGGCGGCCGCCTTGAACTTCGCAAGAAGGTCCTCGCGGTTGTCGCGGGCGATGCCCACCTGCAGGGGCACCCCCCCGGCCTCCAGGACCAGGGCCGCCAGCGAGTAGCCGTTGCTGTTGACGATCTTGCCCGGGCCGGGGGCCTCGTCCACCTCTAGAAGTTCGTCGCCCGTGGAGACGATCGCCACGACTGGTCGCTGGTGCACGTAGACAAAGGAGCGGCCCAGGGCGGCGAGCATCCCGACCTCGGCGGCCCGGATGACGCTTCCCCTCGGAATGACGAGCTCGCCCGTTTTCACATCCTCCCCCGCCTCGCGGATGTCGAGCCCGGGCTCCGCGGCGACGAAGATCTTCACCCGGCCGCCCTGCGCTTCCGTGTCCTCGACGCGCATCACGGCGTCGGCCCCGCCGGGCAGGGGCGCCCCCGTCATGATCCGGATGGCCTGTCCTTTCCGGACGGGCTGTGTCGCCACCTTGCCGGCGGGGACGTCCTCCAGGACGTCGAGGACGACGGGCCTGGCCCGGCTCGCGGAAGCCGTGTCGGCGGCGATGACGGCGTAGCCGTCCATGGCCGAGTTGGCCAGGGAAGGGATGGTGCGGCCCGAGACGATGTCCTCCCCGAGGACGCAGCCGAGGGCCGATGTGATGGGGACATTCTCGCAACCGAGGGGGCGGATCCCCTCGAGGATGGTTTTCAGGGCCTCTTCTACCTTGATCATTCCGAATCCCTTCGACTGCCGTTTTCGGCAGAGGGTAACCGAATCGCCGCCGGGAGTCAACCCCGCGGCGCCTGGGAAGGGAAAAGGGGACTGTCCCCTTTTTCGTGGCTGTTTTTCCGCTCTTTTGCCCTTGAATTCGAGGGGTCGATCCCCTATATTACCCTTGAAATTTACCGGGAAAAGAGCATGAGCAAGGACGAATTGAGCAAAAAAATCAGGGCCCTGCTGAAGGAGAGAAACGGCATCCTGCTGGCCCACTTCTACCAGCGCGACGAGGTGCAGGAGCTGGCCGACTTCACGGGGGACTCCCTGGGACTGAGCTTCGAGGCCGCAAAGACCGGGGCCGACGTCATCGTCTTTGCCGGCGTGCATTTCATGGCCGAGAGCGCCTCGATCCTCTCGCCGGACAAGACGGTCCTGCTGCCCCGGGCCGAGGCGGGCTGTGCCCTGGCCGACACGATCACCGTGGAGGCCCTCGAGAAAGAGAAGAAGAAATACCCCGGCGCTGCCGTGGTGACCTACATCAACTCCTCGGCGGCCGTCAAGGCGGCAAGCGACATCTGCTGCACCTCGGCCAACGCCGTGCGCGTCGTCCAATCGGTCGAGGAAAAACGAGTGCTCTTCATCCCCGACGGCAACCTTGCCCGCTACACGGCGAAGTTCACCGACAAGGAGATCATCCCCTGGGGAGGCGCCTGCCCCGTCCACCAGGACCTGACGCCCGAGGAAGTCCTGGCCGTCCGGGCCCGGCACCCGGGCGCGAAATTCGCCGCCCACCCGGAGTGCCGCGAGGAGGTCCTGGCGCTGGCCGACTTCGTGGGGAGCACCTCGGGGATCATCGATTACGCGGGGAAGATGAGCGGCAACGAGCTCATCTTCGGCACCGAGCTGGGCATTCTCTACCAGCTGCGGACGCGGTACCCGGCAAAGACCTTCATCCCCGCCTCGGAGAAGATGATCTGCGAGACCATGAAGCTCACGACCCTCGAGGACATCCTGAAGGCCCTGACGGCCATGGCGCCCGCGGTGAAGGTGCCCGAGGCGATCCGGGCGCCGGCGAAGAGGTGCCTGGACCGAATGCTGACGGTTGGGTAAGGATGTCGGGCGCCTTGCATCCGGACCTTTTTGAACAGCCTTTCAGAAACAGGCTCCCGGCCACAGACAGCAGGAAGAAGTCCCCCTGCATCCCCCTTTTGAGACTGTGTCATGATCGGCTCTCGTCATTGCGAGCGACCGACGGGAGCGCGGCAATCTCAACCTTTTCAAGAATATCCGAGATTGCTTCAGTCGCTTCGCTCCTTCGCAATGACATTGCGGCACGGTCTCTTTTCAAAGGGGGTAAGAGGGGGATTTCGTATTGGATTTTCGTAACGTGAACGCGGAACTTCATACGCTCCTCCAGGCCGATCCCGGCCTCCGGGACGCGCTCGACAGCATTAGGCGCGGCGAGGAGACGAAGGTCGCGGGCCTGAAGGGCTCCTCGAAGGCCCTCTTCCTGGCCGCCCTGCACGCGCTGACCCGACGGACGGTGGCCGTGCTGTGCGCCGGCCCCGACGAGGCGCGCTCGCTCGCGCAGGACGCGGCCTTTTTCGCCGGCAACGGCGACGTCCTGCTCATGCCCCCCTGGGACCTCATGCTCCCCGACACCCTCTCGCCGCAGAGGGACGTCGAGCGGGAGCGCATCCGCGTCCTCTCCGCGCTCGTCGAGAAGACACCTTCCCTCGTCTTCATCCCCCGGGCGGCCCTGCTGCAGAAAGTCGTTCCGAGGGACGTCGTCGCGGGCTTCCTGTCCGCCGTGTCCATCGGGGACAACCTCGACCGGGACCTCTTCGCCTCGAAGCTCGCCGAGGGCGGGTACCGACGGGTGCCGCTCGTCGAGGAAGCGGGCGACTTCAGCGTCCGGGGCAACGTGATCGACCTCTACCCGCCCACGGCGCCGGGCCCCTACCGGCTGCTGCTGGCCGGCGACGAGATCGAGTCGATCCGCGAGATGGACGTCGTCTCCCAGCGCTCGCGCCAGGAGCTCGTCGGGTTCACCCTCACGCCGGCCCGGGAGCTGATCCTCTCGGAGGAGGCCCGCAGGAAGGCCCTCCGCAACCTCCGGATCCGGGCGGGCGAGCTGGGCCTTCCGGCCCGGGCGAAGGACCGACTGGCCGAGATGATCGGAAACGGACCGGCTTCCTCCCTCAACCCGCAGTTCTTCCCTCTCTTTTACTCGGACGAGGCGGGGGCGGGGGGGCTCGAAGCGCTCACGGACTACCTGCCCGCAGACGGCCTCATCGTCGCCGTCGACCCCTTGGACACGGCACGGGCCGAGGAGAAGGCCCGCGACGATATCGGCCGCCTCTTCCTCCGGGCAAAGGACGAGGAAAAGTTCCACCTCGAGGAGGACGTCCTGTTCCTCGCCGGGGGCGACGTACTGCGCGCCGCCGGGCGCCGCCCGCAGATCGTCCTCGAGGACTTCGAGCTCGGCGCGGGGGACGGTGGCGGGGCGATCCGCCTCCGCGTCGAGACCGACCTGGGACTTCGGCCGAAGGAGCCCGCCCTCATCCAGCGCGAGGAGAGCCTGCTGGCGCCCGTGGCCGAGCGGATCCGGACCTGGACCCGCGAGGGGTTCCTCGTCTGCTACCTCTGCACCGGCGAGGAGGAGCGGCTGCGGATGAGCCACCTCCTTGCGGACTACGAGCTTCCTCTGGCGCACGCGGAGGCGCCGTTTTTCGAGGAGCTCTGCGCGCCGCGGGGTGCGCAGGGACGCCTCGTCCTGTGCGAGGGGAAGATCGCCGGGGGCTTCTCCCTGCCCGGGCTGCGGCTCGTCGTCGTGGGCGAGGAGGAGATCTTCGGAAAGAAGGCCCGCAGGCGCCGGCCCGCCCGGGCCCGCGAGGGCTACTTCCTGCAGTCCTTCGGCGAGCTCAGCGAGGGCGACTTCGTGGTGCACACCGACCACGGCATCGGCATCTACCGGGGCCTCAAGCGGCTCGCGGTGGGCGCGATCGAGAACGACTTCCTGCTCATGGAGTACCAGGCGGGCGATCGGCTCTACATCCCCGTCCACCGCCTCGACCAGATCCAGCGCTACATCGGCCCCGACGGGCACGAGCCCCGCATCGACAAGCTGGGCGGGACGGCCTGGGAGACGGCCAAGCGGCGCGTCAAGAAGGCCGTCGAGGAGATCGCCGAGGACCTGGTCGCCCTCTACGCCGCCCGCGACACGATGACGGGACACGCCTTCTCCGCCGTCGACCGCTACTACGAGGAGTTCTCCTCGTCCTTCGAGTACGAGGAGACCCCCGACCAGGCCCGGGCCATCGAGGACGTCAACCTCGACATGGACGCCGAGAAGACCATGGACCGCCTCATCTGCGGCGATGCGGGCTTCGGGAAGACGGAGGTGGCCGTCCGGGCCGCCTTCCGGGCCGCCATGGACGGCAAGCAGACGGCGGTCCTCGTCCCCACGACGATCCTCGCCGAGCAGCACTACCAGACCTTCCGGTCGAGGCTGGCGAAGTACCCCGTCCGGATCGAAACGCTCAACCGGTTCAAGACTCGGGAGCAGCAGAAGCAGACGCTCGAGAAGATCGCGAAGGGCACCGTCGACATCGTCGTCGGCACCCACCGCCTGCTGCAGAAGGACGTCGCCTTCAGGGACCTGGGGCTCGTCGTGATCGACGAGGAGCAGCGCTTCGGCGTCACCCACAAGGAAAAGCTCAAGAAGCTGCGCACGCTCGTGGACGTGCTCACGCTGACGGCCACCCCCATCCCCCGCACGCTCCAGCTGTCCCTCGTGGGGATCCGGGACCTCTCCGTCATCCACACGCCCCCCGAGGGGAGGCTCGCCATCAAGACCTGGGTGCTCGAGTTCGACGACGAGGTGATCCGCAAGGCCGTCCTCGACGAGATGGCCCGGGAGGGACAGGTGTTCTTCATCCACGACCGGGTACACTCGATCCACCACATGGCCCGGCGCATCCGGCAGGTCGTCCCCGAGGCGAAGATCGGCGTCGCCCACGGCCGGATGCCCTCCCGGGAGCTGGAAGATGTCATGGTAAAATTTCTTCGCAGAGAGTATGATGTTCTGCTCTGTACGACGATCGTCGGGTCGGGCATCGACATCCCGGCGGCCAACACGATCATCGTGGACCGCGCGGACCGTTTCGGCCTGGCGCAGCTCTACCAGATCCGGGGGCGGGTGGGGCGCTCGAGGGAAGAGGCCCGCGCCTACCTGCTGATCCCCCCGGGGGCGATGCTGTCGCCGGACGCGCAGAAGCGGCTCACGGTGATCAAGGAGTTCACCGAGCCAGGCTCGGGGTTCCGGATCGCCTCGCAGGACCTGGAGATCCGCGGAGCCGGCAACCTCATGGGCATGGCCCAGTCGGGGCACATCTCGGCCGTGGGCTACGAAATGTACACCCAACTCATGGAGCGGGCCGTCCGAGAGCTGCGGGGCGACAGGATGCCCGAGGCGGAGATCAAGCCGGAGATCCACCTGGGGCTGGCGGCCTTCGTGCCCGACGGCTACGTGCCCGATACGCACCGCCGGCTCGTGACGTACAAGAAGCTCTCCATGGCGGCGTCGGACGAGGAACTCACGGAGATGCGGGCCGAGATGCTGGACTGCTACGGGCCGCTGCCGCAGGAGGCGCAGAACCTGATCGAGGTCATCAGCCTGCGCAATCTCATGAAGGGCCTCATGGCCGAGAAGATGGAGTACGACGGGCGTCACATGATCCTCGCGATCCACCGCTCGAGCCCCATCGACCCGCTGAGGCTCGTCGCACTGGCGAAAAAGAAGTGGAAGGGCATGCGCTTCACCCCCGGGAATCGGCTCTACGTGCCCATGCCGGACCTGCCCGAGGGGCAGGTGATCGAGGCGGCCAAGGGGCTGCTCCGGGAACTGGCCGGGCAGCAGGAAAGTGGCTGAGCGACCGGGGGAGCGAGGGGGATTTGACGGAACGGACGAAATGGGCGAAAGAGACGAAACGGATGTCTTTCCATAAGGGGGGTGCGGACATGGAGGATCGTGAAGGGGAGTCGGAGAGGCCTGGCCGTCCCGGTGCGAAGGTGTGGGCCCTGGCGGGGCTTGCGGCCCTGTGCCTTGCCACGGTCGCCGGGTGCTCGTCCTTCAAGACGCCGTCGGAGGATGCCATCGCCACGGTGAACGGCGCCGAGATCACGGTCCGGGATTTCACCGTGAAGCTGAGAAACGCCCTCAACCTCGCGGCCACGCCGGTGGTCCTCCAGGATGCCGGCTTCGAGGCGCTCAAGCGGGAGGCCCTCGACGACCTCATCGAGGAAAAGGTGATGCTCATCCAGGCCGAAAGGCTGCGGCTCAGGGTGACGGACGAGGAACTCAAGAAACGCGTCGAAGAGATCAAGAAGGACTACCCGGGCGAGAACTTTACCCAGGTCTTCGGCGGGGAGAAGGTGGACTACAAGATCTGGAGCGAGGAGTTGAGGAAGCGGCTCCTGCTGGAGAAGCTCATCGACCAGGAGGTGAACTCGAAGATCGCCGTAACCGACGACGAGGCCCAGGAAGCCTACCAGGCCAACCGGAGCAAGTACTACTCCGAGGAATCGGTGCATGTCGCGCAGATCGTCGCCCCGACCCGGGAAAAAGCCGACGGCGTGCTCCGGCGCCTCCAGGCCGGCGAGGATTTCGGCAGGATCGCCCAAGAGGTCTCGACGGGCCCCGAGGCGGCCAAGGGGGGCGATCTCGGCGTGTTCACGCGCGGCGTGATGCCGGAGGCCTTCGACCGCGTCGTCTTCACGCTTCCCGAGGGCAAGGCCAGCCAGGTCGTCAGGAGCCCCTACGGGTTTCACGTCTTCAAGGTGATCAAGAAGGACAAGGGCCGCTGGATCGAGTTTGCCGACGTGAAGGACAAGATCAAGCTGGACCTCATGAAGGTCAAGGAAGAGAAAGAATTCCGCAAGTGGCTCGACCGGCTCAAGGCGGAGGCGAAGATCCGCATCGACCAGGAGCGCCTCCGGCAGGTCAAAATCGAAGAGCCGCGGCCCGCGGAGACACGGCCGGAGGACACCCGGCAGGCTCCCGGCAAGGGATGAGGACGCATGGGCATGAGTAAGTCGTTTCGGTTATTGGCGGTTGCCGCAAGCCTGCTGATCATCGCGGCGACCGCCGCGCGGGCGGAGATCGTCGATCGGATCGTCGCCGTCGTCAACGACGACGTCGTCACCCAGTACGAGCTCGACAGCGCCGTCGAGACCATCCTCAAGCGCTACGAGAGGACCATCCGCCCCGAGGACCGGGACCGGCTCGCCGCCGAGGCGAAGAAGGCCCTTGTCGGGCGGCTGATCGACGACCTTCTCCTGCGCCAGGAGGCCAGGCGGCTGGGAATCACGGTCCGCGACGAAGAGGTGAACTCCACCATCCAGGAGAGCCTCAAGAGGCGGAACATGACCCTTGACGAGATGCAGCAGGCCCTGGCCAGGGAGGGGACGTCGTTCGAGAGATATCGCGAGGCATCCCGCAGCGACCTGATCAAGATGCGGATCATGCAGAGGGAGATCCGCCAGCGCGTCTCTGTGACCAACGAGGAGATCGGGGCCTATTACCAGGAGCACCGGGACGAATACGAGGGCAAGCTCCGGGTGAGGTTCCAGATGATCGCCCTGCCGGCCCCCGAGGGCAGCGATCCTCAGGTGAGGGCCGAGCAGCGCGAGAAGGCCGAGGCGATCCTGAAGCGGGTACGGGCCGGAGAGCCCTTCGAGGCGCTCGCGAACGAATTCGGGACGGGCCCCGGGCAGACCGGGGGCGACATCGGCTACGTCGAAAAGGGGTCGATGCACCCCGGCATCGAGGAGGTTGCCTTCGGGCTCAAGCCCGGAGAGGTGAGCGACGTCATCGAAACGCCCCAGGGCTTCACCCTCATCCGCGCCCTCGACCGGCGGGGCGGCGGGAGCCTGACCGTCAAGGCCACCCGGGAGGACGTGGAGGACCGGCTCTACCGGGCGAAGATGGACAAGAAATTCGAGGAGTGGCTCGCGGAGCGGCGGCAGAAGGCGCATATCGAGATCCGCCTCTAGAAGAATAATAAATCCCCCTTTCCTCCCCCTTTGAAGAAAAGGGGAACGCGGGGGATTTGAGTCATGATGAAATTCATCCGCATCAAGGGTGCGTCGCAGCACAACCTCAAGAACGTCAGCCTCGACATCCCCCGGGACAGCATCGTCGTCATCACCGGCGTGAGCGGATCGGGGAAATCCACGCTTGCCTTCGACACGATCTACGCCGAGGGGCAGCGGCGCTACGTCGAGTCGCTGTCCACCTACGCCCGCCAGTTTATCGGCCAGATGGACAAGCCCGAGGTCGAATCCATCGAGGGGCTCTCCCCCGCCATCGCCATCGAGCAGCGCAGCGCGAGCCACAACCCCCGCTCCACCGTGGGGACCGTCACGGAGATCTACGACTACCTTCGCCTGCTCTACGCCCGCATCGGCGTGCCCCACTGCCCGCAGTGCGGCCGCGAGATCCGTTCGCAGACGATCGACGCGATGGTGGAGCAGCTCCTGTCGCTGCCCGGGGGAACGGCCGTCACCCTCATGGCCCCCCTCATCCGCGGCAGGAAGGGGGAGTTCCAGAGGGAGCTCTCCCGGCTGCGGCGCGAGGGATACGTGAGGGTGAGGGTGGACGGCGAGGTCCGGGACCTCGGCGACGAGATCGCCCTGGACCGCAACCGGCGCCACGACGTGGACGTCGTCGTGGACCGCCTCGTCATCCGCGAGGGGATCCGCAAGCGGCTGCGCGACTCCCTGGAGATCTCGGCCCGCCTCTCCGACGGGCTCGTCCGGGCGGAGGTCGCCGGGGGCGGCGAGCTTCTCTTCAGCGAGCGCTACGCCTGCCCCGACTGCAACGTGAGCCTCCCGGAGCTCGCCCCGAGGATGTTCTCCTTCAACAGCCCCTACGGAGCCTGCCCGGAGTGCGACGGCCTCGGCACCAGGATCTTCTTCGACGAGGATCTCGTCGTGCCCGACCCCGGGCTGTCGATCCGCGACGGGGCGATCGCCCCCTGGCAGAAGCGCAATTCCATGATCTTCCACCAGATGCTCGAGGCCCTCTCGGAGCATTTCGGGTTCGACATCAACACGCCCTTCAAGGAGCTTCCCGCGCCGGTCCGCCGAATGCTGCTCTACGGATCGGACGGCGAGACCGTCCGTTTCTTCACGGACAGCGGGGGCAAGCGGCACTTCACGGAGAAGCCCTTCGAGGGGATCATCCCGAACCTCGACCGGCGCTACCGCGAGTCGGACTCCCACGACGTGCGGACGGAGCTGGAGCGGTATCTCAACATGAGCGAGTGCCCCGCCTGCCGCGGGGCTCGCCTGAAGAGGGAAAGCCTCTCCGTGACGGTGGGCGGGAAGAACATCCACGAGCTGTGCCGCCTCTCCATCGCCGGCGGCATGGACTTCCTGGGGACGCTTCCGCTCACCGGGCAGGAAGCGGCCGTCTCGGAGCGCATCCTGAAGGAGATCCGGGACCGTTTGCGGTTCCTGCTGGACGTGGGCATGGACTACCTGAGCCTCGAGAGGGCCTCGGGGACGCTCTCGGGCGGGGAGTGGCAGCGCATCCGGCTGGCCACGCAGATCGGCTCGGGCCTCACGGGGGTTCTCTACGTCCTCGACGAACCCACGATCGGGCTGCACCCCCGGGACAACGGCCGCCTGATCGCGACGCTGGCGCGCCTCAAGGAGATGGGAAACACGGTGCTCGTCGTCGAGCACGACGCCGACATGATGGCGGCCTCGGACCGGATCGTCGACATGGGCCCCGGCGCGGGGCTCGAGGGGGGCGAGGTCGTCTTCCAGGGCACGCCGGCGGAGATCCTGGCCAGCGAGACATCCCTGACCGGCCGGTACCTGTCGGGCAGGCTCCGCATCCCCGTGCCGGAGAAACGGCGGACCCCGGAGGGGCGGCACATCGTCCTCGAGGGCGCCACGGAAAACAACCTGAAGGACATCGACGTCCGCATCCCCGTCGGCGTGCTCACCTGCGTCACCGGCGTCTCCGGCTCGGGCAAGAGCACCCTCGTCCTGGAAACCCTGTACCGTGTCCTGGCCCGGAGGCTCTACCGCTACAGGGGAAAGGTCGGCAAGATCCGCAACGTGCGGGACCTGGGGGGGATCGAGCGGGTCATCGTGATGAACCAGCAGCCCATCGGCCGGACGCCGCGCTCCAACCCCATCACCTACACGGGAGCCTTCACCTTCATCCGCGACCTCTTCGCCCAGCTTCCCGAGTCGAGGACCCGGGGGTACAAGCCGGGGCGCTTCAGCTTCAACGTCAAGGGCGGCCGCTGCGAGGCCTGTGAGGGAAACGGCCTCATCCGGATCGAGATGCACTTCCTGCCCGACGTGTACGTGACCTGCGACGTCTGCCGCGGCAGGCGGTTCAACCGGGACACCCTGGACATCCAGTACAAGGGCAAGAACATCGCCGATGTCCTCGACATGACGGTGAGCGAGGCGATCGGCTTCTTCGAAAACGTCCCGCCGATCCGCTCGAAGCTCAAGCTCCTGCACGACGTGGGGCTGGGCTACATCCGGCTCGGCCAGTCGGCGACGACGCTCTCCGGCGGCGAGGCCCAGCGGATCAAGCTCGCCCGGGAGCTGGGCAAGCCGGCTCGCAGCGACACGCTCTACATCCTCGACGAGCCGACGATCGGCCTGCACTTCGCCGACGTGCAGAGGCTGCTCGACGTGCTCATGCGCCTCGTCGACCTGGGAAACTCCATCGTCGTCATCGAGCACAACCTCGACGTGATCAAGTCGGCCGACTGGATCATCGACCTGGGGCCCGAGGGAGGCCCCGGCGGCGGGAGGATCGTGGCCGAGGGAACCCCGGAGGACGTGTCCCGGGCGGAGGGGTCGCTGACGGGAACGTTTTTGAAAAAGGCGCTGCAGCAGGCAGAAGGGACAGGGCGAAGGGGGTGAACAGGAATCCCCTGCCCCGTTTTGCAAAGGAGGGGGTGTTGCAATGTCATTGCGAGCGCAGCGAAGCAATCTTGGCCGGGTCACGGGGTTGACGCGTCGGGCTCGCAATGACGAGAGCCGATCATGACCCCGTCTCAAAGGGAACGGCGGGATCCGCCGTGCCGGGAATCGATCACGTTTCGAGGATCAACTCGTCTTGCAGCCGGATGCAGTCCTTGACGCTCTGGGCGGCGGGGCAGAGCGAGACGTAGTTCGCGAAGGCCTCCTTAGCGTCGGCCGCCTTCTCCTCGGGGCACTTCAGGTGCATCTTCACGCGAATCGTGGTAATCTTGAGGACGCCGCCCACATCCTCGATATCGCCCTCGACGTCGGCCCAGAAGAGTCTCTCGGGGGTGGGTATCTTCTTTCCGGCCATCACCATGGCCAGGGTGCCCATCATTCAGCCCGCGGTGGCGGCGACGATGTGATCGAGGGTTGCCGCGTGCTCCTTTTCGGGGTCGACCTTGTAGAACCGCCGGATCCCCCCGTGAACCCCGTAGTAGACGGGTTCGGAGAACCCTTCGATCTCGGCCCTGCGGGTGGGACCCGTCTGCCGGACAATCCTGATTTTCGAGGTGTGAACCACTTCGCCCATCGAGCTTTCCTCCTTCCCGTGTTCAGTCTCGATACCCTGTCTTGAAGAAAATTGCAATCGGACGCGGAGGCCCGTCCCCCTTCGGGAAGAACGCTGCGCCCGGATGAGCTCTCATGATCCCGGCTTCCCGGGCTTCCCGGATCCGGCGATCGGACGCCGGCCCCGGAAGGCTTACGACCGGGAGCTCGAGGCGAGCCCGTCCAGGAAGTCGTCCATCCACCCGTTGATCAACCGGAAGAAATTGAGGTCCCCGAGCATATCCTCCGGCCCCTGAATGCAGGGTCCCTCGACGAGATCCTCCCGTCGGTTCTCGATGAGCTGCTCGACGCTCTCCCTCGTGAACTCGAGATGAAACTCGAGGGCAACGGCCCGGTCCCCAAAGGCAAACGCCTGGTTCTCGCAGGCCCTGCTCCGGGCGAGGTGGACCGCCCCGCGCGGGATCTCGAAGGTCTCGCCGTGCCAGTGAAACGCCGCGAATCGGTCCGGCAGGTGGCGGGCCAGGGGCGACTCCGAGGCCTGCGCCGTCTTTTCCACCGGGTGCCAGCCGATCTCCCGGCAGTGGTTCCCCATCACGCGGGCTCCCAGGACATAGGCCATCAGCCGGGCCCCGAGCCCGATCCCGACGACGGTCTTCCCGCTGTGGAGTGCCTCGCCGATGAACCGCTTTTCCCGGGCGAGCCAGGGATGGCGGCTGTCTTCATCGACGTTCATGGGACCGCCGAGGATGATGAGCCAGTCGAACTGCTCGACCGGGGGCAGGAACTCGCCGGCGAAGAGCCGCGTGGCCGTCAGTCCGTGACCCCTCACCATGGCCCACGGCTCGATGCAGCCCGTCCCCTCGTAGGGGACGTGCTGCAGGTAATGGATGCGAAGGGTGTGCCGCTGCATCGGCATCGCCTCAGTCCGGGGTTTTCATCCCCTGTACAGCCCGTGCGTCTCGATATACTCCCTGACCTCGTCCGGGACGAGGTAGCGGATGGAGCGGCCCGACCTCGCCCGCTCGCGGATGTCCGTCGCCCCGATGTCCAGCGCCGTGACCTGCGCAAACGAGATCAGGGTGCCCGCCGGGCCGCGATACCCGCGCGTCCTCCGATCATAGGCGTACCGCGCCGCGTATGCCTCGGGGAGGGCCTTGCGCAGCGTGCCCCTGCCCCAGCCGGGCCGCGACATGACGACGAAGTGGCACAGGGTCAGGAGGCGCCGCCAGTCCTTCCAGCGCCGGATGTCGAGGAAGGCGTCCTGCCCCAGGATGAAGAAGATCTCCAGCTCCTCGCCGAAGGTCTCCCGGAAATACCCGATCGTGTCCACCGTGTACGAGCGGCCCTCGCGGCGGTTCTCGACATCGGAATAGGCAAAGGCGGGATTTCCCTCCACGGCCAGGCGCACCATGCGCTCGCGGTGCTCATAGGGGGTGATGCCGGGCCCGTGCTTCAGGGGCGGGGATGCCGACGGGATGAAGACGACCCTGTCAAGACCGCAGTGTTCCAGGATTTCCTGGGCACCGCGCAGGTGGGCCAGGTGAATCGGGTCGAAGGTACCGCCCATCAGTCCCCAGCGCATGATACCCTGCCTCCCGGAAAAATCGGCGGTTATGACCTGCAAGGTCTCCGGCTCAATGAATACGAAGGCAAGAGGGTGTGAGGGTGAGAAGGTGAGATAAAGAGGTGGTCAGGATTTTTGCCCGGGGTTTTCAAACCTTCTTACCTTCTTACCCTCTCGCCCTCTCAACCTCTGTCTTCTATGAGGTGCGCACCTGCCCGCCGCCGTAGATGATGAACTTCTGCGTCGTCAGCTCCTCGAGCCCCATGGGCCCGAAGGCGTGCAGCTTCGTCGTGCTGATCCCGATCTCGGCGCCCAGCCCCAGCTGGAAGCCGTCGCTGAACCGGGTCGAGGCGTTGACGAGGACCGTCGAGGAGTTCACCTCGCGCAGGAACCGCTGCGAGTTGTCGTAGTCGCGCGTGACGATCGACTCGGTGTGCAGGGAGCCGTACTGCTCGATGTGGCGGATCGCGTCGTCGATCCCGTCGACGACCTTCACCGCGAGGATCAGGTCCAGGTACTCCTCGCTCCAGTCTTTCTCCGTGGCCTCCTCGACCCCCGGCAGGACGGCCCGAGTCCGCTCGCAGCCGCGGAGCGCCACGCCCGCCTTCTCCAGGGCCTCCGCCACGGCCGGCAGAAAGACCCCCGCCACGCTCCGGTGGACGAGCAGGGTCTCCATGGCGTTGCAGACACCCGGCCGCTGCACCTTCGCGTTCATGCAGATCCCGACGGCCATGTCGAGATCGGCGCTTGCGTCGACGAAGACGTGGCAGACCCCCTTGTAGTGCTTGATCACGGGAATCCGCGACTGGCTGACCACGGTGCGGATGAGATCCTCGCCTCCCCGGGGAATGATGAGGTCGATGTACTCCTCGAGCTGAAGCAGCAGGTTGACGGCCTCGCGGTCCACCACGGGGATGAGCTGGACGGCGTTTTCGGGGAGCCCCCTGACCCGGAGCACCCCGCGCAGGATGCCGCTCAGTGCCAGGTTGGAGTTGATGGACTCGGAGCCGCCGCGCAGGATGACCGCGTTGCCGGCCTTCAGGCACAGGGCCGCCGCGTCGACCGTCACGTTGGGACGCGACTCGTAGATGATCCCGATCACCCCCAGCGGGATCCGCATCCTGCCCACGAGAAGCCCGTTGGGGCGGCGCCACATGGATGTGACCTTCCCCACGGGATCGGGCAGGGCGGCCACTTCCTCGAGTCCCCGGGCCATGGCCCGGATCGCCTTCTCGTCGAGGACGAGTCGGTCGATCATGGCCTTCGAGAGGCCCTTCCTCCGGGCGGCCTCCACGTCCTTCTCGTTCTCCTCGATGAGGGTGTCCGTGTGGTGAATGAGCTGCCCGGCCATCTCGACGAGGGCCTCGTCCTTGTCCGCGCTGGAAAGGCCCGCAACGGCCGATGCGGCATGCCGCGCATCTTTCGCGATCCGGAAAACCTGTTCCTTGATGTCCATGAATCACCTGTACATGATGGCGTAGGGCTAAGGGCTTAAGGCTAAAGGAAAATCAAGAAATATTCTCCATTTATATCATCGCCTTATGGCTTACGCCTTATACCTCATGCCTGTTGTTAATTCAAGAGGTCGGCGGACTGCAGCGGGGCGTTGAATTTCGGGGACAACTGGATTATGATGGCGCATTTTTCAGGGGCTGGAGCGCAGGAGGGCAATGGAGAGGCTCTGTATCCGTGCGGGCAGGCGGGCCCTCGCGATGATCCGGGACGGGGGGTTCCGCTTCGATCGGGTCGCCGCCTGCGTCGGCCCCGCGGTGGGGCCCCGCTGGCTTGTCTCGAGCGGCTTCGACCTCGCCCTGCTGCGCAGCGGCGCCCTGGGCTCGAAGTCACGGCCCGTCCTGCTGGCGGGCTCGTCGGCGGGAGCGTGGCGCTTTGCCGCGTGGCTGCAGCCGGAACCCGAAAAGAGCTATCGCAGGCTCCTGGATGCCTACATCGGAATCCCCTGCGACCGCAGGAGCACCCCTGCAAGCCTCAAGTCGGCCCTGCAGGAGGTCGTCAACGCGTACCTGGAGGATGACGCCGTCCCCTTCGCCCTGGCCCATGACCACTACCGGCTCGCGGTCACGACGGCCCGGGCGAAACACCTCGTGGCCGCCGAGACCCCCTGGGTCCAGAAGGTGGGACTTGCGTTGTGCTACCTGGGCAACCGGATCGGCCGCCGGCACCTCTTTCGCTTCTTCGAACGGGTGGTCTTCTACAGCGGCCCCCGGCCCCCGCCGTTCTGCTTTCGCCCCGGCTTCAGGGGAACGGCCGTGGCGTTCAATCCCGTCAACTTCAAGCACGCCGTGCTGGCCTCGGGTGCCATTCCGCTCGTGATCGAGGGGGTGTCGGACATCCACGGGGCGCCGCGCGGCGTCTATCGTGACGGGGGCATCATCGACTACCATCTCGACCACGACTATACCGTGAAGCCCGACGACGTGGCCCTGCTGTTCCATCACGATGACCGGATCATCCCGGGATGGCTCGACAAGAAGCTCAGGGGGCGCAGGCCGCGGGCCGGGGTCCTCGACCCCCTGCTCGTCGTCTACCCGTCACCGCAGCTGGTGGAAACGTTTCCCGGGGGGAAGATCCCCGACCGGGACGACTTCGTGAACATGATGGACGATCCTGCAGGGCGCATCCTGTACTGGCGCAAGGTCGTCGAGATCTGCGGCCCGCTCGGGGAGGAGTTCGTGGAGCTCGTGCAGAGCGGGAAGATCAGCTCGCTGGCCGAGCCACTGCGTCCTGACTAGGCGGTCGTCGGCCGGGAGCGCATCCTCCCGGCAGAGAAGGTAAGAAGGCGAGAGGGTAAGAACGCTGGATTAGTCGCCGGCCAAATTCATGCTCGTTGCTTCTCCCACCTTCTCACCTTCAGACCCTCTCACCCTCTGACAGGAAAGGCGCCTTGCGCCCCCGAAAGGTTGGACAAACGGCAGCCATGAGAGCCTCGATGGAAACCCTGAGGGCTCGAATCCCCCTGCTGCGGGAGAGGATGCGCGAGTGCACCCTGTGCCCGCGCGAGTGCCGGGTCGACCGGCTCGGGGGGCGGACGGGGTTCTGCGGTCTCGGAGCCGGGGCCGTCCTGGCAAGGGCCCTGCCCCACTTCGGCGAGGAGCCGCCCATCTCGGGGACGGCGGGGGCGGGCGCCCTGTTCCTCGCCTCCTGCAACCTCCGGTGCCCCTTCTGCCAGAACTACCGGATCAGCCGCGAGAGGATGGGCGAGACCGTGGACCGCGAGGCGCTCGCGGGCCGCATGCTGGAGCTCGCGCTGAGGGGCTGCCACAACATCGAGCTCGTGACGCCCACGCCGCAGCTGCCCGCCGTCCTGGAATCCTTCCTCGCGGCCTGCGAGTGGGGGTTGAACCTTCCGCTCGTGTACAACTGCGGCGGGTACGAGAAGGCGGACGTCATCGGCCTGCTCGACGGCATCGTCGACGTCTGGCTTCCCGACTTCAAATACGGGAGCGAGGGGGACGCTGTCGCCTGCGCCGCCCCGGCCGACTACCCGCAGCGGGCCCTGGAGGCGATCGGGGAGATGATCCGGCAGACGGGGGAAAGGCTCCGGACCGCGGGGGGCATCGCCCGGCGGGGCGTGATCATCCGGCACCTCGTCCTGCCCGGACGCGTCCGAAACAGCCTGGAGACCGTCCGTCTCATCGCGGAGCGGCTCTCCCGGAAGGTCCCGCTGAGCCTCATGTCGCAGTATACGCCGGTTCCGGCCGTGGCGGGAGATCCGCTCCTGGGACGGCGCGTGACCCGGGAGGAGTACGAGGCCGTTGTCGACGGCGCCCTCGAGCTTGGGTTCGAAAACCTCTTCATCCAGGAGGTGGACGAACGGAACCTCGCGCCGGACTTCGACCGGGAGGAGCCGTTCCGGTGGGATCCGGGCCCCGGATCCGGCAGGGGATGAAGCGGTGAAGCCTGAACCCCCGGCAAGGCGTTCCCGTGACGGGACGCAGGTCCCGACGCCGTTCCGTCCCGCCCTCTTGACTCCGCGGTCCCCCCGTACTAGAGTTTGCCCGGGCACAAGGGGGACCCGCACATGGGGGGCTTCTTCGACTTCGGCAAAACCCTGATCGTCATCGGCCTCGTCATCGCGATCGTGGGCGTGCTGATCGCCATGGGCGGCAAGATTCCCTGGATCGGCCGCCTGCCGGGCGACTTCACCGTCAAGGGCGAACGGTTCACCGTCTACTTCCCCCTGGCTACGAGCATCCTGATCAGCGTCGTCCTGTCGCTGCTGTTCTGGTTCATCGGAAAAAGATAGGGTTCGGGGTCAGCGGAATCCCTCCTCACCCCCATAAAACCAGTCCCGTCTCCTGCCTGCCGGCGAGGTTGCGGTTCCAGGGCAGCACGCGCACGCCGTAGAGGTGGGGGCCGTTCTCCTTCACGATGTAGACGCCCGTGAAGGTGAGGATCCCCGCGGCGTCCTTGTCCCTCAGCGTCAGCGGCACGCAGTCCGGCTCGCCGATGAATTCCTGGCCGTTTCTGCGTCCGATGACCAGCTCGGCAAGCAGCTCCTCGGGCTCCAGTTTCCCCGGGTCGACCCGCACGCTCACGATGAAGGGGTTGCCCACGAACACACTGTCGCCCGTGATCCCCTCTACGCTCACCTCGAGCAGGCGGGTGGCGGAGAAGCGCATCGGCACCTTCCGTTTCCAGTCGGCCACGTCCTTCGCCAGTCCGAACCCGTTCTTCGCGAGCTCCATCTCCCGCTCGGCCGCGGGAATGTACATCTTTGCGTAGTACTCCAGGAGCATCCGCTCCGTGTTGAACCGGGGGACCAGCGTCTCCATGGAGCGCTTGGCCATCCGGACCCACTTCTGGGGGATGCCCGAGGGGTCGCGGTCGTAGAAGAGCGGGATCGTCGATTCCTCCAGCAGGGTGAAGAGCGCATTGGCGTCGGCCTCGTCGGAGACGGGGACCTCTTCCGCGAGATCCCGCACCGCGGGCCCGATCACCCAGCCGTTGGTGCCGTCGTATCCCTCGGCCCACCAGCCGTCGGAAACGCTGAGGTTGACCGCGCCGTTGATGGCCACCTTCATGCCGCTCGTGCCGCTTGCCTCCATGGGCCTCCGGGGATTGTTCAGCCACACGTCGACACCCTGGACGAGGTACCGCGCCGACGCGATGCCGTAGTCCTCGATGAAGAAGACCTTCCCCCGGAAGCGCTCGCCGCGCGTCATCTCGACGACCTTCCGCACGAGGTCCTTCCCCATCTGGTCGTTGGGGTGTGCCTTGCCGGCGAAGACGATGTGGACGGGCCGCGTCTCGCCGGACAGGATCCGCTCGAGCCGCTCGAGGTCGGAGAAGAGCAGGTCGGCCCTCTTGTAGGGAGCAAAGCGGCGCGCGAACCCGATCCAGAGCGCCGCGGGGTTCATCCGTCCCAGCACCTCCTCGCGCCAGGTCTTCGAGTACCCGTAGGCCACCCACTGTCGGGAGACGTGCTCGCGCAGGTGGTTGATCAGGTTCTGCTTCAGCTCGATGCGCACCCGCCAGAACACGGAATCGGGGATGTTGTGGACCCGCTTCCAGCGCTTGGGGTCGCTCATGCTGCGCTGCCAGTCGAGGCCCAGGTAGGTGTCCAGGATCTCCTTCATCCTCGGCGCCACCCAGGACATCATGTGGACGCCGTTGGTGACGTACTGGATCGGGATGTCGGAGTCGTGAAATCCCTTCCAGACGTCCCGCCACATGCGCCGCGCCACCGCGCCGTGGATCCGGCTGACGGCATTGCTGCGGTGGGAAAACTTCAGGGCGAGGTTCGTCATGAAGAAGGGCCGGTCCTCACCGATCTCCTTGCGGCCGAGGTTGGAGAACTGCGACCAGCTGATGCCCACGCGCTTGACGTACCCCGAGAAGTAGTACTCCATGAGGTCCTTGCTGAAGCGCTCGTTGCCCGCCTCGACGGGGGTGTGGGTCGTGAAGACGGTGCTGCCCCGGACGACCTCCTCGGCCTCGTCGAAGGAGAGCCCCTCCTCGGCCATGAGCTTGCTGACCCGCTCGAGCAGCAGGAAGGCCGAGTGCCCCTCGTTGATGTGCCAGACGCGGGCCTTGATGCCGAGCTTTTCCAGCAGCCTCACGCCCCCCATGCCGAGCAGGATCTCCTGCTCGATGCGGGTGCGCTGGTCGGCCGTGTAGAGACGATCCGTGATCTTGCGGTCCTGCGCGGTGTTGCGGGGCACGTCGGTGTCGAGCAGGTACAGCGAGATGCGCCCCACCTTCACCTCCCAGATGCAGGCGTAGAGCGTGCGTCCGGGCAGCTCGATCGCGATCTGCACCTCGCTGCCGCGGTCGTCCTGGACGATCTGGATGGGCATGTTGGAGAAGTCGCTCTCCACGTACTCGGCCTGCTGGATGCCGTCCTTGTCGATCGTCTGGTTGAAGTAGCCGCACTTGTACAGGAGCCCCACGCCCACCATGGGGATGTTGAGATCGCTTGCCGTCTTGAGCGTGTCGCCCGAGAGGACACCGAGCCCCCCCGAATAGATGGGAAGGCTCTCGTGGATGCCGTACTCCGTGGAGAAGTAGGCCACCGGCGCCGACCACTTGATGCTCTTCAGGCCCGCCGCCGCCCGGGAAAGGACCCGCTCCTCCATGTAGGCGTCGAAGCGCTGCAGGACGCGGGCATAGAGACCCGTGTAGCTCTCGTTCTCGGCCGCCTCGGAGAGCCGCTCGGGGCTGACCGTCTCGAGCATGCGCACGGCGTTGTTGCCCATCCTCTCCCAGAGCTCGGGGTCGAGCAGCGAGAAGAGTTCCAGCGCCTCGGGGTTCCAGGACCACCAGAGGTTGTAGGCCAGCTCCCGCAGGCGCACGATCCTCGGAGGCAGGTTGACGACCGCTGTGAAGGTGCGAAAGTGCGGCTGGTTCGAGCCCGAGCTGGAAAAGACGTGCTTCATCTCCTCGCGCGATTCGCCGTCCCGCGCGGCGCGGGCCCGGGCGCCGGCCAGCGCCCTCTCGAAGGCGCGCTGGTACTCGGGGAAGAAGCTTTCCCAGCCGGCCTTGACGGCGATCCGCCGGGCCTCGAGCCGCTCCTTCAGGACCTCCTCGTCGGTCAGGCCGATGAATTCGCCGAGGATGCCGTAGAGACCCTCGACGATCGACGCCGTGTCGAGGCCCCGCCGCTTCAGGACCCGGATGGCCCGGTTCTCGCCCGCCGTGGCGAGCACCCAGGAGCCGAAACCCGCCTGGTCCACGGTGACGGCGGGCACCGCATAGGCGGCGCACTCGTGGGGGGAGTAGCCCCAGGGCTCGTAGTAGGACGGGAACACCCCCAGGTCGCAGCCCGAGAGCAGATCGTAGTAGTTCATGTCGAACAGCCCGTCGTGGCCGTCCAGGTAGGCGGGGTTGAAGATGACGCTGACCCGGTTCTGGGGGGCGTTCTTGAGGCCGAGCCGGCTGCAGGTCTCGAGGATCGGGTCCGAGGCCTCGTAGCTCAGCCGGTGCGTCGCGATGGGGACGGCGGCGCCATCGGGCCTGGCGGAGCCGGCCTGGAGGGACGGCACGAGGTCCATGTGGCCCCCCATGAGGCACAGCAGCGCCAGGACGCTGGGGTTGCCGGCCATTTCCCTGTCCAGCCTCCCCAGGGTATGCAGGAAGATGTCCACGCCCTTGTTGCGGAATTCGTATCGCCCGGAGATGATCAGGATCCTGGTGTCGGCGGGCAACGGCCGCCGCAGGAGCTTCGCCGCGGCGGCGAGGATCCGCTCGCGGGCCCTCAGCGCCGCGCCGCGCGACACGGACAGGTCCGGAATGCCCGCCACGTCCAGGCCGTTGGGCGTCACCACGTCGGGGGAGCGTCCCAGGAAGTTTTTCGCCTCCAGCCCCGTGATGTCGCTCACCGCCGTGAGGCAGTCGGCCTCTCGCGCGCAGGCGGCCTCCAGGGAATACTGGGCGCCGCAGTTGTGGGCTCCGGCCTCGCGCTGGGGCGAGATGTGCTCCATCTCGGCGTAGATGTCCATGCCCGAGGCGGCCAGCGCCCGCCCGAGGACGGTCGAATGCAGCGTGAGGACCGTCCCGGCCTCGGGGACCGCTTTCTTCACGGCCAGCAGCCCCGCCCCGCACACCCAGTCGTGGAACTGGGCGACGGCCCGCTGCCCCTTCGGCTTGACCTTGAGGTTGTACAGCGTCTCGATGACCTCGCCGCAGGCATACCCAAACATGGCCCGCTCGACGTAGTCCCAGCCGCCGGAGATGGAGTCGACGCCGTAATCCTCCCAGAGCTGGAACAGCAGCTGGTCCTTGTTGTACTTCTTCGTGAAGTTCACCAGGATGACCCGCGGCTCCCCTGGAACCTTCCAGCGCCCGAAGCGGCAGGGGAGGTCCTTGATGGCCGTGTTCTCCCGGGTGGAGAGCCAGAAGTCCTCCTCGGTCTCTTCGAACTCCGGGTTGTTCTTGAGGTCCGGCCCCAGCAGGATGTAGCGGTCCCCGAAAACCCGCGTCACGGCGGGGATCTTGCTGCGAACAATCGCATGGACATCGCCGACCCGGTTACAGGTCTCCCAGCTCACCTCGAACAGGTAATCGTTGCGGTCTGTGCTCATGGACGAACCCCCGACGTCCCGCCGGTCCTGGCGGAGAGGTCTCTCAGAATGTTCATATAATGGATGTAGGCGTCGTAGGGGGACGCGAAGGGGCGGGACACGCCGCCCCGTGCCCCCTCCGACGGGCCTTTCGTGCTCAGGAAATCCAGGTAGTCCGACGCCTGCAGCGCTCGCCAGGTCCCGAGCAACCGGCGGCTACCCGCCCCGAGGACCTGGCCCTCCATCGCGTAGAGGGTGTTCGCGGCGTCCCGCTGCAGGTGATTTTCCAGCCGCGAAGCGGGCCCGGGGCCCGTCCAGGAACGGCCGGCGCGCCCTTCGGCGCCCCTGTGCCCTGCTGCCGCTTCGGAGGGCGTGAGAAACCGCCAGTTGCGCTCTTTGAGCAGGCGGCCCGGGGCGGTTGCGAGGAAGCGCAGCAGCGACGATGCGCCCGGGTCGTCCCCTCCGGACCAAGGGCAGTCCGCCGCCAGGCAGATGATCTCGTTCCCCCCGTATTCGCCGGCCAGGCGTTCCCCGAGAGCTTCGGCTCCCGGGCCCGTCAATTCACCGGAGAAGCGGCCATGCCGGATCAGGGCCGTCAGCGCCCGGTTCCCCGGAAGCCGGCAGGAGGCCTCCGTCTTGCAGCCGGGCGGCAAAAAGGCGTCTTCGACCAGGATCGTCTGGAAACTCATGGAGCGGACGGTGCGCGCGACCCCTTCGTCGCAGATGCCCGCCGTGTTCCGAAAGGTCCGCGGCGTCTGCCCGAAACGGGCCCGGATCATGCGGCGGTGCAGGGCGACCTGCCGCCTGAATTCCGTTTCCGAGAACAGCGAGGCGAGAGAGTGGTGAGATACCCCGCACACGAACTCGGCGCAGCCCGTGTCCGCCAGCCTCCGGAAGCTCTCCAGGAGCGGCTTCTGCCCCTTTTCCATTTGTTCAAGAAGCATGCCAGAGACCGACAGGGAAACCCGGAAGCGGCCCCGGTGCCGTCGGGTGAGCGTGAGCAGACGTTCGCAGGCCGGCAGGGCGAACCCCTCTGCGAACCGCTCGAGGGCCGCACGGCTTGCCCCGCCGTCGAAATAGTCCTGCGAGAGCCCGATGTCGAAGAAGCCGTAGGCCCTCAATCGCAGCGGCAGGTGGAAATCGAGATGGAGCACAATAAACGGCATCGTATGGTCTACCCTGTCCCTCGGTTGAGATCCCCTTACTGCCCGCCGGTCACTTTCCGGTAAACATCCTCGATCTGCCCCGCGGCGCGTTCCCAGGTGAAGGCCGCGAGCTCCTCGCGGCCGCGCTCGACCAGCTCGCGGGCAAGCGCCTCGTAGGCAAGGACCGCGCAGATCTTTTGCGCAAGGTCGTCCACGTCCGACGCGTCGACCTTCAGGACATGGCGCAGGACCTCGGCGACGCCGGACTGCCTCGAGAGGATCACCGGCACGTCCGCGAGCATCGCCTCGAGCGGGGCGATCCCGAAGGGCTCGGAGACGCTGGGCATGACGTAGAGATCGCTTGCCGCGAACATCCGCTCCACCTCCTCGCCGCGCAGGAACCCCGTGAAGAGAAACCGGCTGCCCAGGCCGAGCTCGGCCACCCGCTCGATCATCTGCGGCATGAGATCGCCGCTTCCCGCCATGACGAAGGTCACGCCGGGCAGAACGGCCAGCACCTTCGCGGCCGCCTCGACGAACACCCCGGGCCCTTTCTGGTGCGTGATCCGCCCGAGGAACAGCACGATCTTTTCGCCGGGCCGCTTCGAGACGCCGTACGCCCCCACCGCCCCGCCGCGCAAGACGGCGTTGTAGACAACGCTGACCTTTCCGGGGTCGATCCCGTAGCGCTCCACGATCATCCGACTGGTGAAGCGGCTCACGGCGATGACGTGGTCCGCCTCGAGGAGGCCCTGCCGCTCGAGGGCGACGATGCGCGCATCGCCGCTTCCCCCGCTGCGGTCGGCTTCCAAGGCGTGGACGTGGAAGACGAAGGGGCGCCCCGCGGCGCGGCGGGCACGGAGGGCCGCCGGCACGGAAAGCCAGTCGTGGGCATGGATGACGTCGAACGGGACGCTCCGCGCGATGCGTCCCGCCGCCGCGGCGTAGCGCTCGAGCTCGGCAAAGAGGTCGGAGCCGTAGGGGCCCGGGCTTGCCAGGAGGCTCTCCCGGAGAATCCCGTAGTCCGCCTGCGTCATGTAGGGCCTCAGGGGCGATTCAACGGGGCTCACCGAGAGCCCCGCCGGGAGTCCTTCTTCCGCCGGGGCGGCGAAATCGGAGGCTGCCACGAGCGACACGTGGGACGTCCTGTCCCCCCCGGGCAGGGCGGGAACCACGAAGGTGATCCCGTGGCCCCTCTGCACGAGGGCCCTGGTCATGCCGAAGCACGCCGTCCCGAGACCGCCGCTGATTGCCGGGGGGAATTCCCACCCGAACATCAGGATCCGCATCACCCCCGCCCCAAGCACCCGCATTCCATCCCTTCAACATCCCTATAGGAAAATCCCTCTTGCGTCAACGCCCCGTTCGGGCAGAGGCGAGGGCCTCTCTTCGCGGCTCGACCCCTGTGCCTGCCTCTTACCCCTGCTGCCCGGACCCCGGGCCCGGAGCCTGACGCCTGCAACCCGCCGAAGGCCTGATATTTGCATGACGACAGGACGGTTTCCTGCGCCCGCAGCCCCGGGACGGGCAGGAATTCGATCGCGGACCCAACCGGCAACGCGGAGGAAGACAACGTCGATGGGCATTCTGAACATCAACGATCTCAAGGAAGGCATGACGCTTGCGGCCGATGTGAAGAACAAGCACGGCAACATCATGATCAAGCAGGGCATGACCCTCACCGAGAAGCACATCATGCTCCTCAAGGCCTGGGGGATCACGGATGCCGACGTGGAGGGCGCCGACCGAGACCGGCTCCACCAGGAGGAGATGAGGACCGTTTCGCCCGAGGTGATCGCGGCCATCGAAAACGAGCTGAACGCGATCTTCCCGCCCGTCGACGGCAACGAGCTCATGTCGGAGATCTACCGCATCGCCAGGAAGCTGAAGATCAGGCAGGCCATGGAGTCGTAGAGGCCCCCCTGCCGGGACAGGACCCGGATTGACCCGAGGTGCCATGAATGCCAAGGACATAGAACGGATCGTCAGTTCCCTCGACAAGATCCCGACGCTGCCGGTCATCTACTCCAAGCTGGGCAGGCTGCTGCAGTCCCCCGACGCGACGATCGCGGCCGTGAGCAACATCATCTCCGAGGACCAGGTCATCGCCGCCAAGGTCCTGAAATTCGTCAATTCCGCCTTCTACGGGTTCCCGCAGCGCGTCGGCAGCCTGCAGCGGGCCATCGTCATCCTCGGGTTCAACACGATCAAGAATCTCGTCTTCGCCACGTCCGTCTTCGACATGTTCCGGGGCATGGAGACCGGGGGCGCCTTCGACAAGAAGAATTTCTGGAAGCACTGCATCGGCTGCGCCGTGGCCTCGCGGGTGCTGGCCGAGGCGGCGGACCTGCGCAACCCGGACGAGGTGTTCACGGGAGGGCTGCTGCACGACATCGGAAAGCTCGTCGTCGCCGTCCACTACCCCGACAGGTTCAGCGCCGTCATCAACGAGGTCCAGGCCTCCGGCGCCCCCATGGTCGAATCGGAGCGGAAGGTCTTCGGGTACGACCACTGCCAGGTGGGAAGCGCGCTGGCGGCCCAGTGGCGATTCCCCGCCGACACGGCCCAGATGATCGGCGCCCATCACCTGGCCGACGGGGCCCTCCCGGCGCGCAAGGACATCGCGGCCGTGCACATCGGCAATATCCTCGCCATGGCGCTCGGGCTCGGCTCGGGCGGAGAGAAGAAGCTCGCCCCGGTGAACCCGAAGGCCTGGGATCTGCTGGGCCTGAGCCTCAGCAGTCTCGAGCTCGTCATGGAAAAAACCGTGAAGCTTTACAGGGAAAACACCGAAATCCTGGAGATGTGACGTCGCGGAGCCATCATGCAGGAATCCATGAACCCAGCGGCCGACAGCGGCGACCCCCGGACGATGCAGAAGAGGATCCGGTACCTCGACGAGCAGAACCGCGCCCTCGTCGCGATCCAGGACAAACTCGAGCGCCTCTCCGACTTCCGCTCGGACATGATCCTGTCCCACGACATCCCCGAGATCCTCCAGTCGGGCATCGCCAGGTTCCAGGAACTCGTCAAGACGGAGGCCTGCTCGGTCTTCCTCGTCGACGAGAACGGCTTCGAGTTCCGCCACGAGATCTCGATCCCCGAACGGGTCGCATCGCTCATGGAGCGGGAGATCGACGCCCAGATCATGTCGGGCACTTTCGGCTGGATCATCAGCAGCGGCACGCCCGCCTGCATCCCCGCGGAGGTCTTCGGCAAGGCGGAGAGCCGGCGGCTCAGCGTCATGATCGCGCCGCTGTCGAACAAGGAGCGGACGCTGGGGGCCGCCACCATCGTCTTCGAACAGGACGAGGACTTCATCCGCCAGCAGACGCTGAAACTGCTCTACATCCTCTCGGGCTTCTTCTCCCTGTCGCTGGAGAACGCCTACCTCTTCGAGGACCTCAAGAAGAGCTATTTCGACACGATCCGCGCCGTGGCCAACTCCGTTGAGGCGCGGGACGCCTACACGCGGGGCCACTCGAACCGGGTGGCCGCCATCGCCAAGATCATCGCCGCCGAGATGGGCTGGGGCCGGCGGGACCTCGAGATGATCGACTGGGGCGGCGTGCTGCACGACCTCGGCAAGGTGGGCATCACCGACACCATCCTCAACAAGCCGGGCAAGCTCACCGACGGGGAGTTCGCGATCATGAAGACCCACCCGTCGATCGGCGCCCAGATCATCGGCGGCATCGCCTTCCTCGAGCCGCTGCTGCCCTACATCGCCCAGCACCACGAGCGCTACGACGGCCGGGGCTACCCCGCCGGGCTCAGGGGCGAGGAGATCGCCATCCAGGGCAGGCTCCTGGCCATCGCCGACACCTACGACGCCATGACGTCGGACCGGCCCTACCGCAAGGGCCTCGACGCCCGGATCGCCTACGACGAGATCGTGAAGTGCTCCGGCAGCCAGTTCGACCCGGTCATCGTGCGGGCCTTCGAAAAGGCGTTCAAGGCGGGGAAAATAATATAGGTTCAAATATCACTGCTGTCCAAAATAACCTGAAACGGGTTCAGTGACCCTTATAGAATCAGGGTTTTGGACGGATTCTTTGACATTTTCAAGGTCAGGTTGCTTTCTTCTTTTTTACCTCGTTCAGGATGCTGTCCAATTCAGCTCCGGCTGTTCCTGCAGAGAGACAACCGGCGGTGGCTCGTAGGGCTCATCGAGCCAGACCCACAAGTCCCGGTATGCAAAGAGGTTATACCGCAACATGGCCACCAGGTTCGACAGCGACCACTGGTACTGGGAACGGTGCTTGAGGTACTTCAGCACGAGGATCGCGATCAATGCTGTCCAAATCTGGGTCAACAAGGCGTTGGCTGACGTGCCCACAAAGGTCTTGATCTTCAGGTTCTGCTTGATCGTCTTGAAAAAGATCTCGATCTGCCAGCGGTCCTTGTAGATGGCCGCGATCGTCGTTGCCCCGAAGTCCATATGATTGGTCAGCAGCACGATGAGCTGTTCGTTCTCTGCATCCCAGACCTCCAGCCGTCTCAAGACGACGGGATACTTTTTGTGAGCGTAGAACCCTTCGAGCTCAATGAGCTGATCGCTCAGGATGTTCCGGTTGGTCGGAATCGCTCGTTGTTCCACAACCCGGTAACGGGCATTGCCCTTTTGGCGGGTGACGAAGAAAACCCCGCCCTGGTTCCAGGACCAGAAGAGCGAGAAGTCGACATAGCCCTTGTCCACCACCACGATCGAACCCGCGGGGAAGTTCAGCGTCCGGGCGATCCGAACCTCGTGGATCTTGCCGGTCGTGACACGGGCAAACACGGGCAAATAGCCGTCATGATCCAGCAGCAGGTGAAGCTTCACGGCCCCCTTGGTTCGTCGGTACTTGGCCCAGTCAAACAGAGAGGCGCACAGCGGGATGATCGAGGCATCGAGGCTGAAGAGCCGGTTCTTGAACCGGAACTTCCGTTTGCCGAACTCCAGTTGCCGGCAGCGGCCCAGGATCTGATAAAACAACTTCTCGTAGAGCTGCCAGGGACGATGCTCGTTCGCGTAGGCCAGGGTCGAGCGTTTCGGGACCGTTTGAATGCCCAAATGCCTGGCCTTGCCGAAACAACTGGCCAGGCTCCCGCAGATCTCCCGAAGGGAATGGGCCTGCCCCAGCTGGCAGAACATCATGGCCACGAACTGGTCCCAGCAACTGAACCCTTTGGCGTCTCGATCCGCTCGGGTGGCCTCCACGGCTTCAAAGAACTCGCGTCGCGGAAATAGGTGTAGAATTTGACCGAAAATGCTGCTAAATCTGTTCATGAGGGTGCCGCCTTTCAGGATTGAATTTCTTCTCGCAGAGAAACTACTACCTGATCGTGTGCACCCTTTTCAATTACAAAAACCTATTTTGGACAGATGTGTTCAAATATAAAGAATAAAAATACAGAAAGAAAGTCACAAAGCAATGTGTGCTTCATTCTTCACTACTTTTTTGCTCACAGTATTTTAACCTCACAATCACCGTGCGTGCAATATGCAAAATTTTAATTCACAATTCGTTACCAGAGTATGTTGGTGTCATGACATGGCGCCCTGCGGAGCGCGAGTGCTCCAAAAGATGCCAATCCACAAATTAGCAGTTGAAAATACATTATATTAATCGTCGATCGTTCTCGAAACTATCAAGATAGCCCGGTAGTAAATCACCATCTCGCACGGAACAAACAATCATCAAAGCGACAATTAAGCAGTGCATTGGCAAATATTCTTCGAAGCATAATAAATCGATCTCTTCTTATGCTTCTCTAAATCACATTCGGAGGGCACGCATATTGCAAAGATTAAGGTTGGCCGCGTAGGAGATACACCCATGCCCTTCACAAGCATTGTCTCTATTTTAAGAAGTGCAGTGATTACGGGATCCGACATTTTTGATAGATACCAGAGATGGAAGCTTCTTGGAAAAGATGTCGACGCAAAATTACGTCTACTTTACCTCGAGTGCCGACGCAATCTATCTTTTATCGACTGCATAATATTAAAAAACGAATCGGGCGTTTTTATCAACGATCGAGAATTGCTTAAATCCATAAAACTACTCGACGTCGATGTCCTCGAAATGATCTTTATGGAAGGCGAAAAAAGTCATCATTTGTTTGAAGCACTTTCGTCTTCTGCAGCATTCAAACGTGAAGACACGTGGGAAAAAGAAGGGTCCACGCCTTCACGTAACGTGAGCAGAAAAAAGACATTTATTCAACTAGCCATGTTCGTATACATGCGCATTATGGAACTGAAGAAAATTTCGGAATTACCTTCGAGCACCGTAATAATCAAAGACATCAAATATGGTATGCGGTTATCTAACATTAAAGAAGCTTACATCACTTTGGTGAAGATATTACATGCGCACCCCGCAGTAAAAAAATTGGATAATATTGATGATGTACCCGAACTGACATCAGATTTCCCGTGCGTTATTTTCTGATAATAAATGTCACATGGATAAATCAAAATCCATATTTGATAATATTGGTGCCCTAATACCCGGATATCGCGGATATGCCGAACGGGAAGGTCGTCGCCATTGTGACAGGATAGTACGAGAGAGTGTAGCACAAGCTCTCGCAGCATGTGAAAAAGCAGTGCACATCCGTATTGTTTCTGGAGTGAAGCAACAGCATAAAGAAACATTGTACGGCTGGGAGGAAACGCGAAAAAGATTAAATACTCTTTCCACTAATATCAAGTATGCTGCATATGGTGCGTCATCTTTTTTTAGTGACTCGCAAATTAGGAAAGAGGAATTAGAAATGATCATCGTGGACGATTTTGACTTATTGGAAGAGGCACAAACACTGCGAAGGAATATCAATAAAATGAATAAGGCTGATATAGATTCGGCTCTAACCGATCTAGAAGATCGGTTAGAAAGGCGCAACGCGTTAATAAGGGAGCACAAATAAATGCCGCAGCTCATGGAAGTATTGGAATATTTGGATGATTCTGGTCAAACAATGGTAAGGCGGATTCCCGAAAATGGAGAATGCGAAATTAAATGGGGTGCACAACTTACTGTGCGTGAGAGCCAAACGGCTGTTTTCTTTCGCGATGGCAAGTCCCTAGATGTATTTGCCCCAGGTCGTTATGTGCTGCAGACGCAAAATGTTCCAGTTATCGGTAAGTGGGTTACAGGATTTGGTTATGGCCCCAAATCCCCCTTTCGTTCTGAAGTCTATTTTGTCAGCATGAAATTATTTCCAAATCTCAAATGGGGTACAAGAGAGCCAATCCTCTTCAAAGATTCAGAATTGCAGATGATTCGCCTCCGTTCAAATGGCATATTTTCAATTCAGGTTACAAACCCTTTGCTTTTTATAAATAAAATAGTCGGAACTCAGGGAGGCTATAAAAATTCCGATATCTCCGATTATTTAAAAAACATCATCATCTCCAAAATGACAGATGTTCTTGGCAATCACATTAAAAGTATCTTCGATATGCCGAAAGATTTCAATCAATTGGCATTGTTCATAAAAACCGCACTTCAAATGGATTTTGACGGTTTGGGATTATCGTTGCACGATTTATACATTAATACAATATCGTTGCCCCCTGATGTGCAAACCATGATTGATGCGCGCAGTGGAATGTCCGCTGTTGGAAATATGGATGAATTCATGAAATTCAAAGCAGCCATAGCCCTTGAGGGAGCTGCAAACAATCCCGGTGGTGCAGCAGCTACAGGTGTAGGCGTGGGCGCCGGACTCGGAATGGGCTATATTCTTCCACAAATGCTGCAGCAGAGCATTTCGGGAAGCCAAGCAGCCAGCAGTATGTCAAAAGAAGATCCCATGGAGAAAATAAGAAAGCTAAAGGAATTACTCGATATTGGCGCAATCACAAAGGACGAGTTTGAATCTAAGAAAGCAATTCTCTTGAAGGAGATTTGAGTGAAATCCTGCATGCTCGGTATTGTTACAGCACTCTTGTCGTTTGCGATTTGCATTTTCATGTATGAAAACGATCACAGTTTTATTCAAGCCGGCATCGGGTTTTTTCTGTACATATTTCCATTCGTTTTCATTTCCTCTTTTCGATCCGCAATTGCGGCATTTGTTCTTTCTCTTTCTACTATGATTTTATCTTATGTCATTTTCAAGTACCATTACTATGACATTATATATGGTATAGGTTTAGCTTTTGTCATTGGTGGTGCAATATTTACATTCCGAATAAATCCTTATAAGCCTTTTTCACGAACACAATACAAACAAGCTGTCATTGAGCGACACGGTAAACGAACTTAATGGATTGTCGTTTAGTTATTTTTATTTGTTACGACATTTAGGAGTAGAGGTGTCCTATGGCATTTAAAGCAGCGGTATGTCCAAGTTGTGCGGGCGAATTACAGGTTCCGGATAACAGGGACTTGGTCAAATGCATGTATTGCGGAAGCGATATAATCGTCCGCGAGGTACTTCGCACTGGGAGCACAGTAAACATTGAAAATATTCTCAAGCTTGCCAGGGTGGCTGAAAAAAGCAATAATTATATTGAGGCTTATAAATATTTCTCGCAAGTCTTAGAACATGAAACGCAGAATGCCGAAGCTTGGTTTGGTCGTGGTACGGCAGTAGGAAGGCAATCCACTATTGATGACCTTAGATTGAAAGAAATGATAAGCTGCTATGAAAATGCAATGCAATATGCGTCAGAAAATGAGAGAAAAAAGCTCATGGAGGATGCAGCCAACACAATAAACGAAATAGCAGTAAACTGTTGGAATAAAGTAATCGCATTGGAACCAGAAGACCATAAAGACTACGCTACTTGGATTGAGGAATATTATAATGGAGTTACTATTGTAGTAAGAGAGTCGTTAACGGCAGCTCTTGAATTTGCACCAGAAAATACTTTAATCCTCAAGAACATCATTTGTATTTCAACGGACGTGCTTGGCCGTGCACCTCGCAGTGCAACAAAGGACTTGCAGAAGATGATCGACGATTTTGTTCGGAGGTTAAAGTTGCTCGAGTCTGACTATAGCCCCCCCAAAGCCCGCAAATTCTGGACCCGAATAATGGGTTTTATGATAAATGAAATGGCAAAATGACTGTGCAGACAATACAGTAGGGAAGAAACGGGCTTAATATACGCGACTCCATGACGTCGGACCGCCCCTACCGTGTCAATGATCGCCTTAATCGAGCCACCGATAGTCGCCGTAATGGAGCCAGTGACAGAGGGTTAAAAAGGGGGTTCGGACCCTTCATTCATTCCGCCGATTTCACCTCCTTTCGAGAGAGGGTTTTCTGATCTTTGACAGGTGGAGTGAGAGCCTTGGGCGGCGTGCGTGCGTCACGATAGCTCTTGCCGTCGAGGACGACCTTGTAGGCGCCGTGACGGAGCCGGTCGATGGTGGCGGCGCCCAGGATGCGGTTTGGAAACGCATCGGGCCATTCGGGGATGTCGAGGTTCGAGGTCACGAGCGTGCTTTTGCTCTCGTAGCGCTCGGAGATGACATCGTGGAAGTCCTCGTCCTGGGGACCCTTGAGGGGCTTGAGGCCGAAGTCGTCGATGATCAACAGATCGATCGACGTCAATCGGGCAAAGAGCCGGTCATAGCCGTTTGCGGCCCGGGCGGCATGCAGCTGGGCAAGCATCCGGGCGGCGGTCGTGAACAGGACGTCGTGGCCGGCACGGATCGCGCAGTGGCCCAGGGCCTGGGCAATGTGACTCTTGCCGGTGCCGCAGGGACCGACGACGATGACGCTGACCTTCTCGTCCATGAACCGGCACGAGGCCAGCTCCAGGATGAGGGCGCGGTTGATCGAGGCGTTGAAGGTGAAGTCAAACTCCTCGAGCGTCTTCTGGTTGCGGAAGTTGGCCCGGCGGATGGCCGAGGCGAGCCGTTTCTGGGATCTGCGGGCAATCTCGTCCTGGATGATCGCGGCCAGGAAGTCCATATAGGAGAACTTCTCCTCGATGGCCTGTCGGTTACGGGCCTCGATGGAGTCCAGGATCCCGGAGAGGCGAAGCTGCTTGAGCAAGGGGATGAGCTCGGGCATGGGATTCATGGCGCTCACCTCCTCAATGCAGCTGCTGCTCGCCGGCCCCGCGCAGGAACCGGCCCTGAAGGGTGTAGACCGCAGCCAGCGGCGGTGCCTCTTTCTCCATCGGCGCCTGATCCAGGCCCTGCTTCAGGATCTCCTTGACAGTGCGGTACCGGGGATTGTCGAAGTGCAGCGCCCGCCGACAGGCGCTCTCCAGCCGTACCGTCCCGTAGGGCTTCCCCAGGGCGATGATCCCCTGGGCGGCGCGGAGATTGTCCAGGACGCGGCTGCTGAAGAGCCGCTCGATGATCTCATGGCACGAGGGGCCGATCGCCTCGGCCTGCCGAAGGCACCACTGGGGGTCCCGGAGTTTGTAGGCCAGGGCCTCGGGCGGCATGTGGTCATCGACCGTGGATCGCCGGCCGGGCCTATGGAGCCGCGGATGGCAGGCCACCAGCTTCAGCTTATGATAAAGCTTGACCGTGTTGTCTGTGGCCTTGAGCCACAACTCGCGGCCGATGAGCTGAAACGGCGCCGAGTAATACGCCTTTTCGAACTGGACATGGCCGTTGCCGTGGACCTTGACGCGGCTCCAGGCGGCGATCTCGACCGGGACTGCCGGCAGGGACTTCAGGATCGCCTTCTCCGCCTCGGCAAAGAGCGTCAGCGGCTTTTGGCGGGTCGTGCCGTGGATGCGGTTTCCGGCCGTCTCCAGGCACCATCGCCGAAGCTGCCCGTTGGCGTCGGCCAGGGATCGAAAGTCGCGCAGGGGCACGAAGGAGCCCTTGACGTACTTCACGCCGCTCTCGACGCGCCCTTTCTTCTTGGGATCCCCCGGCGGGCACGGCGAGATGAGAAAGCCGTACCCTTCGGCCAGCTCCGCATAGGTGCGCTGAACCTCCGGGTCATGGAAACAGGCACGCGTTATGGCGCTCTTGAGGTTGTCGATGATCATCTTGCCGGGGATGCCGCCGAAGTACTCGAAGGCGCGGCGGTGACAGGCAAGCCAGCTCGACACGTTCTGGTCCGTGACAACCTCGGCGTGGACATGGCGGCTGAAGCACAGGGTCATCACAAAGATCCACGTCTTCAGCATCGCCCCCGTGAAGGCGTCCACGATTGTGGGCCCCTTGCCGAAGTCGACCTGAGCGGCTTCCCCGGGCTCAAAGTCCAGGCAACAGCTCGCTTGCGGCTGCCGAATCCTCAGCCGGTCCACGAGGCGGCGAACCGAGGAGTAGCTGCCGCGAAAGCCGAACCGATCGACCAGGGCTCGGTAGATCGTCGTCATCCGTATGCCCTGCTCGACCCATTGCCGGATCTGCTCGGTAAAGGGAAACGAAAGGGATACACGGGTGGGATTGACCTCCGGCTTGATCTCGAAGGCCGCAGCCAGGATCTCGTCATCGGGCAGGGGCTCCTTGCCCAGCCAGCCGTTCTGTTCGGCGATCCGGCGGACCTGTTTGCACTTGCCGCGGCCCATCAGCTTCGCCAGGGCGATCGTGCGGTCGCTTTCGCCCATGCGCATGCGATGGATCACGTTTCGGTACTGGTACATCTCGAACCTCCTGTTGCTCATGACAGCGCTCCTCCCGGCTTATAGCTTTTACCGGGAGTGAAGCAACGTGGATGCCGCGGTCCGAGTCCCCTTTCAACCCTTGTTCCGCCTCCCCGCGACAACAGGGTGGCTCGATTACGCCGATCATGGAGTGGCTCCATTACGCCGATCACCAACTGGCCGCATTACGGCGATCACGTATTGGCTCTATAGCAGCGATCAGTAACATACCGCAAGGGCCTCGACGCCCGGATCGCCTACGACGAGATCGTGAAGTGCTCCGGCAGCCAGTTCGACCCGGTCATCGTACGGGCCTTCGAGAAGGCGTTCATGGCGGGCAAGATCGTTTAAGGACAGGCCTAAGGCCAAGGGCAAAAGGCGTAAGGTCAAGGGAGGGGAAAATCCGGTACCCTTTGCCATTAGCCTTTTGCCGTTTGCCTATCTTTTCATCACGTCCACCCCGGCGGGGGGTTGGAAGGTAAAGAGGCTGTCGGGGAGGTCCCGGTTGAGTTCGATAGACGAAAAGGCGAGGGTCGTCACGTTGCCGTAGGGATCGAACAGGACGACCCTCACGATCTGGAAGGTCTCGCTGCTGACGGCAACCTGGAGTTTCCTCACACCCTCCTCGGGGTTCACGGGCACGAGATCGAGAAGATAACTGCCCGATTTCTCCGCCGCCTTCCCGGCAGCAAGGGAAATCTTGAAATCGTCCTTCAGTTTGCCGATGCCGGCGAGGAACCGCACGCTGACGGTGGACTTGAAGATGCCGGCGGAATCCTGCACATAGGCCACTTTATCGGCCGGAACGTAGAGCCAGGCTTTTTCCGGATTGATCACGAGTTCCTTGGCGGCCGGCTTCGTGTACACCCACCGCATGCGCTTTGGCTTCTTGAAGTAGAAGATGCCTTCCTCGCGCTCCGTTTTTTTCATGGCCTTCAGGGCCACCGTCTGGATGAACCGGGCCCTGACCTGCCCCGTCCGCTCGTAGGTATCCTGGATCTTGCGGACTACGTCGTCGAGGCTGAGGGGTTCAGCCCCCCACGAAGGCGCCGCAAAAAAAATGAAAAGCAAAAAAACGAAGAATGAAAAGGGGTTTCTCATCGTCCGTTCCACACAGCGGGAAAAAGAGATTTTACCGCGGGGGAAAGTGGCATGATTTTTTATTGGTGAACAAGTCGGCACGGCTGCAGCCGGGGAAAACGGGAAATGGCCTGAAATCGTGCAATGCATTGATATTATTGTATTATTTATGTGCTCGCTCCATGGGCAATTCGATAAAAAACGCCATGATTCTTGAAGTTGGAGATCCTGCCAACAGCCTTATAAACATATCTGTCCACATCGCTGTGGATGTTCGACAACGCCCCTTGCGCCTCCCTCTGCGTGCCTGGCGTTCGCACCGCCGGCGCCCCGGAACCGGCCCCGGGGATGGATCTGCCCCGTGGCCCCTGCGGAAAACCGCGGGGGAGCCTCCGGACAGGGCTTCCCCTCCCCCGCGGTGCCTGTTCACGCGATTTTCAGTCTCCAACCGAAGGGGTCCCCCGAAATCCCGTACTGGATCTCGAGGATCTGGTTGTAGAGTTTTTCCGTGACGGGACCCGTCTTGCCGCCGTTGATCAGGAGTTCCTTTCCCCGGCAGAAGATCTGGCCCACGGGGGAGACGATGGCCGCCGTCCCGGAGGCAAAGCCTTCCCTGAGGGTCCCCCTGGCCCCGGCCTCGAGAATCTCGTCGAGCGAGATCGGCCTTTCGGACACCTTCATGCCGTTGCGCTTCGCGATCTGGATGACGGAGTCACGGGTCACACCGGGCAGGATGCTGCCCCCGAGAGGCGGGGTGACGAGCTCGTCCCCGATGAGGAAGAAGATGTTGCTCGTCCCCACCTCCTCGACGTACTTGCGCTCGACGGCGTCGAGCCACAGGACCTGGGTGTAGCCCCTGGCGGCCGCCTTCTGGCTCGCCATGAGGCTTGCCGCGTAGTTTCCCGCGGCCTTGCAGAAGCCGATGCCGCCCCGCACGGCGCGGACGTACTCCTCCTCGACCCAGATCTTCGTCGGGCTGAAACCCT